>Ga0207691_10000658_pt1 | contig 34124 bp, 35 predicted proteins | sample KBSM13metaG_FD_184327 | JGI IMG/M metagenome (GOLD analysis project Ga0207691, IMG submission 184327) | Miscanthus rhizosphere microbial communities from Kellogg Biological Station, Michigan, USA - KBS M1-3 metaG (SPAdes) (version 2) | ecosystem: Host-associated > Plants > Roots > Rhizosphere >...
TCGGCTGGCGTCGCTCTTCTTCGGCCGCAACGAGCAGGACGGGATCCGCTGCGTCTACCACGGCTGGAAGTTCGATGTCACCGGCCGCTGCGTCGACATGCCCAACGTGCCGGCCTGCGAAGGCGTCAAGGACAGGGTCCGGGCGAAGGCTTACCCCACCGCAGAGCGCGGCGGCCTCGTCTGGGTCTTCATGGGCGACCCGGCGAAGGTTCCGCCGCTGCCGATGCTCGAAGCCGCGCTGATCCCCGAGGGCGAGGCCAGCATCCGCTTCGTGCAGCGCGAGTGCAACTGGCTGCAGGCCCTCGAAGGCGACATCGACACCTCGCACTTCGGCTTCCTGCATGCCGGCAGTGCACGGCCCGAGGATTTCCAGGACGACCATCCGATGCGCCACACGGTCACGAACCGGGCACCGGAATACAAGGTCAGCGACACCGGCTGGGGCACCAGCTACGGCGCCTACCGCGAAGAAGGCGATGGCACGATGTCGTGGCGGGTCGCCAACTTCGCGTTCCCGTTCTGGACGCAGGCCCCGAACTCGGACTTCATGACCAACGTCGGCGTGCGCGGCTGGGTGCCGATGGACGACACGCACACGATGGTGGTGATGATCGGCTGGACCCGGAGCCCCGGCGCCTACACCGGGATGCCGCTGAAGAACGGCAAGCCGATTCCGGGCTTCGCGCCGAGCGTCGACTACTTGCCCGACACGACCGACTGGTACGGCCGCGCCCGCCCGCGCGCCCGTGCCGAGAACGACTACGAGATCGACCGCGCCGCGCAGCGCAACAACGAGATCTACACGGGCATCCGCATGGTGTTCATGCAGGACCAGGCGGTGACCGAGTCGATGGGTGGCATCACCGACCACGCGCTGGAGCACCTGATGGCCAGCGACCAGATGGTGGCCCGCACGCGACGCCGGCTCTTGAAGGCAGCTCAGGCGCTGCGCGATCAGGGCACGCCGCCGCCCGGCGTGACGGACCCGGAGGTGATGTGGCAGGCCCGCAGCGGTTCGTTCCACACCGCGATCCACGCCGACTGGCAGGAAGCCTACGCGGAGAAGCTGGAGCAAGCGGTGCGCGTGCCGGTCACACCGACGGTCGCATAGCGGACGCCATTCGCGGGTCCGGCTTCACGCCGCTGGGAGTCGCCGTCACGCAGGCGAAGCGACTCCCGCGTGTCGGCGCCTTTCAGCCGCCCGCCTCGGGCGCGTAGCCGCTAGCCTTCACCAGGACCGCGAAGCGCTTGTGGTCCGCGGCAATCTCGGCCGCCAGCGCTTCCGGTGTCGAGTGCGCCGGCAGGAACAGCACGCGCTCGAGCTTGATGCGAGCGTCGGGCGTCTCGGTCGCGCCGTTGATCGCCGCATGGAGCCGCCGCACGAGGTCAGGCGCCATCCCCGCCGGGCCGAAGATGCCCACCGTGGTCGCGCTCGTCAGGTTGATGCCGGCCTGCTGCAGGGTCGGCACATCGGGGATCGCCGGCGTCCGCTCGGCGCCCGACACCGCGACGATGCGGATGCGGCCCTGCCGGTGCGACTCGATCAGGTTGCTGGTGCCGGTGATGACGATCGGCAGGCGCCCCGCGGCGAGGTCGATCGACAAGGTGCCGGTGTCCTTGTACGGCACGTGGGTCAAGTCGAGCTTGGCGTTCAGCGCCAGCGCGATGCCGACGAAGTGCGACAGCGAGCCGTTGCCGGGCGAACCGAAGATCGCGTTGTCCGGATTCGCGCGCGCCGCGTCGACCAGCTCGGCGACCGTCTTCGCCTGCGTCTTCGATCCGCTGGCGATGCCGACGTCGAACGACGCGACGGCGCAGAGCGGCGTGAAGTCGCGGAACGGGTCGTAGTCGAGCTTGGTGTAGATGTGCGGATAGATCGCGAACGGGCCGGTCGTCGCGAGCGCCAAGGTTCGGCCGTCGGGCGGTGCACGGCGCAGCTCGTTCAGGGTGAGCCGCTGCGCCGCGCCCGGCTTGTTCTCGACGTTGATCGGCCGGCCGAGCACCTCCTTCATGCGGTCGGCCACGATGCGCGCGGTCAGGTCGTTGCCGGTGCCCGCCGCGAGGCCGCACAGCAGCCGCACCGGTGAGCGGTCGTCCTGTGCGAAGGCAGGGCAGCCGATCGCCGCGGCAAGGCCTCCCATCGTGAGCAGTGCGCCGCGCCGCGTCGTCGGCCGCCGCGCGAGCATGTCGGCATCGAGGCGCTTCACGACGCGACCGCCGCTTCGTCCGCGTGCCGCATCGGCGAGGCCGGCCGCAGACACTGCTGCAGCGCCTGGTCGTAGAGCGACTGCCAGTCCGAGCCGCTCGCATCGACGAAGTAGCCGCTGCGCGACGACAGGAAGAGCTCGGGCGTGTCGACGCCGGGCGGTGCCTGGCCCGTCTCGCGGAAGGCGCGCGCGGCCTGCAGCGCGCGGCGGCGCGTGCGGGCGATCATCAGGTCGCCCGGGCCGAGGTGCTCCCATGCATGGTCGGTGATCGGGCCCATGCTCTCGGTCACCGCCTGGTCCTGCAGGTGGACATTGTCGATGCCCGAGAAGATGCGGTTGCTCCGCTGCGCCGCCCGGTCGATCAGCCAGTCGTTGCCCTCGTCGGCGACGACCCGGAAGCGGTCGAACCAGCCGGTGCCGGGCGGCCGGAAGTCGAGGCTGGGCTTGCTGCCGGCAAGCGGCAGTCCGTCGTGCAGCGGGTCAAGCAGGTTCTTCATGCCGGAGTCGACGAGGCGCCAGCGCAGATGGATGAACATCGTGTGCTCGTCGTCCATCGGCACCCAGGCCCGCGCGTGCACGTGGCGCGGGAACTCGCCCTGCGGCGTCTGCGTCCAGAACGGGAACATGTAGTTCGCGAAGCGCCAGTAGGTCGTGTCGCGGCCGGCTTCGTCGCGCACCGCGCGATAGGCGCCGTAGCTCGTGCCCCAGGGCACGTCGCGCACGTGGTACTGCGGCGCGCGCTCTTCCGAGGTGTGCTCGAGCGGATGGCCGCTCGGCACCAGCGACGGGTCGAGATGGCCGACGTGCAGAAACCCGAAGTGCGAGGTGTCGATGTCGCCTTCCAGCGCCTGCATCCAGTTGCAGCGGCGCTGAATGAAGAAGATGTCGGTCTGCGCCTCCGCCAGCATCGTCACCTCCACCATCGGCAGCGGCGGCGGCTCGGTGCGCGGGCCCATGTAGACCCAGACGAGGCCGTTGCGCTCGGCCACCTTGTAGGCCTTGGCCTTGACCTTGTCCTTGAAGTCCTGCGCCGGCGGCACGCTCGGCATGTCGACGCAGTTGCCCTCGACGTCGAACTTCCAGCCGTGGTACGTGCAGCGGATCCCGCCCTGCTCGTTGCGGCCAAGGAAGAGCGACGCGCAGCGATGCGGGCACTGGTGCTGCATCACGCCGATGCGCCCCTGGGTGTCGCGGAATGCGAGCAGCTTCTCGCCCAGCAGCATCAGCCGCAACGGGTCGCCGTCGCGCTGCAGTTCGCCCGACTTCAGCGCCGGGATCCAGTACTGGCGCATGAAGTCGCCCATCACCGTGCCCGCGCCGACGCGCGTCAGGTCTTCGCTGTCCTTGCCGTTCTTCATTCCACCGTCCTCGACATCGTCACGACCTGACCAGACAGATCGGATCGATCTGCCCCTTAGGGCCGACGCCGGCCCAGCCCTCGACCCGGTCGAGGTCGACCACCACGGCCGCGCCGAGCATCGCGAAGTCGTGCGCCCGCTCGGCCGGCGCCGATGCATCGAAGATGCGTTGACGCTCGGCCGGCTCGTCGACGACACGCGCCCGGCCCTGGAACTGGTAGGTCGACCGCTGCTCTTCGTTGCGGTACATCAGCGACACCCGCGGGTTGGCGCGGATCGCGCGGATGAAGGCGCCCTCCGGGTTGCGCACCCACATCGCGAGGCGGTCGTCGCCATGCACCTGCGTCGAGCCGCGAAAGCTCAGCACCGGCTGGCCGTCCGGCCCGACGTAGGCCAGCAGCATCGGGTGCTTCTCGAGCAGGTTCGCATCGATGGCCTGGCGCAGCGCCGGCGGCAGCACCAGCGGCTGCGCCGCCGGCGGTGGCGGCGGGATGCGCTGAACCATGACGCGTTCGATGCGCTCCTGCGCGAACCGCACGCTGACGATGGCGCCGCGCTCGCCGTGCTTCGGATCGCGCTCGCCGACGAGCCGAACCGCGTCGGCCAACGCCTGCGGCGCTTGCCAGCGCAACGCGTTCCAGCTGGCCCGCGTGGCGTCGCTGGTCAGCTCGGTGCCGACGGCGTCGGCGCCGGTGATGGTCTTGCCGAGCGCCATGTACACCGCATCCGGCGCGAGCAGCGCGCGGACCTCGTCGCCTTGTCCCGCCAGCACGGCGGTCTGCAAGCGCGCCGCGCGGTCCAGCGCTCCTTGCACAACCGCGCTCACCCGGCCTCCGGCACGTAGCCGCTCTGCTTGACCAGCCGCTCGAAGTAGCGCCGGTCGGTGGCGAGCGAGGCCGCGAGCTGCGTCTGCGTCATCGGCATCGGCGTCATCGACATCGCGATCAGCCGAGTGCGGAAGTCCTCGCGCGCCTGCATCTGCTGCAGCGCGCCGTGCAGGCGGGCGACGATCTCCGCCGGCAGCTTCGGCGGCCCGTAGAGACCGGCGGTGTTGACGACGACGACGTCAAAGCCCGCGTCCTTGAAAGTGGGGATGTCGGTGAGGATCAGGGAGCGCTGGCTGCCGGACGTCGCGATCAGGCGAAGGCGCCCAGCCTTGTGCAGTTCGATCAGCGCGCCGGTGCCGGTGATCAGCAGCGGCAGGCGGCCGGTGGCCACGTCGGCCATCGCGACGTTGCTGTCCTTGTACGGCACCATGTTCAGCGGCAGGTTCGCCGCCAGCGCGAGGCCGATGCCGGCGAAGTGCGAGGCCGACCCGTTGCCAGGCGCCGCGCCGTACATCGCCTCTCCTGGCTTCGCCGCGCGCGCCCACTCGACGACGCCCTTCAGGTCGGTGGCCGGCACGGAAGCGCCGGTCGCGAGGCCGACGTCGAACGCGCAGACGCCGCTGATCGGCGTGAAATCGGCGACCGGGTCGTAGTCGAGCTTGGTGTAGATGTTCGGATAGATCGCGAACGGGCTGCTGGTCGAGAACATCAACGTGCGGCCGTCGGGCGGTGCGCGCCGCAGCTCGTTGAGCGCGAGGCGGCCGCCCGCGCCGAGCTTGCTGACGGTGATGACCGGCCGGCCCAGCGCTTCGCGCAGGTGCTCCGAAATCAGCCGCGCCGTCGCGTCCATCGTCGTCGCCGCACCGACCAGCACGGTGACGGTGGACTTGTCGTCCTGGGCGAACAGGCGCGGCGCGCCGATGCTCGCGGCACCGGCCACGAGGGTCCGCATCACGCTGCGGCGGTTGGCCATCTTGTTGCCTCCTCTCACGCTTGTAGGTATGGGTGCGTCGACGCGCCTATTTCGCGGCCACCGCCTCCATCTGCGACTGCGCGGCGCGGTGCGCCTTCTCGATCTGGGTCTCGTAGGCGGCCTGCCACTCGACGCTGCTCGGCATCTCGAAGAAGCCGCTGCGTGCACCGAAGTACACCTGCGGCTCGTCGACCCCGGGCGCCGGCTTGCCGTCGCGATAGCCGCGCGCCGCTTGCAGCGCCCGGCGCCGCGTGCGGGCGATCATCAGATCGCCCGGCCCGAGGTGCTCGAAGGCGTGGTCGGTGATCGGACCCATGCTTTCGGTGACCGCCTGATCTTGCAACGCGATGTGGTCGATGCCGGAATAGATGCGGTTGGTGCGCTGCGCCTCGCGGTCGATCAGCCAGTCGTTGCTCGCGTCGGCGACCGGACGGTGCCGCCCCAGCCACTCGGTCGAGACCGGCTGCCAGTCGGGCGCGGGGCGCGAGCCGCCCAGCGGCCGGCCCGTCTTCAGCGGCGCGCTGGTGCCGGGGTCACCGTTGTTGCGCTGCTTCCAGAAGATCATCATCGTGTGCTCGTCGTCGAGCGGCACCCAGGCGCGGGCCTGGATGTTGCGGCCGAACGCGCCCTGCGGCGTCTGCGTCCAGAACGGGAACATGTAGTTCGCGAAGCGCCAGTAGGTCGTCTCCGGCCGCACGCTGCGGTACGCGCCGTACGACGTGCCCCAGGGCGTGTCGCGCACGTGGTAGAGCGGCGCACGCTCGGTCGCGGTGTGGGACAGCGGATGGCCGTCGGGCACCTCGTCCGGGTCGAGGTGGCCGACGTGCAGGAAGCCGAAGTGCGAGGTGTCGATGTCGCCCTCGAGCGCCTGCATCCAGTTGCACTGGCGTTGCATGAAGCTGATCGACACCTCGGCGTCGCCGAGCATCGTGGCCTCGACCATCGGCAGCGCCGGCGGCCGCTCGCGCGTGCCCATGTAGACCCAGACGATGCCGTTGCGCTCGGTCACCTTGTAGGCCTTGGCATGCACCTTGTCCTTGAAGTCCTGCGCGGCGGGCACGCTCGGCATGTCGACGCACTTGCCCTCGACGTCGAACTTCCAGCCGTGGTAGATGCAGCGGATGCCGTCCTGCTCGTTGCGCCCGAGGAACAGCGACGCGCAGCGGTGCGGGCAGCGGTGGTCCATCACGCCGACCCGTCCGTGCGTGTCGCGAAACGCGATCAGCTTCTCGCCGAGCAGCATCAGCCGCAGCGGGTCGCCGTCAGCCTTCACCTCGCCGGACGCCAGCGCCGGGATCCAGTACTGGCGCATGAAGTCGCCCATCACCGTGCCGGGGCCGACACGCGTGAGATCGATGCTGTCCTGATTCGGGTTCATGGATTCGGTCCTGTGGATTCAAGAAGGAAGAGGAATCGCCGCACGCATTGCCCGCACGGCTCGACAACCATCAGCCGGCTTCCGGCACCATCCCGCTGGCCTTGACCAGGGCTTCGAAGCGCTTGCGCTCCTCGACCAGCGAGGCGGCGAGCTGCGCGCCGGTTCGTTGCCACGGCACCATGCCCTGCTGCGCCAGCTTCTCTTGCGTCGCCGCGTTGCTGAAGATCGGCTGCAAAGCGGCGTGGATCCGCTGCACCAGCTCCGGGGCCATGCGCGGCGGACCGAACAGCCCGGTCGAGGTGCTGCTGCTGAGATTGAGGCCGGCTTCCTTCAGCGTCGGCACGTCGGGCACCAGCGGCGAGCGCTGCTCGCCCGAGACCGCGAGCAACCTGATCTTGCCGGCCTTGTGCAGCTCGACCTGAGGCGACAGGCCGGTGATCATCATCGGCAGGCGCGCGCTTGCCAGATCGATCAGGCCGACGCCGCTGTCCTTGTACGGCACGTGCGTCATCTTCAGGTCGGCCGCGAGGTTGACGGAGATGCCGAGGAAGTGCGAAAGCGAGCCGTTGCCGGGCGCCGAGCCAAACACCGCCTGGGGACCCTGCGCCCGGGCCCACGCGATCATCTCCTTGAGCGTGGTGGCGCCGGTCATCGGGCCGGTCGAGATCGCGACGTCGAACGTTGAGATCCCGGCGATCGGCGTGAAGTCGCGGTCGGGGTCGTAGTCGAGCTTGGTATAGACGTGCGGGTAGATCGCGAACGGCCCGCTGGTCGCATACACCAGCGTGCGTCCGTCCGGCGCGGCGCGGCGCACCTCGCCGAGCGCCAGCCGCTGCCCCGCACCGAGCTTGGCCTGCATGATGACCGGGCGGCCGAGCGACGTCTGCAGCTGCTCGGCAATGACCCGGGCGGTGAAGTCCATCGACGACGCGGCACCGACAAAGACGGTGATGACCTGCCTGTCCTCCTGAGCGGCGGCACGCTGGGCCGCCAGCGCAATCGGCGTGCCGGCCATGGCCCTCAGCACTTCGCGGCGTGTGATCATCGTCTCGTCTCCAGGTTCGGTACGCAGTGCTCTGGCGGCACGAAAAATGGAATTTACTTCCGAAACTTGATTGACGTCAAACCGTGGGCTTTTCGACTGCGCATGCCGGCCGAAGCTTCAGGCCGCTCTCAGAATGGGGCGTCGAGCACCCGCAGCGCGGGCCACCCGCGGTCGATGTCGAACAGCAGCGCAGGCGCGTCGGCGCACGGCCATTCGATGCCAAGCTCAGGGTCGTTCCACTGCAGGCCCCGCAGCAGATCGGTCGTGTTGAAGTCGCTCAGCGCGAACACAACCTCCGTGTCGGGTTCCAAGGTGCAAAAGCCATGCGCAAAGCCCGGCGGCACGACGAGCCGGCGCCAGCCCGCAACCAGTTCCACGGCGACATGCCGGCCGAAGGTGGGCGAGGCGCGCCGCACGTCGACCACCACGTCGTGGATGCGCCCGTGCGCGACACCGACGATCTTGGTCTGCGCATGCGGCACGGTCTGGAAATGCAGGCCGCGCACCGTGTGGCGCGGCGCGTAGCGCGACGCGTGCTGCTGCACGATGCGCGGCAAGCCGAGCGCGTCGAAGGCGCGTTCGTCATGAAAATAGCTGAAGCGGGCATGCGGCGCCGACTCGGTGACGGCGGGCTCGAGCAGACACAGGCCCTCGAGCGGCAGCGGGGTGGCCCTGATCGCGGCAGGTTCGTTCATCTGCGAAATATAATTCCAAAATTCAACGATAAGGACAAAGACGCATGGCACGCATCGTCCTGGGCATCGGCACCTCGCACACGCCGATGCTTAACGCCCGGCTCGAAGACTGGCCGCGATTTATCGAGCTCGACCGCTTGCGCCAGCACCTCGACAAGCAGGGTCGGCCGGTCGACTACGCGCAGCTGCTGGGGCTGGCCGGTGACGGCTTGCAGCGCGAGCTGCAGCCGGAGGTGCTCGCGCAACGCTGGGAAGCCGCGCTCGGCCACGTGGCCGCGCTCGGCAAGGTGTTGCGCCGTGCCGAGCTGGACACGCTGGTCATCGTCGGCGACGACCAGAAGGAGCTGTACCAGACCGACAACCAGCCCTCGATCCTGGTCTACCACGGCGCGACCATCCGCAACGTGCCGCTGAAGGATCGATCGGGCCCGCGCCCGCCATGGGCGCATGCGGCCTCGGCACGCTACTACGAGCCCGACACCGTGAAGGACTACCCGGTCGATGCGGCGCTCGCGCTGCACCTGGTGAATCACCTTGTGGAGCACGACTTCGATGTCTCGGTCGCCGACCATCTGCCCGACGAGCTCGGCGAGGGCCACGCGTTCGGCTTCGTGCACCGCCGGCTGCTCGACGGCGCCGATCTGCCGGTGTTGCCGATCTTCCTGAACACCTACTACCCGCCGAACCAGCCGACCCCGCGGCGCTGCTTCACGCTCGGCCAGCATGTCAAGCAGGCGATCGAGCGCTGGCCCGATGAGCGACGGGTCGGCGTCGTCGCCTCCGGAGGGCTGAGCCACTTCACGGTCGACGAAGCGCTGGACCGGCGCGTCATCGACGCGCTACGCGAGCGCGATGCCGAAGCGCTGTGCACGCTGCCACGCGAGCTGTTGAACTCGGGCAACTCCGAGATCCGCAACTGGATCTGCATGGCCGGCGCGACCGAGCACCTCGCCCTGCGCTCGCTCGACTACATCCCGGCCTACCGAACCCCGGCGGGCACCGGCACGGGCTTGTGCTTCGCGGTCTGGGACTGAGGTGCCGCAGAAGCTCCGCCTCGTGCGCGTCGAGTACGCCGCCGCGGGCATCCACCTCTACGAGTTCCGCGATCCGGCGGGTCAACCGCTGCCCGCGTTCGAAGCCGGCGCGCATGTCGACCTGCAGCTCGGCAACGGGCAGATGCGACAGTACTCGCTGCTCAACGCGCCGGGCGAGCGCCACCGCTACGTTGTCGGCATCAAGCGCGACCCGGCCAGCCGCGGCGGCTCGGCCTGGGTGCACGACGAGCTGCGGGTCGGCGACCTGCTGCCGGTGAGCGCGCCGCGCTGCCACTTTCCGCTCGACGAGACACGGGCCCACACGCTGCTGATCGGCGGCGGCATCGGCATCACGCCGCTGGCCTGCATGGCCCAACGCCTGCGCGCGCTCGGCCGTCCCTACACGCTGCACTACAGCGTGCGTCGGCGCGACGAGGCGGCGTTGCTCGACCTGCTGGCAGGACCCGAGCTGCACTTGCACGTCGACGAGGAGCGCGGCGGCCTGCTAGACATCCCAACACTGGTTGCGGGAGCGGCGTCGGACACGGCGCTGTACTGCTGCGGGCCGGGCCCGATGCTCGACGCCTTCGAGGCCGCCGCGCGCACACGCCCCGAGCTGACCTGGCGCGTCGAACGGTTCACCGCCACGGCTGAAGCCGCCAGCGCCGGCGGCTACCAGGTCCGCCTGGCAGCGTCGGGCAAGGTGCTGTTCGTGCCGGAAGGCCGCACCCTGCTCGACACGCTGCGCGAGGCCGGCATGGACGTGCCGACCTCCTGCGAGCAAGGCATCTGCGGCACCTGCGAAACGCGTGTGATCTCCGGTCGGCCCGACCATCGCGACGCGCTGCTCTCCGACGAGGAGAAGCGCAGCAACCGCACGATGATGATCTGCTGTTCCGGCTCGCTCGACGACGAGCTGGTGCTCGACCTGTAGGGCCTGATCGCGATGACGGGCACCGTAGAATCCGCCGCCACACTCGCAAGGCCAGCCTTCAGGAGGAGTACCGTGGGGCGTCCGCGCCAGAGCGACAAGGTCGTGGTGCCGGACTATTCCGAAGGCATCCAGATCAAGACCGCGGACGACGATCCGCGCTTCAACAACGCGCTGGCGCGCGGGCTGGCGTTGCTCCGGGCGTTCCAGGTCGACCGCAAGCTGCTCGGCAACCTCGAGCTTGCGAAAATCACGGGCCTGGCCAAGCCGACGGTCTCGCGCCTCTCGCACACGCTGACCCAGCTCGGCTACCTGCGCTACCGCGAGGAGTTCGGCAAGTACGAGCTCGCGGCCGGCGTGGTGGGCCTGGCCTACCCTTACCTCGCGAACCAGGCGGTGCCGCCGATCGCACGACCGCTGATGGTCGAGCTGGCGCAGAAGACCGGCACCAACGTCGGTCTCGGCGTGCAGGAAGATCTCAGCGTCTTCTACCTCGAGTACGCGCTCGGCGAGGTGCATCCGAGCCGGCTCCATCGCGCGGGCTTTCGCGTGCCGGTGGCGCGCACGGCGATGGGTCGCGCCTGCATCGCCGGCCTGCGGGCCGACCAGCGCGAGCAGCTCTACGAGCACATGCGGCTCTACTACAAGAGCGAGTGGGCCGCGCTGCGCAAGCAGCTCGACGCCGCGGTGTCGCAGGTGCAGATGGACGGATACTGCATCGCCGCCAGCACCTTCAACGCGACGACCAACGCGGTCGCGGTGCCCTTTGTCGCCGACGATGGTCATACGACGATGGCCTTCAATTCTCTCGGTCACACGCAGCGCCAGACCGCGCCCGTGCTGGCTCGCAACGGACGCCGGCTGCTCGAGCTGGTCCAGACCGTGCGCCGCCGTCTGGCCGAGACACCACCCGGGCCGTCGCTGGGGCATCACTGATGCAGGATGTCGCCACCGCGACCGGCCGCGTGCGCGGCTCGGAGGCGCTGTCGGGGGTCCATGTGTGGAGAGGCATCCCGTATGCCGCGCCACCGGTCGGACTGCTGCGCTGGCGCGCGCCGCAGCCGGTGCGTCCGTGGGGCGGCACGCGCGACGCCCTGCACTTCGGACCCGACTTTCCGCAGGTCCCCAACCCTGCCTCGCGGGCGGACTCGATGTCGGAAGACTGCCTGTATCTGAACCTCTGGGCTCCCGCCGACGCGACATCGGGCAGCCTGCCGGTGATGCTGTGGTTCCACGGTGGCGGCTTCGTCGCGGGGAGCGGTGCAGACGCGCGTTGCGACGGCGCCTTGCTGGCGCAGCGCGAGCAGGTCGTCGTCGTGAGCTTCAACTACCGCTCGGGCGTGTTCGGCTATCTCGCCCACCCGATGCTGAGCCGCGAGAGCGCACAAGGCGTCAGCGGCAACTACGGCCTGCTGGACCAGCTCGCTGCGCTTCGATGGGTCGCCGACAACATCGCCGGATTCGGCGGCGATCCGTCCTGCGTGACGACCTTCGGCGTGTCGGCGGGGTCCGCGTCGATCGCGCTGCTGCTGACTGCGCCGGCCGCCGAAGGCCTCTTTCAACGCGCGATCCTGCACAGCCCGGGCACCGCGCGGCCGCTCGCCTCGCTCGAGGCGGCCGAAGCGGCCGGTGCGGCGGTGAACCCCGACCTCGATGCGCTGCGCGCGCTGAGCGCCGACGACGTGCTCGCGCTGACGCCGCGCCTGAACCCGACCGTGCGCAGCCTGACCGGCCCGCGCGTTCTTCGGCCGATCCGCGACGGCGTCGTGATCCGCGAGGACGAACGCCCGGTGTTTCTCGAAGGCCGACTGCATCGGATGCCGTTGATCATCGGCACGAACCTCGACGAAGGGAGCCTGCTGACTCGGGCGTGGCCTGTCAAAACGGCCGCCGACAATCTGGCACTGTTGCAAGCCAACTTCCCGCGTGAGTTGGAGAGAGCCGCGGCCCTGTACGGGGCCGCCAACCATGCCGACGCGAAGACCGGCATTGCCGCAGCGTTCGCGGATACGCAGTTCAACTACGGTGCGCGGTTGCTGCTGCGGGCGATGACCGGAGTGGGAATGCCGTGCTGGCGCTACCTGTTCACCCGGCGTCGGCCAGGCCGCTCGCGCGGGCCGGACCACGGCGACGAGATGGGCTACCCGTTCGGCGAAATAGCGCAAGGCCGGAATCGCGAGCCCGAGCCGTTCGACGACACTGATCGCAAAGTGTCGGAGGCGATGATGAGCACCTGGGCGGCCTTTGCGAAGACTGCCGATCCGAACCCACCCACATGCAAACGCTGGCCCCACTACGACGCAAAGCCGCCCGGTGTGCACCTGGAATTCGGCGACGACATTCGCATCGGGACGGAGGCGCTAGCAGATAGGCTCGACTTCCTTGAGTACTACTACGCGGGAGCGCCTGGCGCATCGAACGTTGAGGACGAGCCCGCGTGATCGCTGGCTGTGGGCCGTGCTCCACGGGCACCTTGGCGTGCCGCATGTGCAGCGACATGCCCAGCGCCGCCATGTGGTTGTCATCACGCCCGAGGATCTTTTCGGCCAGCGGAAGGAAGACCCGCTCCTCAAAGTTCGCGTGCTGAAAATAGAGCGCCACCAGCGCATTCACTGCGTCTGCGTCGAGGTGCGCCGGCTTACCGTGGGCCGCATCCTTCACGGTCCGATGCAGCGCCTTCCAGGACCGCTCCACACCTGCGGTGCTCATGGATGAGTCGCGCGATGATCGCCGCGACCCGTTCGGCTTCCTCGCCCGGCTCCGCGCCGCGCTGGACAACCGGAAACAGCGCGCTTTCCTCGTCGGCATGGTGCTCCGCCACCGTCTGATCAAGCAGCCGGAGAGACAGATCGGCAACGGCACGAGCGCGCTTCGCCTGATCCAGCAATCGAGGCAGCTCGCTCAGTTCCTGTAAATGAGCCTTGATGCCAGCATGGCAGGCAGAAAACTTCTCAATCGGTTGTTCCACTTCTCTTCTTCCTTCCGCGCGGCTTCGCTTTGGGGCTACCCCAATTAGAAGATTCGTTGCCCATCCGAGATTGATCTACATCACGTTCTCACGTCGTCAGCAGCCGCCATGACCAACCAGCGTGCGCATGCTCTGCACAGCATGTCGTCTAGCCACCATGGGAAGAAGCCCGGTAAAGACGGCGAAAGCCGGTGTCCATCAGGGAACAAAAGAGGCCCCGTCAGTTGCCTCGACGGAGCCGAACGAGAGGAGCAAGCAGCCGGGTACCCCGTCTAGCGCAGCGCCAACAGGCGGCGCAGCTTGACGAACGCCAGCCCGGCCATGACGGCGTCGTTGAGCGCATCGTGCGCATCGCGCAGCGGCAGTTCGAGGTCGTTCATCATCGTCGCGAAGCGCAGGTCGATGGTTCCACCCCGCTCATGCGCGGGCAACTGCCGGTTCTTGAAGTCGTAGTACAGCGCCGAAACCTCGATTTTCGGCTGCGGAAGGCGGACGCCAAGCAGCGGCCAGATCTCATGGTTCAGCATGGCGACGTCGAACTCGAGAAAATAGCCGACAAGCGGGCGGCTCCCGACAAACTCGAGGAGCAAGCGCATGGCCTCCGCCGGGTCCAAACCCTGCGCGACATCGCTCTCGCGCAACCGATGGACGCGTACGCTGTCGGCCTTCAAGGCACGTTCAGACCGAACCAGCAGCTCCAGTCGCTGGCTGGTCAGCAGCCGGTTGCCGGCAATTCGTACCGCGCCAATCGAGATGATCTGATCGCGGCGCACATCCAGCCCGGTCGTCTCGCAATCCAGAGCCACCCATTCGCCCTCGGGGGGCGGGTCGTACAGAAACGAAAAATGAGGATCGGCCAAGTGATACAAGAGCCAAACACGGCGGACCTGGTCGAACCATCGCGGACGCATGCTGGGACAGGCCCTCAGGCCGACTCCAGGTAGAACTGGTGCCTCACCAGCGCCTTGAATCGCTTGACCACCGCCAGCGCGTCCTTCAGCAGGTCACGCTCCAGACTGCTCAGCCGATCCGTTGCCACGCCCCCGCTGACCGCGCGGCCGGTGTCGAGTTCGGCCAGGCCCGCCTTCAGCTTCAAGGTCATCAGGAAGTGCAGGCTGTCGACCAAGTCGGTCGCGGCCTCGCCTGTCAGTCTGCCCTTGGCGACCAGTGCGTCGAGCCGTGCCGCTGTGTTGGTCGCAGGCAGATGATCCCGCAGCGCGAGGCTGCGCACGCCGTGCACGATCGGGAAGATGCCAGCCTTCTTCAGGTCCAGCATGGGCTTGCCGGGCTCGCCGATCAACAGCAGGCGGTTCCACCAGCCGCTCGATTCACCGGGGAACGAGTCGATGGCGGCGGCGAAGCGACCCAGGAGTGCGTCATCGGCTGCGATGACGCCGTCCGCCTCGGCACGCACTGCGGCCAGGAGTTGCGCATCGCCAGCCACCGCATGGGCGTCGACAAAGATGGCCAGCGCCATCAGCCCCTCGGGGTCGGGACGCAACAGCCAGCGCCGCACAGTGCTGGCGAATTCGCTGGCGCTTCGCCGCCACATCGGGTTGCTGATCATGATGCCGCCCGGACAATCCGGGTAGCCATAGTCCCGCAAAGTGGCCGAGAAGCGCTCGCACGCGCGCGCGACTTCGGACGGGTCCAGCGCGGCGCCGTCGCGCAGGATCAGTCCGTTGTCCTGGTCGGTCTTCAGCAACTGCTCGCCGCGCCCTTCACTGCCCATCACGAACAGGCAGCTGTCGGAAAACAGCGCCGGCGATGCGACCAGCTTCCAGGTGCGCTCGAACAACTTGGCGTTCAACGCTTGCACGAGCTTGGCGATCTGGCCCACACGCGTGCCGCCGCGGTACAGCAAGGTCACCAGCCGCGGAATCTGCTTGGCCGCGGCACGCAAATCGGCCAGGTTCTGTGACCGCGCGATCTGCACGGTGATCAGGTACGAATGGTTCGACAGGAAGCTCAGCAGGTCGAGCTGTTCCAGCAGACCGGCGATGCGTTTGCCATCGTCGACTACCAGCCGGTGCACCTGGTGCTGGATCATCAGCGCCAGTGCATCGAACAGCGGAGCGTCGGGCGAGATCGTCACCAGCTCGAAAGTCGCCAGCTCGCGCACCGGCAGCGTCGCCAGCGGCCGGCCATCGACGATGGCGCGCTGCAGGCCGGTGTTGGTGAAGATGCCCAGCCGTTCGCCGTCGCGCACCAGCACACTGCTGCTGCGTTGCGCGTGCATCAACGCGGCCACGCCGACGATGTCGGTGTCGCCCTCGACGAAATGCGCCGGGCGCAGGAACGCCTCGGCCACGCGCGACTGCGTCAGCGCCTGCATCTCGCGCTGGCTGTGGCGTTGCGCCAGCGCGCCGAGCTTGATCGACAGGTCCGAGAACAGCAGCGCGCCGAAGGTGGCATTGCGGGAGATCAGCTCGTTCACCGCCGCCTTCGCCAGCTGGTAGGCCACCACCTCCTCGGCGGCGACGAAGCGGCTGCTGGCGCGCCCAGCCACCAATGAGCGGCCATCGAAGCTGTCGTTGGGCCCGAAGGTGGACACCAGCTCGGCGCCATCGAACTGCGCCACGTGGCCTTTGATGATGACGAACAGGTGCGAGGGCTCGATGCTCGGGTCGAGCACCGTCTCGTCAGCAGGGAAGTAGGCAATATCGACGCTGTCGCGCACGACACGCTGCTCGGCAGCGTCAAGGCAGTCGAACGGCGAGGCGGTGAAATCGAAGGCGTTGGGCATGGCGCATCGCGAAGCAGCTGCCGAGAATAGCGAATGACCCGACCCGACGAAGGCACATCGATGCCCGCCGCGCACCGCAAGGTGATCGTCGCATCGAACCTGGGCGCGATCTTCGAGTGGTACGACTTCTACCTCTACGGGGTGCTGGCGCCGGTCTTTGCGCTCCACTTCTTTGCAAGTGCCGGCGGGGCCAGCGCACTCATGGCCACGCTGCTGGCCTTTGCCGCCGGCTTTTTGGTGCGCCCGGTCGGCGCGCTGCTCTTCGGCCGGTTGGGCGACCTGATCGGGCGCAGGTACACGTTCCTGCTCACGCTGGTGCTGATGGGCGTGGCGACCTTCGCGATCGGCCTCCTGCCGGGGCGCGAGACCATTGGCATCGCCGCACCGATCGGGCTGGTGGTGCTGAGGGTGCTGCAGGGATTGGCCATCGGCGGCGAATATGGCGGCGTCGCCACCTATGTCGCCGAGCATGCACCGCGAGGCCGGCGCGGGTTGTACACCGGCTGGATCCAGACCACCGCGTCGCTTGGCCTGCTGCTAGCATTGCTGGTCATCGTCGGGCTGCGCAGCCTGCTGGGTGCCGACGCGTTCGCCGCCTGGGGTTGGCGCGTGCCGTTTCTGATGTCGTTCGTTTTGCTGGCTCTCTGTGTCTGGGTGCGCCTGAGCCTGGAGGAATCGCCGCTCTTCCGGCGCCTCAAGCAATCGGGGGGTTCTTCGCGTGCACCGCTGACCGAGGCCTTCTCACGCTGGCAAAACCTGCGGCTGGTGCTGATCGCACTGTTCGGTCTGGTCGCTGGCCAGGCGGTGGTCTGGTACAACGGCCAATTCCAGGCGCTGTTCTTCCTGACCTTGCAGTTGAAGGTCGACACGACGCGCGCGAGCTTGATGATGTGCGCGGCGCTTGCGTTGGCGGCGCCGCTGTTCGTTGTCTTCGGTGCGCTGTCCGACCGCATCGGCCGCAAGCCGATCATCCTGACCGGCATCGTCCTGTCCGCGCTGGCCACCATGCCGTTGTTCGGCGCGCTTACCGTCGCCGCCAACCCCGCACTTGCCGAGGCGCAAAAGCGCGTGGTCGTCACGCTCACCGCCGATCCCGCCGAGTGCGCCTGGCAGCTCGATCTTCTCGGCGCTGCACGCGGCACCCGCGACGCGAGCGGCTGCGACCTGGCCAGGCGCTGGCTGTCGGAAAGGACGGTGCGCTACACAACCCGTCCCGGCAGCGGCCCGGCGCTCGTCAGCGTAGGAGCCGAACGCCTCCAGATCCGCAGCGACGACGGATCGACCCGCCCTCGGCTCGACGCCATGCTGGATGCCGCCGGTTACCCGGCCGACGCGGATCCGGCGCGCATCGAGCATTGGCAGGTGATCGGCATCCTGTGCGTGCTGATGGTCTTCGTGACGATGGTCTATGGCCCGATCGCGGCGCTGCTGGTCGAAATGTTTCCGACCCGGGTGCGTTGTTCGTCGGTCAGCCTGCCGTATCACATCGGGAACGGCTGGTTCGGCGGTCTGCTGCCCAGCGCGGCGTTCGCGATCGCCGCGACGACCGGCGACATGACCAGCGGCCTTTGGTACTCGATCGTGATTGCGCTGGCCAGCGCAGCGATCGGGCTTGTGTTCGTGCGCGAAACAAGGAACGTCGACCTCGAAATGGTCGGGCGCTGACGCCGAGGCGCCAAATCGAAGTCGTCATGGCGCGACAGCACACCGACGCAAAGCTTGCGCGTGATCAAGCTCTCCGCCTGAAGGCGGCACCACACTGCGGTCCGACGATGGCGGCCCCGATCGCAGGGGTGACATCGACTCTTCAGACGGAGAACCGCGTGAGCAGCAACAGTCCATACCTTCCGCCGGCGAGCATCGAGAAGGGTGCGTTCGTGTCCGGCATGGCCGCCTATCGGAAACTGGTGGCAGAAGCCGACGCCGATTACAGCGGCTACTGGTCGCGCCTAGCCCGCGAATTCGTCAGCTGGAAGACACCCTTCACGATGGGGCTGAACGACAGCGAGGCGCCGTTCTTCAAATGGTTCGAGGACGGCACGCTGAACGTGTCGTACAACTGCCTCGACCGTCAGGTCGAGCGCGGCCTGGGCGACAAGACCGCGATCATCTTCGAAGCCGATGACGGCCAGGTGACACGGGTCGGCTATGCCGATCTGCTCGCGCGCACCTGCCGCCTGGCCAATGCGCTGCGGGCGCGTGGCGTGAAGAAGGGTGACCGGGTGGTCATCTACATGTCGATGAGCGTCGAGGGCATCGTGGCGATGCAGGCATGCGCACGCATCGGCGCGCCGCACTCCGTGGTCTTCGGCGGCTTTTCGGCGCAGAGCCTGCGCGATCGCATCGAGGGTGCAGGTGCCGTCATGGTCATCACCACCGACGAGCAGGTGCGCGGTGGCAAGCAGTTGCCGCTGAAGGCGATCGTCGACGAGGCGATCGCACTCGGCGGCTGCGACACGGTGAAGAACGTGGTCGTCTACCGCCGCACCGGCGGAACGATCGCCTGGAACCCATCGCGCGACCGCTGGCTGCATGAGGAAATGCAGGCGCAGGCTCCGACCTGCGAACCCGAGTGGGTCGGCGCGGAGCACCCGCTGTTCCTGCTCTACACCTCGGGGTCGACCGGCAAGCCCAAGGGTGTTCAACACTCGACCGGGGGCTATCTTCTGCATGCGGCGCTGACGACGCAGTGGACCTTCGACCTGAAGCCGGACGATGTGTTCTGGTGCACCGCCGACATCGGCTGGGTCACCGGTCACACCTATATCGCCTATGGCCCGTTGGCATTGGGCGCGACCCAAGTGATGTTCGAGGGCGTGCCCACCTACCCGGATGGCGGGCGCTTCTGGAAAACCATCGAGAAGCACAAGGTGAGCGTGTTCTACACCGCACCCACTGCAATCCGCTCACTGATCAAGGTGGCCGAGAGCCAAGCGCCGGCGCACCCGGACAGGTACGACCTGAGCAGCCTGCGCATCCTCGGTACCGTCGGCGAGCCGATCAATCCGGCCGCCTGGGAGTGGTACCACAAGCACATCGGCGGCGGGCGCTGTCCAATCGTCGATACCTTCTGGCAGACCGAATCCGGCGGCCACATGATCACGCCGCTGCCCGGCGCCACACCGCTGGTGCCCGGTTCATGCACCCTGCCCTTTCCGGGCATCGCGGCGGCCATCGTTGATGAGACCGGACACGATGTGCCCGATGGCCAGGGCGGCATCCTGGTGGTGAAGAAGCCCTGGCCCAGCATGATCCGCACCATCTGGGGCGAACCCGAGCGCTTCAAGTCGAGCTACTTTCCCGACGAGCTCAAGGGCTACTACCTGGCAGGTGACGGCGCGATCCGCGACCAGGAGACCGGCTACTTCACGATCACCGGGCGCATCGACGACGTGCTCAACGTCAGCGGCCACCGCATGGGCACAATGGAGATCGAATCCGCGCTCGTGTCGTGCACCGACTGGGTGGCCGAAGCCGCGGTCGTCGCCCGACCCGACGAGACCACTGGCGAGGCGATCTGTGCCTTCGTCGTGCTGAAGCGCTCGCGGCCGACCGGCGATGAGGCGAAGCAGATCGCCAACGAGTTGCGCAACTGGGTCGCGAAGGAGATCGGCCCGATCGCCAAACCGAAGGACATCCGCTTCGGCGACAACCTGCCGAAGACGCGCAGCGGCAAGATCATGCGGCGTCTGCTGCGCTCGATCGCCAAGGGAGAGGCTGTCACGCAGGACACCTCGACGCTGGAGAACCCCGCGATCCTGGATCAACTTGCCGAGAGGAACTAAGTGGCCACCGACCTGACAGCTCGCATCGCGAACAATCCGAAGTACCAGGAGCTGAAGGCCAAGCGTTCGCGCCTGGGGTGGTGGCTGGCGCTTGCGATGATGATCGTGTACTACGGCTTCATCCTGCTCGTGGCTTTCGACAAGCCTTTCCTGGCGACGCGAATCGGCACGGGCGTGACCACCATCGGCATGCCAATCGGCCTCGGCGTCATCGTCTTCACCATCGTCATCACCGCCATCTACGTGCGCCGCGCGAACAGCGAATACGACACGTTGACTGAACAGATCGCCAAGGAGGCGCTCAAATGAAGCGGCTCCCCGATCTGACGCGCCAGTTGGTCACGCTGGCCGCCTTGTTCTGTGTGAGCGCGGCGGTCTGGGCAGCGGGCGCCGATCTGGGACAAGCCGACAAGCAGGCCACCAACTGGACCGCGATCAGCATGTTCGCCGTGTTCGTCGTCGGCACCCTGTTCATCACCAAATGGGCTGCGGCCAAGACAAAATCCGCAGCCGACTTCTACACCGCCGGCGGCGGCATCACCGGCTTCCAGAACGGGTTGGCGATTGCCGGCGACTACATGTCGGCGGCATCGTTCCTGGGCATCTCCGCCGCGGTGATGGTCGGCGGCTTCGACGGGCTGATTTATTCGATCGGCTTCCTTGTCGGCTGGCCGGTGGTCACGTTCTTGCTGGCCGAGCGGCTCCGCAATCTCGGCAAGTTCACGTTCGCCGACGTGGCGGCGTTCCGCTTTTCGCAGACGCCGGTGCGAGTATTCGCCGCGTCCGGAACACTCGTCGTCGTCGCCTTCTACCTGATCGCTCAGATGGTCGGCGCGGGCCAGTTGATCAAGCTGCTGTTCGGACTGGAGTATTGGATCGCGGTGGTCATCGTCGGCGCGCTGATGATGGTCTACGTGCTGTTCGGTGGGATGACCGCGACCACCTGGGTGCAGATCATCAAGGCCTGCCTACTGTTGGCCGGCGCATCGTTCATGGCCTTCATGGTGCTGTACAACTTCGGCTTCAGCACCGAGGCCATGTTCGCGAAGGCGGTCGAGGTGAAGACCGGCATCGCCACGGCGGCCGGCAAGACACCCGCAGAAGCTGCTGCACAGGGCTTCTCGATCATGGGCCCCGGCGGCTTCATCAAGGACCCGATCTCCGCGATCAGCTTCGGCATGGCGCTGATGTTCGGCACCGCCGGCCTGCCGCACATCCTTATGCGCTTCTTCACCGTGCCCAACGCCAAGGAAGCGCGCAAGTCGGTGCTGTGGGCCACCACCTGGATCGGCTACTTCTACGTGCTGACCTTCATCATCGGCTTCGGCGCGATCACCTTCGTGCTCACGAACCCGCAGTTCGTCGATGCGAAAGGCGGACTGTTCGGTGGCGGCAACATGGCGGCGATCCACCTTGCCAACGCGGTTGGCGGCAACGTCTTCCTCGGCTTCATCTCGGCGGTGGCGTTCGCGACCATCCTGGCGGTGGTGGCAGGACTGACGTTGTCAGGTGCCTCAGCCGTGTCGCACGACCTGTACGCCACGGTCATCAAGAAGGGCCACGCCGACAGCGCCGCCGAGTTGAAGGTGTCGCGCCTGACGACGGTCGGGCTCGGCCTTGTCGCGGTCGTGCTCGGCGTCGTCTTCGAAAAGCAGAACATCGCATTCATGGTCAGCCTGGCCTTTGCCATCGCGGCATCGGCCAACTTCCCGGTGCTGCTGATGTCGGTGCTGTGGAAGGACTGCACGACGCGCGGTGCGGTGATCGGCGGCTTCCTCGGATTGATCTCGTCGGTGCTGCTGACCATCGTGTCGCCGCCGGTGTGGGAGGCCACGCTCGGCAATCCGAAAGGCTCCGCGCTGTTCCCGTACGCGTCACCGGCACTCTTTTCAATGACCATCGGCTTCGTCGGCATCTGGCTGTTCTCGATCCTCGACAGGAGCGCGCGCGCAGCACAGGACCGCGGTGGCTTCCTCGCACAGCAGGTGCGATCTGAAACGGGTATCGGCGCTTCAGGAGCTTCGGGTCACTGAACCACACTTCGCTCTAGCCACAGCATCGTCACTTGCCCAGCTGGCCGGCTTCCTTCGGGTCCAGTGGCACGCCTGTGCCAACCACCTTTCCCGCGTTGTCGAAGGCCACGGAAAACACCTTGATCTCCTGACCATCGGCGTGCGACGGTCATGATTTGTCCTCTGAAGGTTGAACAAGCGGAAAGATGCAGTCTGCGCCTTCGCTGACTGCGCGGGCAAGCACTATTGAAGCCGGCGCCTCCTCGTTCGCTTGACCGTTGTCAAGCCAGTGAGGAGGCAGAGCGCCTAAAGTCAATTGCACCAACCGTCGGCCCGAAATTCGATGCCACACACGGTCGAACGTCACGTTCCGGCAGGCGGTCGATGAGGGCCGTCATGAATACCTTTACCAACCGTTCCCTCGTTTCAAGCTCGTCTGGCGGGACGGCTTCGACGTTCTGGATGTCTGCCATCGGCAAACGGTGTTCGCGCTGGGCAAGCTTGCGGCGTTGGTCTCCGGGCTTGCAACGCGCGGGCCGGACGCGCAAGCACGCGAGCTCGCCGCCGACATCCTCCACCACTTCTGTGGGACGGCTCGCGAACACCACGAAGACGAGGAGCGCCATGTCTTCCCGCAGTTGTTGATCAGCGACGACGCTGACCTGGTGCAAGCGGTCCAGAGGCTGCAACAGGACCATGGCTGGCTGGCGGAGGACTGGATGGCGCTTTCGCCGCATATCGATGCTGTCGCTTGCGGCCACGCGGGCTATGACCTCGACGTGCTGCGAGAAGGTGCCGCCGTCTTCACCGCGCTGTATCACGATCACATCGCGTTGGAGGAGTCGATTGCCTACCCGCAAGCCCGCGCGCGGCTGCATCCGAGCGACAAGCGCGAGATGGCTTTGGAAATGGCCGCTCGGCGTCGCTCTCGTCTGAAGCTGGAGAAACGTCGGCATCGTCAACCCGCCGGGCCAGCCGAAGGCCAACTACCGGGTCCGCACCTGGCAGGCGGGCAACCGCCTGCTGACACCGGATTAGTGGCTTGCCGCCACGACCTTCGAGTCAGGCTCCTGGTGGACGCTGTGGAGTGCCTGGCTGCCTCGCCACTCGAGCGGGCGCGTGGCACCGCCGGCGATGAGCGCTGCTGCACACGGGTTCGCGCCACAGGATGCCGCGCCCGGCCGGTACGTGCACGCGCGTTGACCGGCCAGCGCTCCGCATCGATTGGCGCCGGCGTGAAGGACAACCGCCGGATCGCGCGGACGCTGCTGAGGCTGGCCGCCGGTCCCGGATCCGATCGCGTGTCGGTCGCCGAGCTGCTGCGCGCGTTCGGCCCGCATGCGCCGGCGGTGCTGACGCTGCTGTTCGCCGAACGTGCTGCCGATGCCACCGGGCACATCGGCGATCCTCGGTACCCCGTTGCTGTTCATGACGGTGCAGCTCGCGCTGGGCACGCCGCCCTGGGTCCCGCGCGCGATCGGTGACCGCTCGTTGTCGAAGGCGACGATCGGACCGGCGATGCGTCGCATCGCGGCCGGGCTGATCGCGCGCCACCCGCTGCTCCGACAGCGTCTGCAGTCCATGGTGGCGCCGCCGGCCGTGCGATTCACCGGCGTGATCAGCAGCCTCCTCGCGCTGATCCCTCTTCTTACCGATTCCATTCGGCAACATGCTGCCGGCCTTGGCGATCAGCCTGCTGGCGCTCGGCATCCTGTGCCGTGACGGTCTCTGCGTACTTGTCGGCCTCTGCTTGGCAGCCGTCGCCGTCGGACTGATCTGGGCTTTTGCAGCGACGTTCAGTCGAGCCGCCCTCGAGACGCTGTGGCGCTGGTTGGACTGAGCCGCCCCATCTCCCTTACGCAGCGTCTAGGCTGCGCATCCAGCCACCGCCGGGCCACCGACTCGAGGTCGAGCGTCACGCCGGCATCGACGACGACGGCTCGCAGGGCCTCGTTGTCGTCGAGTGGCTCCGCGGCCTCGGCGAGCCGCTCGAGCACGGCGCTGTCAGCCTCCGACGCATCCGCGCCTGCGGCTTGCCGCTGGGCAATCCGCCGATGCAGCACGGGAAGCGGGGCGACGCAATCGAGGATCGAGAACGGCGCCTTCATCGCGTCGGCCAGCGCCTTGAAGAGTGCCCGTTCGGCACGCTGAAGGAACGCCGCATCGACGATCACCGGCCAGCCGGCCGCCAGCCCCAGGCGGACGATCTCCAGCAGGCGGTCGTAGGTGCGCTGGGTCGTCGCACGGTCGTAGATGCCGCCGGCGATGCGAGCGGCCGACGACTCGAGCGCACTCAGGCCGAACAGGCGCTTGCGCTCGACGTCCGAGCGGGCGCAAACGGCAGCGGTCGCCTCCACCAGGCGCTGCGACACGAAGCTCTTGCCAGAACCGGGCAGCCCGTGCGTGATGGCGAGCCGCGCATCGGCACCCCGCGATAGCTTGTCAGCCACCACGAGGTAGTCCTTGAAGCCGCGGGCCGACGGCTCGGTTGCACCCTGGTCACGCCGCAGTACCGCGACTTGGGCGCGCACCAGCGCCCGCCGGACCAGATGGAAGCGCAGCGCAGGCAGCCCTTCGAAATCGCCGGTCGCCTGCAGCCAGCCATCGAGAAAGCGATTCGCGAGCGCGGGTGCGCCGTGTGCCCCCAGGTCCATCACGAGGAAGGCGACGTCTTCGATCGGGTCGATCCAGCGCAGGTCGGCATCGAACTCGATGCCGTCGAACGCGGTCGGCCCGTCGTCGAGCTGCACGATGTTCGCGAGGTGCAGGTCGCCATGGCACTCGCGCACATGACCGTTGCGATGGCGCGCGTCCCCTTGCGGCTCGAGGCTGTCCGCCTCGGCTTGCAGCCAGGCGCGCAAGCGCGGCCAGTCGATCGGCAGTTCGGCGGCGCCGGGACCGTCCTGCAAACGGTCGACCGCAGTGATCAAGCCCTCGGTCACGCGCTGCTGCACTGCCGATGCGCCGTACCGATCGGCGATGGACGCCACGGCAGCGCGGCGATGGAAGTCGGCCAGGCGCTGCGCCAGCGCGTCGACGTCGGCCGCGCTGAGCTGCCCCGCGGCGAGCCGCTCGCTCCACAACGCGCCGTCCCGGAACCGCGTCATGCGCAGCGCGACATCGACCACACGGCCGTCGCCGCCCAGCCGCAAGCCGCTCGGCCCTTCGCAGACGTCGACGACGTCGAGGTACAGCGCGGGTGCCAGGCGCCGGTTCAGGCGGAACTCCTCGCGGCTGTAGTGGGCGCGCGCCGCGAGCGTCCGGAAATCGAGAAACGGCAGACGCACCGGCTTCTTCAGCTTGAAGGCGAGCGCCCGCGTCAGCAGCACCCACGAGATGTGGGTTTCCACCAAGCGGACTGGTCCGTCGCCTCGTTCCTCGAGCGCCGCACGCAGACCTTCGGCCCGCCTGCGCGATTCGACCATCGCAACCCGCTCGTCGTCCATCGAACGCATCCTCATCGACGTTTTGCTTCGCGCCTTGACGGCGCGCAAAAACGCACCGCACGACGCGGACCCTCGCGATCGATCAAGGCTCTGTGACACCCGCCGCCTAGAGTGACGACGCTTGATGCAAACCCTTGAAATGCGTGCGCAGCCGGCCGGCTGCGAATCGACCCCGGCCCTGCCGACGCCGGCAGCGCCGGTGATTTTCCATGCCCGCGGCTTGACGAAGACGTACCGCACCTGCGAAGTCGAGGTGCGCGCATTGCACGACGTCGACCTCGACATCGCGCGCGGCGAGTTCATCGTGCTGCTCGGCCCGTCAGGGAGCGGCAAGTCGACGTTGCTGAACATCCTGGGCGGCCTCGACGTCGCAAGCATCGGCGATGTCGTCTTCGACGGCACCGACCTCCGTGCCGCAAGCGACGCCGAACTCACCGCCTACCGCCGCCGCCACGTCGGCTTTGTATTCCAGTTCTACAACCTGATCCCGAGCCTGACGGTGCGCGAGAACGTCGCGCTTGTCACCGACATCGTCGACAGGGCGATGCCGGTCGACGAGGCGATCGATCGGGTCGGCCTGACGCCGCGCCGCGACCACTTTCCGGCGCAGCTGTCGGGTGGCGAGCAGCAGCGCATCGCCATCGCGCGGGCCATCGTCAAGCGCCCTGCCGTGCTGCTCTGCGACGAGCCGACGGGTGCCCTCGACTACCGACCGGCAAGCTGGTGCTCGACGTCATCGCCCGCTTTCACGACGAGATCGGCACGACCGTGATCGTCATCACCCACAACGCGGCGATCGCCGGCATGGCCGATCGCATCGTCTACCTCGGCGACGGCACGGTGCAACGCGTCGAGACCAACGCCCACAAGCTGGAGCCTTCGGAGCTGAGCTGGTGAAGGCGCTCGATCGCAAGTTGTTGCGCGACCTGCACCTGATGTGGAGCCAGGCACTGACGATCGCGCTGGTCGTCGCGAGCGGCATCGGCGGCTTTGTCACGAGCCTGTCCGCCGTCGACTCGCTCGCGCTCGCGCGCGACCGCTTCTACGCCGACGGCCGCTTCGCCGACGTCTTCAGTGGCGTCAAGCGCGCACCGAACGCGCTTGCCGATGCGCTCCGCACGGTGCGCGGCGTCGCCGACGTGCAGACCACGCTGGAGCAGATCGTGCGGGTCGAGATACTAGGCCTGCCCGATCCGATCATCGGCCAGCTGATCGGTCTCGATCGCCGCATTCCCCGCAGGATGAACCGGGTCAGCGTCAACAGCGGCAGATCGCTTGATGGCGCGACCTCGTCGCGCACCGACGGCAGCCTCGAAACGCTGGTCTCCGAAGGATTTGCGCAGACGCACCGGCTGAAGCCCGGCGCGCGCCTGACGGCACTGATCAACGGCCGACAGCGCACGCTCGTCGTTGCCGGCACCGCGCTCTCGCCGGAATTCATCTTCGCGGGTCTCTGGGGCATGCCCGACACGCGCGGCTATGGCGTCTTCTGGATCGACCACGAGGCACTCGCCGCCGCCTACGATAAGCGAGGCGCGTTCAACCGCGTCGCCGTCAAGCTGGAGGTCAAGGCCCGCGCATGGCCGTGTTTGCGGTCGTCGCGGGTCGAAGCCGTCTGACACCGGTCCAGCTGGGCGCGCGCAACGCGACCGAAGCCTGGATCCGCTCGGGGATCGCGCCCGGCGCCACGGTGATCCTGTATCCGCCCGCTGTAGTCAAGGACGACGTTCCTGTCAGGTCCCGGACCGTTTAGCGACTCGCGCAGGTCGAAGCGGCGACCTCACTTGATCTCACGCAAGGCGGGTGCCGCGACACCGCATACCGTCTCTGTCCACGAATGACCGACGAACTGCCATGCTGACCGACAGCCCGAATCGCGCTCGGAGACGCCTCGGGCGGCTGCCATGAATCCGTCCGCCGCCCCTGTCGCGTCCGCACCGGACGCCTCGTGCGCGGTGGTCGCGATCGGGGCGTCTGCTGGTGGAGTCGCGGCGCTGCGAGAAGTCGTCAGCGGGTTGCCTCCGGGCTTGCCGGCCGCCGTCTTCATCGTCCTGCACCTTCCGGCGCATCGTGTCAGTGATCTGGCGGCCGTCTTGCAACGAGCCACGACCCTGGCGGTGTCCGTCGCCGTCGATGGCCAGCCCATCGAGGCCGGCCATGTCTACGTGGCTCCGCCGGACCGGCACCTCGTCCTTCATCCCGGCCTGATCCGGCTGACGCGCGGACCGCGCGAGTGCCGTGTCCGACCCGCCGTCGACGTGCTATTCCGGTCGGCTGCCTCGGCGTATTCGTCGTGCGCGATCGGTGGGGTACTCAGCGGCGCCCCCGATGACGGCACCGCTGGGTTGTGGGCCATCAAGGACTGCGGTGGTATCGCGCTGGTCCAGGATCCCGCCACGGCAGAGTTCCCGTCGATGCCCGAAAGCGCCTGCCGCTTTGTCGAGGTCGACTCTGTGCTGCCGCTTGCACAGATCGGCCGAGAGATCACCCATCGCGTATCGCTACTTCGAAGCGCCGAGCCGCTTCACGCAGCGCCCAGCGAAAAGGTTCGAATTGAAACCGCGATCGCAGTCGACGGCAACGGCATCCGGAACGGAGTGCTGAAGCTCGGGTCCGCGTCGGGATACACCTGTCCGGAGTGCCACCGCGCGCTCGTCCGGATCGAGGACGGCCCGATCGTCCGCTTCCGGTGCCACAGTGGCCACGCCTACTCGACGAGCACACTGCTGACCGAGATCAACGGATCGATCGACCGCGGAATCTGGGACGCCGTCCGCGATATTGAGGAACGCGGCTTGCTGCTGCGCGACATTGGAATGCGAGCGGCACGCGCGGGGCACGCCACAACCGTCACGCGATGCACATCGCAGGCGGAGGATGCCGACCGGCGCGCCCGAGTCGCTTCGAAGCTTGCTGCTCGATCACCACTTCTACGGCCTCGAACCGGAAGACATGAAAGGCACTTCGGACGTGTGACGGCCAGAGGCGGCAAAATAACCGGCTGGTCGATGGCATTCCTTGATGGGCATCAAGCAGCGGTCCCAGGCCGACCCTACGCTGACGGCACCGCGCTCACAGCCGTCTCATGCACCCACCTTTGTCGATGACGGCCAGCCCCGCCGACAGGCCTGGACCCGGTGGGGACCTCGCTGCCACCGACGCAACCCTGCTGCTGACCTACGCTCGCATGCTGCAAAGCGAGACGCTCGCGGGAAATCCGCAGCCTTGGCTGCGAGGCAAGTACATCGCGCTTGTCGACACCGACAGGGACAGTGCACAGGGCGAGCTGCTTGAGCGGGCGGCGACCGAGCTTGGCGCGAAGGTGGCGCAGGTCCGCCCCTTCCACGACGGAGCGCCGGCGAGTTCCGCCGAGTCCAGCACATCGCGTGGCTGATCGGTCGTCTGTACGACGCGGTCGAATGGCCGCACGCAGGGGCCAGCCTGATGGAGGGACTGAGCGAGGCGGCCGGCATTCCGGTCTACGACGGCCTGGCCTCGGATGCGCATCCGACCGCTCACCTGGCCAACCTGCTTGACCTGGCATCGCCGCTCGCTGATCGTCGCCGCTTCATCATTCAGGCTGTGCTGCTTGCAACCATCGTCTGACGACGGGTGACCGTTCAACCGCCTGGCTTGGCGCCCGTCAAGGCGCTCGGCGCTGATCGTTCTAGAGTCAGAGCACGACGGGCACAACGTCCCGATGAAACACAAAGGTGGATCGATGAGCACAGCCCTCTGGCCCGCAGTGACCGATGTCAGCGCCGTTGTCTGCGCCCTCCTCGTCTTTGTTGCCACGATGCTGGATGCGCCGCTCCCTGCGCAGCCTGCAGCCCGGGTATCGCACGCATCAACGTTGCAACCTGTGCTTGCCGCCGCACCGGCTTTGAAGGGCGCCGCTCGAACAGAGAACGACGTCGCGCACAGTCACCGCTGACTCCAACTCTGCCGGAGGATTCGATGTCCACCCATGCGACGCTGCTCGTGATCCGCGACGAGCACAGCGCGCTGTCCGCGGTCCTGCGTTCGATCAGCCCGCTGCTCTCTGAGCACCGGCGTCGCCACACCCTGCCCGACTTCACGGTGCTGCGGGCGATGCTGTTCTACATCGACGAGTTTCCGGAGCAAATCCACCACACGAAGGAAAGCGAACTGCTGTTTCCGAAGGTCCGCGCACGAAGCGCCGAAGGTGCCGAGGTTCTCGATCGGCTCGACGCCGACCATGAGCGCAGCGCGATCCGCGTGCGCGAGCTGGTCGGCTTCGAGATGATGGTCGACGGGCCGGATGGAGCTGCGCTGAGGGCCGCGTTCGAGGAGGCGATGGACAAGTACATCTTCGAGTATCTCGACCACATCCGCACCGAGGAACGAGTGGTCCTGCCACTGGCCGAACGCGTCCTGACGACAGCCGACTGGCTCGAGCTCGATGCGGCCTTCATGCAGAACCGCGACCCACTGACCCGACGCGAGGGCGACGATGCCTACCGGCCGTTGTTCAAGCGGATCCTGATGACCGCGGCTGCACCGATCGGACTCGGGCCCGCGATGGAAGCGATGCAGCAGTCGTACCCGCAGCCGGGCGCGCGCTCGCCAGACCGCTGACCCTATCGGCCGGGCGCAGTGCGCAAGGGCGTCCTCTGGCCAAGACGGGCTCAGCCGGCCGGGCGAGTCGAAGCCAACCCGATCACCCGCCGGCTCTTGCCGCTCCTTCCACACGGTTGCGGCTTGCCAGCGCTGCAGTGGATCTTCACGCCGCCTGCTCCCTGCTGGTCGAGGAAGCGCAAGAGGCGCTGACGGGCCTTCTCGAGCAAGCGATCGGCCTCGATGCCGGCCGGTACGGTCGTCAATGACAAGCTGCATGGACCCTTCTGTTCCAACTGGAAGTCGAAGAGACCGGCCTCATCCTCAAGCACTGTGGTGAGCGCAAGGGGCACGACGGCCACCGCGGACTTGCCGAGCCACAGCGTGTCGTCATCGCGGCCATGCACATCGATGACCGGGAGCGCTGAGTTGCAAGCGCATCGTTCCTTGTGAAGCGCGATCCGGTCGCCCAGGTCGTAGCGGATCAGCGGCTGCACGTGATTGGCCAGATTGGTCAGAAGCGTTCTGGCACTCGTCTCGCCGGCAGGCACGGGATGCCCCTGCCCATCGACCGCTTCGAGGATGACCCAGTCACTGTTGACATGCAATCGGCCTCGACTGCATTGCGACGCGATGGCCAGAAACTCCGATGCGCCGTAACTGTTGGCCAGCGCGCAGCCGAATGCACGCTCGATGAACTGCCGCATCGATGTCGTCAGGTTCTCGCCGCCGGTCCAGATCTCAGCCGGCGCGACATGAAGCCGGCCGGCGTTGTGTTCCTCGGCAAGGACCACGGCGGCGCTCGGATACGTCGCGATCACCGTGGGCTGGAAGGCTTCGAGCTCAGCGGCCAGTGCCTTGACCGGCTGCAGGAACGAGATGCCTTGCAGATGGCCCTGCGCCAGCGGATTCAGTCGGCGCAGCCGTTCGATCGAAACCGTGCTCGCGAAGTGACCCCCGGTCGCGCCCACGAAGGCAATCCGCTCTGTGAGGCCGAGCGGATCGAGGAACTGGTGCAGCGGTCGGAGCGTCGGGCGGCGCACGGACTCGAGCGCGTCGTAGACAGCCATTGCGCTGGCGCCCTGCACGAAGACAGCCGGCTCGCCGCTCGTTCCGGAACTCTCCCACACGACGTATCGTCCCATGAAGGGCGCGCCGATCAGCGTCGGGTCGCACGTGAAGCGGCGCAACGCGTCGAGCGCTATTGCCGGGTCGCAGATCCAGTCGGCGAACCGGTGCATCAGTTCCGGCTTTTGCGCAATCGGCAGGTCTTCCAACCGCCACGCGGCGGCGCGGCGTCCCTTCAGCAAGCGCCGATAGTGCAAAGAATGCTGAGCAGCCGCTTCAAGGAGGGTTGCGAGGCGGTCCTCACGTCGAAGCGCCAACGCGGCCTCGTCGGCGTTCGACGCCACCAGAACGTCCGCGAAGACACGGCTGCTGTACAGCGGATCGAATGGCGGCAACATCGTTAACCCTTGCGGCGTCTCATTGGCCCACGGGCGGCGACCAACCGCCTTGATCTTCAGCAAGGCGCGATGGACCCGCTTGGATCATTGACCAAGCGCAAGGTTGATCCAGGGCCCCTCTTCTACAGTCGACAAAGGTCCCGTTGAGCCGCCTCGGGCCCGCACTTCTCGATGGAATCAACATGACCCGACGCAGCAAGAACCCTGGGACGAATGAACGCGCGGAACACCGAACCGAGGTAGCGCAACCGCCTGCCGCACCTGCCAGCGCCTTCGCGTCACCGATGTATCCGATCGATGCGCTTCGCGCCTTTCTCGATTCGTCCTGGAATTCCTGGGCTCGGGTCGTGGCGGCGGGCGAGGACCTTCATCGCCTGCAGTCCGTTGCGCTGGACACCGCCGCCGCCGCCCTGTCGACAGCCGTATCCGACGCCGAGCGCGCCCGCGATGTAAAAGACCTTTTCAACGTCCAGGTGCAATGGACCTCGAAAAGCCTCGAGCAGTGGGCACTGCTGCATCGCGAGTGGCTCGACCGGTTGACGGCGATGACGGCCGGCCTGACGGCCAGCCCCGCCGCCACGGCCACCCAGGCGCTAAGCGGCTCGGCCTCGTCCGACGCGGGCTCGAACGGCTCGACGATCTGGCCGACCGAGATGTTGATGAACGCCCAGACGGCCTGGTCGCAGTGGGCTCAGCAACTTGCCAATACCGTCAATCGCGGCGCGATGCCGAGCTGACCGTCGTACCGGCTCGAACACATGGCGGTTCGGGCGGTGCGAATGCCTGTTCGGCTGACGCACACGGCTTGGCCGAAGGCGGCTCCTTGACCAACAGGACCGGCACGGGCGCGGTACGGAGGATCTGCTCTGCATCGCTGCCCAGCACGAAGCGCCCGATGCCGCGCCGGCCATGCGTCCCGACGACGATCAGGCCGGCACCCCACGACGCCGCCATCTCGACGATCAACTCCGGCACGGTGCCGCAATAGCCTTCACGGAGCGCTGTCTCCACCGGCACGCCGGCCGCGTCGGCCCGTGCACGGCCCTTTTCGAGCAACGCCTCGGCCCGCCGTTTCATCATCGGCAGCAGTTCAGCGCAGTACGCCTGACCCGTCTCGAATCCGTTCGCAAAGCTCAGCTCGTCCATCACGTGAACGAGCAGCAGGCGAGCCCCACTCGCCTGGGCCAGCCGGATGGCCTCGTCGAGACCGGTTTGCGATGGCGGGCTGCTGTCGATCGGAACCAGGATCTTCGGGTACATGGCGGCCCTCCTTCGGAATGCAGACCGAGTCAGTTTCACCGCAAGGTCCGCGCGCCTCATTGACTGGTATCAAGCCAGGCACCCTTGTTGCGCTACGTCAACGACGCCGACGAGCGAGCCAACAATCATCTGCGTGGCGGCGCTATCCCGGCTGCGGCGCCCGAACGATCAGGACCGGCACCAGGCTCAGTCGAAGCACGTACTCGGCGTCGCTTCCGAGCAACAGACGCCCGACGCCCCGTCTTCCGTGGGTGCCCATGACGACGAGGTCAGCATCCACCCGCTTGGCTTCCTCGAGGATCTCGTCGCAGACCCGCATCTTGGGATCGCACCGTACCGCCGAGTCAGCTGACACGCCTGCGGCGGCGGCAGTGGCAACCGCTTGTGCCACCAGGCGCTCTCCACCGGCGCGCCAGATGTCCAGAAGTTCCTGAGGACCGAGCTTCGACGAGACTTCGGCAAAGAGCAGACGCGGGTCGACCACGTTGAGGAAATGGAGCTTCGACTTCAGACCATGGGCGATCTGAATGGCCTCCCGGCAGCCGAGATCAGAGGTCGGACTGCCGTCGATCGGCACCAGGATTCGCTGGTACATGCGCGCTACCGTGAGGTGGTGCTGAATCCGACCAGCGCATAGAACGGGCAATAGGCGGCGACCCCGGTCAGCATCAGCACGATGCCGATGTACCCCCACGCACCGGTGACACTGGTCGCAGCCAAGCCCACCAGAAGGAGACCAAGCAGCAGGCGGACCAAGCGGTCGAGATTTCCAACATTGAGCCTGCTCACGATCGTGCTCCTTGGCAATTCAGAGGCGCCAACCGGCCGCCTCTGCTTTTCAGCATAGTCGCCGTTGCACCCGCAGAGCTTGATCTGCATCAGGCCGGCAGGCCCGGCGGACCGAGCGACACAGCGGCGTCGGACGAAACGCCGCCTTGCGCTGCATCAACCGTCGACCACGGGGCCGCGCGCATGCTTCCAGGCATGCCACCTGCTCTCATCACGTCCTGCTCTATCTGCAGGGTGGTTGATCGACTTTCGGTCGTCGCGACAGACGCAGCGACGGAAGCCATGCAGCGCGAACGCTGCTCTTTGACCAAGGCGTACCCATCGACGGCGATGCACGCGTGCCGGAATGGAACGCGCTCGCCGAACTGCGCTCCGCTATCGGCAGCCCTTAAGGCACCGTATTGCTGAGGCACCAGTCGGGCGAGCCAGGAAAGAGAATCGACTAAGCGCCCGAGCGCATTGCCGCGAAGGTCTCTGCACGGGTGGTCTGCAAGCCGAAAAGCCGACGTTTATGACTGACCGCAATTGGCCGAGCCTGTGTGAAAACTCCGCCACTGAGGAATCTTGGGGGTCGCTTGACCCTTGGCGAGGTCGAAAAAATCGCTTCTAGCGCGATCTGGAGGCTC
>Ga0207691_10000664_pt1 | contig 33946 bp, 35 predicted proteins | sample KBSM13metaG_FD_184327 | JGI IMG/M metagenome (GOLD analysis project Ga0207691, IMG submission 184327) | Miscanthus rhizosphere microbial communities from Kellogg Biological Station, Michigan, USA - KBS M1-3 metaG (SPAdes) (version 2) | ecosystem: Host-associated > Plants > Roots > Rhizosphere >...
GACGCAGGGAGCACGCATACCGCCTTCCCAGGTAGACAGCTTCCCGGCTTTGAACGGAGTGACGCCGCCGTCAGGGTAGGTTTGCACTTCCGCTCCGTTGTCGGTGGTGAAAACAACGATGGTGTTATCGAGCTGACCCATGTCTTCCAGTTTCTTGAGGACAAGGCCAATGTTGTCGTCCATCTGCTTCATACCAGCTTCGTTAGAACCCCAGTCCTTGCCTCCCTTGGTGCCAACCATGGAATCATACTTTGGCGAGAGCACCGTGGTGATGTGCATGCGTGCCGGGTTATACCAGACGAAGAAGGGTTTGTTGGTCTTCTTGGGGTCATTGCGGTCGAGGAAGTCTATTACGTGTGCTGAAATTTCCTCATCGACAGTTTTTGAACGCTCCAGCGTAAGCGGCCCCTCGTCCTTGCCCATCTGGTTCTTCTCAGTTCCGTCTGAGGACTTCATCCACAGGACTGGCCTTGGCTGAAACATGCAAGTGCCAGACTTCGGGTCAATGCTGCCCGCTGGGTTCGGAACTCCCGGAATCGGAATAGGTGTACAGGGCGGTACGACCGCCTGAACGGTTGGGCTGCTATTGATGTCCGGAAAGCTCACCTGCTGCATGGCATCAAGATGATACAGGTAACCCCAGAATTCCTGGAAACCGTGAGCCGTCGGCAGGGAAGCAGGATTGTCTCCCAGATGGTTTTTGCCGAACTCGCCGGTGGTATAGCCCTGGTCGAGCAGGAACTTGGCGATTGCCGGCGTGCCGGGTCGCAGATACGAAATGGCACCTGGTAACTGTGGCAGAACCATGCCCGCACGGTACGGATGCATGCCGGTGAAAAAGGCTGTGCGACCGGCTGTACAGCTCGACTCAGCATAGTAGGTCATAAACATGCCGCCTTCCCTGGCGAGGCGGTCAATATTGGGTGTTTCACCAACCATCAAACCACGGTGATAGCAACTCGGCTGCATCCAGCCGATATCATCTCCCATAATAAAAAGGATGTTCGGTTGTTTCGCTTTCTGGGCAAAACCCGTGTATCCCGTCAACAGCAGAATCAGCAGTGGGAGGGATACTTTTTTACGCAAAAGCATAGGTGTTTTTTTTAGTGATGAAGGAATAATGGTGCTAACCGGAATATCATTGTTGAACATTCGCGTGATGAATTGAATTTAGTTTTTTGCAAACCATGGCTTTACTCAGAGCAGAGCCGGATTTGAGCGGGCGGATCATTCAGGGATGGGCAGACTAAGGTATATACAGAATATATGAAGAAGATGAAGTCCGCCTATTTTACGGTTACATGGGCCGGTTAACATTATAAATTTTATAAATTGTCTTAATACGCGTATTATGAATACATGAGATCACAGCCCGGCTGTGAAATCTCTGATCAGAATAGCACGATACGGAAAAATGTTTTAGCCATATCTACCAAATTCATCCGCGGTACAAAAATCCTATACTGGCTTTTTAATGGAACACCAGGCATAAACTCTGCCCTCGGATCCGGCGTTCAAAAAAACGACAGACCCTGCCCGTTTTCCTTGCAAATGCGTTAACTTCCTTCCATATAGAGTTTTGCAGAATGTCCGAGATTACCCTGGCCATTGCTTTTTTATCCGCCGGTATCGCCCTGTCCATGGGAATGGTGAGCCTCTTTATCGGGCTTCATAAAAACGGTCAGCGTGTAGACCTCGTTTTCGGAGCTCTCTGCATCCTCATGTTCCTTTTTTTTGTAATTCCTCCTGTTGGCTTTGTATTGGACGATCAGGCGCCCTATCCCACAAGCCTGCTCGTCAAACGCATTTTTAATTTTTCCTTTTACGGTCTCATTCCCTGGTTTGTATACTACTACACAGGCTACCGGAAAAAGACCCTGCCGGTACTCATAAGTATTTCGGATCTGCTTACCTATGTGTGGATGGCCACGACAAAAATAAACCGTGACATACCGTTGTGGATTTATCCGGTTATTGTACTCATTGGCCTCATCCTGTTCTACAGCTTCCGGGCAATCCGGTATATGTTCAGTATACAGCAGGACTATAAAGCGAAATGGTTTCGCTTTGCCCTCATCCTGTTCGCCGGTTTTTTTCTTGTCTTCACTATTTACCAGCTCGGCAATCCCTACTTCATGAGGGTTTTTCACGTGAAAGTATTTTTCCCCGTTAACCTGTTTCCACTTGTTTTTATCATGATCATGGGTGTACGCATGCGGATGAATGCCATTGAAAAATTTCAACTGGAAAGAGCCCTGGGTTTGAAGGAGAGACAATGGAGATCCCTGCTGGATAATATCCAGCTCGTCATCGTGCGGCTCGACAGGGTGGGAAATGTGCAGTACATTAATCCCTTTGGTGTGCGTATTCTGAAATACGAAAGAGCCGGGGACATTATCGGAAAGAACTGGTTCGATCAGTTTATTTCGGGTTCATCCATGGATTCGGAAAAAATCTTTTTAGATGACAATCCCCAGCCCCCGGAAACTTTTTACAAAGGTTCTCTGATCACCAGAGATGGTTCGGAAAAGATCATGAACTGGAAAAATGAAATTATTCTCAATGAAGACGGCAGCCTGGAAGGAGTGATGAGCATCGGTCTTGATGTAACGGAGATGGAACAGGCCTATGAGAAAATTCAGGAACTGCGCCTGCAGCTTGAAAAGGAAAATCTGATCCTGAAGGGTGAGCCCCTGCCGGAATGGATGCAACAGGAAATTATAGGAAACAGCGCCGTCCTCACCTATGCACTGCAGAAGGCCAAAAAAGTGGCTGCTTCGCAGGCCAGTGTATTGCTGGAAGGAGAGACCGGCGTTGGAAAAGAACTTTTCGCTGATTTAATTCACAGGAACAGTTTGCGCAAGGAACAGCCGCTTATCAAAGTGAATTGTGCAGCCCTGCCTGCCGAACTGATCGAAGACGAATTGTTCGGACACGAAAAAGGTGCTTTCACGGGTGCCGCCAACTTGAGAAAGGGAAGGTTTGAATTGTCTGACGGAGGTACCATCTTCCTCGATGAAATTGGTGAACTTCCCCTGAGCCTTCAGCCCAAATTACTGAGGGTACTCCAAAATGGCGAATTTCAGCGCATTGGAGGACAGCAGACGATCAAGGTGGACGTACGTGTCATCGCGGCGACCAACCGGAACCTGAAATCGGAAACGGAACAGGGAAGGTTCAGGGATGACCTCTACTACCGGTTGAATGTGTATCCTATTGTAATACCTCCGCTCCGGGAAAGAAAAGAGGATATTCCCATGCTGATTCATTATTTTATCGACAGGGAATCGAAGAAGCACGGTAAATCATTCAATAATATCAGCAAGGCGGACATCAACCGGCTCTGCGAATATGACTGGAAGGGAAATATCAGGGAACTCAGGAATGTGATCGAGCGGTCTGTCATATCCAGCGAAAACAACCAGTCGCTCCGGCTTGACTGGTTCCACCCCGAGGCAAAGGATCCAAAGGGCCCCTCGGGTCCGGCCTCCCTGGAACAAATAGAAAGGGCCTATATTCTTAAGGTTCTGGAAGAATGCCACTGGCGGATCAGCGGCGAACGAGGGGCTGCGGAAAAGCTCGTTATGAATCCCAACACCCTGCGTTCGAAAATGAAGAAACTCAACATCAACCGGCAGGGAAACTCCTAGCCTTTTCACCTTTTACCAGACGATTTTTCGTGATATTTCGTGAAAATCACGAAATGCTGACCAGGCAGTTTTTTATCCTTCTGCATTGAACGACAGTCGCTTAATTTTCTCACTGTTGACAGTCAACTGCTTATTTGCAAATTCTTGATGCAGGTCAATAATGGCATGGGATTGGAAAACAGTATCTCCTGTTTTTCGATGCGTAAAGCCTGGTTATGTATCCATTTCTCATTATCAGCGGCCATATTTCTGAAAAAAAGCGGTTGGAGTTCGAACACACTTTCCGGATAGGGCTGAACGCCCTGACGGGAAACTGTCTATCGAAATCTATTGCCGAAGACCAGATCAGCTATGGCGAGTACCATTTTTTTTCAATATGGAAAGATGAGGATGCCCTGCAGGATTTTTTGAATTCCGGGGAATATCAGCTCCTTACCGGGGCTTTTCATTCGCTTGGAAAACTGAAGCAGATTACGAACGGGCAGGTATCGGAGATTATGTGAGGAAGGAACCCGCGGGAAACAAAGAGAAGCTAGTACAAGTCAAACCATAAACAATGAATACCAAACCTATCCTTGACACGGAACTGACTGCCGAGCTCGTGAAAAAGCAACTGGAGAAGATATTCAAATTCCGCCTTTTTGCGGTTTCCCCGATCCTCAGGGCCTTTCTAAGTTATATCGTACAGGAAACATTTGCCGGAAGAATGCATCAGATAAAAGAATACTCCATTGCCGTTTCCGTGCTCAACAAGCCTTCAAGTTTCAGCTGCCAGAGCAATTGTGTTGTGAGGGTACATGCACGCCGTATGCGGGATGCACTGAAGGCATACTATGAAGAGAATGATGCGGAATTCTGCATCATCCGCGTTCCTACCGGACGCTATATTCCCCTTTTTGAAGTGCCCGGGCCAAAACAAAAAGCGCACTTGAAAACCATTCCCTATTTTGGATACAGCCGTAACGGCACAACGGGCATGCTGGTCAATCCTTTCGTATAATTATAATTAAGTAAGGCGACGGCTTATGTAGAAGGATTCAACTTTTCCGGAAGGTATTTTTTCAGCAAATCCAGTAAAAAACTCATCCGGAAAGGTTTCTCGAGGAAGTCGTCGGCGCCGGCCTGCTTTGCCTGATCATCCAGGTTGGGGCTTGCCGACACAATAATAACGGGAATATCTTTCGTGGCATCCTGGCTTTTTAGGAAACGGCAGATCTCTACACCATCCACGCCGGACAGTTGCTTGTCAAGCAAAAATAAATCCGGTAGTTCGAAATTGTTTTCGAGAAGGTTTTCACCGTTGCTCAGCATGGTGACTTCATATCCTGCCCGTCCGCATATCAGGGGGAAAACATCCTGCAATCCGGGATCATCATCAGCACAAAGGATCTTCTTCATCGCCAGTTTCTTTTATTACCCTTCTAAGGGTAAGGTAAAATAAATCAATGATCCGCGGTCTTCCTTATTTCCTACCAAAATCCTGCCACCATGTTGTTGAACAATTCCTGCAGTAATATATAAACCGAGACCCATACCCGGGAAAGAGTGGACGCGTGGGTTCTTGACCCTGAAAAACCTGTCGAATACTTTTGTTTTCAGTTCGTCAGGAATTCCGATGCCGGAATCTTCCACACTTACTTTGAGTTCATTTCCCTCTCTTTCCGAGCGGATCAGAATGTCCCCTCCGCCCGGCGAATATTTAATTGCGTTGGAAATAAGATTGGTCAGTACCTGCCGGATCCTTTCCTTGTCAGCGAAGACAGGTGGTATGCCCTTCTCCAGCTGTAAAACGATTGTATGTTTTGATGTAAGAAGCTGTAGATCTTCGGCCCTTTCTTCAATGAGTTCGTTGATGTCAAAATGTTCGGGGTTGAGGTTTAACAGTCCTTCATAGATTTTTGTAGTATCGAGAAGATTGTTGATGAGATCGGAGAGGCGGTCAACCTGTTTGTTAAGCTTATCGATCAGGACAGCGCCCTGCGGGTAAGAGTCAACGGCCATTTCGCTCAGCACTTCCGTATAGGCTTTGATGCTCGTTACCGGCGTTTTCAGTTCATGGCTCGCAATGCTGAAAAAATCATCCTTTTGATGTTCGAGTAATTTCCGGTTTGTGATATTATATAACACACCAGCCATGCGGCTTGCCTGTCCGTTTTGCCTGGAGACGGTGCGCCCGTAAACGTAATACCACCGGTTCTCTGATTTTTCCCCGGCGATCGCTCTGAACTCCGCCTGAAAAACACCCGCTTCCTTGATCGCTTTGTCAAGGCTATCCGCCAGTGTCTGCCGGTCTTCGGAAACAACATAGCGGTTAAGTAAGGCCGAGGTTTTCTCAGAGCCCTTTTTGTCTATAAAAGAGCTGCTGTTTTCACTCCAGGATAATTCATCTAGCAACACGTTCCAGTCCCAGGCAATCATTTCAGCAGACTGTAATGCAATCCGCAGGCGTTCTTCTGAGCGGGATAACGCCTGCTCCGTCGTTTTCAGATCATCGATATCGGTTGCTGAGCCAAACCAGCAAACGATCTGCCCCAGCGTGTCCATCATAGGCACACTCCGGGCGATATGCCAGCGGTAGACGCCGTCTGCCCGTCGTAGTCGTAATTGGGTTTCCAGGATGCGGTCATTGCCTAGCGACAAAGCCCATTTTTCATTTATTGCAACAAAATCATCCGGATGTATAATGGTTTGCCATCCCTTGAAGGCGAGTTGATCTCTTTCTTTATTCAAATTATCCCCGGTATATTCAATCCATCGCTTGTTAAACCAAAGTATTTTACCCTGAATATCATTATTCCAAAGGAGATCCGGAACCAGGTCTGTAATTGTCTGTAATGCGCCTACACCAGCGATCGACAGCGGATTCTGGCCGTGTTGGGCTATTGAATTGCTACCAGCCATAAGAAACCTTGTTCAACCAAAAATTATAAAAATTCAGAACGAATTAAACCTGCTGGACTAATGCCGGGTTGTCGTAAGGGCAGAAATGACGATTGAAATGTAAAGCGAAATTAAAGATAGCGATAAATAGAGTTTTCTTATTTCATTTTCCATCGCAGAAGCAGGCCGAAATATTGCAGTATGATGTAAATTGAATGAAATCAAACGTCATGGCAAAAACCAATAGCCTGTTAGCAGGGGGAGCGAAGGGGACGGCACGTAAAGGCCTGGTTTTTAATATCCACAGAAACAGTAAAATGTATGATTCGACATATCCGCAGAGGTCCTCCAACCTATCAGACGGGAAACCGGCCAGGGTAAGAGACAAATTTTCAAAAGCAGTAAAATCAGCGTTTAAAACATTGAAAAAACCGGCCGGCAGAGCCCTGCTCAGAGTAAAGGCGCATGGGTCACTGTTTCATGAGGCCATAACGGTTTTTATGAGAGAGAACAGATCTCTGCATGAGATACTTAAAGACCCCAGGTACGCCACACATACCAGAGGCGCGGCTCATAAGCAGCAACGGCAGGAAAATGCCATGGTCTGGGCGCGGGATCATGGAGGGATCAGTCATATAGAATATAGAAAATTGAATAACAGTTCCAGACCCACCACCAACCGCGACCTGCAGGATCTTGTGAAACGTAAAATGCTCACTCCTTCGGGTGTTCATGGCACCGGTGCTCTTTATGTTTGTACCGGCTCAACCACTGTATAGTGCCTTCCTACTAGAGGTTAAAACCGCCCGAAAAAACTCTTCCTTCTGAAATGGTAAGTGCAAAAAAGCTACTTTTAATCTGCAGTTACATTTAATTTCACACGATGGACAATAAGCAGCATAGTGTAAGCCTGGGGACGGTTGTGGGCCTTGGACTCGTTGCTATCGGGGTGTTGAATTTATTTGCTTCGCTGAAATACCATGAGACCAACCTGAACACATCGGGCCGCTTACCCGGTGTCCTGCTGATTGTATCCGGCCTGGTCGTGCTGGCCGTCAGGGCGATCAGGAAAATAAGAGAAAAATAACCCGGCATACCAGTTGGATATGGCGCCTGATTCCCCCGCTGTCGACCTTGTTACCTGCACACATCTTATAAACAATTAAATAGTGGACGAAAACTGGAAAAAAGCATGGACTGACAGGTGGAATGACCGGTTTGGTAAGGAAGAATACGCCTATGGCGAAGAACCCAACCTGTATCTGAAAGAGCAGCTGGAAAAACTTAAACCCGGCAGGATCTTATTTCCTGCCGAAGGGGAAGGCCGGAATGCCGTTTTTGCGGCAAGGCTGGGCTGGAGCGTTTCGGCTTTCGACATCAGTCAGGAAGGGAAAAAGAAAGCCCTGCGTCTTGCCTCCGCTCACCAGGTTCATATCGACTACCAGCTGGGTGAATTGCAGAACCTGCCCTATGAGCCGGAACAATTTGACGCCATGGGGCTGATTTACGCTCATTTTCCTGCCGACATAAAATCTTCTTACCACAGACAGCTGGACCGGTACCTGCGTACAGGCGGGACCGTTATTTTTGAGGCATTCAGTAAAAAGCACGCCGGCTATCTTGCAAAGAACGAAAAAGTAGGCGGCCCGAAAGACGTGGAAATGTTGTTTTCTATCGAAGAACTACAGGCTGACTTTAAGAATTATGAAATCATCGAACTGGCAGAATTGGAAATCGAACTAAGTGAAGGGAGTTTTCATGTGGGCCTGGGTTCAGTCATCCGGTTTACGGGAAGAAAAAAATAAAAATATCCTGAGCCTGCACCTCGCCATCGGGTGCAGGGCATTTTGAAATATTAGAGACGCCTGATGAAAGTATTGGTATGATGAAACCCGTAGGCCGGGCAAATATTTATTTTTGTAAAAAAAATAATGCGAAAGCTCATTTTTCAGGAGTGGCTGTCCATCGACGGACTGGCTGCTGATGCAAACGGTGGCGTATCCTTTCTGGAATCCACGACCCTCAATAAATATTCTGACCTCGATCAGTTGAAATTTCTGGATGGTATCGATACCATTTTACTTGGGGCTAAAACCTATCAGTTGTTTGTTGAATTCTGGCCTGAGGCGACAAATGATCAGGAAGTGATTGCAGACCGCCTGAATACGATTCCTAAAGTCATTTTTTCCAAATCTCTCGTCAGGGCTCCCTGGGGTAAATGGCCGCCCGCGAAGGTGATATCAACGGATGCCGTGGAAGCCGTAAAAAGAATGAAGCAGGAGCTGGGGCAGGATATGGTGCTCTGGGGAAGTATTTCATTAGCACAATCTTTCATGAAAGAAAACCTGATTGATGAATATCACTTACGGATCTGTCCTCTTGTGCTCGGTGCGGGCCGTCCTTTATTTGAAAACGCGGATCGAATGGATTTTGAGCTGACGGAGTCCAGGATTTATGAATCCGGACTGATCTTCCTTAACTGCCGCAAAAAAATATCGTAGGTAGTCTCTCATGTTCCGGGCCCGAACTTCGTAGCTGTGAAGAAGCAGTCTGACTGAAACATGGGATCTTGTTCCTGTTGAATTCTATAATTCTTTCCGATATATTTTCCATTGAAATCCTCATAACTGTTATTTAATGTATATTGAATGGTTCCTCCGGAATCCGGAACCTGGTAGGATGTACGTCGTGTATATGATATAAAGAGAGTAAACTTCTTAAAATTAATTTCATGCAAAAAGAGAAAGATGTATTGCCGGTCGGTGTGTTTGAAAAATTTGCCGTGGGGGTTACAAAAGCCGCAGGAAGCACGGTCGCATTCATTTCAGCATTAGTTATTGTTTTGGTTTGGGCAGTCTCGGGACCGTTTTTTCACTATTCGGAAAACTGGCAGCTTGTTATCAATACGGGCACCACGATTGTAACATTTTTAATGGTTTTTTTAATTCAAAAGGGGCAGAACAAAGATTCACTGGCCATTCAGCTTAAGTTGAATGAACTGGTTGCAGCCCATGAATTTGCGAGCAACCGCCTGGTAAATGTAGAAAACATGTCAGAAGACGAAATGAAGGTCATTCAAAAATACTATTCAAGTTTAAGTCAACTAACCAAAAAAGAGGGAACTCTTCAACAGTCACATTCGATAGATGAGGCAGAGAGCCTAAGTGAGATCAAGAAGGAGCGGGAGGAAGATATTTTAGAAAGACTGGAACAAAAGAAAGGATCGCAGCAGAGTGGAAACTGAAGACGACTTAATATGAAATCCCAAGTTCGGGCATTACAACTGGTCAAAACAGGTAAATAAAAAAAGCAAGCCTCAGCTTGCTTTGAAAGGTTTAATGTGGCCGCCTATCTCAGGCTTCTCTTCTTATCACTTTGAGCAGAAAAGCGATGATGGCGATAACCAGCAGAACATGGATAATTCCACCAGCGTGATATCCAAAAAATCCTATTGCCCAGGCAATAATTAAAATGACGGCGATTACGTACAATAAATTTCCCATTTTGTTTGATTCTATTGATTAAAAAAAGAACTTAATACTTCCTGGTAGTCAATTTTTCCGTGCTTATATCTCTAGGGTGGGCCTTACCTGAACATTTCCTGTACTCATCTATCTTATAAATGCAAAATCCCTCTTCATTCGGATTTTGCATCGACCGCACCGCCAGGTTTTCAGCCGGATCTGTTCTCTGTCTAAATGTTAGTTATAAAATCGTGCCAGGCAGAAAACCGGATTGCATCACACAAATTAAATGTCTGCAGAACCTGCGGTAAATTCTTTAACGGCGTCCCGGATGACTTTTAATGTGAAAGGTTTGCGGATTATCCTGGATATCCCTTTGACTTTGGTTTCCGGCTCGTTTTCCTGATGTGCATCAGCGGAGATAAGTATCACCGTACTATTCTTAAATTTCCCCGGATTATTTTGAAGGTACGTCAATCCCGAACCATCAGGAAGGTTATTGTCAAGCAGGATGATCTCCGGTTTCTTCTTAAGCTTAAAACCAGCCTCATTCAGGTTATAGGCGCAGTCGACTTCTAACCGTTCCCTGGTTAATATAAGCTTCAATACTTCGCACAGATCCTTTTCATCGTCGATAATCAGTATTTTATTCATATAATGTGACGGGCTGTTTTAAAAGCAGTGTATCAGGCATAATTATTACCGGTGAGTTCATATGAATATGGAAACCCGGATCGGGCTTGCCGCAAGTGTTCTCACAACCGTGTCATTGTTACCCCAACTGGTAAAAATATTTCGGGAACGTAAAGCTGAAAGTATCTCCTCACTCTGGATTGCCATCCTGTTCGCCGGCCTGTTATGTTGGATCTTCTATGGATTCCTGAAAAAAGACCTGATCATAATTATTTCAAATATTGTCTCTGCGCTGATAAATGCTTCTATAGGTATTGCTGCCATAATTTTCAATAGGAAAACGAAAAGAAGAAACTAACAGACAGGCAGCAACCATCATATTCTTGTTGAAATATCATACCAGGCATGTGAATTGCTTTTTTTCAGTTGTATCCACATACGAGACGCGGTCGCGATGAATCACTACCAAACTGAACATATCGCCCATTTCGTTGCTTCCATATCCCACCACGATATTCCCGGGAATACTACCGAACAGTTGAAAAGGCACCTTCTGGACGCCATCGGATCTTTGATTCAGGCCCAGGGAAGCAGCACGGTGGCAAAACTGGCTGTGCAAATCAAATCTTTGAAACCTGGAGGCGATTGCCGGACACCTTTGTTGGGGAATATGCCTGTTGACCGGGCGGCCCAATGGTATACGGCACTCATCCGGTTCCCTGATTTTATGGACAATTTCATCGGAAAGGAAGCTACCTGCCACCCTAGCGATAATATCGGCCCTCTGCTCGCCGCCTGCCAACATCTTGAGCTTGAGGGAGGTGATTTCCTTCTGGCCATGGCCATTGCCTATACTATTGAATGCACATTGGTGGAAGAATTTCCCGTTATGGTGAAAGGTTTTGACCACACCATGCTGTATGCCTACTCGGTTACCGCGGCGCTCAGTAAACTGTTTGAGCTCTCGATTGCTCAGACGGCCCATGCACTGGGCATGGCGGGAGCCAGCTTCGCGCCGCTGGTTACAAGTCGGGCGTCCTATACATACGAATGGAAGGGGCTGGCTTCGTCCATGGTGGCGCTTGGATGCATGAATATCGTGTTGCTTGCGAAGGAGAACTGTACCGGACCTGTTTCCATTTTTGAAGGCCCCAAGGGTCTTTCGGACATCGTTGGTATGGACCTGAAACACGACTGGAGCAAGGATGATCTTGGCATCATCCGGCGCTGTGTGTTGAAGCGCTATAATGCGGAAGTCCACACCCAGTCATCTCTTGAAGCCGTGGAGGAAATACTTCGTGAAAATAGTCCCGATCCCGAAAGCATCGAATCTGTGAAAGTGACCACCTTTCTTACGGCTTATCATATCGTGGGAGGTGGTGTGTACGGAGACAGGAAAGTGGTGAGTTCAAAGGAGCAGGCCGATCACAGCCTGCCCTTTGTGCTCGCGGTGATGTTGCTGGACAGGCAGGTGTACCCCGGGCAGTTTACTGACGAGCGGATCAACAGAGAGGATGTGCAGGAGCTGATGAAGAAAATAACGGTAGATACCGTTTCGCCTTTGCATAAGCCTCTTCCCTTCGCGGGGATCCTTGATCCGTACACAGATGCCTATCCGGAGAAACTTAAGACCAGGGTGGTCATCAGGCTAAAAGATGGCCAGGAAATTACCCGTAAAAAAGATGACTATCATGGATTTTATACCCGTCCCTTCGGATGGGATGATTGTATTGCCAAATTCAAAAAACTAACCGAAGGACTCCTGAGCGACAGCAGCAGTGACAGGATCATTGGTATGGTCAGGAACCTGGAGAACTATAAGGTGAACGATTTGCTGGCACTTTCACAGGCCAAAGAAGTTCCTTCTTCGGTTGCCGGATAAAAAAAAGTCACCGGTTATTCCGCCGCTTTTTAAACCGCTTATAAAACACATTTTTTGTATGAATAATAGTTGAACAGCGGGGGATCAAAGGCAAATGCCAACAGATAAATAACCGGATGCAAGGTTCTGAAGGATTCAGGAAGATGATCCATCCTTAATCCGGCCCCCGTGCTGTAAATAAAAAAGGGTGGTCGACGACCACCCCTTTTATTATAAATTCCTGTGCGGGAACTTATTCCTCATCCTCTGATCCTGAGCGGTTATCTGAATCCCTGTCTCTGCGATTTCCTGAGTTGCTTTTTCCCATATCCTCTTTTCCTCTTTGTCCCTGCGATGACCTGCGGTCGCCGGAGGAACCTGAGCTTCCGGATGAGCCGCCTGAACGCTTATCATCTGACGATGATTTTGTGGAAGAGCCGCTACCGCGGCCTGAGCCACCCTGTTTTGATTTTGGCATAATTACTTTTTGATTTTAAATAAAAAAGATTCTTGAAAAATGAATGCCAGATCTATTCCCCTAGAAACCGCCGTCAGGACGGGATGAAGAGATACAGAAAAAGCGGCCATGTGGAAATCGGCCCCCGTCCGCAAAATGATATATGAAAGAATGTCTACAAAGGCTCAGGACTCATCCGCAACTCTGGTACGGTAAAGGCCCGGGTACCGGGCTAAACCATCTTGTCGTTCCGGTCCCGGGTCCCAACATCCTCCATGATATTTTTCCGCTTTAAACCGGGTCATCCGCGCTTCCTTTTTAAAAAGGTCATCTACACTGTCTTTTATTTTTTGCCGGACTTCAGCGGTTTTTTCAAGCGTTAAGAGCCCGATGACAGCGGCTGTAATCGTGCAATTTTCAAGCACTCAAATTTCAGGACATTTATTGGGAGTATCCGGCGACTTTAATTCGGGCAGAAGGAGGCATGATCTTACCCCGGGCATATGAATTGCCGGTAGAGACTCAGTTCAATAATCGATACGCATTCAATAAATGCTTAGATTTTAAAGAAAATGATAAACGATTTAATCTGTTTCTCTCATCTCCGGTGGAATTTTGTGTACCAGCGGCCGCAGCACCTGATGAGCCGTGCGGCAAAAAAAGCGCGGGTGATATATTTTCAGGAGCCGGTCTATACGAGGTTCCCGGATAAACTGCATATCGAAGTGGATCCGGCAAGCCAGGTAGTCGTCGTAACACCCGAACTGGAAGAATCCCTTTCCGATCCGGCGAATGTCAAAAGGAGCTTTAATCAGCGGATGGCCAGGCTGGTCGATCAATTGGTTGAGCTTTATAAGATCAGTGATTTTGTGTCGTGGTATTATACACCCATGGCACTTGCCTATACCGGTCATCTCAGGCCAACGGCTGTGGTATATGACTGCATGGACGAACTTTCTGCCTTTCGGTTTGCTCCTCCGGACCTGATTTCATTGGAAAAAGAATTATTCTCGAGGGCTGACCTGGTATTCACAGGAGGATTCCGCCTTTATGAGACGAAGAAAAACAAGCATGGAAATATTCATGCCTTCCCCAGTGCGATAGATAAAGATTTTTTTATGCAGGCAAGAAGAAGTCAGCCTGAACCTGTCGATCAGAAGGCCATAGCGCATCCGCGCATCGGCTTTTTTGGAGTAATCGACGAGCGCTTTGATATTGATCTTGTGCGCCTGATGGCGGAAAGTAATACCAAATGGCAATTCATTTTTATAGGGCCTGTGGTGAAAATCGATCCCCAGTTACTCCCCGGCAATAAGAATATCCACTATCTGGGTATGAAAAGTTACAAGGAATTACCTTCTTATATTTCCACATGGGACCTTTGTATCATGCCCTTTGCGATCAATGCATCGACAGAATATATAAGCCCCACCAAAACACCCGAATTCCTGGCGGCGGGCAAAAAAGTTATCTCTACACCCATACACGATGTGGTGTATCCCTATGGTGTCGAAGGACTGGTTGATATCGCGGAGACTGCGGAAGAATTTGTAAAAATTGCCGCACATACCCTGGGCGAAAAGAAAGACTTTCTGTGGCTTAAGAAAGTAGACCTTTTTCTCCGCTCGGTTTCCTGGGATAAGACCTGGGCAAATATGGAAGGCAGGATCGATGACGTACTCGGTCATTTCGGTGATGGCCCCATTCACCAGGTCAGGAAAACGGGATAATTCAACACTAGGCAGGGCGTAATAACTTTATATTCATGGCGGGCAACACATTTATGTTTGCAACGGGAATAGAGAACAGCTATCCCAATATCATGTTGCCTGATGGCAAAAAAAAGAGGGTGGATGAAATGGCCAAAACGGGTCATTATGATTATTGGGAGAAAGATTTTGGACTGGTGAAGGAAATGGGAATAGAATACCTAAGGTATGGTCCGCCCTATTATCTTACACACTTAGGCCCCGGCAAATACGACTGGTCGTTTGCCGATCTTACATTTAACCGGCTAAAGGAATTGGGCATCGTTCCTCTTGTGGATCTTTGTCATTTCGGAGTGCCCGACTGGATGGGAGATTTTCAAAATGCGGCATTCCCCGTCTATTTCGCAGAATATGCGGCATCCTTTGCACGGCGTTTTCCTTACCTGAAATTTTATACCCCGGTCAATGAGATCTTTATTGCGGCTATGTTTTCCGGTCAGTACGGATGGTGGAACGAATGCCTCACAACAGACAAGGCTTTCGTGACAGCCCTGAAAAACATTGCGAAGGCGAATGTGATGGCGATGCATGCCATCCTGGAAGTCCAGACCGACGCCTGCTTTATACAAAGTGAATCTTCGGAATATTTTCATGCGATTGAACCCGAAGCACTGCCGCTTGCACGCTTCCTCAATCAAAAGCGTTTTCTTTCCCTCGACCTTACCTACGGCTACCCGATCCAGGTAGCTATGTATGAATATCTCCAAAAAAACGGCATGACCAAGAAGGAGTATCAGTGGTTTGTCGAAAACCAGGTGAAGGCGCGCTGCATTATGGGAAACGATTATTATGTAACAAACGAGCATATCGTGCACCCGGATGGCAGCACCCAGGCATCGGGAGAAATATTTGGATACTACGTAATCACTCAGCAGTATTACAGGCGGTACAAACTGCCGATCATGCATACGGAAACAAATATCAAAATGCCCGGAAGCTCAGAATGGCTGATCAAGCAATGGGCAAACCTGCATCGGTTGAAACAGGATGGGGTTCCGATTATCGGATTTACCTGGTACAGCCTGTTGCATCAGGTTGACTGGGATTCAGCGCTGAGGGAAGACAACGGACATATCAATGAACTTGGACTTTTTGATCTCGATCGTAAGATAATGCCCGTGGGTATGGACTACAAGGCTTTAATAAAGAAATGGCAGCCGATTCTGAATGAAGAGGATTTCGGTATGCACTTTACCGCGTAAACACTTTTTTACTCCGAATGATATCTGCGGTAAACAGTTGAAAGAGGCTGAAGGCGCCTATTCGTGAAACCGGCTTTTCCTTTCCCCTTTTTCTGGGCGTTTCTTTAAATGCAGTGATCCTGGAGGAATCCACTTCTGAAACTTCGACAGTTTTAATTGCTTGTAAGAGCGTATCCATAAACAGGGTTTTGTGTGATTGGTTTGAATTTTAGTGTTAAAAAATAATGCCTGATATGCGACATCCGGCTGGAACACGGATTGCCTGTGTATTGTACCATTTGCAGTGAGAACCGGAAAAAAGGTTTTTAAGTATATAGTGGGGAGGATTATACTCAGGAAGCGGAATGAATAACTTTTAAACTATAAGTGCATGTTTGATTTTTTAATTGTGGGTGCCGGATTATCAGGCGCCGTGCTGGCAGAAAGACTTGCCAGCAGAGAGGGAAAAAGGGTGTTGCTTGTCGAGAAACGGTCTCATATTGGTGGAAATACCTTCGACTACTTTAATTCAGATGGTATACTGGTTCATAAATATGGACCGCATATTTTTCATACCAATTCCCTGGAAGTTTTTAATTATCTCGGAAAATTTACTGAATGGCGACCCTATGAACATCGTGTTCTCGCCAGCGTGGATGGAACGCTTGTTCCCATACCCATCAATCTAAATACGATCAATACATTATACGGATTGCAATTGTCGTCCGAAGAAGTATGCAGGTTTCTTCAGGAAAAAGCAGAGAAGAGAGACAGAATCATTACTTCGGAGGATGTAGTGCTCAGCCAGGTCGGGAAAGATCTGTATGAGAAATTTTTCAAGGGCTACACCCGCAAGCAATGGGGAATGGATCCGAGTCAGCTCGACGCCGCGGTGGCAGCGCGCATACCTACACGCAGCAATAAAGACGGAAGGTATTTTACGGATACCTACCAGGCGATGCCGCTTCATGGTTATACGTGCATGTTTGAAAAAATGCTGAATCATCCTAACATCTCCGTCATGTTGAATACGGATTACAAGGATATTGAAAAATGGGTTCCTTTTCACCGGATGATTTATACGGGTCCGATCGACTATTATTTTAATCACTGCTATGGTCATTTGCCTTACCGTTCCATCGAGTTCCGTTTAGAAACGATGGATCAGAAAGTTTATCAGCCTACGGGAACGGTGAACTACCCCAATGACCAGCCTTATACGCGCACGACAGAATTTAAATATCTCACCGGGCAGAAACACAAAAAAACAACGGTGGTATTTGAATACCCCCGGGCAGAAGGAGATCCTTATTATCCCATACCGCGGCCTGAAAACACTGAATTATATAAGAAGTATCAGATTCTGGCACAGACGCTTCCCAATGTGTATTTTTCTGGACGTCTCGGTACCTATAAATATTATAATATGGATCAGGTAGTAGCCCAATCGCTGACTCTGTTTAAAAAAATTCAGGCGGAGTTGCATGCCTCATCAAACGGTCAGAAAATTCCCCTTCTCCAATCGTAGGAAAGAGTAAAAAATTTCCGTTATGATAAAGGAGAATATGCCCGGCATATGGGGCGGAATAGAATGCTCTATCAACAGGGTGGGAAATCATTTCAAGGATCAGCTGCGATACAGCGGCCATTATGACCGCCCGGACGATATTGAATGCCTGGCAGAACTCGGCATAAAAAAAATCCGTTATCCTGTACTCTGGGAAAGACATCAGCCGCAGAAAAATAATAATATAGACTGGTCCTGGACTGACAGACAGCTGAACATCCTCAGGCGATCCGGTATGGAAGTCATTGCCGGTTTGGTGCATCATGGAAGTGGTCCCGCTTATACCAGCTTGCTGGATCCCGATTTTCCTTTTTTGCTGGCAGACTATGCCCACCGGGTGGCTTCCAGGTATCACTGGCTGAAAAATTTTACACCTGTTAATGAACCACTCACCACAGCGCGCTTCAGTGGTTTGTATGGACTCTGGTATCCGCATGCATGCGATGAAAAATCATTTTATGCGATGCTGATTCATCAGCTCAAAGCAGTGGTTCTGTCCATGAAGGCCATTCGCACAGTCAATTCTTCAGCCTGCCTTATTCAGACGGAAGATATTGGGAAGACCCACAGTACGCCACTCCTCAGGTATCAGGCGGATTTCGAAAATGAACGCCGGCTGTTGACATTTGACCTGCTGACAGGTAAAATAGATCCTGGTCATGGCCATGGACGTTATATGCTGGAACGCGGCATACCGGAAAAGGATCTTCTGTTCTTTAAAGAAAATCCCTGTGCACCGGAAGTCCTGGGTCTGAATTACTATATCACATCGGAACGGTGGCTCGACGAACGAACCGAACTTTATGATGAGTTACAAACCGGAGGCAACGGCCTGCATACTTACACTGATACAGAGGTTGTGCGGGCCAGCCCGGCTGCGAGATCGGGATTGAAAAAACTAGCAGTAGAAATCTGGCAACGATATCAGATACCGCTGGCCATCACAGAAGCCCACCTGCATTGTACGAGAGAGGATCAGATGCGCTGGCTTCAGGAGATCTGGGATCAGGCAGTGGAACTATGCAGGGAAGGTGTTCCGGTTGAAGGAGTGACTGCCTGGGCTCTCCTCGGGTCCTTTGACTGGGACAGTCTGCTGACAAAAACAGGAACCCAATACGAGACGGGGGCCTTTGATGTGATGACATCTTCCGGTCCGATCCGCCCCACAGCGGTGGCCGCCCTGATAAAGGAAATCGCTGGCCTGGGAAAGGGATCGCATCCGGTGCTCGAGGGAAAGGGCTGGTGGCATCCTGCAACTGAAAATAATAAAGCCCCGGAAAGGCCCCTGGTCATATTAGGCCGGGGATCAGCAGTTGAAAAAGATCCGGACAAAGTACACCTGAAAAACTGTATCATCCGGGCCTGTCAGGAAAGAAGAATAGACTATTTGGTAAGGTCGTCGGTCAGTTCCCTGTTTATATTGAAAATGAAACCCTGGGCGGTCATAGAACTGGATGATGAAACGGAACTGCCTTACTGGGTGGGAGAACACCGGGTTCAATATGCGACTTTCTGTGAGCACAGGCAGGGCTCAGACACCCTGACTGTATTGCTTGAACCAAGGTCCGCAGAAATGCATCACATAAATAAAGTCTTGGACCTGCTCATTGACGGTTATGTGGGCGTCTGGAATTTTGATATGGTGGAGGCCTAGACAATGTACATTACCGGGATTATTCCATTAATCGTTTAGTCATCTGCTCAACGAGTTCGGGGCGGCCATGAAATTGCGCCGGTGTATTCTGAAAAAGAGAAATTTTCCATCCTTCATTGTCAAAAACCGCAACCAGGGTTTGAATTGCATTTACGGAAGGATTTATTTCTTTCTTTCCGGGAGGGATCATGCCAACGATGGCCCGGAGCAGGGCAATATGTGAATGCAGAAATCTGACTTCCTCCACCTTCCAGACATAGGATGCCGTCTTGTGATTCGCAAATACCTGTTGTAATTCTTTTTCAATCTGTATTTGTCCGTTCATCTGACTGCCATCAAAACCAACGATATTCCCGTCGCTGCAAAACAGGGCCGCCATTCCTTTAGCGTCCTGCCTGTTCCAGCTTGTCAGAAGCTTTTCGTGCAATTGTTCAATATCTGTTTTATTTAATTGCTTCATTTTACTTCACCGTCACACCTTTATTTTACCCTGAATGGAATCGTCCATGGTTTTACCGAGCAGGGCACCGATCATCATCTTGGTTCCGGCAACCAGATTTCCATGTTTATTATCCCAGTAAAATCCGCTCCTGGGACTCACTTTGATCACAGAAATTCTGGGATCATTTTCACCTTCGGTAAACCAGGCTTTGGCAATGGGTTCCCAAAGTTCCCTGATTTTTTCCCTGTCATCGCTGATCTCGGCCACTCCTGTTAAAAAGAGAAAATCTGAATGAGGTGAACCCTGGAAATATAGTCTGACTTCCGGATTCATACTTATCTCCCGGTTTTTGTGACTGTCTTTTGCGCTTAAAAACCATAAAGTCCCGTCATCATCCGCTTTTTGAATGCTCATGGGCCGGACACCAAATGAATCACCGGTCCTGATCTCAGTGCAGAAGAAACATGATTTGGCCGCTTCTGCCATTTTTTTAATTTGTTCCCCGGCCTTGCCTGCAGAAACATCTTCGTAATTCTTTTCAGATTGATTTTTATCAATGCTATTCATAATAATTATTTTTTGACTTGGGTTCAAAACACCTGCCACACACGGGGAACAAGATCATAACGAACGGTCGGTGTGTAAAAAAAGCCCCTTACAAATAGGTAAGAGGCTTTCATCTGAACAGTGCGACCTTTATTTTTCTACCGTTTTTTGCATTTCTTCTGCCATCATCAGGTGGTGTTCCAGCGTGGGAATTTTACTTTTTGCCCAGGCGCTCAGCTGGCTGTCGGTTCCTTTCTCTGATTCCTTTTTAAATTCATCAATCGCATCCTTATGGTCTTTCACCATCTGGTCTGCATACGCCTTATCAAAATCCTTTCCTTTCTTGTCTTCCTTCATATCAGCGAGTGCTTTCTGGCATTTGTCGCTCATCTCCTTGGGAACAGCAATATTTTTTTCGGTGGCCAGCGTCTTTAATTCCGTATTGGTTTTCGAGTGATCGGCAACCATCTGACTGGCGAATTTTCTTACGGCGGGACTGGTTCCCTTCGTGGCCGCCAGTTTTCCCAGGGCAACTTCCAGCATGCCGGCGTCTGCCGCTGCGACCGCAAAATTTGCATCCTGTTTCATATCAGCCATAGTATTTTGATTGCTGGCGACTGTATCAGCTGCTTTAGCACTGTCGATACGGGCTGTATTGGTGCTGTCGGCCTTGTCTTTTGAATCGGATGTCGATCCGTTCGAGCAGGACGTGCACAGTAGGGTGAAAACCATACCTGTTAATAATAAAGGATAAAATTTCATGGTGTTTATTTTTAAAAATTGTTGAAAGATTAAAATACTGGTTAAAAAATAGTGCCATCCCCCAGGAATGATCCCCCGGCACCGGGATGGGGCAGGTGGCACGTGTATTGACTTACTACCGTAATTAGAAATACCTTAAATAGTTATACTATGGAAGACGTTTTAACCAGTCCGAGAAAAGAGGGTAAGGTGGCCAAAGCGATCGAAGAGCAAACCTCTAAACTGCCGTCAGATATATTTTTATGGTCAGCCCTTGGGTCGATGGGTATCTCGCTGGCACTTAAGATTATGGGTAAAAAGCATGAAGCGCTGTTTGTGGGTCAGTGGGCCGCACCATTCCTTATTCTGGGTCTTTACAACAAGCTGGTGAAGGTGGAAGGCCACGACAAGGAAGATAAGTGAAGAGCTAAATCATTGTAATGCAGGGGCATATTTTTTGCCGGCGGGGAGTATGGGAAATTCATCGGTCGAACGTTTCGTAGAAGGACTGGCATCCGGTATTGTCCGCAGGGCAAGCCGCACTTTTACCATTATGATAGTATTGATGCTGGTTGCCGCGTGGGGCATCGCCGGATTCTATTTCCACTTTTCCGATAAATGGCAGATGGCCATTGAGACATGTTCCAGTGTGGTCACACTGGTGATGGTTTTTCTGATTCTCAAAGCCCAGGTAAAGGATTCCCTCTCGGTTCAGTTAAAATTAAATGAACTGGTGGCTGCCAACGCCATAGCCAGCAACCGGCTGGTGGATATCGAAGGCATGACGGAAGATGAATTGAAAGTGATTCAAAAATATTACACCAGGCTGGGCGAATTCGCAAAAAAACAGGAAAGCCTTCAGGAAGCCCATTCCATCGACGAACTGCATGATCAGCACACGATCAAGAAAGAACTTGAAAGCGAACTTAAGGAGCTAAAGAATCTCACCGATGTGGACCGGGGTGAAGTATAACCCATACCGGTCATCCAACACTCTTTCCTTATTCATATGCTTTATTAAATCCGGGGTATCTCCGGCATATCCCGGACTTAACCAGGAGAAAATAATTGATATAAGTATATTTATCGTGCATCTTCTGTCTTCAAACAGTGTACTGATATACTTATTGGAAAAGTGCCAGACCCGGGGTTTACCGGAAGATTCGGTAAACTGATTTATTACAACATGAACGGAAAGAAGTATGTCCGTTCAGTACCCTCCAGGGTAAGGCAGACGAAAGCCACTAAGGCGCGTGCCGGTGAATTTGGGCGGGCCTCCGGCCTGGGAAAAGTCATCCGCGGCCAGCTGGAGTCCGTCATTCCCGCGCCGAAAGATAATAACATGCAGACCAGGCTCGTAACTTCCATATACCGGTGGTTGCTCGACTGGAAGGATCAAAACGAATCAAAGAAAGTTCAGCCCTGGTCCCTGGTGGGCTTTCAGTTCCATCTGCAGAGTAACCGCCTTGCCGTCAGATGGAAGACGCGGCTGGACATCAGGATTGACAAACCCGGCCAGGTTCAGATCCTCATTCCCTCTTTTGTTCCCACAGAGGCCATCATGGCGCCCAAAGACACGGTATCCGTTGTCTGCCGGATCGCCACCTGTGTTTCGGATACGGGTCGCAAATTTCCTCTTGGTAGCGATGATAAGGAACTGGTGTTTGAATACGGCAAGAAACCCGTTCCGGCAAAAACCATCGTATTCGACCTGCTCACGCCTTCCGGAAGTCTTGTGCTGACCGGCGTTTCTCTCGAATACCGCGTGTCAGTAAACGGATAGGTGTCAGCGACTAAAAATAAAAATTACATGCCTTCGGAAATTGTAGATGCGAAATATGTTTGAGGAGTGGTTGACCTGAAGAAAGCTGACTTCTATGTTTGTCCCTGCCATTTATTATTTGGGATAGTTTGGTATGTTGAGTCCGAGTTGAATATTGTGTTCGGCCATTTTTATATTTCCTGAATTTACTACTCTTAGAATACCACTTCCTCCACGATTTTCCAATGCCCTTCTTTTGCTGTCTGTCAACAGGGTGTCGTCATCAAATACAAATTCATCAATATAATATTCGTTAATCCCTGGCTCTTTGACAATGATATGGATATGAGCTGGTATATTATTTCCCGGATAGGGCACAGGTCTGCTTGTATAAATGGCGTACCGGCCGTTCAGGTCTGTTTTTACCCAGCCACGTATCCGGCCATGCAAGGTTTGATCCGTTGGTTTATTCCCTTTCGAATAATGACCCGTATGATCCGTATGATAATAATAAACAATAATATCTGATGCCGGTGTCCTGCCGTCCGGTTTTAGAACGACACCGGTGACCAGCAGCTTTTGCCCCTTTTCATGCCAGGCAACGCTTGTATCCACCGGATTTATTTGAGCTGGCATTCCAGTAAATATCAGTTCGCAGCCATCGCATCCACCGCCTACTGGTTTATTTTGTTCGTTTACATAGCTTGCCGGATTTTCAGCTTTGTGCTCTATACTTTCATGGCAAGCCAACAGAATGATCTGGAGGAAAATTACCAGCATAAGGTCTGTTAGAAATCTAAATGAAGATAAACTGCACATGTAATAAAGTTCAGTCAATATTCATTCCGACCATAGGCTTTTTACATGATTGGCAAAGACCGAAAGGCAGCCGTTACTACATACTTCAGAAATGGAAGAATATATCTATAAGCAAAAGGCTTTTATTAAACACACCGGGGCGACTTATAGAGAAATATGTTAAAGAAGAATGAGGACGGACCGGAATTTTCGGAAAATAAAAAAACCGGGTATTAGCCCGGCCTTGTACCGCGTACGGGAATCGAACCCGTGATTCATCCGTGAAAGGGATGCGTCTTAACCCCTTGACCAACGCGGCGAAAACAGTTAAACCCAACAGGTTATTGCCGTTTAGGGGCAGCAAAGATATACCTCCGTGGCATATCTTCCCAAATGTTTTTGTCCTTACCTTTGCATCCTAAAAATAAACTACCTAAGCTATGAGCACAGTAAAAGTTGCGATCAACGGGTTCGGAAGGATCGGACGTTTGGTTTTTCGCCAGATTTACAACATGGAAGGCATTGACGTCGTTGCCATTAACGACCTGACCAGCCCTAAAGTTCTTGCTCACCTCCTGAAGTACGACAGCGCACAGGGCCGTTTTAATGAAGAAGTTAAATCCACAGAAAATTCCATCGTCGTCAACGGCGAGGAAATAAAAATATATGCACAGAAAAATCCGGCAGAAATTGCCTGGAAATCCCACGACGTAGACGTCGTCCTGGAATGCACCGGATTTTTCACCGACAAGGAAAAAGCAGAATCCCACCTGAAGGCCGGCGCCAAGCGCGTCGTGATCTCCGCACCCGCAACGGGCGATTTGAAAACCATTGTTTTCAACGTAAATCATTCCATCCTCGATGGTTCTGAAACCGTCATCAGCTGCGCTTCCTGTACCACCAACTGCCTGGCCCCAATGGCCGACACACTCGACAGGAGCTTCGGCATTGAAATGGGCTTTATGACTACCGTGCATGCCTATACCAACGATCAGAATACCCAGGATGCCCCGCATCCGAAAGGTGACCTGCGCCGCGCACGCGCTGCCGCACAAAATATTGTTCCCAACAGCACCGGCGCTGCCAAGGCAATTGGCCTGGTACTACCTGCCCTCAAAGGGAAACTCGATGGTAACGCACAGCGTGTACCCGTACTGACCGGTTCCCTGACCGAACTCACCACCATCCTTAAAAAGAAAGTAACGACCGAAGAAGTGAATGCCGCGATGAAAGCCGCCAGCAATGAAAGCTTCGGCTATACTGAAGATGAGATCGTGAGCAGCGACGTGGTGGGAAGCCATTTCGGAAGCCTGTTCGACGCCACCCAGACCAAGGTCATGACGGTAGGTGACAAACAGCTCGTGAAAACCGTCAGCTGGTACGACAATGAAATGAGCTATGTAAGTCAGCTCGTGCGTACGGTTCACTATTTCGCCAAACTCATCAGCAAATAATTTTCCTGTCCCGGTATTACCGGGACATTTTTTTTGCCTTAAAACTGTTCAGCGATGTCAGCATTTTCCCAGTACGACTTCAAAGGAAAAAAAGCCCTTATCCGTGTGGACTTCAACGTGCCGCTTAACGATAAGATGGAAATTACCGACGACAACCGCATGCGGGCGGCCGTACCTACCATTCAGAAGATCCTGAAAGATGGCGGCAGCGTCATCCTGATGTCGCACCTGGGCAGGCCGAAAGACGGACCCTCCGACAAGTATTCGTTGAAGCATCTCGTGAAACATCTTTCCGAACTCCTCGGCGGTGTGCCCGTGCTCTTCGCAAGCGACTGTATCGGAGAGCCGGCTCATCTTACCGCTTCCATGCTGCGTCCCGGAGAAGTGCTGATGCTCGAAAATCTTCGCTTTCATAAGGAAGAGGAAAAAGGTGACGAGGCATTTGCAAAAGAACTGTCCACACTTGGCGACGTGTACGTGAACGACGCATTTGGCACCGCGCACCGCGCCCACGCCTCCACGGCGGTGATCGCGCAGTTTTTCCCTGCCGGGAAAAAAATGTTTGGCCTGCTGATGGAATCCGAAGTGAAGAGTGCGGAAAAAGTATTGCACGAAGCGGGCAAACCTTTTGTCGCCATCATCGGAGGTGCCAAGGTGTCGGATAAAATGCTCATACTGGAAAACCTGCTCGATAAAGCCACGGACATCATCATCGGTGGCGGCATGGCCTATACGTTCTTAAAAGCGGAAGGCGGAGAGATCGGTAAATCACTTTGTGAAGACGACAGGATACAAACCGCGCTCGACTTTATGAACAAGGCCGGCGAAAAAGGAGTCTGCATTCATCTTCCGGCCGACTCGATCATTGCGGATAAGTTCGACGCTGCCGCACAGACGTCCGCCTCGCCCAGCAATAATATTCCCGAAGGATGGATGGGCCTGGACATCGGCCCCAACGCCTGCGAACAATTCGGTAACGTGATCAAGCGGTCGAAGACCATTTTATGGAACGGCCCGATGGGCGTTTTTGAAATGGAAAAATTCCGCCACGGCACCAAGTCGGTAGCGCTCGCCGCCGTCGATGCCACCAGGCATGGAGCGTACTCGCTTGTAGGAGGAGGAGATTCCGTAGCGGCCGTGAATCTGTTCGGCCTGGCCGACGAAGTGAGCTATGTATCCACGGGAGGAGGTGCCATGCTGGAATATTTCGAAGGCAAACAACTACCCGGGATCGCCGCGATCAGTGAAAAATCATAAAGGAACAGCGTTTAGACTTCAAAGACCGGGTCATTTCGCCGCCGCGGAGCTTATGCATACCGAAATTTCACCGACTTCATGATACGGTAACCGCGCGCACGAACTTCTTACTCGGGAATTTGTTACATTTATCAGCTAAACAAAAACACATCTTATGAGTACGCGGAATCTCACGCTCATTATTATTGTTGCCGTGATCCTTCTTTTTGGCGGATGCGCCTGCAGCGGTTATAATAATCTCGTGTCCAAAGACGAAAACGTAAAGAACAAATGGGCCAATGTGCAGAGCGATTACCAGCGGAGGAGTGACCTGATACCCAACCTCGTCAATACCGTTAAAGGAGCAGCCAATTTCGAACAGACAACACTGACCAATGTCGTGGAAGCCAGGGCCAAAGCAACCCAGGTCCAGATCAATGCAAACGACCTCACACCTGAAAACATGGCGAAATTCCAGCAGGCCCAGGCGGGACTGACCGGAGCGCTGGGCAGGTTACTGGCCGTGGCAGAAGCATATCCGGATCTTAAGGCGACACAAAATTTCCGTGATCTTCAGGCGCAGCTTGAAGGCACCGAAAACCGGATCAAGGTATCGCGCAACGATTTCAACGCATCGGTTCAGGACTATAACCAGACGGTCAGAAGCTTTCCCAATAATATATTCGGAGGGATGTTTGGCTTTCACGCCAAAGCGCCATTCCAGAGTGATCCAGGAAGCGAAAAAGCGCCGAATGTTCAGTTTTAATTTGCTGTTCATTGCATAAACATCAGCTTTGAAAATTCCATTCTTTTCAAAAAAGGATTTTTTTTCTGACGTGGAAAAAAATCAGATTGTCGCGGCCATCCGGGAAGCGGAGCGACAGACCAGCGGAGAGATCAGGCTCTATGTGGAGAGCCGTTGCCGCTTTGTGGATCCGCTGGACCGCGCCGCAGAAATATTTGAAGTCCTGAAGATGAAACAGACTTCGGCCCACAATGCCGTGCTGATCTACCTGGCCGTGAAAGACCGGCAGGTAGCCGTTTTCGGGGATCAGGGTATTCATGAAAAAGTGGGAGAAGCATTCTGGGCGCAGGAAGTGAAACACATGCTATCTGAATTTCAGGCGGCACATTACAGCGAGGCTTTAACGAAGGTCGTAAAAGATATCGGTGAAGCGTTGCGGTCACACTTTCCCTACGACCGGCAGTCAGACATCAATGAATTGCCGGACGATATTGTTTTCGGCCGGTAAAGCCCTGATTCCATGAAGAAAATTCTATTTCTTTTTGTCCTCGTTTTTAATGTTGCGCGGGCGCAGAATGTTCCCCCGGTTCCCAATCCGCCGAGGCTGGTCAATGATTTCGCACACGTAATGACGGCCGACCAGACCGCTGAGCTGGAGCAAAAGCTCGTGGCTTATGACGACAGCACGTCTATCCAGATCGCCGTGGTTACCGTGGAAACGGTGGGTGATTATGACATACAGGAGTATGCGCTGAAGATCCTGCGCGACTGGAAAGTGGGAAACCGAAAGACGAACAATGGCGTCGTTATCCTGGCCGCCATCAACGATCACAAGGTATTTATCGCTACCGGATACGGGATGGAAGGCGTACTGCCTGACATCACAGCCAAGGAAATAGTGGAGAATGAGATCGTGCCGAATTTCCGCCAGCAGAATTATTACCGTGGATTTGACCTTGCCGTGGATGCGATTATAGAAGCCTCTCATGGCGAGTATAAAGCACCGGCCGGATATAACCAGCGGACGAAGAGTCGTGGCGGTAATGCGCTGGGAGTACTCATTTTTATTATCATCATCATTGTTCTCATCTCCAGGCGCGGCGGTGGCCGCGGCGGTGGTGGCGGCATGTTTAACCGCAGCGGTGTACTGCCCTTTATCATCGGCAGTATGCTCGGTAACGCGAGTCGCGGCGGTGGTGGCTGGTCAGGCGGCGGCGGTTGGTCAGGTGGCGGCGGTGGAGGAGGCGGATTTGGCGGCTTCGGTGGAGGCAGCGGCGGCGGAGGCGGAGCAGGAGGTTCCTGGTAGGATGACGGTTGACGGATGACGGTTGACGGATGACGGATGACGGATGACGGTTGACGGTTGATTGTGAATTGTGCGTTTCACGATACACGATTAAAGATCCACGATCCACGATTAACGATCCACGATTAACGATTAACGATACACGACTTACGTCAACGACCTACGGCTAACGAATAACGGCTAACGGCCAACAAGCTTCTACTGGATCATCGAATAAATATAATCCGACTGGTCCTTGAATCCGGCGGATTTCTTGCGGTCACCTATCGGACGCATGAAATTATTGTTGATCAGTTTGCTGAGTTCTTCTTTCTGGCTCGAAGGAAGCGTTTCACGGAAACGGACCAGGGCGTCTACCGCTCTTTTAAACTGTTCGGTATTTTTCATTTTCAGCATCAGGGCGGCGAATTCAGGAAACTCGTTGAATTTTTCCTGGCTCATGGGCTGATCGTCGAAACCCTGGATGACGAAATCGAATTTGGTTGTATCACCCGACTTGATGAACAAGGTCAGCATCGTTGCGCGGAGATCGCCCTTTGCCGGAGATTTCGCAAACTCATCCGCCAGCTGTTCGGCTTGTGCTTCGTCGATCAGGCTCAGGGCGCCGAGCGCATTGCCTGCTACGGAGTATGAAGAGTCCCGGGTTTTCGTGATGAAAAAATCCTTGTACTGTTCTTTTTTGTACGAACCCAGCGCTTCGATAGCCCTTGCCTGTACCGTGCGTTCAGGATCATGCGAGGCGATATCGTATAGAAGTGGTTCAAATACTGTTTTTACATTGGGCTTTTCAAAATTAAGCGAGCTGATGGTGAGGCTGCGCAGGTCAAAATAGGGGTCTTTCAGAGCCGTTTTCATGAGGTCCAGCGCCCCGGCTTCATCCTGGTGGGCGGCGCAATATTCAATGGCTTCGCGCCTGTCGAGATAAAGCCCCGCATTTTTATACTGGTAAACAAAATTTTCGAGGGTCTTGTGATCTTCCTTCTGGCAGAGGACCACGTTGTCGCCATCCACGCGGATAAGATCAGGTCTTTTGGTATACGGAAAAGAAAAGCTGTCGGTCTCGTTTTCAAGCCATACCTGACGGCGGGTCTTTTTTCCCCCTTCATATACGTCGATCGCCAGCGGAATGCGGAATATTTTTCCGGTCTGTTGCGTCTGACGGACAAGGACAAGCGCTTTTTTCGTTGTATCGTTATACTGATAGGTGATGTCGAACACCGGATGGCCACTGCCGAAATACCACTGGTTCCAGAACCAGTTCAGGTCTTTACCGGTCACTTCTTCGAACACCCTTCGGAGATCCTGGGCTTCCGCATTCCTGAATTTGTAGGTGGTCAGGTAGAGGTTGAGCGCCTTAAAAAAAGCACTGTCACCGACATAATTTTTCAGCATGTTCAGGATCCTGCCGCCCTTGGAATAGGAGACCATGTCGAACATCGATTCCCGGTCGTCGTAATAAAAACGGACGAGGTCTTTCGATGGGTTGGAGGGATCGGCCAGGTATTTTTCCACGTCGTGATAGTTCGTGGCCCCTGCAGCATCCTTGCCATGTTTGTATTCTGCCCAGAGCATTTCACTGAAGTTCGCGAAGGATTCATTCAGGGTAAGGTTGCTCCAGCTTTCCGCCGTGGCCAGATCACCGAACCACTGATGAAAAAGCTCGTGGGCTACATAGTCCTCATATTTGTTTCCGTCCGCCAGCTGACGTGCATCCTGCTGCAGGGCAGAAGTATGCAGGGTGGCCGTCGTGTTCTCCATGGCGCCACTGATATAATCACGTCCGGTCATCTGAGAATATTTAACCCAGGGATATTCAATACCCAGGATCCGGGAATAAAAGGCCATCATTTCGGGAGTGTATCCAAAGATCCTCCTGGCAACGGGAGCGTATTCTTTCTCCACATAGTAGCTTACCTCCTTGCCTTTGTAGCTGTCTTTGACAACTGCAAAATCACCAATGCCCATGAAGAAGAGGTAGGGTGAATGAGGCATGTCCATTTTCCAGGAGTCCGTCCTGGTCCCGTCGTTATGGCTTACCTGGGAAACCAGCTTACCGTTGGACAGAGTCTGGTATTTGGCCGGCACGGTCATTGTGATTTCTTCGGTACACTTCTGGTCCATCTTATCGATGGTGGGGAACCAGCAGGAATTGGATTCTGTTTCGCCCTGTGTCCAGATCTGGGTGGGCTTGTCCTTTTCCTTGCCCAGGGGATTGATAAAATAGAGACCTTTGGCATCCTTGATGGCTTCACTGCCCTGTACTTTCAACTCATTGGGCTTCGAGATATAATCTATGAAAACGGTGTAATTTTCTGTGTATCTGTACGTTTTATCGAGACGAATCCTGATTTGAAGGCCGTTGTATGAGTATTTGAGGGGTTGTCGCTGGCTGCCGCGGATCAGGGAGACTTCTTTAAGGTCCATGCCTTTGGCGTCCAGGGTGAGGGAATCGGTAGGATAAAAATGGGGATGCAGGGTAATCCAGGCCTTACCATAAAGCCAGGATTTGGAGTAGTCGAAACTCACGTCAAGCCTGGTGTGGGCAAGATCGTTGATATGGGTAGCTATGCCGCGGTAGATCTTCATTTCGGCATTTGTGCTGTCCTGGGCTTTCTGGGTAGAGATCAAAAGAAAAGAAAAAAATAGAATCTGGAGTCGTTTCATTCGCGTCAATATTTAAGAACAGACTAGTACAAGGCCGTCCGTATGAATCAGCAAGAAATATAAAATAATGCAAAAGCCCGGTCTCTTTGGGATGAACGGTTTCATGGTATTTCTCTTCAGTTGCCTCGTGTTATTTTCGCGTGCGCAAAGCGACTGTCTTATCCTTATTGATGCTGACAACAGCCAGCCCTTTCATGTGCGCATCGGTGAACAGCTTTACAGTTCTACCGGCCAGGGCCACCTGGTGATTGCCCATTTGAAAGATAGTGTTTACAGGCTCAACTTCCGGTTCCCTAAAAAAAATATAACACAGGTATTTCCGGTAGCCATCCGGAAGAAAGATCTCGGATTTCAGTTAAGACGGGCCGACAGCGCATGGATCTTATACAATTGGCAGACCAGGGAAACCATCAGGGCTGTAAAGGAAACCGACAGCAGCAATATACTTGACGTGGGGGTGAAAAGGGAAGATGGTTTTTCGAGGCTAATGGCTTCTGTTGTCAACGATACGGCTGTTCTGTATAATACCTATGCAGGCTCCTGGCTTAAGGCCTCAGACAGCCAGCAGGTCGCAAAGAAGGTTAAACCATCAACAGACAGCACTGCCCTGGCAGCCGGTGCGTCGAGAAATAATGCCGTTAACGCACCGGTGGGAGCACCGGCAAAGAATAACGCCGGTGGCGTCGCGGTGGTCGTACCGGCCGCTAAAAAGAAGGACACTGCACAGCGCCGGCCGCCGGCCGCTGTTGTCAAAGCTCCGGTTACTCTTAACGCTTCTGCAACCAGGGACAGTGCAACGGCCGTTCCGCCGGTAACGGCTGTAAAATCGCCACCGGTTATTGCTCCGCCTGCAGCTGCTTCGAAAGACAGTGCCCAGGCACCACCACCGGCGGCCACTGCAAAGCAGTTGTCGCAGGTGAAAAAGCTCAGGGAAGTGTCCCTGAAAATCTCCCGAAAGATGGTATTCCTGGACAGCGATCCCGGCGTTGGCCGCGATACCGTAACCATTTTTATTTATTTTGAAACGCCTGAGCAGAAGGCAGTCGCAGCAGCTGCCCCTGCCCCTGTGATGAAGAACGGGACAGACACTGTTAAGGTGGGTGCGGCAGCAGTTAAAAATCCACCCCTTGCTGATACATCTAAAGCCAGTATCGCGAAGACAGCTCCACAGGCTAAGCCGAAGACCGGTCCGGGAGGGAAAAAGACGGCCGGAACGGATACCATGTTGAATGCAGGTAAGAAAGGGCAGAAGCCGGCTGAACCGGCCTGTGCCCTGCTGGCGTCGGACGCGGACCTGGAAGCAGCCCGCGATGCCATTCTGAAAGCCAATTCAGAGTCTGATAAGATGGCGGCAGCCTCCGCTGCTTTTGCCCAGAAATGTTTTTCTGTTAGCCAGGTAAGGGTTTTAGCCGGCCTTTTTGTTTCCGACAAGGCAAAATACAAGCTGATGGAAGCAGCGCGCTCCCATGTCTCCGATGCCGATCACTACAGGGAACTGGTGGATATGCTGTCGGACCGCAACTTCCAGCGGAAGTTCCTCGCCATGGCCGACAAACACTCCTGAGGTATCTTTGGGCATGTCCCGTTATTTTTTAGAGGTTTCTTACAGGGGAACGTCCTACAGTGGTTTCCAGGTCCAGGCCAATGCCGGATCCATACAGGAAGAGATAGAAAAAGCATTTGCCGTTTTTTTCCGGCAGGAGGTTATCATGACCGGGGCTTCCAGGACCGATACCGGCGTTCACGCGTTGCAAAACTATTTTCACTTTGACTTTGAAGGAGTTATGGAGCAGGAGATGGTCTACCGGCTGAATGCCATCCTGCCGGGGGACATCAGTATACAGGGTATTTATCCCGTGCCGTCCGAGGCTCATTGCCGTTTTGATGCGGAAAGCCGTGAGTACCGGTATTATATCTATACAAAGAAGGACCCGTTTCTGGCCGACCGGGCCTATTTCTATCCTTACCGGCTCGACTGGGATGCCATGGAGGCCGTGGCTTCCGCCCTCCCGGGGTTCACTGATTTCACGAGTTTTTCCAAGCGCAATACCCAGGTAAACCATTTCCGCTGCCAGCTCCTGGAGAGCCGGTGGGTGCGGGAGGGGACCGGGTTTTACTACCACATCAGGGCAAACCGCTTCCTTCGGGGTATGGTCCGGGGGCTGACGGGTACGATGCTGCTGGTGGGGCGGGGGCATTTAAGTCCCTCCGGATTCACGGATATTCTGGAGTCGAAGGACTGCACCCGGGTAAATTTCAATGTGCCTGCCAAGGGACTTTTTCTGGAGCGCGTGAGGTATCCGGAACGTTTCGGACTGGGTAGCTAAGGGTTGCATGTGTGTAACCTGAATATGAAACTTATTTTAACACAGGATGATGATGAAAAAAAGAAAGAAAAACAACAGAAATGATTTTGTTAAAAGCGAAAAAAATATTTGGAAATACGGATGCGCGAAGAATTTTTTTTCTGTGATGCCTGAATAAACAGGACGCAGATAATTAAATGAGAGACGCTGAAACCCGTATGAATAAAGGGTTTCAGAGGACAGCGATGAAAGCGTAAAGATGCATTCATCGTAAGACGGCAGATGAATAGCGAATGAAAATAAAATATTGAAACGGATGAAAATAGATTTGGTATGAAATATTCTGTCCCTATCTTTGCGGCCGCTTTTTGAATGAATGTACACGGAGAAGAGGGGTAGAAACCGGTGTGAATAAATTATTAACCGGAAAACTTTTACGGGACGGAATTAGGTTGTACATTTGCCGTCCCAATCAAAACAACAGTTCTTTAAAACATTCCTAATCTGATTTTTCTCGTGGTTTTTCTGAGAAATAATTGGTCAGATAAATAAAGGCACTTACCTTTGCATCCCCGTCAAAAAAACGGGGCGGCAGTAACGCCGGAAGTTCTTTGAAAGTATGGAAGCAACAGCAACTTTTTTCTGGTTTTTTAAAACCAGATCAGAGTAAGGTTTATCAGCAATTATATTCGATAGACGTTAATTTCCGAACAGAGATTAATAGTCAGAGCATCAAAACTCATTTACAATGGAGAGTTTGATCCTGGCTCAGGATGAACGCTAGCGGCAGGCTTAATACATGCAAGTCGTGGGGCAGCATGGTGTAGCAA
>Ga0207691_10000668_pt1 | contig 33880 bp, 34 predicted proteins | sample KBSM13metaG_FD_184327 | JGI IMG/M metagenome (GOLD analysis project Ga0207691, IMG submission 184327) | Miscanthus rhizosphere microbial communities from Kellogg Biological Station, Michigan, USA - KBS M1-3 metaG (SPAdes) (version 2) | ecosystem: Host-associated > Plants > Roots > Rhizosphere >...
GCGAAGGGCCACCGTCGAGCGGCGTCCCCAGCCGTCGGCTGACGCGCGGCGGGATGACGGGTCGCACCCTGAAAGCGCACGACGTTCGCACCAGCGCGCCGGCGACGCTCAGCAACGACGATATCCCGACGCTGCGCCCCACCGGGAAATACAAGGTCGGAGGCGTGCTGGTACTGATCGCCGCGGCGGCGGTCGGCGGCTTCCTGTTCCTGCAAAACCGAGCGGCAAGCTTACTCGGCGCGCCCGAGAAGGGCAGCGCCGCGCAGCCCGCGCGCGGCGCGCAGGCAGCCGTCGCAGCCAGCGCCAAATCGTCCGCGGTGATCGATCTCGACGCGCTTTCGCCCGCCGCGGCCAGCGCCAGCGCTGCGGCAACCAGCTCGGCACGCTCGCAACGGGCGACCGGCAGTGTACGTCGAGCGCCGCCACCAGCGGCCGCTATCAAGCCCAGCCCGGCGCAGCGCAAGCACGACGACGAGCTCGATGTCGGCTACTGATCAAAACATCTGTCCCGCGGAGAAGTAGCCGCTGACCGGGCTGGCGTCCGGCGAGGCTGCAACGTCCAGGCGAAGCACGAACGAAGAGCCGGACTGCAGGCGTAAGCCACCACCCGCCCCATATTTGAGCCCCAGCCCCTGACCGTCGAGCTCCGGCTGGGGCTTGCTGTCCGCCCACACCCTGCCGGCGTCGAAGAACGGGACCACGCCGAGCCGCAGCGATTTGCCCAAGGCGCGAAACGTCGCCAGCTCCAGGCGCAGCTCGATGTTGCCGAATGCCTTCAGCTTGCCGTAGTAGCGTTGCGCGGGCACGCCGCGCACGCCCAGGCCGCCACCGATGGCATAGGTGTCGTCGAAGCGCGCAAGCTCGTAAAACGGCACGTTGCCGAACATCCAATCGCCCACCGCACGAAGCGCGAGCGTGAGCCGCTCCGTACCGAGCGGCAGGAACGCGCGCAGGTTCAGCGTCGCTTCACCGTAACGATAGGGAAACGCTTCCGTGCCGCCCGGGCTCAGCTTCACGTCGACGCTGTCGAACGTGCCCGTGTGCGACGAAGTCTCGTTGTCACGGGTATCGAACTGTAAACCGTACTTGAAGAGCACTACCGAATGCGACTCCGTGTCGCCAATCAGCTGCTTGACCTCGGCGCTGCCGTTCCGTCGATCTTCGGCCAGCTGCGAGTCTTCGGGCACGCGAAGCGCGTTGTAGATGTAGCGAAAGCCGACCCGACCCGCCAAGTGATCGACGATGCGCGTGCGTACGTCGACGTCGAACTGCGGATGCCCGCGTTGATACTTGGAATAGTCCGGATTCGGGTTGTCGTCGGCCGCTGTTCGCGACGAGGCATTGCCCATCCCGAAGTAGTCGATGCTCTCCCAAGTGTAAGAAGGCCTGACTTCGAGGCGCAGCGGCGAACCGAACAGCCGAGGAATGGTCAGGCGCACGTACAAATCTTGGTACGGGCTGCTGAAGCCTGCGTGCGCACTGTATTTGAACGTGATCAGCGCGGACGAATCGATGTTCCAAAGGAACGGCACGACCCCCTGCTTGACGCGCGCCAAGCCGGCGAAATACCCACCGCCGAAACCGAGATCGGTGCTGCCACCGAGCACGGGTACGATGTTGAGCTCGTTGTGCGCGGGTTCGTCGTCCGGGTGACTCGCGTCGGGGGGCTCGGTGATCGGTGGCGGGGCGTCCTCACCACGGTTGTTCGAGTTGAGCGGATCGACCGCAAATGCAGCCCTGCTCCAACACAGCGCGAGGGCGACCAGCCGACACGAGTGGATCGCCAGGCGCGCAAAGTAGGTCGTCACTCTGCGCGCGTTGCATGCACCGTGCCGCGCGTTTTGGCTGGGAAATCAGGTTCGGTCGGGGCGAGGAGCGTGACAGCTTGCTGCGCTCGGTCCTGAACCGGGACCCATTTGCTGCGGCTTGCCCGGCGCTTTTTCGGCCTGCGAATCGCCACCATTCGTGTAAAGTGCGCCGCCATGACGATCCAGGCGGCTGTTGCCGATACTTCGAACAAAACCGTCACCTTTGGTGGCAAGACCTACAGCATTCAGGCCCTCTCGGAGGATAGCTACACGGTGCTGCTGGCCGGCATTCCCGTAGGCCGCGTGGTCTATTCGTTCGGCGCAGCCAACGGCGTGCCGGAAGGCGATGCCATCAGCGAAGACGACTTGTACGCGATCGCAGAAGCCTGGTTCGCCGCCATCGACGGTTGAGTGAACGATGAGCGCGCGCGAAGAGATCTTGGCGCTCGAGGAGCAGCTCCGCCTGGCGGAGCTCGGTCCTGACCCCACGTTCTTCGCGCGCCGGCTCGGTCTGGCCGCAAGCATGAGCGCCTCGGCCCGGCGTGGCGCAAAGCAATGACGGCTGTACGCGCCGACCGCGGTCCTGACGGTCGCTTGAAGGCCTGGGTTTGTGAGGCGTGGGATCGCATCCGCCTGCGCAAGTGCGCCGATATCGTGCAAGACCATTTTGGCGGGGAAGCTCGAGATCGCGTGGGCGGCGCGGATCTGGTTTTTTGGGATTTCATGGTCCAAAACGTGTTGATCACCGTGCACCTCGAGCAAGGCGTGGGCATCGCCGTCCTGGCCAATGACTCGTCTCCAGCGAGTGAAGCGCTGGTGTTGACGATCGCGACGCACTTGGTCGAGCACGCTCAGCTCGCGCTCGTCTCCCCCTGAGCCGAAGCGTCGGGCTCGAGCTCGAGCAGGCACAGCGATTCTTGGCGCTTGAACTCGGCGAGGACGATGCCCGAGGCCACGGCAACATTGAGGCTTTCCGTCACGCCCGCCTGCGGGATCGTGATCTGCGCCTGGCACTCGGCTAGAACCGTGGCGTCGAGCCCGCGGCCCTCCGAGCCAATGACCAACAGGTCGGAGCGCCGAAATAGGAATCGATGCAACGAAGTCGCCTGCTGACGCGGCACCGTCGCCACGCGGCGCCCCGCGTAGCCGCGCAAGAACGGCACTGGGTCCGACTCGATGCGCAGCCAGGCAATCTTGGAGAACGCGCCCGCCGAGACCGTGCGTAGCTTCTGGGAGTAGGATTTGCCGTAGCGATCGCGCACGATGCGATGCGGATCGAACACATGGCAACGCTCGAAGCCGAACACCTCGAGTGTACGGGCGAGCACACACAGGTTCTCGAATTGCTCGGGCGCATGCACGAACACCTCCATCTGTCAGTGCCTACCCGCGTCTGGAGCAAGCTCGTTCAATCGCGCCCGAGCAGCAGCGACGTAAATCGAGCGCGCATAATTGGCGATCAGCTCCTCGAGCACCGTGCGTTCGTCATCGAAACGCGCGAGCTTGCGCAGCGCTTGGGCCTGACCAAAATAGGCTTCTGCTTTCATCTCCGGGGACCCGACGCGGCGGAACGTAGCAAACTCCTGCAAGGCGAGCTCCGCCTGATCTCGCGCGAGGTAGAGCATGCCGAGCGTGACGTGGCTTTCGATGCCCTCGGGCGAGCTCGGGAAAAATTCCTCGATTTGCTTCGAGATCCGCAGCGCTTCGTCTGCGTCCCCACGAGCGCGCGCAAGCTTCGCGGCCGCGAACATCTCACTCGCCGAAAGGTTGCGGTGAGCCCTCACGCTGGCTACGCCGAAAGCACTGGCGGCCGGCGCAGCGCTCGCTTCCGGCTCCGGCTCGGCGGCCACCAGGCGCTGGTCGTCCGCCAGGCTGCGCACGCGGGGTCCTTCCGCGGCGTGCCGCGCGGCCAACGGGCGTGGCCAGATTTTCCAGCCGAAGATTTTGACCGCGCCGGTCGTGATGCCAGCCATCATGAACGCCAAAGCCAAGGACTGAATTCCTTGGCGAAGGCGCGGCGAAAGCGGCATTGGTCCCATTATCACGCATCTTTGCGGCCGGCGAACAAGGCCCGATAGGCGCGTGGGCTCATGCCGAGCGTGCGCTGAAAAGCGCGCGCCATGCGCGCCGAATTTTCGAAGCCGGAACGCGCGGCGATGACCTTGGCCTCGAGCTCGGTGGTGGTGATCAGCAGACGTGCATGCTCGGTGCGCAGACGCTCAATCAGCTTGGCCGGAGTCGAGCCTAATTCTTCGTTGCAACGCCGATGCAGCGTCCGCACCGATAGCCCCGCGGCCTGCGCCAACTCGATCACGCCGAGCCTGCCCTTGGGGACCTTTCGGATCAGCTCCAAAGCGCGAGTCAACGCGTCGTCGGCCTTGCTCTGGGCAACCAGTGTCTCGCTGAATTGGGACTGGAACCCCGGACGGCGCGCATAGACCACGAGCCGCGCTGCAGCCGAATCGGCCACGCGACGCCCGCAGTCTTCTTCGACCAAGGCCAGGGCCATGTCGATGCCCGTGGTCACGCCGGCCGAGGTCCAAATGTTACCGTCCTGCACGAAGATGGCGTCCGCATCGACCGAGACCTGAGGTCGGAAGCGGGCGAGCTCAGCGCAAGCAAGCCAGTGCGTCGCAGCACGACGTCCATCGAGCAACCCGGCGTGAGCCAGCAGAAACGCGCCCGAGCACACCGAACCGATGCGACGCACCGAGCCAGCAGCACGCTTCAGCCAACGCCGAAGTGGCTCCGAGGCGAGCGCCGCGCGAATGGCTCGATCTTCACCACCGACCACCAGCACGGTGTCCTGCTTGTGCGGCACGATACGTTCGAGCGGCTGCGCCGTGAGCTCGACGCCGGAGGTCGAGCGTACTCGTCCGCCGCCCAGCGCGGCCAGCACGACACGGTATTTGCTGCTGCCCAGGCTGCGATTGGCAGCAGCAAACACTTCCGCCGGACCGAGCACGTCGAGCCCCTGCGCTCCATCGAAGCCGACCAGCACGACCCGCATTGGCATAATTTGAACTATTTATGGCATTTCTGCCAAGCCGATTGCGGATAATGTGGGGGAAATCACCGACGGAGCTGCCCACATGCCGATTCGAATCGCAATGTTGCTCTTCCCCGACCTGACTCAGCTGGATCTCACTGCGCCCTATGAGGTGCTCACTCGACTTCCCGAGGCAGAGGTATCGCTGGTCTGGAAATCACTCGAGACCGTGACCTCTGGCACAGGCCTTCGCCTCGCACCCAGCGTGACTCTGGCCGAAGCCGCACCGGCGGACGTGCTGTTCGTGCCCGGCGGTAGTGGGCTCGTGCCGCTGCTGCAAGACGAGGAAGTGCTCGAGTTCCTGCGCCGTCAAGCGGCGAGCGCTCGCTACGTGACGGCCGTGTGCACGGGCTCCTTGCTCCTGGGAGCCGCAGGCCTGCTGCAAGGCTACCGCGCCACCACGCATTGGGCCTATCACGAGCTCCTCGAACGCTGTGGCGCGATCCCGGTTCGGCAACGCGTGGTGGTCGATCGCAATCGAGTCACCGCCGGCGGGGTCACCGCCGGCATCGACTTCGCTCTGCGCTTGACGGCCGAGCTGTGCGGCGAACCACTCGCTCGAGCCATTCAGCTCGGCTTGGAGTACGACCCAGAGCCTCCCTTCGACAGTGGCACGCCCGAGCGAGCAACGGCGGAGCTGCGGCAAATCGTGCTGGATCGCCTGGCAAAGTCTCGCAGCGGCTACGCCGAACGGTTACCCGAGCGATAGCAAGGTCGTGGTATTTTTGGGCGCGGGCTCGATGCGACGCGTCATGTACACGGGCTGCGGTTGCTCACTGGCGAAGCCGCAGCTGCTATAGAAGTCGACTGCGATTCGATTGTCGGCACAGACCCAAACCACGGAGACGTCGTTGCTTTGCATCCAACGCGCCATGTGATCGAGCAGCGCGCGACCGACGCCCTGACGGCGATGGGCCTTTCGCACACCGATCTCGTACAGCAAGAGCTCCTGCCCGGGAGCGCTGCGCAGCAGCAGGTGTGCGCAATACAAAAACCCGTTCACAACTCCGTCTTGCATGGCGACCCAGTGCAAGACGCCGGGGTTGGCCAGATAGCGCTGCGCCATGAGCGGCTTGAGCGGCGGTAGCGCTCGACTTCGGCCCTCGAGGTCGAAATCCGCATCCTCCCTGGCTAGGAGCTCGAGGATGGCTTCGTCGCCCGGTCCCAAACGCTTGATCGATACGTTCATGCTCTGTCTCGCTCCCTCCCCGCCATGATACTCAACGCCTCAGTTCTCGAAGACATCGTGCTCGCCATCGTTAGCGAAGGGCTCTTCGATGACGAGCTCGCCTTCAGCGCCAAAATGGTAAGGAAACGTCACCACGAGCGAATAGTTGTCGCGATGATTCAGGTGCACGAAAACGGCGTCTCGAGCCGCGCCGCTGCCCGGCAGCGTGCTTTGCCCGGAGTACGAAAGCGCGGTGGCCTTGAGCTCGCCCCGCGCTGCACCATCGCGGAACGCCTCGCGAAACTGGGCGATCAACGCTACGTCGTCGACGCTCGAGGGCGCGCCCAAGCCACCTACTTGCACGATCTGATCGGACGCCGAAAGCGTGCAACCGAAAGGACGCAGCGCGCGATGCTCGCCCAACATTTGCTCGGCTACGGGTAAGAGCACGCTCATCAATGCCTCGCACTCGTCTTTGCAGTTCGCCATCAGGGTTGACCCGTTTTTCTAGCACGATTGCTGCCAATCCCACACGGTAGGATTGGCAGCTCACATCGCCCATGACACGTTTGTGAGAATGCGTTCAAAAGCGATCGGGCATGGTGCGGGCGTATTTTGGCTGCTGTTTCTAGCAAGTGCGTGCGGTAGCGGAAGCGACACACTGGCCAGCACGGCAGGCGCAGGCGGTGCCCCGGCCACGGGCGCGGCAGGGACGGGCGCTGCGATGGCGGGGACGGGCGCTGCGATGGCAGGTGCTGGGAACCAGAGCGGCGCCTCGTCATCGGGCGGCGCACCTGCCGGAAATGGACAAGCCGGTGAGGCGAGCGTGAGCGGTCAAACGCCGGTCGTCGACAGCTGCTCGATCTTGCCCAGAAATCACATTTTCAACACACCAATCGACGCTTTGCCCGCGCACGGCAGCAGCAGTGACTTCATGAAGGCCGTGGGCACACGCAACGTCCATCTCGATCTCGGAACCTCGACTGATCCAAAGTCCGATGAATACTACGGCATTCCGTACAACGTCGTGCACGGCAAGGCGATCCCCTGGCAGACGGGCCTTTTCACCACGACTGACCAGGATCTCGATTGGGATCCGACACGAGAGTCGGACTGCGCGGTCGGCAGCGCTCACACCCTGACGTCGCCCTGTACCGCAGCCGCCGCCCCCAAGCCTCAATTTCCGATCCCCGCCTCGCCACTGGTCGAGGGCGGCATCGTCACCGACCCGGCGCAAGCCTACGGCGATCATCACCTGCTGCTGGTGGACGTGGACAGCTGCAGCTTGTGGGAGCTGTATCACGTGTACCCCGATGCCAAGAGCGGCTGGGACATCTTCGGGGCCGCCTACTTCGACTTGAATTCGAACGCGCTGCGCCCCGCCGGTTGGACCTCCGCGGACGCGGCCGGTTTTCCGATCATGCCGCTGCTGCTGCGCCCCGACGAAGCCAGCGCGGGCAGCATCCACCATGCACTTCGCTTCACCATCGATAGCAGCAAGATCCGCACGGAGTACACCTGGCCCGCGCGCCATTTGACCGGCAACGGCACAGGAGCGTCGACCCTACCGCCGATGGGTCAAGCCTTCCGTATCAAGGCCAGCTACGCCATCCCGACCCAGTTCAATACCCAATCGCGCGCCATCCTCCAGGCATTGAAGAGCTATGGCATGTACTTGGCCGACGGCGGCAGCTCCATGTACATCCAAGGCGAACCGAGCGCGCTCTGGGAAGAAGACACCTTCAGTCAGGTGCAGTCGGTCTCGAGCAGTGAGTTCGAAGCCGTCGATTTGAGTCCGATCGCTGCGCGGGCGGGCTTCGATCCCGACTCCGCCGCGGTCCCCTGATCAGTCGTGCAAGCGGTCGATTCATGATATCGACACGCGGTGCAGCCCAACTATCGACGCTTGCGCCGCGAGGAAGTGCCGATCGCGGCGGACGTTTTTTTGGTCAGCGTGGCCGAATTGGCGAAGGCACACGGCTTGCCAGCGCCCGCGAGCTACACGCGTGCGTCGGTCGTGCCCGCCTACGAGCACCTGCTCGCGACCGGGATCTTCGAAGTCGCTGAGCTCGACGGCGAGATCGTGGGCATCGCCGCGGCGGTCGTTCGCGACAGCATTTGGTTCTTGGCCATGTTCTGGGTCTTGCCGGAGCACAAGTCGAAAGGCATTGGCCGGCCACTGCTCGAGCGCGTGCAGCGGCTCGGCGAGGAGCAGGGCGCAACCGTTCGCTGCGTGTGGTCATCGATCGATTTCGCAGCCGTCGCCTGTTACTTGCAGGCGGGCATGCTGCCCGGCGGTCCCATTTTCACCTTTGCCGGACCGCTGCAAAAGCCACCCGCAGTGCCGCCCAACGCGCGCCTGAGCGAGCTGGATTCAGGGCACGCGAACACGATTGATCGGGTCGTGCGCGGCGCCACGCGCGAGCGCGATCATGCGTTCTTTCGCGCTCGGGCAATGCCCGGTTATCAGCTCGAAATCGCGCAGGGCGTCGCGGGCTATTTCTACGCGAAAGACGGCGTAATTGGCCCTGCGGCATGGCTCGAGCCCGCACACGGCGAGGCACTCTTGAGCCATGCCTTGCAGCAAGCGCGCGCCCAAGCGCCGGAAGTGAAGCTGGTCGCGCTGGGCTCGAACCAAACCGCGATCCGCCTTGCCAGCGAAGCGGGTCTGCGGCTGGTGTCAGCCTCACATTTTTTGACGAGCACGGCGTTCGGAAAGCTCGACTGCTATTTGCCGTCCGGACCGGCACTGTTCTGACAGCGCCGGGCGTGACGGCTTGGCGAGTGCAACGGGGTCTGGTACTGGTCCAGTCGTCACGAATGCAACGCCGGGCACTCGCCCGCCCAACCGAGAAGCTAGGATTCAAATCAGCATGAAACGAACTCTCCAGTCAGCGTTCGCCGCTGTGGCTTTGCTCGCCAGCTCGAGCGCTTGGGCACAGACCTTCGGTGAGAAGGGTCAGATTGCGATCAGCGCCGAGCGCCTGTTCGGTTTCACGTACGACAGCGCCAAAGTCAACCAGAATGGCCAAGACTCGACCGCCAGCGTCACGCACTTCAGCGTGCTGTCCTCGCCCGTCAGCGTCGGTGGCAGCGGCGATACCGGTTATGTTTGGGGCGGTTATGCTTCACCGCGCGTCGCCGGCGACTACTTCGTGATCAACCGGCTGTCGGTGGGCGCGGCGCTCGGCTACTCGCATTGGTCGCTCAGCGCGGATCCGGCCGGTCCCGGCCCTGAGACGACCGTCAGTGGCGACTCGTTCACGATTGCTCCGCGCGTCGGCTACTGGCTCAGGTTCGCCGACTTCGTTGGTTTCTGGCCACGAGGCGGCTTCACCTACCGAACCTTCAGCGCCGACAATTCCAGTGGGCACGAGTTCGCGCTCACGCTCGAAGCGCCGTTCCTGTTCACGGTCATTCCGCACGTGGGATTTTGGGCCGGCCCCACGCTCGATCTCGGGCTGGGCGGTTCGCAGAGCGTCGAGCAAGCCAACGGGACCACGACCTCCTTCGACTTCAATGCCACCTCGATTGGCCTTCAGACCGGCATGGTCGTCTACTTCGGGACTTGAGCGAAAATTCCGAACCCGCTCGGGGCGCCGAGAATCGCGCGAGAATCCGGCACGAATCGCGCGAGATCGCAAAATTCCGAGAAGAAACGGCTGATTTCTCGGCAATTGCTGGCACAAACCCGGGCCAGCCGCGCTAAGCTCGCTCGCCCTTCGCCGAATCCCCATCATGAAATCGATCATTCCCGATGCCGCTCAGCTGGACGAACTCGCGGCCGGCCTCGACGCCGGCTGGGACGAAGAGCCTGCGGAAACGCTGCCCTCGCAACCGCCGCGTTCCTCCCCGTTGCCTGACGCGCTCGACGCGCTCGACGCTGACTGGGACGTCGCCGCCAAGCCGGCCATGCCCGCGGCGGCTGCCCCGCGCTCGGGTCAGCCTCGACCCAGCGCGGCCCGCCCCAGTCCCGCGCGGCCGAGTCCGACGCGCGCCGTCACTCCGCCCGCGGTCGGCTCCAAACCGCCAGTACGCGCTAGCAAGCAGGAGCGTCGCGACGCCGAGCGTAAGCGCCGCGCTCACGAAGCTCAGCAAAAGGCCGCCAACAAGAAGCAGCGCAAAGTCGAACGTCAGGAGGAGGCTCGAAGGGCCAGTGAGCAGCTGCGAGCCGCCGAGCAACAAGCGCTCGCTGAACGACGAGCGCGCCAGCCGGTCGCCCGAAAGCTCGCTCAACCCAAGGCGCCGAGCACCGAAGCGCCCAAACGAACCGCCAAGCGCGTCCGTCGCGAACCGGCGGAGCGCAGCGTGCCCGCGTCCCAAGCATCGCCTGCCAAGCGCGAGGCTCGCCCAATCGAGACCCGCGCCTTGGTCGAGGAACGAGGCGCCAAGAAGCTGGTCGTGCCGATTCTGATCGCATTGCTGTTCGCGATCACGCTCGGCTTCGCGCTCAGCCGCGCTCGCTGAGCGCGCTCGCGCGCTTCAACCCAACTTTTGCACGGCGTCGACAGCTAGGCGGGCTGCCCGCAGGGCGCCCGGGAACGAGGACACATCACCACGGCTGTCGCTGTGCGCGAACACGATGTGTCCGTCGGAGCGAGACGCGACTTGCGCCCGCTGCAACTGCCCGGGTGTGGGGATGGCCAAGGCGTGGCCGCGCCGGAACACGCGCACCTCGGCGACTTGCTGTTCGATGCCCGGAAAGTGCCGTTCCAGGTGGGCGACGACGTCCTCGGCCATGTCGACTAGGCGAACGTCGGCAAGCAGCTCGCTGCGTCGCGTTTCGGGCAGCGGGTGATAGACCGTGAGCACGCTCGGCTGGTCCTTGGGGCGTTTACCCGCGTGGGTCACCCAGTCGGCCGTCACGAAATCCGCAAACGGAGCGTCCAAGAACCAGTTGTCGTAGGCCGGCTGCGGCCCCGCTTGCCTCAAACACACGTTGAACACCGGATAGGGGGCGTAGCGGTAGGTACGCATGGCGTCGCGCTGCGCGGACGCCAACTGCGGAACGATGCGTGACGCAAAAAACTTGGGCACGGCAACGATCACCGCGCGTGCGCGAATCGTGTGCGGTGCGCCATCGCGCAACGTGTGGACGAGCACGCGCTTGTCTTTCCCGGCTTCACTCTCGATGTGGTGGACGAACGCCGAACCACGGATTTGACCGGGATTGCGCTGGGTCACGTGGCGCGCGAGCGCTTCGGCCGCCACGCCCAAGCCCCCCGGATAGGAGAGACGCTTTTCGTCGCCGCTGAGCCAGCTGTACGCTTGCACACCGAGCCGGGCCGAAGTGTGCTCGGCCGCGCCGCCCCAGTTGGATTCGCCAAAGCGATCCCAAAACTTTTTCAGCTCCGGTGCGAATGGCCTGAGGAACTCGTGAAACGGGCGTTGGTCGAGCTCGCTCGAGGAAAGCTTTTTCCGCAGCTCGGCGGCTTGCTCGGCAGAGGCGGCAAAGTCACGGCGCACCTCGGCACTGAAGGGCAGACTGTCGACCCCGGCAGCGAAGAAGTCGAAGTACGGCTTGCCGTCGACGATCAAGGCATCGCCGCCCTGGATCGGCAATCCGGGTGCGCCCACCGACTTCATCAGCTCGACGAGCTCGCTGTCGCCCTCGGTAAAGAAGGCCGCGCCCGTCGCGAACGGAAGTCCCTGCCACTCGCCCGTAGAGCAGTTGCCCCCGAGCAAGGCCTCCTTTTCCAGCAGGATGACTTCCCGTCCCTCGAGCAGTTGCGCCGCGCATAGCCCGCTCGGACCGCCACCCACAATCACGACGTCGCACGATTCCGTGACCTCGGCGCGCGCAAATACTTCACCGTCGCGCTGCTTGTGCCCCTGGCTGAAGGTCTCGCCCTGAACCAGCGCCTCGCCCCGACCAGACGCGCGGCGCGGGCTTTTCTTGGGCTGCGGCGCTCGTTCGGCGTGCTTGCAGCCCAACGCAGACGCCTCGACCGCGCCCGCGATGACGGTCTTCATCAGCAAGCGGCGAGAGAAATAGGTGCGCGGCTCTTCCAATGGCGCACGCTTCTCCCCGATCGGCGCGGAAGGCAAGCCTTGTGCGCATGCGCCATGCAAGGCGCACAACCGAGTGCCGGAGCTCAGCCGGTGAGCGCGAGCTGCAACGAGCCCTGCTCGAGGCCCGGCCTGCTCGTGTCATGCGCCTGGGGCTGGTCGACCATGACCAGACGGCGCTTTTCGCAGGCTACGATTTCGTCGACCACCTCGTAACAGCCGCCGCAACCGGTGGCTGCTCCGCAATGATCTCCGACCTCAGCCACGCTGCAGGCGCCGGTGTTCCGGACGGCACGACGGATGTCTCGATCGGTGAGGGCGTGACAATGACAGACGAGCATCGAGGAAGTGTTTGAAAGATAGCTACCTGATAGTGAAAATCAAGTTCAACTTGAGCGAGCTCGCGCGAATCCACAAATGCCAATAAAAATCAGCACATATGGCACGGGGTGCCTGGGCGGCCTTCGCGAATGGGTGGCAGATTGCAACCTTGGCCGAATGGCCAAACGGGTTCGAATCAATCCCGAGCTGGGCGTTTGGGTTTCGCCGGCGCGGCCAGCGATGGTATCGAAATGAGATGCGTGCCGAGCCCGAAGTCCTCGATTTCCTGAACGAACTTTTGACCTCCGAGCTGACGGCGATCAATCAGTACTTCATCCACTACAAGATGTGTCAAAACCAGGGCTACGGGGCTTTGGCGCACAAGAAGCGCGGCGAGTCGATCGAGGAGATGAAGCACGCGGAGGCAGTGATCGAGCGCATCCTGTTCCTCGATGGCATCCCGAACATGCAGCGTCTGAGCCCGGTGCGGGTGGGTGAGGAACCGATCGAGATGAACCAACTCGACCTCACGCTGGAGCTCGAGGCCGTCGAGCGTTTGCACCGCGGCATCAACCTGACGCTGAGCAAGAGCGACCACGGGACGCGCGAGCTGCTCGAGAAGATCTTGCTCGAAGAGGAAGATTCCGTCGATTGGCTGGAGACTCAGGCCAGCGTCGTCAAAGACATCGGGCGCGAGCATTACCTCGCCCAGCACCTGAAATCGTCGTCGTAAAGCGGCGATAGCCGACCCTTTCGCTGAATCGAGGCTAGATGACGCAGCTCCAGGACATCCCGCTCCGCCGCATCGACGGCAGCCCGGCAACGCTGAAGGAATTCGCGGGCAACGTGCTGTTGCTCGTGAACGTCGCGTCCAAGTGCGGCCTCACCCCGCAATACGAGGGGCTCGAAGCTCTGTACAAGAAGTACCGGGCCCAGGGCCTGGTCGTGCTCGGCTTCCCTGCCAATGACTTTGGCGCGCAAGAACCGGGCAGCAATCAAGAGATCGTCGAGTTTTGCCAGACACGCTTCTCGGTCGATTTTCCGTTGTTCGAGAAGATCGCGGTGAAAGGTGATGCGCAGCATCCCTTGTATCGCGAATTGATCGCGCAGCAGCCTCAGGCGCGCCCGAAGAGCGGCGGCTCCCTGGGCGCCAAGTTGGCCGAGCACGGCCTTTCTCCCAAGCAGCCGAGTGACGTGATGTGGAACTTCGAAAAGTTCCTGATCGACCGTCACGGCCAAGTCGTCGATCGCTTCGCGCCGGACATCACGCCCGAAGAACCCGACCTCCTGCACGCCATCGAGGCCGAGCTCGGAAAGAGCTGAGCCTTACTTCAAGCGTCCGTCGAGCGCGACCGCCGCGCATGCGGTCATGGTCGATTCGCGCAACAAGCGCAAAGCCGCCGCTCGATCTTCGGATGGCGGAGTGTGCTTCAAGATCGCCTGGGCAAAGACCCGTGCCGCGTCGTGCAGGGCGCCGTAGTGAACGAGCTTTTCGGGCGTCGGCGAGTGGTGTTCGAAGACGTACGCGGGATCGAAATCGTATTCGCTCATGATGAGCGCGAGTCTACCCCGAGCTCTGCCCCGAGCTCTGGCGCGGCGCCTTGGGCGGCTACCGGGTCGAGGAGAATTTCCCAGTAGCTACCAGTAGATAGAGCAGGCGGAGCGTGCCTTGATAGTACGGGGCATCGTCCAACGGAGCCGCGAGCCAGCCGGAAACGTAGCCGTCGAATTTGCCTTGGTCGTAGCCGGCGGCCAACGCGAACGCGCCGACGAACGCGCTGTTTTGCTGCTGCGCCGCCTTGGGCAACCCGCCGTGCTCGTCGACCCAGCGCGAGATGTTCGTCATGAAGGTCTTGGCGCGCGTATCGCCGCTCCAGGCATAGTCGACCGCAACCCTCCAGGGTGTGCGGCAGGCCTCGTACCAGTATTGACTGCCGTTGTAGTCGCCCCCGTCCGGAGCGCTCCAGTCCGGCACCAAGTTATTCATGCGCGCTTGGTAGATCGCGTACAGCTGATACGACGAGTCGCTCAACGCCGTCCAAGCGGCAGCTTGGGTGCTGAAGTAGTGCGCGAAGACCTTGTAGTAGCCGGGTGAGAAGTAGGAGGGATTGATGCGCCGGTCGTACTGATCGCTGCAGCCGCCGAACGCGTCACCTGGGCGGAGGATGCGGCGACCATCGCACATGTCCGATTCGAACTGGATGATCTTGGCGGCCAGCGCTTCGGCCTTGGCGAGATAGCTCGGCGTCGCAGCCGGCCAGCGAGAAGAGGCCTGGATCAAAGCCATGGTGACGTCGAGATCGGCGTCGGTCGCGGCGTTGGCGTTGTTGTTGCCAGGCGCCGCACACTGATCCGTCTTCCAATTCATCAAGCCGTTCTTGTCGAGGTGGTCTTGGTAGAACTTCCACAGCCCGTCGAACAATGGTTGATCGGCCATCGCGACGGACAGCAACATGCCGTAGCCGATGCCTTCCGAAACCGCCGCGCCGTCTTCCTTGACCACGACCTTCGAGCCGTTCGTGCACGTTGCGACGTGCGTTGACTTCCAGCTCGCGTACTCGGTTTCGAGCTGAGCTGGGCTGACGGCAACGGATTTGGCGCTGTTCCAAGTCGCGGGTGGCGTGTTGCCGAGGCTGCTCGTGCCTCCGCTGTTCGCGACGCCCCCGTAGCCAGCGCCGTCGCTTGCGCCAGCGCCGGGCAAGAACGCAGCGCCCGAGCCGCCCACGGGCGAATTTCCGCTCGCACTGCCCGCGGTCGAGTGGTTCGAAACCGTGCCACCGCCGGCATCTGGGCCGGAGGAGGCATAGCCAGCGTCCGCGGATTCTCCGCAGGCCGGCAAAAGCGCCAAAAATAGCGCGAATAGCGGCAAAACAGCGCGCATTGTCATCGCAAGAAAGATCGAACGTTAAGTGTCTAAGGATACTGTGGCGCCAGAAGCGCAATCTGGCCACAGCAATCGCATCCGGCCAACTCTGCGGTGTCGGTGAAGCGCAGCACCGCGTCATACCTACTTGGGTGTTGCTGGGCGTGCAGCACGGGCAACCCAGCGGCGACGCGCACGCCTATCTCGACCCGGCGCTATTCGGCCGAGCGCGCCAATTCCATGACCGGTGGCGGGAGCTGAGAGGCGACGCTGCTGGGCAACTTCTGGACGATGCCCCAGGTACGCAGCTGCGCGTCGATCGGCGACGCCCCGTCGGCCGGCGCGCGGCGTCGATAGCTGCCATCCGGTTGCATCTCGTACACGCGGTGATTGTCGGTCGCGAGGGGCAAAAGACATTCATTTCGGATGCGTGTCCGAATGGCCTCGTTGGTCACGGGAAAGAGCACTTCCACTCGACGGTCGAGGTTGCGCGGCATCCAATCGGCCGACGACAAGAAGAACTCCTCTTCGCCTTCAGGGCCGAACAGAAACACGCGCTCATGCTCCAAAAACCGTCCCAGCAGCGAATACACTCGAATATTTTCGGAAATCCCGGGCAGGCCCGGGCGCAGGCAGCACACGCCGCGCACGACGAGCTCGATCTCGACCCCCGCGCGCGAGGCGCGATACAGCTCGCGAATGATCCCGGGGTCGACCAACGCGTTCAGCTTGGCAAAGATGCGGGCAGGCTTGCCGGCGAGTGCGCGGTCCACTTGTCCGCGCACGAGTGACAGCACCGTCTCGCGCAGCGTGATGGGCGCGACCGCCAGCTTGCGATAGTGGAAACTGGTGGAGAACCCCGACAGCGCGTTGAACAGCTCGGAAGCATCTTCGCCAATCTCGGCGTCGATCGTGAATAGTCCCGTGTCGGTATAGAAGCGCGCCGTTCCGGCGTTGTAGTTGCCGGTAGAGAGGTGAACGTAGCGGCGCAGCTCGTTGCCTTCGCGACGAACGATCAGCAGCACCTTGGCGTGCGTCTTCAGACCGGCTGCGCCATAGAAGACGTGGACGCCTGCGCGTTCCAGCGCGCGAGCCCAACCAATGTTGTTCTCTTCGTCGAAGCGCGCCTTGAGCTCGATTGAAACCGCCACTTGTTTGCCATTCTCCGCGGCGTACATCAGCGCGCGCACGGCTTCCGAGTTGGAACCAGCGCGATAAAGCGTCATTTTGATGGCCAGCACGTTGGGATCTTCCGCGGCGCGGCGCAGAACCGTGAGTACGGGCGTGAAGGCTTCGTACGGGTGATGCAAAAGAATGTCGCCCTGACGGATGGCAGCGAACGGATCACCAGCCTCGCTCAATTCGTGCGGGACGCGCGGCGCGAGCGGCGCGTCATGCAGCTCGGCGCGAGGGATTTGAGCCAAGGCGAGCAGCCCCGAGAGACCCAATAGGCCGGCAGTCTCGTACACGTCCTCCTCGTCGAGCTCGAGATTTTTCATGAACAACTTGCGGATCCGATCCGGCACACCGGGTGACAGCTCGAGGCGCACGGCCGCTCCGAAGCGGCGTTTGCGTAGCTCGCGATCGATGGTCGCCAGCAGATCTGCAGCTTCGTCTTCCAAGATCTCGAGGTCCATGTCGCGCGTCACGCGAAACGGGTAGCAGCCGACCACGTTCACGCCGGGGAAGAGCTCTGCTAAATTGCCAGCGATCAGCTGCTCGAGCGCCACGTAGTCGGAGGCCTCGCTGGAACGCGCGGAGTCCTCTGGGTGCGGGGCAATCAAGACGAAGCGTGGCAAGCTCTCCGGCACTTTGATGCGAGCAAAGCGCCGTTCCGAAGTGAGAGGATGCTCTGCCTCGACGGCCAGCGACAGAGACAGGTTGGACAAGAACGGAAATGGGTGCACGGGATCGACGGCCAGCGGCGTGAGCACCGGAAAGACGGCGCGTCGAAAATACGCGCGCGCCCACTCACGCTGCGTGGCGGAGAGCTCGGAGTAGCTGCGCACACGGATTTCGTTCTTCGAAAGCTCGGGCAACAGCTCGTTCAGCCAAAGCGACACTGCCGCTTGCGTCAAGCGCAAGACGAGCGCGCGAATCCGGGCCAGTTGCTCGGTGGCCGACAAGCCATCTGGGGCCGAGCCCGGGGCTTGCGACTGCAGTTGCTCGTGCAGACCCGAAACGCGAATCATGAAAAACTCGTCCAGGTTCGAACCGAAGATGGCGAGAAACTTGATACGCTCGAGCACCGGCCACGAGCGGTCGCGCGCTTGGTCGAGCACGCGCTCATTGAACGCAAGCCAGCCGAGCTCGCGATTGAGGTAAAGTTCGGGGTTGGACAGTTCCTGTTCGTCGTGACTTGCTTCGGTTGACATGGCTGGCTTTGGGCGCGTGAAACGTACGTCAAAACGACCCGCGGGTGCGCACGGGAGCGCATTCGTCACACGTTCGTCACGGAATGCTACGCTTGCGCGACGCTTGGCACGAAAGTTCTCGACCCTGTCCATACTCGCCTGCTTGGCCATCTTCGGGTTATGCCCACGGAGCGTCCAGGCCAACGGCGCGTTTCCCGCCGTGAGCCAATTGGTGGCTGACCCCTCCGATGCGGCGCACCTCGTGCTGCGCTCGAACTTCGGTCTGCTGATCAGCCACGATCACGGCCAAAACTGGGATTTGGTGTGCGAGGCCGGCCTGGGTTACCAGAATCTCGAGCCCGCGATCGCGGTCCTGGCCGACGGGACGACCATCGCGGCGCTCCCGAATGGCATCGCGCACGGCGGCAGCACCGAATGCGCCTTCCATCTGGCGAGCGGCCTCACCGCATACGTCGCGGACGTGGCACGGGTGCCGGGCGCGCCAAGACAAGCCGTTGCCGTGAGCGTCGACATCGACGCGAACGTCTCGCAGGTTTGGCGCTCGCTGGACGGCGGGCAATCTTGGCAGGCCTGGGGCAGCGCTTTGAACGAGCTGAACGCAGCAACGCTCGACATCGCGGGCGATGACGCTGGCACGTTGTACGTCAGCGGTGTCTCACAGAGCGGAACGGTCGAGGGCGTGCTCGCGCGTAGCGTGGATGGCGGTCAAACCTGGACTCGGTCGCGCGTCCCCGGCGCGAACAAGCTGAGCGCGCCATACATCGCAGGCATTGCTGCAGACGACGAGCAGACGCTGTACGTGCGCTTGAGCGGTTCGCCCGGGCAGCTGCTCGCGACGCACGATGGCGGCGCACACTGGTCCACGGCGCTCGATTTCGCTGGCCCACTCGACGGCTTTGCGCTCTCGCCCGACGGTCGCTACGCGCTCGCCAGCGGGCGTGTCGACGGCGTGTGGCGCGCGAGCACGGCGGATCTTGCGTTCGAGCGTCTGTCCTGCAGCAAGCTGCGTTGCTTGAGCTGGACGAGCGCGGGCCTGTTCGCGTGCGCGGATGAATTTCAAGCAGGCTTCTTGGTCGGCGAGTCTCTGGACTCGGGTCTGAGCTTCGAGCCCCGGTTGCACTTGTCATGCGTGCGTGGACCGCTCTCGTGCGCTAGCGATAGCTCGGTGGCAGAAGCTTGCGACGCGGGTTGGCCTGCCCTGTCCGAAGTGCTCGGCAGCGACTGCGCGCACGCCGGCTTCACGCCGCGCGGTGATTGTTCGGACGGCGGTAGTTCGAGCGCGGGCGGGAGCGCGAGCGTCGGTGCTTCCGCGAGCTCGGGCGGGCCCGCGACGCAGCCTGACCGGCGAGCGGGCGGGGGTTGTTCGCTGAGCGCACGCGGGCCTTTCGCTGCGCGTGCGGCTTGGCTGACTCTGCTGCTGACGCTGGTGTGTGGAATTGGACGCCGCCGGGCGTCCGCCAGCAAAAGCTGCGACTGAGCTCGAGCGCGACGCTCCGGGTTATTTCGCCCCGCGTAGACTTGTGCCCCGACCTTTTTTCTCCGGCCCTGAAAGCTTGCCGCGAAGATGGCGACAATCCGCGGCCCGCGGCCTCGACCAACGGTGGCACGCGGCGTGCGTAGCGCGAAGCTCACATGCTCGAGCGCTTACTGGACTACTCCCTCTCCCATCGCATCGCCACGTTCGTTCTGACTGTCGTACTCCTCGCCGTCGGCCTGTTCGCATTCAAGAACTTGACCATCGAGGCGTTTCCCGACCCGACCGACACGCAGGTTCAAATCATCACGCTGTTCTCCGGACAGCCGACTGAAGAAGTCGAGCGGCGCGTGTCGCTGCCCCTGGAGCGAGCGCTGAATGGCACGCCCGGCCTGACCCGCCTGCGCAGCATCTCGCTGTTCGGGTTGTCGTTCTTGACCATGACCTTCGACGACGCGACCGATCCCATGCGCGCCCGCCAGCAAGTGACCGAGCGCATGGCAGACGCCGCGCTGCCGGAAGAGGCGCACCCGACGCTCGGCCCGTACGCCACGCCCATCGGCGAAATCTACCGCTACACGTTGGAGAGCACGAAATCCGATCCGATGACGCTGCGCACCCTGCAAGACTGGGTGATCTCACCGCGTCTGCTGCAGGTGCCCGGCGTGGCCGACGTCGTTTCCTATGGCGGTCTGGTGCGCGAGGTCCACGTCGAACCCGACGTGAGCAAGATGGTCGACCTGGGCGTGAACCTGAACGACGTGTTCGCCGCGCTCAAGAAGGCCAGCGCCAACGCCACGGGCGGCTACGTGGAACGCGGCTCGGAGATGTTCGTCATCCGCAGTCTCGGCATCTTCAGCAGCATCGACGATTTGCAGCACGTCCGAGTCGGCTACAACAAGACGCGACCGGTCGAGCTGCGCGACGTGGCCAAGGTGAACGAAGGCTATGCGCCGCGCCAAGGCGTGGTGACTCGTGATTCGAACCAGGACGCAGTGGAGGGCATCGTGCTGATGCGCCGCGGCGAGAACCCGACCGTGGTGCTCGATGCGCTGCGCGAGCGCGTCGCCAAGCTGGGCAAGACGCTGCCGTCAGACGTCAAAATCAAGCCATTTTACGACCGCACCGAGCTGGTCAATACCACGCTCAAAACCGTGTTCGAGAATTTGGCCGAGGGCGCCACGCTGGTCGTGCTGGTGCTGTTCGCGTTCATGCTCTCGCTGCGCGCGTCGTTGATCGCGGCCGCGGTAATCCCGCTATCGCTCGCCGCCTCGTTCGCCTTTCTGTACTCGCGCGGCATGTCGGCAAACCTGCTCTCGATGGGCGCGGTCGACTTCGGCATCATCGTGGACGGCGGCGTGATCTTGATCGAACATTTGTTCCACAAGCTGTCGCCGAGCGCGCATGGACCTGCCTTGAGCGATCCCTCGCGGCCTCTGCTCGAGCGCGTCGGCGAGGCGGCAAAAGAGGTCGCGCGTCCCACGCTATTTTCGCTCTTGATCATCATCGCCGCCTACATCCCGATCTTCTCGCTGCAGCGCGTCGAGGGACGCATTTTCTCGCCGCTCGCCTACACCGTGGTCAGCGCGCTGGTGGGCGCGCTCTTGGTCAGCTTCACGCTCGTACCGGTGTTGTGCGCAATGGCCTTGAAGAAGCCCAAAATCATGCGCGATTCGCCGCTGCTCACGCTGGCGCAGCGCGCCTTCGACCCGACCATTCGCTTTGCCATGAAGAACGTCGTGATCGTGCTGATCTTGGCGGGTGGCGTGCTGGGCGGCGCGGTCGCCCTGATGCCCCGCTTGGGCAGCGAGTTCTTGCCCGCGTTGAACGAGGGCGCGCTGTACGTCACGGTGCTTTTGCCCGGCAACATCTCGCTCAGTGATGGCCGGGCGCTGACCCCGAGGCTGGCAGGCATCCTGCGCCGCACGCCGGAGGTGGTCTCGGTGCTGTCGCAGCTGGGGCGGCCCGAGGACGGCACCGACACCAAGCTGCCGAACAATTTGGAGCTGTTCATCAAGCTCAAGCCGATGGCCGAGTGGCGCCACGACAAGCACACGATGAGCGATCTGATCGAAGAGATGAGCTTTGCTCTGCAACAGGTGCCAGGCATCGATTACAACTTCTCGCAGCCCATCCGCGACAACGTCGAGGAGAACGTGTCCGGCCAAAAAGGGCAGGTCGCGCTCAAGATCTACGGCGAAGATCTGGACAAGCTGACCACCGCCGCCGAAAAGGCGCGCGACGTGGTGGCCAAAATCCCGGGCGCAGTGGACGTCGGCATCACCAAATCAGGCAGCACACCGCAGATCGCGGTGCACCTCGACCGTCAGGCCTTGGCGCGCTTCGATCTCGATCTGGGCGACGTGCAGGACTACATCGAAACGGCCATGGGCGGGCACACCGCCAGCGAGTTCTGGGACGGCGAAAAGCGCTTCGACGTCACGGTACGCCTGCCCACTTCGACGCGCGAGGACATCGGTGCCATCCGCAAGATCATGCTGCCGCTGAAGGACGGCACCTTGCTGCCGCTGTCGGCGATTGCGGACGTCTCGATGGCCACCGGGCGAGCCGCCATCACCCGCGAAAACGGCCAGCGCTACATCGGGGTGCGCATGAACGTGCGCGGTCGCGATCTGGGCTCTTTCGTCGCCGAGGCGCAGCAAAAAGTCACGGGCGAAGTCCCGGTCCCTCCGGGCTACGAGGTCACCTGGGGCGGTGAGTTCGAAAACCAGCAGCGTGCCATGGCGCGTCTCCGGATCGTGATCCCCTTGGCGTTGACGATCACGTTCTTGCTCTTGTTCTCGGCCTTCAACTCGATCTTCGATGCCACGTTGATCTTATTCAACGTGCCCTTTGCGTTGGTGGGCGGGATCTTCGCGTTGGGCGCCGCGGACATGCCGCTCAGCGTGTCCGCAGCGGTCGGGTTCATCGCCCTGCTCGGGCAAGCGGTGCTCAACGGCGTGTTGGTCGTGGCCGCGATTCGCAGCCGGCTCGCCAATGGTGAGCCGTTGCAGGAGGCCGTCGTTCGGGGCACCCGTGATCGACTGCGCGCGGTGCTGATGACGGCGCTCTTGGCCTCACTCGGCCTACTACCTGCCGCCATGTCGCATGCCATCGGCAGCGAAACACAACGGCCGATCGCCGTCGTGGTCGTCGGAGGCACGATCACCGCCGCCGCGCTGGCGCTGATCGTGCTCCCCGTCACGTTCTACCTGGCCACCCTGGCGCAGGAGCGATTTCGACGGCGGGCACTGACCGAGCTCCCCGCCGAGTGAGCACGCCCCGGTATTTCCCGAGTTTTTTCTGGTAACTGCGGCGTCCGGGGCTAGCCCGGTCTAACCTGACACCGGCAGCGCGGACCATCACGCTGCCCGCTCGGTATGGATCCAAACACCATCGCCCTCTGGTTCGCGGGGTTTCACGCCCTGCGCTTGTTCTCACGCAGCGCACGCTCGACACGGCACGGCCTGGGCTGGACGGTGGTCAGCGCCTTGGTGCTGCTCACCGGGGCCGTCGGTTGGCTGCGCTTCCGAGAGCTGGTGGGCTATGTGACGTTCGCGCTGACCGCGCTGCTGATCATGCTGCCCTGGTGGGCGCACGGTGTTGCGGCGCGCGCGGTCAAACGCTCGCAGTATCGGCGCGCGTACCGCTTCTCGAGCATCGCCGCAGTGCTCCATCCCTTCGATGGTTGGCGCAGGATGCCGCGGCTGTTTCAGGCATTCGAGCTGGCCCAAACGGGCCAGACTGCGCGCGCGGAGGCGATGCTCTCGGAGCTCGCCCGCGGCGACGACAGCGTGGCGGCGACTGCGCGCGCGCACCGGCTCAGGATCTTGGAGCGTTGGGACGAGATCAAGGCCCTCGCCGAGCGCGGGGGACTGCATGCACTGGATCGCGATCCGAGCCTACTGATCGTCTACCTGCGCGCCTTGGGTGAGCTCGACGAGAGTCAGCATTTGGCGGAATTCATGCTCGCGCAGGAATCGAGCTTGCTCGACGGTGAGGCCCTGGAGCCCGCCTTCCTGTACTTGTTCGTGTATACCGGACACGTGGAGTTGGCCCGCCAAGTGCTGGCATCTGCCAGCCTTGGCTACGATGAAGACACGCGCGAAGCTTGGCTCTCACTGGCCAGCTTTCGCGCGGGTAATTTCGAGCAGGCTCGGCATGGTTTCTTTCGTCTGCTGCGCAGCAACAGCGCGTCGATCCGCGAGCGCGCCCAGCACTACCTCGGTATCCTGGCTCAGGCGAGCCCGTACCAGCCACCGAGCACCCGCACCGCGCACATCGTCACGCACTTTGCGCGGATCTTCGCGGATCGCCAAAACCTGATCACGAATCGCCCCGGCAAGCACAGCGAGCGCAGGGTGACCTCGGCGCTCGTGCTGATCAATGCGCTGATCTATGCATGGGGTAGCTACCCCCTGCTGCTGGCCGCTACCAGCGATGAGTTCGGCGAACGCTGGGCGTTCTTCGCGCCCGACATTCTATCGGGCGAGTGGTGGCGCATGTTCAGCTACATGTTCGTGCACGCCAATTGGCTGCACTTGGTGATGAATCTGCTGGCGCTCTGGGCGCTTGGGCCATTCGTGGAGCGGGCCTTCGGGCGCTGGCGATTCAGTCTGATCTATCTCCTTTCGGGTCTCGCCGGCAGCGTGGTTTATCTGTGCCTCGCTTGGTACCAGCTCGGCGAGCCACACGCCTTGGTCGGAGCTTCGGGCTGCGTCATGGGGCTCTTGGGTGCAACGGGTGCGGTCATGCTGCGGGCATGGCTCAAGCAGCGAGCGCCCATGGCCAAACAGATCTTGCTCCGGCTGTTGGTGGTGGTCGCCTTGCAGGTGACGTTCGACTACAACACCCCGCAAGTGGCCGGCCTGGCGCATGCCCTGGGTTTGCTCGGGGGCTTCCTGGCTGGCTTGCTGTTGCACGAAAGTGTCAGCGGGCGGCGCTCGGTGCAGGCGTTGGCCTGAAGATTGCTGCCATTGAAAAATGGCGGGCTTTTTTTCTCGAGTCGGGAGTCAGCTGAAAGTCGACCTGGCCCGGGGTACATTAGAAGGAATGCCCGAAGCCAAAGACAAGCGGCTCGTCCCACGCGAGCCCGTACACTTAGTGGCGGAGATCGAGCTCGAAGGTCGGCAGATTGGCTGCGCAGTCTCCCGTGACGCGAGCGGCTCTGGGCTGCTCTTGTTGACGCAGCTGAACCTCGCTCCCGGTAGCGAGGTCGCGCTGAAATTGTATGTGCCAAGCGAGGCTGACGCTCGTCCATTGCGAGCTTCCGTGGTCCGCTGCGAGCGCATGCCCGCCGGCGAGAGCGTCGTTTGGGACTACCGGGTCGCCGTCGCTTTCTACGATCCGCCCGCTGATCTTCAGCAGCTCGTGCACAGCCTGAATAAGTCGACCGTGCCGCCTGCCAGTTAATCGCTCGCGCCCGATCGAATGGGGCGCGGCGGAGCTTCTCGAAGCATGCCCTACGGCGCGGGTAGCTCTCGCCAACCATCCTTGCTCCAGGTCAGGAGCGAGGGTGAAACGGGGCGCGGCGAGTGCGGGTAGGTGTTTTGCACGAGCACCGAAAGCTTGCGCAGAATTTCCGGGGTCGGGTTGCAGGCCACGAACAGCGTGTCGTTGCTGGGGACCGCCACGACTACCGTACCGGCCGCGGCCAGATCGGCCCATTGCTTGTCGAGCAGCAGGCGACTCGATTCGTAGTAGCCGTGGTGTGCGGGCTCGCCGATCGCGTGGCTCGCGCAGCTGACCGGATCGCGCAGCTGACTCGCGAGGTTCCATTCCACGACGGCGCGCAGCGCCTCACGCGTCACGCCGGCCTCGGCCAAATCCGCAGCCTGCGCGCCGCGCGCCGCACCTCGGTCGTCGACCATGTACAGCACCAGCATGCGACCCGAAAACGGCTCCGTAATCGTGGTCGTGCGCACCGATTCCGGCAAATGCTCGAGGAACGACTGATCGCGAATCACCGCCCGGAGCCGTGCGCGGGCTGCGTCTCGCTCCGCTTCCGAGCTTCCCGGTGCTTCAGGTTGCCGCAAAGGCTCTGCTGACGAGGGCTGCTGCCCAGCGCAGGCGCCCAGCGCGAGCGTCAAACACAACCCCGAAACGATCTTGGCCCATGACATGACAGCGTCTCCTGATCTTGGTTCCGGCACTATTTAGAGCTGTTGGAACGAGTCGTCGACGTTCACTGGCTTGTCCAGGAATTTCAGATCCAACAGCTGGTCCGACAGGGTCTGCCAGCGAGCTTTCTGCATACTGCCGAGTCCGTGTTGCTTGCTGTCATCGTTCTCGATCAGTGGCCGCTGCGCCTCGGACGCTGCGCTCAGCGTGGCTGCATCGAGCGCAGAGCTCAGCTGGGCGAGCAAGGCATTGGTGGCTTCCGGGTGGTCGAGGTAGTCGCGCCACCCCTCACGCGTAGCCAGCACGAATTCCTTGACCAGCTCCGGCTTTTTTTGCAGCAGCTCGCGGCGCGTGACGACCACGGTCGCGTACGGATTGAAGCCCGAGTCAGCGATCAGAAACACGGTCGGCTCCACGCCTTTTTTCCGCGCCGCGATCGGTTCGGAGGTCACGTAGCATTGCTGACCGAAGCTCGGGTCCGCCAGGAAATGCGCCACACCGCCGTCGTAAGGCACGATTTTGACGCCGTCCCAGGCGAACTTCTTCTTCAGGTACGCGGCGTAGGCCTTGCCGGTCTCGAGCGCCAGGGTGCCGGAGTGAAAAGCGTCCTCGAGCTTTTGCAACTTGCGCGAGGCGTGCACCATGATGCCTTGCGGCGAGGTCTGAAAAACCGCAAACACCGCCACTAGATCTGCACCGCGGGCGCGAGCCGTCAGTAACTCATCGGCGCCCACCGTACCGAAATCAGCTCGGCCGGTGGCCACCATCTGCAGCACCGGAACGCCTGCGCCGCCGCCCTGGATCTCGATACCGATACCGTGTCGCTTGTAAGCGCCGCTCTCGCGAGCCGCATAAAATCCGCCGAACTCCGGCTCGGGCACCCAATCGAGCGCCAACTTGAGCGCGACCTGTGCGGGCGCGCCCGCGTCGCTCGCGCCCGGCACGGACTGCGATTTTTTCCCGCAGCTCGTGGCCAAGCAGACGGTGAGCCCGAGCAAGAGCGTCGATAGGCAGCGGACGGGAGCCACGCGCCCCTTTTACCACCAGAACCCCAGAAGCCTTAACCGGGGGCGCGCAAGCGTCGCAAAAGTAGCGTGCTCAGGCCGCTTACCAGGGCAAACAGCAATAGCCCGAGCAGCGACGCCAACAGCACTGCGGCGAACAACAGGTCGGTTCTGAGCTGCCGATAGGCCGACAGCACGGTGATACCCAGCCCCGCATTGCCCTCGGAGAACCCGGCCACGAACTCACCGACGATGGCGCCAATCACCGACAGACCCGAGGCGACCTTGAGACCCGTCATCATGCTGGGGATGGCCGTTGGCAGCCGCAACTTGAGCAGCGTGTCAGCCAAGCTCGCGCCATACAGTCGGAACAAATCCGAAAGACGTGGGTCGACGCTGCGCAGCCCGGCCAGCGTGTTGGCGATGATTGGGAAGACCGAGACGATGAACGCGGATACCGCCACCGCGCGCAGCCCAGGGCCGAACCACAAGACGAGCAACGGCGCGACCGCGACGATCGGCACCGTTTGCAGAAATAGTGCGTACGGGTAGAGGCCGCGCTCGAGCCAGCGCGACAATGAAAAAACCAGCCCGAGCGACGTGCCGAGGCTGGCGCTGAGCAAAAAACCGAGGCCCGCGCCCTGTGCCGTCGTGAGCAATGCACCAGCCAGGGTCGCGCGTTCGAGCCACGCTGTCAGCAGCACGTCGGAAGGCGGCGGAACCAAGAACCGGGGCACCGCGAAGGCACGGACGGCGCCTTCCCAGAGCACGATCGCGAGCACGAACGTGAACGCCGGGGGCAGCGCGGCGCGTAAAACTTCGCGCAAGGTCGAAGGTTTCATGCCGATTGCGCGGCGTCATCCAGCGCGCCGTGCTGTTGCAGGGCGCGGTAGAGCAACGCCGTTTGGGCCACGAAATCCAGGTTCGTTCGCAAATCCAAAGCGCGCTCCTCCGGTAGCTGCAAGGCATGATCGAGCACGATGCGCCCGGGACGCCGCGACATCACCAGCGCCCGCTCAGCCAAGAAGGCCGCTTCGGCCAGCGCGTGGGTGACGAAGATGACGGTCATGCGCCGAGCCTGCCAGAGCTTACGCAATCGCTCGTCCAAGCGCTGACGGGTCAGCTCATCGAGGGCCGCGAAGGGCTCGTCCAGCAAGAGCATGGACGGCTCGGTGACCAATGCCCGCGCGATCGAAACGCGCATGCGCATGCCGCCGGAGAGCTGATCCGGAAAACGCTCGTGCACATCACTCAGCTCGACCTCGGCGAGCGGGGCGCGAGCGCGCTCACGAGCCTGGGCGCGGCTCGCACCCTGGAGCTCGAGCGGCAGGGCCACGTTGTCGAGCACCGATCGCCAAGGCAACAGTTGTGCGTCTTGAAATACGAACGCAAGCTTCGTGCGCGCGTTCGACTGCGCTTCGCCTGCGTCGCTCGAGATCGCAATCGAGCCCGAAGCCGGAGTTTCCAAACCCGAAATGAAGCGCAGTAGGGTCGACTTTCCGCAGCCCGACGGCCCGAGCAAGGCCACGAACGAACCCGGTTCGATCACGAGGTCGATGTCCTGTAGTACCGGTCCACCAGAACCGAATGCGTGACTGACACCGCGAATGGCGACTCGACTGCTAATGGCGTTGCTCCTGTGCGACGCGGCAGCTTCGCTCAGCGCGGCGAGCCGCTGCAATGGTACGCGTCGCGGCAGCCTTCGGCCAATGGGCCTAGACAAGCACTGATCAGGCCACCGCGCGCGGCGCTTCGCGCTGCGAGAACAGCGCGATCGGCGCCCGGACGGCTGCCGCAGGGGCAGCGGCTTTCGGCGCTTGCGCGCGTGGCTTGGCCTTGCTGCGAGCACCGCTGGCTACCGCCAGAGCGAGGCCGGGGAAGGTCAAGCGCAGGCGCTGAGCGTCGAGTAGCCCCAAGCGGCTCAGCTCGCTGAGGGCTTGGTTCAGGGCGCCGGTGGAGACGTCGAGGCGGCGTTCGAGACGCGGCCGAGTGAGCGCGGTCGAGCTGACGCTGAGCGCGAAAACGAGTTGGAGCACGCGGCGAGCAAGGTCATTGATCTGCATGTCGGTTCAGTACTGGAGCACTGAACAGAAGGCTAGATTTTGGCAAACGAACGCCGCACTTCGATAAGTATCGAACGCTCAATTATCGGTATTCAATGACTTATCCCGCGAAGCCGCGCGCGGCCGGCGCGCCCGGTGAGCTATACGGCCGAGCAGGTGCTGGGGCAGTGGTCCGAGCACCGCGCTCGGACCGTGTCAGCCCTTACTGATCTCCAAGCGGGCCATGCCGATGCGCAGTTGGGTCGTGCCCGGCCGGCGCTCGATGATGGTGGCCGCTTGCGGCACGCCGTGATGGCCGAAGTGGCGACGGATTCGGAACACTTCACCATCGACCTGCTGCGGCGTCACGAGCAGCCCTTGGGCGAGTTGCTCTTTGTAGACCCAACCACAGGCCGCTTCCGGGAGCTGATTCGCCGCGTCGGCGAGCCGCGCCCGGGCCAGGGTGAGCAGCAAGAAGTTGTGTTGCCGCGCTCCGAGCATCAACAGCCGATGGGCATACTGAAGCGAAAGTTCCACGAATTCTTCGTCGCTCGACACGCGGAAATGCAAGCTCGACGCCAGCAGATCCGCTTCGACATTGACCGCTGTGGTGCTGCTCAGCGCGCGCGGGCAGCAAAACCGCCATTGCGCATTGGCAAACTGGAACATCTCGTCGTCGATGATGGCAAGCGTCGACTGGTTGGGCAACTCGAGCTGCCAGGACCCGTCCACGCCGAGGTATAAGACACAGCTGGGGTTTTCCGCCGAAGGCAACCCGATCACGCCATCGACCGACGTCACACACACGCCGGTATCGAGGCACACGACGCAGGGTTCCGGCGCACTGACATCCACCAGCGCCCAGCGTTCGTTCGGGTGCCCGAAGGCGATAACCGCCCCCTGTTCGAGGGCAACATCTTGACCTGGTTCGACTAATTTGCCGTTCAGGTGGGTGCCATTACGACTGCCGCGGTCTAGCAGCCGCCAGCTACTGCCATTCCAGCGAATCAGCGCGTGCTGTGCGGAGACGTAGCCGGGGGCGAGTTGCAGCGTGCACTGTGGGCTCCGCCCGACCAAGTGCTCCGGCTGCAAGACGGCCGCGCGATCGCCATTCATTTCTCGCAGTTGCGCCATCCAACCGGGTCATTAGACCACGAGGCCGCAAGCCTCGGAAGGGCTTTGCTAAGGGATGCAATCGACAGTCGTCGCGCTGAGGTTCATCAAACGAACATGGAGGCAGCACTAGATCTCGGTCCGTACGTCGCTCCGTTCGATTCCACGGCGGGCGCATTGGGTTTTCCCAAGGCGTCTGTCAGCCAGCTGGCCCCGCCCGACCAAAGGGCCTTGGACAGGCTGTGGGCGACGTCCTCACCGCCCGTCCAAACCATCGACCTTGCCCAGTGTTGGCACGACCTCGCGAGTGGGCGACGGCAAGTTGCCGACAGCGCATTTTCGGACGACCACTATTTTCTGCTGCTCACGCGTGCCGTGAAGCCGGTCGGCGCACGGCGCGGCATTCGGGCGCGCAACTTCCGCGTCCTCAACCAGGTGTTGCTCACGCCCTCGCGAAAGCAACTTGCAGTCGAGCTCGGACTGTCGACCTCGAGTATTGCCGCGCTGTCGCGACAATGCCTGAATTCGATTGGGCTGAGCTGCACACCGTGCAGCGCACCACCGCTCTTGATCATGGCCGCGGGGGCCGCCTGCGCGCAGGCGGCGCCCGCGACTAGCGCGACCAGCGCGACCGGCGAGCGCTGGACTCTGGCTCCCCATTTCGAGCTGATCCGCGCGGCGCGCCCGGAGCTGAAATTTGCGTCGGCGCTTTCGCGAGCAGAATTCGATGTCGCCCAGCGCTTGCTCGAGGGCAGCAGTTACGAGACCATTGCCCTGTGCCGCAAGACGTCGGCGCGCACTGTCGCCAACCAGGTGGCCGCGGTTTTTCATCGCCTGCGGGTGTCGGGGCGCCCTGAGCTGGCGCAACGGCTCCTGCTGGGTTCCGCTCAATCGGACAGGATCAGCGAATGGCCCCCACGCTGACTCCCGCCGCCGCTAAGAGCAGCCGATCACTCGGGGAACTCACGCGTATCAGTACGAATGGGCGGCGGCGACGGCGGCGCGGGGCTCGAGGCTGCCCCGGGGCTCTCGGCCGACGGCGATGCGGGAACGAGCTTTCGAGCAGGCTTCGGGGCGACCACGCCACTCCCGCTGCGGGGAACCGCGGACGCCGCGGCCGACGCGACGACTGGCGCGGCCGAGTTGCCCGCCGGCGCGACGCTGACGGGAGGCGGGTCTTGCCGCTGCTGCGGCGGCAACGACGGACCTGGCACCCCATGCGACGCGGAGCCAGCGGGACCGAAGCGATCCCGCAACAGGAAGCGACCGAGTCCGATCGCCACCAGCACGGCGAGTGCCAGCGCCAACCCGAGCATGAAAAGCCGCCGCCGCCCCCCCATCCCGGGGTGCAGGATGACGGTCGTAGCCAGCTCGAGCCGGGAAGGAGAAAGCAGGCCCTTGTCGCGCAGCTCGTAGCGAGGCGCGAGCGTGCTTCGCTGTTCGAGGCTGACTCGCTCCAGCATCGCAGCCCGAAGTTGCGATCCTCCGGGCGTCACATGCAACAGCGCGTCGCGAAGTTCCGCGGCATTCCCATAACGTTTCTCGATATCCCGGGACATGGCCCGATGGACCACCTCCGCCACGGGCGCGCTCACCCAAGGGGCGAGGTCCTGAATCAGCGGCAGATCCTCGGTGATGATACTGGCCATCAATGCGCCGAGCGAGCGCGGGTGCCGAAACGGCGAACTGCCGGAAAGCAACTCCCAAAGCACCACGCCGAGAGACCAGACGTCACTGCGTGCGTCGATCTTGGCCGCACCCTTGCATTGCTCCGGGGACATATAGAGTGGCGTGCCGAGCAGCACCTGGCTGCGCGTGATTCCGGTCGAGGTCTCCAGGAGCCGATCCACCTTGATTTTGGCTATCCCGAAATCCAAAATCTTCAGGATCAAATCACCGGCATCGTTGGTCGTCAAAAACAGGTTGGCGGGCTTGATATCGCGATGGATGATGCCGGCAGCATGGGCTTTGGCCAATCCGAGCGTCGCTTGGAGTACAATCTTCAGGCATGCGGTCGGCTCCATGGCACCCAGGCGGGCCTTGGTCGCCTCGACGTCCTCCCCCTCCAAGTATTCCATCACCAAATATGGCGAGCTTGTTTCATCATCGGTGCCGGAATCGAACACTTTGACGATGTGGTCGCTGGAAACGACGCTGCAAGCACGGGCCTCGCGGAAAAAGCGCTCCTTGAAGTCGAGGTTGTCGGCGACGTCCGGGCGTAGCAGCTTGAGCGCGCAGCGGCCGCGGGTGTCTACATTGATGGCCTCGTACACAGCGCCCATGCCGCCAGCACTCACCAGGCGGACGAGCTGGTATTTGCGTGCAACGAGCTTTTGGGTGGGGGCCGGAAACACCAGGTCCAATGCTACACGAGGGCGAGGCCCCGGGCATACCAAGCAAACCCTCGCCGACCTAACTGAATTACTATTGACGGGCATTCGGCACCACCACTGGCCCCGGAGCCGCCATTGGGCTTGACGCGCGCCCGACACGCGCGCGCGCTCGGCGCGTTGGCGTTTCTGAGTACCGGCCTACTCGGCAACTCCGTCGCGGATGCAGAGCTCGGCGCTGCGCCCACTGACCAGCCAGCAACACGCGGCGCCAAAGACCACTACCTGCGTGGAATCGAGTTCGCAGCCGGCCACTTGTGGGCCAACGCACTGGCGGAATTCAACGCTTCTCTTGCACTCCGTCCCACCAGCGCGGCATCGATGAACGCCGCTTACTGCCTGCAGCAACTGGGACGGAACGCCGAAGCGCTGCAGCTTTACCGAGCCGTCTTGCGCGATTTCGACAGCGCGCTCGTCGACCAGGAACGCGAAAGCGTGCACGCTTCCATTGCGGAGCTCGAGCTCGCCGTCGGCCACCTCGCGTTGACCTGCAACGTCGATGACGCGCTCGTGCTCATCGACGACGAAGCGCGTGGCAAAACCCCCGTGAGCGATCTGCTGCTGGATCCTGGTCTGCACGTCGTACGCGTCCTGAAGCAGGGCTACGAGCCCATGCAAGTTTCGCTCACCATCGCCGCCACCCAAACCACGGCGTGGAACCCGCAGCTGTTGAAGTCGAGCGATGGCCTGCAGCGCACCCCAGCCCCAGGCGAGCGCGCCGCAAGACCCATCCCGCCCTCTCGGCGGCGCTTCGTGCTCGAGCTCCAGGCAGGCCCCGCCCTGTACCACTCGCTGGGCGGCGGAGCCGACGCGAGCTGCAGCAACGACGTTATCGTGGCAGGCACGCCTCAGCCCTCCTGCCCGGACCACAAGCTCCTATCGCTCGGTTTCTTAGTCAGCGCACGCTTCGGCTACCGGGTTCAGTCACGCACCGCGCTCGAGGTAACGGTCGGCTATTTGCGGGCCTGGCACGATCTCACCCGCCGCATGCGTGTGTTCGACGCGAACGGCCAGGCCTACAACAGCGTGGAGCAGACCGAAGGCAGCTCGGCCCCTTGGGCATTCGACCAAACTCGCGTCTCCATGCCCTTCGCGGGGATCGGCGCCAGCCGCGAGTTCTTCCAACGCACGCCCCTCTTGCTGCGGCTCACGACGGGCATCGGCCGAGCCAACGTGCGCACGGCGCTGAACGGTTCCTTCATTGCCGAATCGGGCGGAGACGCATTTGCGATCAGCGTGCTCGAGGATCCCCGTGTCTTCTGGATCCCGTTTTTGGCGCCGGAAGTGCGCATCGGCTACCGCATTGCGCCGACCTGGGTGGCTGATGTCGGGATCGCCGCGTGGCTGCTTTGGGCGCCGTCCTATCCACGCACCACCAGCATGGTGGGCGGGACGCCCCCCGAAGAGCGCTGGGTCTTGCACACCGATGGCAGCGACGGCGATCCGATCCGGCTCGGCATCGAAAGCGCGCTTGGCGCAGCGCTGTTCGTGGTGCCGTCGTTAGCGGTGCGCCATGATTTTTGAGTGCGAGCTGGGCGCTCTGTCCTAGGGCTTGCCGAAGCACCCGTCGGAGGCGGTGCAAAAGAAGCTGTCGCAAGCGGCACGGTTGTAGGCGCGACCGCCACCAAAGCTCGCCTTGCTGATCCGATCCACCAGCTCTGCCTTAACGCTGGTTTCCAAGGCGCGTTCGAATTGGGTGTGGCACGGACCGTTGGCGTTGGCCGATTGACAGTCCGCAAAGGGAACCGATCCGCAATAGCAAGCAGCCACCGCCTCCGTATTCGTCAACCCTTCGGGGACATTCGCGCAGCCGCTGGTGCGCAGACAACTCAACGCTTCGTTGCACAATGCGGCGCGTGGCGTTCCCTGAGCGCTCCCGCCTTGGGCGTTCGTTGTCAGCTCCGAGCACCGGTTGTCGCTATCACAGAGATTATCTACCTCGCATGCCAGGCATTGCGGGGAGGTAATCGGACCACAGGTCGGCCCGCAATTTTCCGCCGAGTAGGGCGTCGTGCACAGGGCACTTGGACACACGCTGCCTCCGCCTGTGCCAGCACCACCGCTCGTGCCAGCGCCGCCGCTCGTGCCAGCACCGCCGCTCGTGCCAGCACCGCCGCTCGTGCCAGCACCGCCGCTCGTGCCAG
>Ga0207691_10000670_pt1 | contig 33829 bp, 27 predicted proteins | sample KBSM13metaG_FD_184327 | JGI IMG/M metagenome (GOLD analysis project Ga0207691, IMG submission 184327) | Miscanthus rhizosphere microbial communities from Kellogg Biological Station, Michigan, USA - KBS M1-3 metaG (SPAdes) (version 2) | ecosystem: Host-associated > Plants > Roots > Rhizosphere >...
ACCGTGCTAGATTCTAGTGAACCCATGATCGAAAAGCTTCTAAGCCTGGATAAACTGCTTGGAGAGCGCGAACGTCTGCGTTCTGAAGGGCGACGCCTGGTGTTTACTAACGGAGTTTTTGATCTCATGCACGTTGGGCACGTGCGTTATTTGACCGAGGCGCGCGCTTTGGGTGATGCGTTATTGGTGGCAATCAATAGCGATCGAACTGTGCGTGAGTTAAAAGGGCCATCACGTCCGGTTTTCAACGAGGCAGAGCGAGCTGAAATTCTCGCGGCTCTCCGAGTAGTCGACTACGTTACGGTTTTTGACGATGTATCTCCGCGAACGTTGATAGCTAAACTTTTGCCGGACGTTCTGGTGAAAGGTGGCGACTACAAATTGGATGAGATTCATGGGCGAGAAGAGGTTGAGGCGGCAGGCGGAAGAGTGGTCCCGTTACCGTTTGTTGAAGGCGCATCGACTACGTCGCTCATTGAACGAATGAAGAAGTGAATGTCCGATATGCTTCAGCTTTTCGCTATCTTCAGAAAGAGTCAGCCGCAGACAAACGAAGAAAGACGCAGACCAGATCAAAACAAAGTGAGCAACGCCCAAGCATTGTTATTTCTGATCTGCGTTTGTTCTGCGTTCATCGGTGGCTGAAATCTACTTGAGACGACGACAAGCTAAAGCATATCGGACGTAGTTAAACCGTGAGTAGTTCCATACAAAAACATCCCGCGTTGGAAAGCACGCTGAGTCGAATCAGGGAGACACCTGAGTACCAGCAGCTCTTAATCCAGCTAAGGAACAACGAGCCACTGATTTCAATAAGTGGTCTGGTTGCTGGATCCGCTCGCGCCCTGGCACTGGCGGCGCTGCAACGCGACTGTGGAAAGACGTTCGCGATCGTTACCCAGTCAACGCGGGACGTAGAACCATGGGAAACCGATCTGCGGTTTTGGTATTGCGCGCTCTCAGGGCAAGAAAGTTGCGACGCGGAAGTTCTGGTGATCCCAGCATCCGAGAGCGATCCTTACGCGGGCGTTTCTCCACACGCGCAAACACTCGAACTGCGTGCTCTCTCACTGTGGCGCTTGCGACAACATGCTTGTGATTTCGTTTTGCTAACGGCTCGCGCTCTCGCACGCAAATCCGTCGGCCCTGCTGAAATAGAAAAAGCTGGAGTAGTTCTTCGTCGTGATGAAGAGCAATCTCCCGACGAGTTGGTTGAGAAACTAATCGCAACTGGTTACGTGCGTGAGGATCCTGTTTCCGGAATCGGCGGGTTCTCGAGTCGTGGAGGAATACTTGATGTCTGGTCTCCCGGTAATGATTTGCCGGTGCGTATCGAATTCTTCGGCGACACGATCGACTCCCTGCGAGAGTTTGATCCCGAAACACAGCTTTCAACCAGGCAACTTCGCGAAGTCGAAGTTCCGCCGATGCAAGAACTCTCGGTCACAGCTACTGACTTCCAATTGTGGGCTGAAGCAGCACGCGAACGCTGGAACGACGACCGGTATGCGCGTGCGCTGCGAGATCGAACCGCGTTCGCGGATGAAGGAGAAGCCTTTTCCGGTTGGGAATGGCTTATCCCGATTATTCGAAATGCGAACTCAAGTATTTTCGAGCATCTTGGGAATTGCGTACTGGTAGTCGACGAGCCGAGCTCTATCGAGACTTACCTGGGAGAAGTTTTCGAAAACTTATCCGATCGTTACCGCGAGATTGATCAGGCAGACGACATCGCTTTACCACCTGAGGAGTTGTATCTACCGGTCGAAGAATTGCGACGATTGATCCAGGCCCGTCAACGTATCGAACTCAGAACCCTCGGACGGGCCGCAGCCGAACTTGACCAGAATCTTGCCCTCGAAGCCGAAGCGCCTAAAGTCCAGATCGGCAGGAGTCGTGGACCGCGGCAGCCGACATTCTTGTTTCCCGCTGCAGAGCGAGCAGCAGAGTTTGAGTGGCAAGCGCAGTCGACAATGCGTTACCACGGACGGGTGGCTGACCTGGCGACGAGTGTTACTCGTGCGGCTGACGATGGAAGAACGACTTTGTTTGTGCTGCCGAGCCTGGGTGTGGCTGAGCGAGTCACGCAGATTCTTGCTGAGTATCAAGTCGAATCGCGGTTGTCGTTGATCGCCGAATCGTCCGACACAGTTAGCCATGTCCCGGCAGTTGTCACGGTGGGTCGTTTGAGCGGTGGGTTTGCGCTGCCACAGTCGCGCCTGATAGTGCACGTTGAAACCGACATCTTTGATGAAGCGGCAGACAGTTACGAAAGGCAGGTACCGGGAGCAGGAGCAGAAGGCAGGCGGCAGAGAGACGGGAAGAAGAAGAGGTCGAAAACAGCGGCGTTTCTTTCTGACTTTAGAGACCTGCGGCCGAACGACTTTGTCGTTCATATCGATCACGGCATCGCCAAATTTGGTGGGTTGCAAACCCTTGACCTGGGTTCGCGCACTGGCGAGTTCATGCTGCTCTTCTACGCTGATGACGCAAAGCTCTACGTACCTGTGGAGCGACTCGATCTCGTCCAGCGTTATTCCATCGCTGAAGGACATCAACCACAACTCGATCGTCTTGGTGGTCTCGGTTGGCTAAAAACTAAAGCTAAGGCCAAGCGCGCCATGCGCGATATGGCCGATGAGTTGTTGCGCCTTTACGCCGAACGCAAACTTGTTGGTGGCTACTCGTTTGCAGGCGACACGCCCTGGCAGCAGGAATTCGAGGACGGATTCCCGTATATGCTGACTCCCGATCAGGAAACAGCAATCGAAGACGTTAAGAAAGACATGGAAGAGCCGGTGCCAATGGATCGCTTGCTGTGTGGCGACGTTGGCTACGGGAAGACAGAAGTTGCAATGCGTGCGGCTTTCAAATCCGTGATGGAAGGCAAACAAGCTGCGGTACTTACTCCAACCACGGTTCTCGCGTATCAACACTACGACACCTTCCGAACTCGATTCGCACCGTTTCCTGTAAAGGTGGAATTGTTATCCCGCTTCCGATCGGCGAAAGAACAGAAGGAAGTCGTCAAGCGAGTGGAGGCGGGGGAAGTTGATGTGATCATCGGTACCCACCGGATGCTTTCGAAAGATGTTCACTTCAAGGATCTCGGTCTCGTGGTTGTTGACGAAGAACAGCGTTTCGGTGTTGCTCACAAAGAACGACTCAAACAACTCAAGAAGCGAGTTGATGTTTTGACACTGTCAGCGACGCCGATTCCCCGCACACTCAACATGTCGCTCAGTGGCATGCGTGACATGTCTTTAATAGAGACTCCGCCGCGAGATCGCCTGGCGATCCAAACCCAGGTGGTTCAGTTCTCTGAAACGGTGATCAAGGCGGCGATTGATCTGGAATTGTCCCGCGGCGGGCAAGTTTTCTTTATTCACAATCGCGTTGAAACTATTGAGACGATTGCCGCACTCGTTCAACGACTTGTTCCGCAGGCCAGGCTCGCAATTGGTCATGGACAGATGAACGAGAAAGAGATGGAACGAGTAATGCTCGATTTCATTGCCTACAAGTATGACGTTCTCGTTGCGACCACGATCATAGAAAACGGGATAGACATCCCGCGCGCCAACACGATCATCATAAACCGCGCCGATCATTATGGTCTTTCTCAGCTTTATCAGTTGCGCGGACGTGTGGGGCGTTCCAGCAGGCGTGCCTATGCTTACCTGCTAATACCGGGCGAAGCGGAACTTTCGCCGATCGCTCGGCGTCGCCTGGCTGCCATTCGTGAGTTTTCAGATTTAGGTGCTGGTTTCCGCATCGCAGCTTTGGATCTCGAGCTTCGGGGCGCCGGGAATGTCCTGGGTGGCCAGCAGTCAGGTCATATGGATGCCCTGGGTTTCGACCTCTACACTCAGATGCTTGAGCGAACTGTCGCAGAGTTACGTGGCGAAGAGGTGGAAGACGAAACGAGCGTCACGCTCAATCTTGGCGTCGAAGTGGCAATTCCGGACGACTATATTTCCGATATGGGGCAACGTTTGCGCACTTACAAGCGAGTGTCGTCCGCCCGTGACGACGCGACGTTGACCAGCATCCGCGAGGAAACAGCCGACCGGTATGGCCGAGTGCCGGTCTCAGTTGAGCGCCTTTTTGACTACGCGAGGTTGCGACGGCTGGCTGAGGAGGTCGGGATTCTTTCAATAGACAAAACGCCCGATGGTGCAGCCCTAAAGTTTAGTGAAAAAGCTCGCGTTTCACCCGAAAAACTTGCCGATTTCATAGGAAAACATGAAGGAACGGCGTTTACCCCGACCGGAGTTTTGCGGTTGGTTTTGACGGATGATCAGCAAGACGAAGTTCTCAAAGTAGTTCGCGGCGTGTTGCTCGAACTCCGAGCCTCCGATTAGAATCACCGGGCAACATTTCGATTCATGCATTTTTGATTTATTCCCCAACACCGAAACCCTAACCAAGTTCAAAGTACAAAGATTTAAGCGGTATTTCATTAGGAGCCTTTTTGTGAGATTCAAACTAACTTCAATCGCCGGCGCATTATTGTTTGTGTTGGCAATCGTGATCTCTAACCCCACCCGAGTTGCTGCTCAGGAGGGTGAGGTCACTGTTATCGATGAGGTCGTCGCCCAGGTGAATGACGACGTCATCACCCTTTCTATGCTCAAGCGCGAGACTAAAGAGAGAGTTGATGCGTTAAAGCAGGAAAGGAAAATGACCGACCAGCAGGCGAGAGAAGAAGTGGCCAAACATCAGGCTGAGTTGATAGCGACGTTGATCAATGAGCGCTTGTTGTTGCAGAAGGGCAAAGAACTCGACCTCGCCAGTGAGATTGAAGCCGAAGTCAATAGCCGGATGTTGTCGATTGCTCGCGAGCAGGGAATCAACTCGATTGAAAAACTCAAAGAGGCAATGCGACAAAGTGGCATCGATCCGACTTCTGTGCTCGAGACGATGCGTGCGGAAATGATGAAGCAGGCCGTTCTTCAGCAAGAGGTTGATCGAAAGATTTATATGGGCTTTACAAGCGCAGAAATTAAAGCCTACTTCGAAGCACACAAAGACCAGTTTCGAAAACCTGAGAGTCTGACTCTGTCAGAGATTTATTTGTCGACTGAGGGTAAGGACGATGCCGCCGTTAAGGCGCGGGCCACTGAACTAGTTGCGCAACTCCGCGCAGGTGCCGATTTCAAGGCTGTTGCCGGCGCAAACTCTGAACGTGAAAAGAATGGACAACGAACTGCTCCTCAAGATGGTGGCAGCGTCGGAAGTTTTGACATACCAAGTCTGCGCGAGGATTTGCAGGCGAGTCTCAAAGATATCAAAGTTGGCGCCGTAACAGATCCGATCAAGACGCCGGAGGGCTATCAGATTTTACGCGTTGATTCGCGCACTCCAGCAGGCACAACACCAGCATTCAATGACAATCAAGTCCGTCAGGCAATGTTGGGGGAAAACAATGGTAAGGAGCGCGAGGCCTATCTAGCAAACTTGCGCAATGAAGCTTTCATCAAGATTTCGGACGGCTATCGCGACAGCGTGGAACCATTGCTGAAGGTAAAGGTTCCCGCCGCAGCTAAGAGCTCGGGTTCGGATAAAGATAAGAAGAACAAGAAACCGTAGAACTGGTCCTTCGATTTTTGGTCTTAGGTCTTAGTGTCATGTTTGGCTTCCGAACACTAAGTACTAAGGCCAAAGACCAAAGGCCGTCTTTCGACCATGCGTCTGGATCTTTTCCTCAAAGCCAGCCGCGTCTGCCCGCGGCGAACCGTTGCCCAAAAGCTGTGTGACGCAGGCCTCGTTTCGTTGAATGGCGTTCCTGCCAAGTCGGCTCATCCGATCAAGTCTGGTGACGAAATCTCAATAAGACGACGCGATAAAATCTCGACGCTCAAAGTGCTCTCGGTCCCATCAGAGCGTCAGACCGCGAAGCACGAAGCAGGAAGTTTGTATGAGATGGTGAATGAAGAGGAATTGAGCGATGAGCTAAGGTGATTCGCCGATGCGAAAACTATCTCTACTCCTCGTCTTTACTGCTTTGACTGTCGCGCTTGTCTGGGGATGCCAGTCAAAAGGCGCGTCAACGCTTGTGAATCGTTCAGCTCGTGCCGTGGATACTCAACAGCAAAACCCCATAAGGAATCCCCTCGAGTTGCCGATTGATAGCCCACGCATTGTTGTCTACAAGAGCGAACGAAAACTTGAGTTTTACTCCGATAAGAGATTGCTCAGAACTTATCGCGTCGGTTTGGGATTCAGTCCGGTGGCTGACAAGAAGAAGGAAGGGGACGGGGCCACTCCCGAAGGCGACTTTTATATCTTCGTTAAGAACAATAAAAGTGCTTACTACTTATCGCTAGGAGTTAGCTATCCGAACGCCGAGGATGCTGAGCGTGGTTTTCGCGATGGTCTCATCAATAAAGCCCAGCGCGATTCAATACTTGAAGCAATTCGGAAGAAGACGGCGCCGCCGCAATACACAAAACTCGGCGGTTTGATCTACATCCATGGAAACGGAGCCGGCAGCGATTGGACATGGGGCTGTGTGGCATTGGAGAATGACGACATCAAGGAGCTTTACGATGCTGTCTCAGTAGGAACGCCAGTAACGATTCTTCATTAATGCAAGAGATTAAGCCTTTCAAGATTCGTGATATCGAGATCAATCCGCCATTGGTGCTTTCGCCGATGGCTGGAGTGACAGACGTGTCGTTTCGCCGTTTGCTGAAACGACGCGGCGGTGTGGGACTTTCGGTTTCGGAGTTTATTTCTGTTGAAGGACTGACGCGAAGCAATCCGAAGTCGAAACGTCAGATGCGTTTCTATGAGGATGAGCGACCATTCGCAGTACAGATTTTTGGCGGTCAACCCGAGCGTATGCGCATGGCCGCTGAGATGGCTGAGGAGATTGGGGCAGACATCCTGGACGTAAATTGTGGTTGCCCAGCTCCGAAGGTTGTGAAGCATGGTGGAGGATCCGGACTACTCAAGGACCACTCGCGTCTGGAAATTATTCTCAAGGAGATCAAGAAGGCGATCAAGATTCCGCTCACCGTGAAGATTCGCGCTGGGTTTTATGATCACACCATCAACGCTGTCGAGACAGCAAAGCTTGCTGAAGATTGTGGAGTTGAGCATATCGCATTGCACGGGCGCACAAAGGAGCAGGGTTATCGGGGTTTGGCGAACTGGGATCTCGTGAAGCAGATCAAGGAAGTGGTTAGCGTGCCCGTATCCGGCAGTGGCGACGTTACGACCATTGAGGGCGCATTCGCAAAGTTTCGCGAGACGGGCTGTGACGGAGTGTTAATTGGGCGAGGTGCCATGGCCAATCCATGGATCTTCCGCCAGATTGAAGACGCGATGCATGGGCGTGAGATTTTCGAACCAACCCTGGCTGATAAGCGAGCAATCCTTCATGAGTATTTCGACATGCTTAGAGAAGACATGCCGGAGACGCCAGCCATTAATCGAATGAAACAGTTGGCCGGTCAATTTACCCGTGGACTACAGGGTGGCGCTCTCTTCCGAACTTCGATCTACCATTCGCATTCGGTTGATGAAGTGCTCAATCGTATTGAGGAATACTTCGAAGCAATCGAAACAGATCAACCTTACTATGGCGAAGCCGGGGCGCCGATTGAAGAAGCTCCGGAGTTGGATTCGTGCGAAGCTGCAACGCTGGTTTGAATAGTGCTGCAACGAGCTAGCGCAAACTTTATGCAAAGCCCTCAACGATTTTTATCTGTCCGTGCAGCCACCACGCTCGTCCCACTGCCAGTGTCTAAATTGACTGGAGCTGGATAACCCTTCAACGTAACCGATCCAATCTCAACTACATTCTCTCCTTTTGCATTCTTGGTCGACTTGGTTTCGACATTCTTGGCCGACGTCTTTGTCTCCACAGCTTTTTTCGGGTGCACGGACATCGCATTCAAGGCTGCGAGCACTTTCTCTTTCTCTGCTACAGAAAAATTCTCAAAGCTGACACCCTGTGCCTCCAATACTTTTCGTAGATTCTCTTCTGTGTTTGTGTTTTGGTTATAAACATCCTTGAAGATATGGAGCTTTCCGTCTTCAACCACGATCGTCTCGTAACGAAGTTCGACCGGCACAGCCTGGTGCAGCTTTACTACTCGCGTTCGAGTTTTGTCCTGTAGAAACGAGGCGATCGCCTGATCTGAGACTTCGGTTGACGATGCTTGCGCCAACAGCTTCGCAAAATCTTTGACCTGTGCATTGGTGAGACCCACGCAACCGTGAGAAGCGAACCGTCCAATCTTTGACGCCGGTTTCCCCCCGTGAATCAATGAAGGCGCTCCGATAGGAATCTTGATCGGGCCGAGCGGATTCAGTTTGCTGCCAGCCTCGACGAGCTCACCGGGCGAAACATCTTTCATGGTGGCCACCCATGGGGAGTCCGGCGGTGTCCACGTCGGATTGAAAATGATCGACTGTGCCTTTCTAAGACCCTGCGGCAAAGGAAACTCTGGATAACCAATTCCGATTTTGTACGACTTGATCAACTTGCCGTCTTGAAACAGATCCATGCGAAACGCAGGTATATTCACCACCACCCGTGTATCAACGGGAACTGCGTTTGGTCCGGTAGCGGCGATCTTGTTGTCCGTGGACTCTCCCTCTGTCTTGGCCCAGAACTCATCTGCAATTGAAGCGAGCTGTTTCGCCTTCTCATCGCCAACGATTTCACTAATCCGATCAAGAGCTCTAGTGCGTGCGTCTTCAGTGTCCCCCTCGTTTTGTTCGGCGTTTGCTTCACGTAGTCGCTTCACTTCCGCAAAAGCGACGCGTCGCAGTGATTCCATTTGATCATCGGTGAGTTGGAGCTTGCTCTTGAGTTCGGTGACCAAAGACGGTTGTTCCAGGAGTGCGTCCAAAACCGGCAATGTGATCTGGGACACCTTGCTAACTGTTACCGTTGACGAAGGCGACGGTTGAGCTGCAGGGCTGACCTCTTTTTGAGTGACGGGTTTATCGGTGGGTACTTGTTGGCATCCCGGCAAACAAACCATCATGGCGGCGACCAGCACAGCCGTGGTTAATTCCAGAGTACGTTTCATCGGTCTCCTCTTTATTCAAACCAGCCTAATAATTCAAGCCCGACAATCCAGGCCCGCGCGATTTTGATTCTGATTCCCCCTGTGAAACACAGCAACGGGCGTTCCCTCACACAGCCGAGGGGCTTAACCACTGAGGCGAGTGCGGTAAGGAGGAAGCGAAGGTGTGTTGAATTACGGGATGGGAAGAATGCGCGGTCGATCGTGTCAGTTTTCAGTGCAACCGTATTGTTTCAATCGTCGATCGAAAGGGACGCGCTCTTCTGGGACTCAAAATGTCCGATATGCTTTAGCTTGTCGCTTGTTGCTTAGGGCGCCCCAATCGCAGATCACGACAAGCTAAAAGCATATCGGACATTAACGTGACCCTATCTCTCGAAGCCGAGTGGTAGAAGTGGTCGCGGCGTTGTGCCTTCAAAAAACCAACTGGCACCGACGCGTAATCGATGATGCCATGTCGGCAAACGTGAGGTGTAAAGAGCAAACCGGGCTTGTCGAGCAATCGCGCCGCCAAATGCTTTACCACCGGTCAAAACGGCTGCTCGTTCCGTACCGAGGCTGATCGCTTCCCCTAGTTCTTCGAAATGTTTTGTCTGCAGTTCTTTTCCGGCTAACAAGGCCTTGATGTTTTTCCCGGCAAGTGATGCTTGCTGAAAGGCGAGCTGGGCTGTACCCGCGAGTGTAGGTGAGGCATCGGGATAGGCCGCGATGTCGCCAAGCGCGAAAACGTTTTCAAAGCGTGAGAGCTGTAGTGTGGGCTTAAGTACCAACAATCCTCTCTTATTCTTTTCAGCATCGAGGTGCTCAATGAGTGGACTCATCTTCACACCGCCGGTCCAGACGACACCGGAGGTCTTCAGCTCTTCTTGTTTCCCATTGTGTTCGAATGTGACACCTTCAGCCGAGACGCTGACGACGCGAGTCAGGGTGTGAACCTCGACGTGCGACTTCAGCAGCGCATCTTCGACGAACTCCCTAATCTGATCACCCATACCGGGAACGACCTTGTCTCCCATTTCGATCACTAACAACCGTGGCTCGCCATGCAGTGCCCGCCGTTTACAAGCGTCAAGCAGCAAATCCGCCATCTTGGTCGAAAGTTCGCACCCGCTCGCACCGGCACCCACAACAGCAAAGGTCAGAGCCTTCTGAACGTCCTGGGGCGGCGTGTCTGGCGGTATTCCGTCAAGCGCGGAAACCATTAGCTGTCGGAGGCGATCAGCGTGTGAAATCTTTCGGAAAGGGATCGTGTGTTCTTCCGCACCTTCTACGCCTACGTAATTCGTGATTCCACCGACGGCGAGTACCAGGACGTCATAAGGAATTGGTTCCGGATAACTCGCTAGCGAAACCGTTTGGGAAGCAAAGTCGACGCCCGCTACGACGTCTTTGACGAAGTGCACGGTATCGTTCAGGAGTTCGTTGTATTTCGGGGCTATGTGCCATTCCTCAACTTCGCCGCTCAGGTATTCATAGAGCATTGGCGTAAACAGAAAGTGGTCATCATCGCTGACCAGGGTTACTTCGCCCGAGCCCGCAAGGTCGAGCGCTGTGAATAAACCTGCGAAGCCACCGCCAAGCACTACGATTCTGGGTTGAGACATCGGTGTTTTCCGTCCCGAGTTTCTGATTGGAATGGAGCCAGTGGATAGTAGCAGAAGGCGGAGGACAGGAGGCACTGGCAGCAGGCAGGAAGCAGCAACTAAGATTGTTGCTGAATCTCGGTTGCGGCTCTGCCACATTCCGTGCGGAAAGACTTTGGCTTTCCGTCAGTGTCTCAGAACCAATCTCTTCGGCTATGCCGCTTCGAGGCACAGCCTCGATCAATTCGAGTCGACGGTCGGAAAGCCGGAGGCTTTCCGCACGGGAATGCGGCAGAGCCGCTCCAAAGTCACCAATCACCGGCAGATGCGTGTTTGCTGCTCCTGCCCTGCCCCTGCCCCTGCTCCTCCTCCTGGTTCTCCGCTGCCAACTGGACAGTGCCTTACCTGCATGTTAAATTGCTGAAGCTTTTTAAGTTTAGCGGTTGCCGTCTTTAACGGTTTTACTGCGGTCGAGGAGGACCATTTAAGCAAGTGGCATTAGCAAAAGAAACCAAAGAACAGATAGTGTCTGACTTCCGTACTCACGAGGCGGATACAGGCTCCCCACAAGTACAAGTCGCCTTGTTGAGCAACAGAATTAACGGGCTGACAGAGCATTTCAAAACCCATAAGAAGGACAATCATTCGCGGCGTGGACTGCTGAAAATGGTCCAACAGCGCAGAAGTTTGCTGGATTACTTGAAACGCACGGATATTGAGCGCTACCACGAGGTAGTGAATCGTCTGGGCCTGCGACGTTAGCAGGGGTCAACTCAGTTTTTGACCAAAGCGAGAGATCTTCGAATCTCTAGATTAGTAAAGCCCGCGTCCATCGAAGAGCTTGTGGCAGTGCCGAACGTGACGGCGATTGACTGGAAACAAGCAGACGCGCAAGGCCCTAGCTTCGAGCAAATAGGCGGCATGAGTCACGGTTATGGGCTCGTGCCGCCTCTTCTTTTGCCCCAGCTCAGACTACCCGCCTCACGTTGGCGTGGTGCAAACAATCTCAAAGATTAGCCCAACTGCGTGGCGGATGAGACGCCCGCGACCTGATTTTGTTTCAGGTGCCTACGTCCTAAGGAGACGAAGAACATGTCAGAAAAGAAATATCTTAAAGAATCAATCAAACTTGGTGACAAGGAGTTGACCGTCGAAACCGGTCGTGTTGCAAAACAAGCCGACGGCTCAGTGGTAATTCGGTATGGAGACACAATGCTCCTCGTTGCCGCTGTTGGCGCACCTTCCGTTCGCGAAGGGATTGATTTTTTCCCGCTCACGGTCGAATACCGTGAATCAAACTACGCCGCGGGACGTATTCCCGGTAACTACTTTAGGCGCGAGGGTCGCCCGAATGAAAAGGAAGTCCTGACCAGCCGCCTCATCGATCGTCCCTGCCGTCCACTCTTTGCCGAAGGCTATAAGAACGAAACCCAGGTTATCGCCAGCGTAATTTCAGCAGATCCAGACAACAACCCCGATGTAATTGCCATTACCGGTGCGTCGTGTGCGCTGTATTTGTCGGATATTCCATTCCTCAATCCTATCGCCGGTGTGAGAATCGGGTTGATTGAGGGCCGTTACATCGTCAACCCAACTTACGACGAAGTTCGTGAGTCGCGCTTGAACCTGATCGTGGCGGGTACTGAAGAAGCAATCGTGATGGTCGAAGCAGGCGCTAGCGAGATCTCCGAGGAGATCATGGTTGAAGCGCTGATGCTGGCTCACAAAGAGATTAACCGCCTCTGCCGTTGGCAGAAGGAACTTTACAAGGCACTCGAGATCCAGAAGAGAGAAGTCGTGCCGTCAAGTCTCGACGAGGAAATGTTGCGCGAGATCACTGAGAAACACACTGATCGTCTGCGCGCTGCTCTCGACACTACGAACCAGGAAAAGCGAGCCAGCTACGCGGCAGTCGACGCGTTAAAGAAAGAAGTTGTCGAGTCGTATCCGGATGATCAGCCAGAAAAACGAGTAATGGCGAAGCACATCTTCGACCACCTCAAAGAGAACGTATTTCGTGACGACATTCTGAATCAACGACGTCGTCCGGATGGAAGAAGGTTCTCAGAAATCCGTGCGATTAGCTGTGAAGTGGGTTGGCTACCACGCGTTCATGGTTCGGCCTTGTTTACGCGTGGTGAAACCCAGGCACTCGTATCCACGACCTTGGGCACGAAAGAAGACGAGCAGTTCATTGACGACCTTGAGAAAGGCGAAGTGAAGCGTAAGTTTCTCCTCCACTACAATTTTCCCCAGTACTCGGTGGGTGAAGTCGGGCGCTTCGGTTCGTCCAGCCGGCGTGAAATCGGCCACGGCGCGCTGGCTCGCAGGGCACTTGAGACGGTGTTACCTGATGATGCTGACTTTCCTTACACAGTCCGAATCGTTTCGGACATCACAGAGTCGAATGGTTCGTCTTCAATGGCCACCGTTTGTGGTGGAACCTTATCGATGATGGATGCGGGTGTTCCGTTAAAGGCGCCGGTAGCGGGTGTCGCGATGGGCCTGGTAATGGAAGGAAACAAGTATGCGATCCTGACGGACATCGCCGGGGCGGAAGATCACTACGGTGATATGGACTTCAAAGTCGCTGGAACCCGAAATGGGATCACCGCTTTACAGATGGACATCAAGATCGCGGGTATCAACGCCCAGATCATGGCCGAGGCACTCGAGCAAGCCAAGAAGGGGCGCTTCTATATTCTGGGCGCAATGGAAAAAGCGCTTTCGGAACCTCGCGAAGGCATCTCTCAATACGCTCCACGAATCATCCAAATCAAGATTAATCCCGACAAAATTCGCGACGTCATTGGACCAGGCGGAAAGGTTATCCGTTCGCTAGTGGAAGAAACCGGCGCGAAGATTGACGTGTCTGACGATGGCACCATCTCCATAGCCACCGCGAGCGGCGAAGCTGCCGATGCCGCTGTTAACCGCATTCGGGGACTGACGGCAGAAGCGGAAGTGGGCCAAACTTATCTTGGCACTGTTTCCAGGATCGTAGACTTTGGAGCCTTTGTCGAAATATTTCCTGGAACTGATGGTCTATTGCACATTTCTGAAATTGCAGACCGACGCGTCAAAGATGTTCGTGACGAATTGAAGGAAGGTCAACAGATTCTTGTTAAGTGCATTGGCCGCGAGGGCAACAAAATCAAGCTCTCCCGCAAAGCAGTTTTGCGAGATGAAAATCGCAATGCTGAAGCTGCTAGCGCGAGTGACTCCGAGTAAGAAAGAGTCTGTCGCAGTCTAAGTATTAGAACTAAGCGAAAGAGGTTTGCCATTCCGGCAAACCTCTTTTTCTATTTGAGTTCGACTCCTCAAGACCCGCAGAAGTTGGAATCACAGCCTCATTCAACATCTCCTTACTATCACCAGCGAAGCCTATGCTTGTCATGTAACGGTTGACGGACGTCGCTAATTAACCGAGAAAACTTTTCCCAGGTTGGGAAGTCACTAGAAGGAGATTCCACACGATGAGGAATCGAGCTTTCCGTTCCCTTGCTGCGATATTCAGCATCCTGTTATTGACCTGCATTCCGGCTCAAGCTGGACCAATAGTGGTCAGCGAGGTCATTCAGGTGATGAGCAACTATCAGAATCCATCTGAGATTCGATTGCGCGGTGTTTCACAGGGTTCAATGCCACTCGCTTCCGGAGTTAGTGGAGTTGACGTAATTGAGCAGGGCGATGTTGAAGGAACCGTTTGCGATTGCGGCGAGATTTTAGTTCCAGGGGGCTTTCCAAAGTGGCCGCTCCTATTCCTCGCAGCCATTCCCTTGTTTTTCAATCACGATTGCGATGACTGCGATCTGCCACCATCTAAACCAACTCCTACTCCGCCCGGACAAATTAATCCAGAAGTTATTCCAAATACCACCCCCGTTCCCGAACCAGCATCCCTCCTTCTGTTTGGTACAGGTCTGGTGGCATTCGGTGGAGCCTTGCGCAGACGTTATGCAAAAGGAAAAGTAGCTGCGCAGATTCAATCGACGGAGGAGGAATAAGCCAATGTCGAAAACCAAATTCTTCGCAAAATATTTCAGGCTTGCGTTTGCTGGATTGCTGGGGCTAACTTTTATCGCAGCGCAGCCTTCGACGACAGTTCACGCGAAACCCAAAAAAGCCAAGTACGGCACAATCAAGATTCTAACCGCACCGGCTGGTCTGCCTCTTAGTATTGATGGTAAGTCGTACGGTGAAACTACAAGAGATTATCGTGGAATTGATCTTGATCCAGGACTGCACTCGGTTGTGGTTACGCTGCCCAATGGTCAGCGCTGGTCCCGTGAGATTGACTTACCGGCTGGCCGTATCAAATGTGTGACCGTTAACTATCGTCCACAACCGCCACCTTTGAAATCACCATGTCCGTATCCGGTAAACGTTTCTGCGCCGGTCACAGTCAACGAAGGTGAGATCATCACATACACAGCTGACGTGGCTTACAGTGGAACCGCTGGTTTGAATTACGCGTGGAGAGTAACTCCGGCTAACGCAAAGATAATTAGTGGCGCCGGATCACCCACGATAGCAGTCGACTCGACCGGTTTTGCAGGACGGACCATCACGGCAACCCTGGTAGTAGATGATGGTTCTGGCGATGAAGTGTGCCGTCAGTCGGCCCAGGCAACAACCAGAGTTCCTCCGCAAGAGAAGCGGATCATTGTCGGCAGAGAGTTTGACACTTGCCGCAATTGTTCATACGACGATCAGAAAGCACGTTTGGACAACTTAGCAGTTGAGCTGCAAAACGATCCGACAACGAGAACTTACATCTTCGCTTACGGCGGACGCACTAGCCCGGTGGGCCACGCCGACAGATTGCTAGCGAGAGCTCGCGACTATCTGGTAACTCAGCGAGGAATCGATGCATCACGCATCACCCTGGCAAACGGTGGATTCCGCGAGGAAGACTGCGTTGAAGTTTGGGTCGTCCCGCAGGGAGCCACGACACCACAAGCGACGCCAACAGTGCAAGCTGGAGATGTCAGACCAGGACCAGCACCTCGAACGCGTGGCAGAAATCGCGATTAACGACTTCGAGCAGGGGGTAAAAGAAAGGAGGCGAGAGGTAAAACTCTTGTCTCCTTTTTTATTTTTGATTGCCAATTGCCGATTGCGTCAGATTTTCTATAGAAAGATGGGGTTTTCAAAATCGACAAATCGACAAATCGACAATCGGCAATAAATTTGACCCTGCTCTCCGTTCGTGTTACCACTTCTTAGCGAATCACTTCCCCGTTACCCCCTTTTCAAACTTGGAACCAAGGAGGAACCACTTCATGGCTGAAGAAGGTGGTGGTGGCGGTAACGCAGGCGTGGTCGCCATCCTGGCGATCTTCGTAATCGTGATTCTCATCGGACTATTCATGTTCAGGCATCGCATATTCGGCGGCGGAGGAACGCAGAAGATTGATGTGAACATTCAAACTCCGAGCAAGTAGTTGATCTGCTTATTGGGCGAAGTGCGGGGAGAGAACCGTTGGTTTGGTTCTCTCTTCTTTTCTTTTATTGACTGGTCTTCTACTATTCACGACTTACTAATTGCAAAGGATCACTAGCTAAACACGTGCCTGCACCCAACATCGACACTATCGTTTCACTTGCAAAGCGTCGCGGCTTTGTCTTTCCTTCCTCCGAAGTTTATGGCGGCCTCGGCAGCGCCTGGGATTACGGTCCGCTGGGTGTAGAGCTCTGTAACAACGTGAAGCAGTCGTGGTGGCGTTGGTTGGTTTATGAGCGCGATGACATCGAGGGGGTTGATTCGTCGATCATTCTGAATCGAACTGTTTGGAAGTATTCAGGGCACGAAGCGACTTTTCATGATCCGCTGGTCGATTGCCGTGAGTGCAAAACACGACTGCGTGCGGACAAACTGGAGTTGCCGTCAGACACTGCCGAAGGTGCTGACGTTGTGAATCTAATCAAAGAAAAACTGGTCAAATGTCCAAACTGCGGCTCAACGGATCTAACTGAACCACGTCCATTCAACATGATGTTGCGCACTACTCTTGGTGCGGCATCTGCCGATGACGATCCAACAGCGCTCGCCTATTTGCGGCCCGAAACGGCGCAAGGGATCTTCATCAATTTTCTGAACGTGCAAACTACGATGCGACGCAAGCTGCCGTTTGGTATTGCCCAGGTTGGAAAGTCATTTCGCAACGAGATAACGCCTGGCAATTTTATTCTTCGCACTCGCGAGTTTGAGCAGATGGAGATGGAGTATTTCGTCAAACCAGATGCTGAACATTTCAAACTTGTAGATGAGTGGGTTGAACAATACATGGAATGGTTCGTTGGCCTGGGGCTTGGCAAGGAAAACTTGTCGCTCCACGAGGTTCCGCCAAATGAACTAGCTCATTACTCAAAACGGACAGTCGACATCATGTATCGCTACTTCCCGGAACGGCCTGACGAAGAGCGCCAGTGGGAAGAATTAATGGGGATTGCCTATCGAACTGACTTTGATTTGCGATCACATTCGAACAAACCCGCTGATGAGGAAGGTAAGCGTGTTAATCCTGACTCGACAGAGGATTTGTCTTACTTCGATGAAGCAATAAAGCAACGGTTCTACCCACATGTGATTGAACCTGCGGCAGGTGTGAATCGAACAGTGCTTGCCGTCTTGATGGATGCTTATTCAGAGAGGACAAACGAAAAGGGCGAGACCAGAGTGATTCTAAAACTCAGTCCGCAGCTTGCTCCAATCAAGGCTGCGATTCTGCCGCTGGCTAAGAACAAGCCGGAGATTGTTGGTATGGCAAAGGCGGTCAAGCGATCGTTACAACCGGTATTGCGCGCCGTTTATGACGATACTGGTGGTATCGGTAAGCTGTATGCGCGGCAGGATGAGATCGGAACGCCGTTTTGTGTAACTGTGGATCATCAATCACTGGAAGATGAAGCGGTAACGGTGCGAGACCGAGACACGTGGGAACAGGAGCGCGTCAAAGTTTCAGATCTCGCTGAGCATTTACAGAAGAAACTAAAACCCTAAGAAAAGTTTTGGGTTCCAAGTTTCGAGTTTCAAGTTGAAGCAGTTTAGGTCCAACTCGAGATTCGGAGCCTGGAACTCGAAGCCTGAGACTCGAAACTTTCTGAGATGCCGATAGTAAAGAAACGAAATGAGCAGACCGAGACGCGTTTGTTGCTCGAGTCGGGCGAGCCAGTTGAACTGCCGCCGGCCGAGATTGATGACAAAGCTGTTTTGGTTCAGTTTGAGAAGTTCAAGCCTTTTATTCCTGAATTGTTAGATTCACTTCGAGCTGGGACGATCGCTGAACCCGTTCCCGTAATGCTCGATGGTTCGACCTTCGCCGTTCACGGTCCGACACGTACATTCTGGGTCAAGCTATGGCATGCAGCGGGAAGCGATATGACCAGGATTGATCGTGCTCAAATCATTAGTTGCCTCCCTTCAACGCGCGGCGTTCAAATCGTCGTCGAATCCCCGGAAGATTAAGTGGCACAGACTTCAGTCGGTGTAGTTGCTTCGTCTAAGATCTGAATCACAGACTGAAGTCTGTGCCACTTGTTGACTTTCCACGTCCATCATTAGAAATTGACCTCGATGTCTTCAGTTCCAGAACAAGTGCTATCGCTTGCACGCGTCATTCGTGACGAGGGTGGACGTGCACTCCTGGTTGGTGGTTGTGTGCGCGATAGGGTGATGAGCAAGCCAGCGAAAGACTGGGACCTCGAAGTCTACGGAGTTGAGTCTGCAAGGCTTCGGGAGATCTTGGAACGTTTTGGTCCGGTCAACACAGTGGGTGAGGCCTTCACCGTCTACAAACTCGGGCGTCATCTCGATGTTTCAATTCCCCGGCGCGAGAGAAAGTCTGGTAAAGGACATCGTGCTTTCGTAATCGAAGGTGAACCTGCGATGAGTATCGAGGAGGCGACGCGACGGCGCGACTTTACGATCAACGCCATTTTGTTGGATCCAATGACCGACGAGTTGATCGATCCTTTCGACGGACAGAAAGATATTAATCTTCGCATGCTACGAGCTGTATCGCCTGACACTTTTGGGGAAGACAGCTTGCGAGTATTGCGCGCGGCACAATTTGCTTCGCGACTGGGCTTCGATATCGAGCCCGATACCGTAGCGTTGTGTAAGTCGATCGATCTTTCTGATCTACCGGCTGAAAGAGTTTGGGGTGAGATAGAAAAACTTTTGATGCAGTCGGAACGCCCGTCAGAAGGTCTTGCCTGGCTACGTGATCTTGGGGTTATCGAAAAGTTATTTCCAGAAATCGAATGTTTGATCTCGGTCCCGCAGGATCCGGTGTGGCATCCGGAAGGCGACGTGTTTGTTCATACGCAATTAGTGACTGATCGAGCGCATGAGCTCATCACTGATCTCGAGTATCCTCAACAGGTGACGGTCATGTTGGCTGCACTCGCTCATGACTTCGGCAAGCCAGCAACCACGGAGTATCTGGAAGGTCACTGGCGATCGCGTGGGCACGAAGAAGCGGGCGTTGGACCAACCACTAGCTTTCTGGATCGTCTAAACGTGCACAGCATTGACGGCTACGACGTCCGCGGCCGAGTGATTGCGCTGGTGAGGGAACATTTGAAACCAGGAGAGTTCTATAAGAAGCGGGATGAAATTGGCGAAGGGGCGTTTCGACGCCTGGCACGCAGGTGCGAGCCTGATTTGCTTTATCGTGTCGCGAAGGCAGATTCGCTGGGCCGAAATGCACCCTGGGTGCCGCGTGATAAGTGGTACAACGCTGATGCGCAGGAATGGTTCATACGCCGAGCGAGAGAACTCGACGTCGCACAAGCTCCTCCGAATCCGATTCTGTTAGGCAGACACTTAATTGAGATGGGAGTCGCTCCTGGACCAGAAATGGGAGAAATCACTCGCGCTGTTTACGAGATGCAACTCGACGGGCGGGTGCGAACGTTGGAAGAAGCCCAGGCAGAAGCGAAGAAGTTGATCAGCCACTGATGAACACAGATTGGACAGATCTCTGTCGATCATAACTGCCTTGTCTGATCTGCGTTCATCCGTTCAATCTGTGGCTAAGCTTTTGGTTGTTGTTGCGAGACGCAGTGGATCGTTCCCATGCCCCACACGAGTGGTTCGCAATTGATCGGAATAACGCGACGGTCTTTGAATAGTCTTTGAAGTGTTTCAACTGCACGGTCATCGTTCTTATGACCAAAGACTGGCGCGAGTACGACATTATTTGCGATATAAAAGTTTGCGTAACTGGCTGGTAGTCGGTCCAGATTTCGAGTGTTGGTGCTAGTGCCGCCAACAATGCCGGGCATCGGTAGAGTCACAATCTCGAAGCTTTGTCCGTCGGCGTCCGTCATCGCTTTCAGTCGTTTGAGATTGTCCTGAAGAAGGTCGTAGTTTGCGTCCGTAGGATCATCTTCAATCGCGCAAACAATAATGTCTTCGGAAACGAAGCGAGCAATGTCGTCGATGTGGCCGTCAGTGTCATCGCCTACTATCCCCTCACCCAACCAAAGAACTGTCGTTACTCCAAGATAGTCTTTCAGGTACTGCTCGATCTCTTTCTGGTTGAGCTGTGGATTGCGGTTCTTGTTAAGCAAGCATTGTTCGGTGGTGAGCACGCAGCCATTTCCGTTTACCTCGATTGAGCCGCCTTCCATTACGATCCCCGGCTCAAATCTCGGGACGTTCAAATAACTTTCCAGGATGCTCGGAATCTGGTCATCCTTCTTCAGTTCCTCATACTTATCGCCCCATGCATTGAAGCGCCAGTCATTGAAAGCCAGACGTCCTTTTTGATCGATCAGAAAGTTTGGGCCATAGTCTCTGATCCATGAGTCGACCGTCACGATTTGATGGAAGACAATATTCTTTGCGCTCCCGAACTGACATTGCTGCTTCACCGCATCTTCAGTCGCTTGATCGTCTACCAATAAATTTACAGTTTCGTGAGGAGTAATTGCGGCCATCATTTCTATGTAAATCTGCTGAACTTGAGGAACGCGATCAGGCCACGTCACCGGATCCTTTGGCCACGTTAGCCAGGTGGCAGAATGCCTGTGCCACTCCGCCGGCATTTCAAAGCCGAGTTCGGCTGGTGTGGTTCTAGTTGGAGTTGACATCGAAGAATTTAAGAGGGAATAGGTTTGGATCGAAGGTGCCTGACAATACCGACGATACTAATAAGCACCCAAAAGGCTTCCATAAGAAAAGCTGAAAAATTGAAGTTAGTTAGTAGCGACAGGATTACCAAACTCGCGCCAACGGCATTTACGACAGAATAGACGAGGCCATTGTTGAGCTTGTTTAGCTGGAGAAGCAGGTAAGCAACCATCATCAGAACGACGCCGATGTTGCCGACGAAATCGAGCAGGCCGTAGGTCATTTTTATTCACCATAGCGATAACGTAATCCGTCGTAAGCATCGATGCGCCGATCTCGGAGGAACGGCCAATTTTGTCGCGTCTCCTCGATTTTGCTGAGATCGCATTCGACGACCATTACCTCTTCTTTGTCAGCCGAAGCCTTAGCTATGATCCGTCCGAAAGGATCGGCTACAAACGATTGACCCCAAAATGTCAGCTTGCCTTCGTGACCGACGCGATTTACTACAATTACAAAGACGCCATTAGCAATCGCGTGTGAGCGCTGGATCGTTTCCCAGGCCGAGTGCTGTGCCTGGTTCATCTCTTCAGCTTCATCCGGTAGCCAGCCAATTGCGGTTGGATAGAAAAGAAACTGTGCACCGCTTAGTGCCGTTAGTCTTGCCGCCTCAGGGAACCATTGATCCCAACAAACAAGCGTGCCGACTTTTCCATGTGCTGTTTCATGAGTTTGAAAGCCGAGATCGCCGGGGGTGAAGTAAAACTTTTCGTAATACAAAGGATCATCGGGGATGTGCATCTTCCGATACTTGCCAACGATCTTTCCGGATGCGTCGATGATGGCCGCTGTGTTGTGATAGACGCCTGCAGCCCGCTTTTCAAAGAGTGAGGCAATAATCACGACTTTCTTTTGCCTGGCAACTTTGCTGAGTGCCTCCGTAGAGGGGCCGGGAATCGTTTCGGCGAGTTTGAAAAGTTCTATGTCTTCAGTTTGGCAGAAATATTGGGAACGGAAGAGTTCCTGGAGACAGACGATCTGAGCGCCACGTTTTGCCGCCTCATTGATACCCGCAATCGCTTTCTTGAGGTTCGTCTCGGGCTTCTGTTCGCAACTCATTTGCACTAAACCAACTGTGGTTGAGTGACCGGCTCGACTCTTTTTCGGCATGCGACGCAGTATAGCAAAGCGGAGAATCTGAGGTCGCGTTGACTAGGGATCGCTCATTTGATCTTCAGGTTTTTTCTCAGCCACTCATAGCAGCGAGGACTCCGGGAGCCAACGCCGGTAACAAGGAGAGTCCGAGAACATAAAATCCGTAACGAAAGCAACTCGCCACCCAAGTTGTCTGCCCATCCGCAAGTTCTTATCGATGTGAACAATCCCAGGCCGCTGGCTGTCTTCTTTCCGTCATCCATGTGGCGCTCGCGTGCGGGTTAGTAAACGGCTGGCGATTCTTCTAACTGCAGGCTTTGGACATTGCAACAACGTCTGAGTAAGATGTGCGGTCATTTTTAGACCCTGATTGAAAAGAGTAAGAAAGATGATTGATTTCGAACTGACTGAAGATCATAAAGCGCTGGTGCAAACCGTTCGAGAATTTGCCCAAAAGGAAGTCGGGCCGTTCATAAAAGAGTGGGACGAGAAGCAGCATTTTGAGCGTTCAGTGCTCGACAAGATGGCTGCGCTGAATCTTCTCGGCGTTTGTATTCCTGAAGAGTATGGCGGTGCGGGTTTCGACTACATCTCGCTTGGTTTGGTATGCGAGGAGTTGGAGGCCGTTGATACATTTATGCGGGTCGTTATGTCGGTCCATACGGGGCTGAACTCGCTGACTCTTTTTACCTGGGGAACTGAAGAGCAAAAGCAGAAGTACTTAGTACCTCAGGCCAAAGGCGAAAAGCTTTCAACCTACGGGTTGACTGAACCAGGCGCAGGCTCAGACGTAGTGGGCGCGAGATCTACAGCTCGACGAGATGGCGATGAGTGGGTGTTGAATGGTGAGAAGATGTGGATCAGCTTGGCCGACGTCGCCGATAATTTCCTGTTCTTTTGCTGGACCGATGAAGAGAAGAGACGAAACCGGGATCATAGTGGAATGTCGTGTTTCATCGTCGAGCGCACGATGAAAGGGTTTTCGTCCGGCACTATCCACGGCAAGCTTGGAATTCGTGCCGGCAATACAGGCTACTTCTCGCTCCAGGATGTGCGCGTGCCGCAGGCAAACATGGTGGGAGAAGAAGGAGAAGGTTTTAAGATAGCGATGTTTGCTTTGGAACAGGGTCGTTACACGGTGGCTTCAGGCGCGACCGGAATCATTCGTGCGTCACGAGATGCCTCAGTCTCCTATGCAAACACGCGCGAGACGTTTGGCACTAAGATTGGCAACCATCAATTAGTGAAGCAAAAGATTGCTGAGATGGAAGCGGATTATCAAATGAGTCACTTGCTGTGGTTACACGCTGGTTATTTGAAGAATGAAGGAAAGCCAAACGCGAAAGCTACGAGTTTAGCGAAGTGGCAAGCAACCACGAGGAGTGAGAAGGCCGCTTCAATGGCGATCGAAGTTCACGGCGCAAATGGTTATTCAAACGATTACCCGGTCGAGCGCTACCTGCGCAATTGCAAGGCGGCAATCATCTACGAGGGAACTCGCGACATACACACATTGATGCAAGCGGATTGGGCGTTAGGCTTGAAAAAGGAAAAGCCGGCAAGGAAAGTGCTGCCGGTGTGGAAGAAGTAGACAGCGTGGGCGTAGGGACAGAATAGGCAAAAAGCCGTCGCGGCATTCGCGACGGCTTTTTCCGCTCCTGAATGCCACTTTACTTGGTGGCTTTGCAAAGTCGCCATTTCACCTGAGAGTTCTGTTCGAGCGCCTTCGCACCTTCCAGAGTGTCTGCCTCTACCGAATAGATTGCCGAATAGTTCGCTCGCCTCTCAGTCCAAACAATTCTCCAAAACGATTTTGGCTCAGACGAGTACATCCACATGGCGGCGCGCTCCCCGATCCGTTGGCCTCGGTCATCAAAACAAGGGCTGAAGTCCTGGAAATGCTGAGCCTCCTTGAGCTGCTCATCGAACCTTGCTGTAGCTGCAGAAGTAGAGGGCGATATTGCGTAACTATCGGACCCAATAATTCCATTCTGATTCGAGAATGTGCCGGACCCGGAGGATGGAACAACTTCCGGTCGAGCGTTGGCTGCGCTTATCGCCAGGCCCACCACGGCTAGAAGTAAAACAACTATTGGAATCAGCGCAATTTTGAAGACACCCCAAGAGGGTGATTGAGGAACGTGAGAGTTCATAAGACACTTCCTTTGGTTTATGAAAATCCCCAGATTAAGGGGTCTGAGAACTTTCGACTGAATGCTTGCTCATCTACGCTGAGATGAGTCTCCCCAAGGACAAGTGGACCTAATGTAGCTCAACCAGTGGCATGAGGGCTATCCAAAAAAGGGCGAGCTGCACTCTGGCAACCCACCCCTTTACAGGTTCCAAGAATGTCCACAAGTGGCAGCGATATCCACTCGCGAACCGGTGCGAATCGTTGCCACCTAATTCGGTTCGGTGTGAGACAAAAACACGTCCCAAGCCCATCTTCCAACCGTTCCATCCTTCGTATCTTTAACCTTCGCTTTGTAACGAAACTCATTTCCGGATTGATCCACTCGCTTCGACTCTTTGAAGTCCAGCTCAAAGGCTTTCACATTGAGCGACGAGAGTGTGTGAAGCTCGGCGGGTTCTGCTAACCCGTTGTGATTGGTGTCTTGCCACAAACGTAAATTGGCGAAGACGGGGTCTTCACGATTAATCAGTCCATCTCCATTGCCACCGTTCGCGGGTTTGTCAAACTCAGCCAACGCCAGAAAACCGTTCTTGTTTGACGCAGCAGGTTGCGGAGTAAAATCACCGAAAAGTTCGGCGCCGTTATCGATGGCTCCATTTCCGTTTCGATCCAGTGCAAGCCACGCATCATCGGTATTGGCAACGGTCCATCCCAGACGATCTCGGGTACCATTTCCGTTCAAATCGAAGTCAACGCCACTGGATGGGCCACTAAGCGTAATGCCATCGCCATTGATATCGATTAGGATCGGAGATCCGCCACACGTATCACAACCAGTACAAGTGCAGGTGTCGAAATCAAAATCCCCACCAAATCTGTAGCAGCGACTTACGAAAGCCGTGTCGCAAGTAGTCGCACCAGAGAAACAACACATCCCAAATCCGTTAGGCGTCGTGCCGATAGGACAGCTTCCATTCCAAGCTGGTGTTGTGCAACTTCCACCTGCCACGATGCCGGGATCACAATTCTTTGTATACTGAAGTTGACCATTCCACACATCTCCGCCTTCCATCTTCACGGAGGCGTAATCGCCGGTTAGAGTTGGGGTAAACCCGCAACCAAGGAAGGTACAGTTTCCCGTTGCAACACCCCTTGCCGCATAACAAGAGACTCTCATCGTGCGACTTCCCGTTGAGATCTCGGATTTCTCGGCAACCTTATTTGAATGGAAGAAGACAGTATTAGTTAGTTCACCATTCTCGAAAGTAAATGTGTCAGTGATGACAACATCGCATCGTTGTTGATTGTCAGGTTCTGGACTGCAGCCACCCCTAAAGCCGACGGTTTCGCCATGGGCTCCATCTCGATGCTCTTTGCTGTCCTGAGTCGTACCGCGAACTATGTTGCCCCAAACCGTCCCATTAAGAGTTAGTGAATTGGTCGAATTGGGCGAGATTGCCGACAAGGTATCCTTATCTGATTCCGACTTTTCAGATATCGGTAAACTCTCTTTCCAGATGTCCGTTATTACTCCTCCAAACCCCACAACCGCGTCCCAGAAAGTTGGTCTCAACTCACCCTGATAGCGATGTGGGTTGTGAAACAGCGCGAGCGCTTTGTAAGTTCGTGTTTGGTCCAGTAATTTCACAGTCACGACATACGAAGCATACTCTCCAACGTCATAGTCTTTGTCCGACTCGAAACTCATCAGGTTAGCGATAGTCCAATTAGGATCATTCATTGAGGCATACTGTCCGGGCACCCATTCAGCTCGGTATGACACTGTTTCGCCAGCTTGATTTTTTCGAGTAGTTACTCTAGCGAGTTGAACGACATCGCCCGTAGGTCCAGACACTAGATCCGCAGCAAGTGTTGAGAGAATTTCTCTGATTGGGCCTGTCCGGAAGTTGCTCAACTCAAATTGGAGTGAAGCATTTTCGCGTGACAAAGATCTGTCAAAAGGGTTTGTGGGCGCTGCACTATTTAGTCTTGCCACTTTTGCGTACACATCTCTAATCAACTTCTCTTCCGGCGTAGCTAATGCAGCCTTCGATTTTGAGATCACTGCGCCGGCAAACTGTCCGGAGCCGGCTTCCGATTGTCCTATTACAGTTGACGCTATGGTGAGCGAGGTAAGTGAGGCGAGTGTGAGAAAGAGCGATCTGTTTTTCATGATCTGATTTCCTTTACTTTCGAGAGGTTGAGGATCCGAGTTCCTGGGAGGTGAGTTTCTTTAGTTCACGCAAGATCGCATTATTGAATTCCTCGAAACTTGCGACGCCGAGCAGAAGTTTTCCGTTAATGATAAAGCTGGGAGTACCGTCGAGCCCTAAGCGCTGAGCTTCCTTCAAATCAGCCCCGATGGCTGATTCGGTTTCTGGGGATTCCAGGCAGGACTTAAAAGCGCTAACGTTCAGACCCAGTTTCTGAGCAATGCCCAACACCTTCTCCGACGACGGCTCCACGGATTCAAATAGAGCGTCGTGGAATTTCCAAAAGGCACCTTGTTTCCCTCCACAATGGGCTGAACGCGCAGCCGTGAGTGCGAAGGGATGACCCTCCAATGGCAAATTCCTGAAATCGAGTCTGACGTCAGAACTATGTTCTTCAAGAACTTTCCGCAAAGTTGCCTGGACCTCTTTGCAGTAGGGACATTGAAAATCGGAAAACTCGGTAATCACAACTTTTGCATCAGCTGGTCCTTTTGAGGCTCTTAGGTCGCGACTTTTCGTAACCCTGAGCCGAGGCTCTTCAAGTAGTATCTCCACCGTAGTCTTCTCTCGAAGAGCGCTCAGTTCTTCGCGGAATCTCTTCAGGCGCGATTGTGCTTCAAGATCGAGTCGGAGTTTTTCCTTTGCTTCCTCGGGGTTCATTAATGCAAACGCTGGCAGGTTCTTTTGGTAGAGGTCGATTACCTGTGCCTGGTCAATTGTCACTTCTCCAGCCATCCATTTGCTCTTCAATTGATCTACGGCAAGCTTTTGCCTGGCTGCTTCTCTCTCAATAATCTTCCGCCCGATTAGATTGTTGAGAGCCGCTTTTCTTAAGTTGAATAGTTGTTGGTCAAGGGCGTAAATCTGACTACTCACCGTGTCGTCAACTTCCGCTTGAGTGATCTCTTCCCCGCCAACTTTGGCGACGACTGTCTCACGACTCTGAGCCATGAGCGTCAGCGGGAAAAGCACTGATAGAAGCAAGACCCCGAAAATTGAAAGGCTATTCGCATTGGGTGCAATGCGACTCGAAAACTGGTAAGGGATTGATGAGGATTCAAGCATTGTTGTATCTCCAAAGTCGTGTCGCAGTTGAACACAGTCTAGAAGCGTTTGAGCGTGTCCGACCTGTCGTTAGTCGGTAGTGAGGTGACGGCCCCGAAGATATTTCAGCGACTGAAACCAGTCAACAAAACTCTGTTGTCGAAAACGGCTAAGTTATAGCCAAAGCGGCTACGGACTCATTTCTTCCGACTCCTATTAGTTGTTAGGCCGTTCTTCTGTCGGTACTCAGTTGGCGAGAGCCCGTATTCGCGCCTGAACTCCCGAACATAGTGACTTGAAGGCAGCCCTACCAAGTTCATGATTTCCTTTACCGATAAAAATGTTGTTCGCAGCAGTAATTCTGCCTTAACCAGCCGGGCCGTTTTCAAATAATGACTTGGCGTTGTTCCAGTTTCTTGTTTGAAAAGGTGGCGGAGACGCGAAGGTGACAACAGGACAAGCGCCGACAACGCAGGGAGACTGCACGAACCTGGGTCGCTGTCGATTTTAGAAATGACGAGTTCTATTCTTCGATCCATAGTGAGGTACCGGAGGCGAAGAGTTAATTAATGTGTGACGTGTTCTGTGCCGGGGCGGGGCTGAGATTACTCGCCGGACTTTCGTTTGTCTACAAAAATAAAATGAGAAATGGGCGAGCCCAGGCTCGCCCAATCTCATTCGATTTGATCTTACTTTCGGGCTTCAAAGATCCTATTGAACGGAGTTTCAGTCGCTCTGCGAAATTGCGTGAAGCCACCTGCCAACACCTTTTCGCGGATCGCTTCTTCTGTCGCAACTGCGCCCAGCGCTGGTCCGTCCTGCGCTAACGAATTTGAAGTACAGCACAACGTCGAGGCGCCTGCGAATGTCCGGCCAATCGGATTGAAGTTTTCTTCAACAGTGTTTCCGGCCATTGGCTCAACAATAAGTGCAACGCCGTTTGGCCCCAGTACCTCTACAGCTCGTTTACAAGCGCCAACCGGATCGCCCATGTCGTGCAGGCAATCAAAAAAGGCGACGAGGTCGTATTGATTATCGGGGATTGATTGAGCTGTCGTGACTTCGAAGTGAACACGATCCTCAACACCAGCTTCCTCTGCAGCCTTTTTGGCCAGCGCGATCGAGCCATCGTGATTGTCGAAGCCCCAGAATTCCGAGTTTGGATAAGCTTGCGCCATGATGATTGTGGAAGTGCCAAGTCCACAACCGACGTCAGCCACCTTACCTCCGGCTTTTAGTTTTTCTTCTACGCCAGTTAGCGAAGGAATCCAAGACGCAGTCAAATGTGCAACATAACCGGGTCGGAAGAAACGTGCCGTTCCAATGAATAGGTCGGGATGATGTTCACCCCAAAGCATACCGCCTCCATCTCGAAAGTGACCTTCGATGCGTTCCACCGCTTGCGACATCGCTTTGATGACGAAGAAACCGCCTCCGACGAAGAAGGGGCTGTTTTCATCCGTCAAAGCCACAGCTTGTTCCGTGCCCAAGCTGTATTTTCCACTCGCTGCGTCGTAATCGATGTAACCGCCGGCCGCTTGGTTAACTAACCACTCGCGGACGTAGCGTTCGTTTGTGTTTGTGTGTTTTGCCAGTTCGGCGGGAGTGACTGGGCCAGCGTCAGCGATTGCTTTGTAAAGGCCAAGCTTTTGACCCAGGTAAGCCAGGGACGAACTTAGGGACGCGCCAAAGTCTCCTACGACTTTGCCGAGAAACTGATTCATTTTGTCTTCGTTGATTTCCCTCTGGACAGGTGCGGACATAAGAAACCTCCAAATAGGATGATAGATGTTGGGGGAGGTAGTTTCTACGCCCGCGGTTAGACAAGTCAAGTTGTTGGGATGAGACTTGTGGCGCAGACTTTCGTCGCTATTAGGGGGGTTGCTAATAGCAACGTCGGCAGGCGAGGACGCCTGGGTCCCAGAAGAGCGTCCGTTAGTTCGATGTGATTACTGAAGGGAGTCGGGAGTTTAGCGCACGATTGACGGTCTCTTCTAGATCCTCAAGACGAAAGGGCTTGGCAAGGTACGCGAAGGCCCCAAGCGCGAGTGACGACTGTCCCTCTTCTGCGCTGCAGGTTCCGGAGATGACGATTACGGGGGTGTTAGGGTGTGTTTGCTTGACGCGTTTCAGGAGTTGTTGACCATCGAAACCCGGCATCGACAGGTCCGTGAGGATAACGTCGTAGTTTTCAAACTCGAGAAATGCGAGAGCCTGTTCTGCGCGGTCGGCGCTATGGCACTCGTGAGACTCGGCGAAGAATGCGCATAACGTGTTGCGAATATCTTTGTCGTCGTCGACGACTAACAGTGTGGCCATCGAAGGGGTTCTCCAAGTTTCCGATCGAGCTTCGTAACGCACTCGAAACTCACGAACACGCAGTTCCCAAAGCATCTTAGCGTGTCTATTGGCCGAGGGCCACAAATAAGTTTTCAAGGGACTGGGGCACTTTTTGTGCGAAGCCGTTTGGCCTATTCGGCGTAGATACTTTGTTTGACTAGGAGTCAAAAGTGACACAACGAAATCCAACTAAAACCCTGCATCAAAAGGCAAACTCCAAACTTAAGAGACGCTACAATTTTGAATGACCGTCTGCTAGTATGACCCCGCATTTCTTCATCGCCGAGCAAGGGGATTATTCCCGCTAAGTAGTTGAACTTCCCGAATCAGGAGAGCTGAACGTATGGGTCACGAGTTGAGGACAGAGCGCGAGCTATCTCTAGACTTCCTGCGCGTGTGTGAAGCCGCTGCGATTGCTGCCGCCAGGACCATGGGTCAGGGCGACCGTAAGTATTCTGATCATGTTGCTGTAGAAGCGATGCGCGAAGTCATGGACACCGTTCCAATGCGCGGGCGTGTCGTGATCGGTGAGGGTGAGCGAGACGAAGCTCCGATGCTGTATATCGGCGAAGAAGTCGGTGGCGGATTTGGTGTTGGTGAAGAAATGGCAGGGTCATGTCCGGAAGTCGACATTGCTGTCGATCCTCTTGAAGGCACGAATCTCTGTGCGCTGGGTGCCAATAATGCGATTGCTGTATTGGCGGCTGCTGAACGAGGCGGACTCCTAAATGCTCCTGATATCTACATGGATAAGATTGTAGTCGGTCCTTCTTCACGCGGCGTTGTGGATATTGACGCGCCGGTTAAAGACAACCTGAAGAACATTGCTCGCCGTTTGGGGCGCGACATCGAAGACCTGACAGTCATCGTGCTGGAGCGCTCGCGACACAGAAAGCTAATTGCTGATGTTCGTGAAACAGGCGCACGCATTCGTTTGATTTCCGACGGCGATCTGTCGGCCGGTATTTCGGCAGCTGTTGCTGGCACAAACATCCACGCGCTAATGGGTATCGGTGGCGCGCCGGAAGGTGTGATTACTGCCGCAGCAATGAAATGTTTGAATGGTGAGATTCAAGCGCGGTTGGTGTTTGATGCCGAAAAGCTCGGTGTTGATAAAGACAAGGTGCCTTCACGCGAAGAAGTGTTGGGTCGTTTGGATTCGATGGGGATCGCGGACCCAAACAAGATTTACGATACGGATGATCTTGCGCCAGGAAAGAAAATTATCTTTGCAGCCACGGGTGTCACTGATGGAGCGCTCTTGAAGGGTGTTAGATTCTTTGGTGCAGGGAAGCGCACTCATTCTCTTGTGATGACGACCGAGTCGCGTCATATACGGTTTGTCGACACGCTTCACATTGAAGGTGGCCCGGACACAGTAATCAGGTTCTAAGACTGATGTCCGATATGCTTTAGCTTGTCGTTGTCGCCTGAGAAGCATTATGTGGAGCACGACGACAAGCTAAAGCATATCGGACATTTTCAAAGCAATGCGTCTTTCCATCACCGAATACATCCCTCAAACTGACAACTCTCGTCGACCCCTTTTGATCTGGCTCTTAACCGTAGGAGTTGCGTTTACAATTCTCACGCTAATTGTTGCCGCTCCGATCGCTTCAGCCACAAACCACTCGCAGCTGGCAATCGCTATCTATCGTCCATTCGGAACCTTTTGTCACCAACTACCCGAGCGTTCATTTTTCATCGCCGGACATCCGTTGGCCGTCTGCGCTCGTTGCATGGGCTTATACGGCGGCTTCGCGTTGTTGCTGGTGCTATACCCGTTGATTCGATCTCTGCGATCCGTTGCCCTGCCGCCTGCGAAGTGGTTGTATCTTGCCGCGGCGCCCTTGTTTGTGGATTTCAGCCTAACCTACCTGGGTATCTGGGAAAACACTCATACGTCGCGACTACTGACCGGAATGTTAATGGGTGGCGTGACTGTGTTTTACGTAATGCCGGGGCTGGTGGAGTTGGCCATGCGGGTATCGCGGAAGCCTCAACAAAAAGACCCTAGTCCGACGTTCACTTTCGTTTCACCGGAAGCCATTGCCGCAGCTCCGAGCGACTACAGCGCGCCTGAGCGACGCATTTGATGTTTAGCTTGTCGTGCGTTAGGAAACGAAGCCACCAGCTGAGACAACGGCAAGCTGAGGCATATCGGACATAGCCATTTCGCGATACGAATGACCTTAGGTTAGAATCTCATACGCAAAATCGGCCTGGCCGGTGAATAACAAGCACTTATTAAGGCGCCGTCTGGCATCTGCTGACGGCGTTTTCAGTATCAAAGCCACGCCTGATTTGCCAGTTTGAAAGTGCAGTCAAATATATGATGTTTCAGAGTCAGCCCGCCGCAGTACCAACCCCCTGGCCTACACCGCTTGGCCCTGGACCCGAAGCCCTTTTCGCCAAGTATTTTCAGGATCTCGTGAACAAGACCTGGGGCAATATCAGTCCTCTTTACCGCCTTGATACTTTCGATTGGATAATTCTTCTAGCGTATTTCTCCATTCTTTTCGTGCTCGCAGTTTATGGCGCATATCGCATCAAACAGGTCGTTGATTTCTGGCGCTACCGAAAGTTTATCCCGGAACCTGCCGGTAAGTTTGCTGAAGAGGACTTGCCGCGAATCACTGTTCAGCTGCCTCTCTTTAATGAGTTGTACGTCGTCGATCGTTTGCTGAAGGCCGTCACAGACATCGACTACCCACGAGAGAAACTGGAGATCCAGGTCCTCGACGACTCAACTGATGAAACAGTTAAAGTCGCTGAAGCGGTGGTCGCAAAATATGCGGAACAGGGTTTCGACATCAGTTACATCCACAGAACTGACCGTACTGGTTTCAAAGCCGGAGCGCTTGAGAACGGAAACAAGTTTGCCAAGGGTGAGCTGCTGGCAATCTTCGACGCCGACTTTGTTCCCAAGCCAGACTGCTTACGCAAGCTCGTCGACTTCTTTACTGATCCGTCAGTCGGTTGCGCGCAAATGCGTTGGGCTCACATCAACGGAGACTACAACCTCCTAACTCGACTCCAAACCATCATGCTCGACGGCCACTTCGTTGTTGAGCAGACAACCAGAAATCGCACCGGTGGATTTTTCAACTTCAACGGCACGGCTGGAATCTGGCGACGCCGGGCGATTGAGATGAGTGGTGGTTGGCAACACGACACGTTGACCGAAGACACCGATCTTAGTTTCCGAGCGCAGCTGATGGGATGGAGGTTTGTCTACCTCCTGGATGAGGAAGCCCCGGCGGAAATTCCGGTTGAGATAAACGCTTTCAAAGCGCAGCAGCGTCGCTGGGCTAAAGGCGTTATGCAAGTTGGATTAAAACTGTATCCAAGAATCTGGCTGGCACCGTTGCCGTTGCGTGTGAAGTTGGAAATGTTTTTCAGACTGACTGGAAACATCAGCTACCCATTGATGATCGTCGCGAGTCTTCTGCAGTTCCCGCTTTTGCTCGTCCGTTACAACCAGCCGTTCTATCACCTGATGGTTTTGGATCTGCCACTGCTGTTCTTTTCTTCGATTTCAGTTGTGCTGTTCTACGGGACCGCAGTCTGGTACCTCGACGAGAAGCGGGCGCCGCGATTGTTACACCTGCCGCTGGTGATGGCCCTCGGTATTGGTTTGGCGTTTTCGAATGCGCGCGCGGTACTTGAAGCACTTCTTGGTGTGAAGACTGAGTTTGTTCGCACACCAAAGTACCGAGTCGAAGACACTGCTGATGAAACCTGGAAGAAAAAGAAGTACAAGCGCAAACGAGGCTTACTGCCGATTCTTGAACTCGGTTTCGCAGTCTACTTTTTGCTGGCAATCCTCTATTCAGTGAGCCTTCACATGTGGGGCACCATACCGTTCCTGACCCTGTTCTTCTTTGGCTTTGGATATATGGGTGTGATGAGCCTGCTGCAAACGGCAAGTGGCAAGCGATTCAGTGACCTGTGGCGTCCGCTAAAGCCGTCGGGCGCGGGGCAATAGTCAATTGTCCACTGTTTCGAGTTTCAAGTTCGCGGACAACGGACAGTTGACTATGGACAACTCGAAACTCCGTCCATCTACCGTTCCAATTCGGCACGAGGCCACTTCGCCAGGTTCGCATCCGCCTCATACGTGCTCTGCAAAAACTCCATCAGCGTGGCATCAGGTTCGGCTGCGGTTCTGACATCGTCGTACAAGATCAAGAACTCCGACATATCGTTACTGTAGAAAGCCTTCCCGG
>Ga0207691_10000672_pt1 | contig 33790 bp, 23 predicted proteins | sample KBSM13metaG_FD_184327 | JGI IMG/M metagenome (GOLD analysis project Ga0207691, IMG submission 184327) | Miscanthus rhizosphere microbial communities from Kellogg Biological Station, Michigan, USA - KBS M1-3 metaG (SPAdes) (version 2) | ecosystem: Host-associated > Plants > Roots > Rhizosphere >...
ACCATCACCTTGCTGCTCGGCGCCGAGGAAGCGGGTCTTGAGCTACTCACCAGGGACGGCCGCTGGATCCCGGTCGCGCCGAACCCGGGCGAGCTCGTGGTCAACATCGGCGACATGCTGCAGCGCCTCACCAACGGCGTGCTCCGCTCGACCACCCACCGCGTCGTCAATCCGCCCGCCGCTCGCCGCGGCTTCTCGCGTTATTCGATGCCGTTCTTCCTGCACTTCCGCTCGGATTTCCTGATCGAGCCGGTGCCAGGAACCGTGCCGGCGGGCGAGCAGCAGAAATGGCCGGCGATCACCGCGAATGACTATCTTCAGGAGCGCTTGCGCGAGATTAAGTTAACTTAATCCGCATCCGCGCGAAGTCGTTTCATCCCGGATACAATCCCGCTTCACCCGCGGGCGTCGCCTGTTCATCCTGCACCCGAATTCTTCGCTTTGCGAGGAGGCCTGCGATGGGTCGGGAAGATATCGAGCGGCGGTCTCGCCGCATAGAGGTCAAGGCCGAGGTCGCTTTGCGGCGATCCGGCCAGCTCAATTATCGCGTTCGAGTGTTCGACGCCTCGCCGCTGGGGTGCAAGCTCGAGTTCGTCGAGCGCCCCCAACTCGATGAGCGCGTCTGGGTGAAGTTCGATCGTCTGGAGGCGATCGAGGGTGTCGTCTGCTGGGTCGAGGGATTCCAGGCCGGTATCCAATATGACAAGCCGATGCATCCCGCGGTGTTCGAAATGCTGCTGCCGCGGCTCACCTGAACCGGTTGCGAACCGACTGACTGTTGTGAGACACTCTGCGGATGCTGGTGGCGTCCGCAGTCCTGCTCATGGTGAGTGGAGCAGCTTCAGGCGGCGATGCGGCTTACGGTCCCCCCGCACCTGCGCCAACGCGCACCGCAGCCGATCCGTGCAAATCACCCGATTCGCGCGACATCGTCGTCTGCGCCGAGCGCAAGCAGGCGCTTCGGCTCGAACCCGACATCGTCAATGCCCAGCGTCAGGCGGAACAAGCGCAGCGATCGGCGACCGCAACCATGCCGGCCGCTCAGGCCAGCTGCTCCGCATCCCCGCAAGGCTGCGGCACGGGCCTGGCGGGCCTCGATCTTGCCAATGTCGCGATCGTGGTCGCGACGAGCGCGGTAAAAGCCGCGAGGGGCGAGGACTGGACCAAGGTGCTGAAGCCCGGCGGTCCGGACGAATACCAGCTCTACCTCAAGGCCAAAAAGGAACGCGAAACCCGCGAGCAGGAAGCGCGCGATGCCGCCGCGATCAAGGCGGTCAAAGCGCGGCGCTGATCGGCCGGCTCAGTCTTAAAGGTTCGCCGGGCCGAAGCCGTGCGGGATAAGCTCGCCGATCCGGTAGCGCTCGAGCGAGGAGCCGTCGCCGCTTGAGCATAGAATCTCGACATCGCGGCCGCTGAGCTGCGCCGCCTCAAGGATTGCCTGGCGACAGCCACCGCAGGGCGTGCAGACGACGTCGCCCGTTCCGCCCGACACGGCGATCCGCGCGACCTTGTCGAGGCCGAACTGGTGCTGCGCACTCGTCAGCGCGCTCTGCTCTGCACAGAGGCCAAGCCGGTAGCAGGCGTTTTCCATGTTCGCGCCCGTGACGACCTCGCCATCGACGCTCTCGACCGCGCACCCGACGTGGAAGTTTGAGTATGGCGCATAGGCCTTGGCGGCGGCGGCGCGGGCCAACTCGATCAATTGTTCATCCGTCATGCTCTTGTCTTTAGGCGGGAGCACGGGCCATGCGCTAGACAGCCAAACCCGAGACCCAAGCGCAGATGAAATCTAAGATCCTGCTTGCCGCCGCCGCCCTGGCGCTGATCCCCTCGCCGGCTTTGGCCTGGGGCAAGACCGGGCACCGCGTTGTCGCGGCGATCGCCGATACCGAGCTGTCGGGTCTGGCGCGCGCCCATATCCGCGAGATCCTCGGCGGCGCCGAAAGCCTCGATGAGGCCGCCAACTGGCCCGACGAGATGCGCTCGGCGCCCGGGCAATTCTGGCAGAAGACATCTGTGCCCTGGCATTATGTGACCTTGAACGGGATCATCTACGATCACGCGCCGCCCGAGGGGGACGCGCTGCAGGCGCTCGATCATTTCAGGTCGGTGCTTCAGAACCCGAACGCGAGCCTCGCCGACAAAAAGCAGGCGCTGCGCTTCATCGTCCACCTGGTCGGCGACCTCCACCAGCCGCTTCACGTTGGCAAATGCTGCGACAAGGGCGGCAATGACGTGAAGGTAAGCTGGTTCGGGAAGCCGACCAATCTTCATTCGGTGTGGGACTCACAGCTCGCCGATGACGAGCAATTGTCCTTCACCGAGCTCGCTGCGAAGCTCGAGCGGCACACCAGCGACGAGGATTTGGTGAAGTGGTGGGACGTCAACCCGCGCGACTGGGTCAGCGAGAGCGCTGAGGTCCGCGACGAGATCTACGCCGGCATACCAGCGCCGGCGAAACCCAAAGACGGCAAGAAGGCAAAGAAGGGCGCACCGCCTCCCCTGCCCGACCTGTCCTACGGTTACGTCTACAAGTTCACGCCGGTAATGGAGCGGCGGTTGCAACAAGCGGGAGTCCGGCTCGCAGCCTATCTCAACGACATCTTCGCCCATCCGCAACCGCTCGCCGGGGAGCCTGTCCGCTGATGATCCGCAAGTTTGTATCTGCCGCAGCGGCATTCCTCGCGGCGGGATGCGCATCCGTTCCACCATCACCACCAGCGCCGCCGCCGGCTCCGCCTGTGGCAGCGGGTCCTCTCGAGGTGCAGATCCTCGCCTTCAACGATTTCCACGGGAATATCGAAACGCCGCCGCCGGTCGAGGTGACCGAGGCCGACGGGACGAAGCACAAGATCGTCACCGGCGGAGCGGCGCATCTCGCGGCAGCGCTGACCAAGCTTCGCACCGGCCATGCGAACACAGTGACGGTGTCCGCTGGCGACACGATCGGCGCTTCGCCTTTGGTCTCGGCCAATTATCTCGATGAGCCGACCATCGATGCGATGAACATGCTCGGGCTCGAATTCAATTCGGTCGGCAATCACGAGTTCGACAAGGGCGTCGCCGAGCTGAAGCGAATGCAGGCGGGCGGCTGCGCGAAGAACAGCCGGCGCGTGCCGTGCGCGGTCGAGCCGTTCGAAGGAGCGAAGTTCCACTATCTTGCTGCCAACGTCGTCCAGGCCGACGGCTCGACGGTCTTCCCGTCGACCGGCGTGAAGACCTTCGAGACAATGGCCGGCCCGATCCGCATCGGGTTCATCGGAATGACGCTAAAAGGCACGAAGAACCTCGTCACTCCATCGGGCGTCGCCGGCGTCGATTTCCGGGACGAAGCCGAAACCGCCAATGCGCTGGTCCCGAAGCTCAAGGCGCAAGGTGCGGACGCGATCGTCCTGCTCATCCACCAAGGCGGGAAGACGACCAACTTCACCACCGGCAATGGGTGTGACGGCCTTTACGGCGATATCCTGCCGATCCTGCCCAAGCTCGATCCGGCGATTGCCACAATCGTCTCCGGCCATACGCACTGGGCTTACATCTGCCGCGGGGCGCCGCAGGTCGGGACCGGCCGGCTCATGACGAGCGCGGGCAAGTACGGCTATTTCGTCACCGACCTCCGGCTCGAATTCGATCCGGCGACCCATCGCCTGATCGACCAGAGCGCGACCAACGTCGTCGTCGGCAATGGCGAGCATGGCGATGATCCCGAGGTCCATGCCCTGGTCGAGCGCTATGCGGCAGCGGTCGCGCCCATCGCCAACAAGGTCATCGGGCACCTGACTGCGATTGCCCCCAAGAGCGAGGAAGACGCTGAGAGCCCGGCTGCGGACCTCATTGCGGACTCGGCGCTGGCAGCGACCAAGGGCGCTGCGCAGATCGGTTTGGTCAACGCGACCAGCGTCCGCGTCGACCTTCCGGCAGGCGAGGTGAAGTATAAGGACGCGTTCGCGATGATGCCGTTCGGCAATAATCTCGTCGTGATGACGCTGACCGGAGCGCAGCTTAAGAACGTGCTGGAGCAGCAATATGCGATCCCGGTGCGGCCGAAGATGACCAAGCCGTCCATGCTCGCGCCATCGGCTGGCTTCACTTACACGGTCGATATCCGCAAGCCCGTGACCGCTCGCGTTTCGGACATGCGGCTCAAGGGGAAGCCGGTCTCGCTGACCGGCCGTTATCGCGTGGTCGTGAACAATTATCTCGCGTCGGGCGGCGACAGCCTCACCGGCTTCACGGCCGGAACCGAGGTGAGCGACACCGGCATCATCGATCTCGACGCACTGGTGGACTGGATCGCGAAGGGCCAGACTCCGCCGGCCCCCAACCGGATCAGACTCGCCCTCTAACGCAGTGGCGGCTCGTCGAAACTCCGCAATTTCCGGCTGTGAAGATCGTCCCCTTCGCGCTTCAGCAGCGTCAAAGTCTCAATGCCGATGCGCAAATGCTGGCTGATCGCCCGCTCGTAGAAGGCATTCGCCTGCCCCGGCAGCTTCAGCTCGCCATGGAGCGGCTTGTCCGACACGCATAGCAAAGTGCCGTAAGGTACGCGGAACCTGTAACCCTGCGCCGCAACCGTCGCCGATTCCATGTCGATCGCCACCGCCCGGCTCTGGTTGAAGCGCATCGAGGACGCCGTGTAGCGAAGCTCCCAATTGCGGTCGTCGGTGGTGACGACGGTGCCGGTGCGAAGGCGCCGCTTGAGATCGTCCTCGTCCTCGCCGGTCACCTTCATCGCCGCTTCGAACAGAGCGCGCTGGACCTCGGCGATCGCCGGCACCGGGATTTCCGGAGGAAGCACGTCGTCGAGGAGGTGATCGTCGCGCAAATAAGCGTGCGCGAGCACGTAATCGCCGATCGTCTGGCTCGGGCGTAGTCCGCCGCAATGCCCGATCATGAGCCACACTTCGGGGCGAAGCACGGCGATATGATCGCAGATCGTCTTGGCGTTCGCCGGGCCGACGCCAATGTTGACGAGCGTGATGCCGTCGCCGTTCTCGGCCATGAGGTGATAGGCCGGCATCTGGTGCCGCCGCCACCGCCCGGCCGCAATCTCGGCCTCGGCATTTTCTAACTGCCCGCGCTCGTAAAACGCACCCGGCACCGAGAAGCCGAGATAGGGGCTGTCCTTGCGCCGCAGCGCATCGATCGCAAAGCCGACGAACTCGTCGACGTAGCGCACGTAGTTGGTGAACAGCACCCAGTGCTGGAAATGCTCGACCGGAGTCCCGGTGTAATGCTTCAAGCGAGCGAGGCTGAAGTCGGTCCGCGGCGCATCGAACAAAGCGAGCGGGCGGGTCTCCGACGATTTCTGCAAGCCAAGGCCGTCCGCGACCTCGTCACCGATCGCGACCAGCTCATTGGCCGGGAACCAGCGCGACAGCTCGGTCGTGCTGACATTGCCGAGCTCGATGCCGCTTTCATCGATGACATAGGGATACGGGATCTCGCTGGCCGAGCGCCCGACCGAAATCTGCACACCATAGTCGTCGAGCAGATGCTGGAGCTGGACTGTCAGATACTCGCGGAAAAGCTCCGGCCGGGCGATGGTCGAGGCATAAGAGCCGGGCTCGTTCAACCGGGCAAATGCACGCGTCGGTGACAATTCCGGCTGGGGTGCGGTCGGATGATAGTCGATCCGCAATTCAGGATAAGCAAAACAGCCCTTGGCTCGCGCCTTCGGGTCGGGCCGGGTCCCGTTCGCGATGTAGAGCGCCAGCGCCTTGCGGAGGTTGGCGACCGATTCATCAAAGATCGCGCAAAGCTGGTCGACGATCGCTTCGACGGATTGCTTCTTGGCCATCCGCGCCCGCTTGGAGCGTCTCGGCGACGGACGCAAGCGGCTGTTAGGCTGCCCGCTCGTCCGGAACGCGCAGCATCGCCAGCGCTGCGAGCACCATCACGATCCCGGCCGCAAGCATCGTCCAGATCGGCTGGCCCGGGAAAAAGGCCTTCATGATCGTGCCCATGACCGTTGCGACGAGCAGCTGCGGGATGACGATGAAGGCGTTGAACAGGCCCATGTAGATGCCGAGCTTCCGCTGCGGCAGCGAACTTGCGAGGATCGCGTAGGGCATGGCGAGGATTGAGGCCCAGGCGATGCCGATCCCGATCTCCGACGCAATGAGAACCTTGGGATCCTTGATGACAAGGAAGCTGAGGTAGCCAGCCGCTCCAGCAAGCAGGCACAGCATGTGGGTCCGCGGCTTGCCGATCGACTTCGCCAGCCACGGCAGGATCGCCAATGCGGCAATGCAGGCGACACCGTTGTAGACCGAGAACAGGACGCCGACCCAGTTCCCCGCTTCCTGGTAGGCGGCACTCGCTGGGTCCGGAGCATGGTAGAAATTGTCGGCAACGACGGGCGTCGTGTTGATCCACATAATGAAGAGCGCCGACCAGCTGAAAAATTGCGCAAGTGCGAGCCGCTTCATGACGCTCGGCATGCCCGAAAAATCGCCGACGATATTGGCGAGCATGTTGTTCTGCTTGCCCGCTTTGGCGAGCTGGATGCCGGCGATACTGGCAAGGCCGTAAGCGATCAGCAGCCCGCCAAGGACGTACATTTCTTTCTCGAGCGCGAACTCGAGAACGCCAATCACGACCAATATTCCGGCCGCGATCCATGCCAGGCTCGAGCCGACCGATCGCGAGGCGAGCGCGCGGATGGTCTGGTCGCCATCGGGATGCTCGGCGCTCTCGCCGAACGCGGCCATCTCCTTGGGCGAATATTCCTTGGTGGTAAGCACCGTCCACAGCACTGCCACAAACAACGCAATGCCCCCCACCCAGAAGCTGATCCTCACGGTCTCCGGAATGCCGCTCGCTCCGGCGACGTTCGACACGCCCCAGCGATCCAGTTCGTAAGGAAAGATCGAACCGAGCACCGCACCCGCGCCGATGAAGGCGGTCTGCACGGCATAGCCGGCGGTGTGCTGGTCCTTGCGCAGCATGTCGCCGACGAAGGCCCGGAACGGCTCCATGGTGATGTTGAGGCTGGCGTCCAGCGCCCACAGCAACACGGCGGCCATGAGCAATTGCGTCGATAGCGGCATCAATACGAGCGACAGTGCCGCCAAAATCGCGCCGCCGATGAAATAGGGCCGCCGCCGGCCGAGCCGTCCGAGCCACGTTCGGTCCGACAAATGTCCGACGATCGGCTGGACCAGCAGTCCGGTTAGCGGCGCAGCAATCCACAATGCGGGAAGGTCATCGAGGCTCGATCCCAGAGACTGGAAGATCCGGCTCATGTTTGCCGTCTGGAGCGCAAAGCCGATCTGGATCCCGAAGAAGCCGAACGAGATGTTCCACAGCGACGCGAGCGACTGGTGCGGTTTCTCGGTGACTGTTCTTGCGTCCATTCGTTCCCCTCCCGAGCACTAACCCGCTGACTTGCCGGCATTGTCGTTCTATCGTCGCATTCATGGCGACGATAGTGGAGCGCTCGCGGCTGGCCGACGAGCTTGAGGACAAGGGTTTCGTCCAGGCTCGCGGCGTGTTTGATGCGGCCTTCATGGATTCAATGCTGCTGCGGGCGCATGCGACCCTTTTCCGCGAGACCGCGGAATCGCGTGAGGCGGTGAAGTCGAACGGGTCGCTCATCCATCTCGCCGACAATCCGGAATATGCCGAAATTATCGCGGCGCCCGAATTGCTGGCGCTGCTGCGCGAGTGCGGGGCGACCGATCCCAGGTTCACAGGCGGGTTTCTGATATCCAAGCCCGGTAAAGGGCCGCCACTCTTCTGGCATCAGGACTGGTGGGGATGGGACGATCCGAGCGCCTACGTCCCACGCGGCAATCAGCTGTTCGCGATGATCTACTTGACCAAAACGAGCGTCGAAAACGGCTGTTTGCGCGTGATTCCGGGCTCACATCGGCACGATCACGCGCTTCATCACCTCGACACCGCGCATTCACAAGGAATGCAGGGCTACAAGGACCCGGCGAACCCCGCTTACGCCGACCATCCGGACCAGGTCGCGGTGCCGGTCGCGCCCGGCGACGTGCTGATCGGCGACGCACGACTGATCCATGGGGCCTTCGCCAACCAGACCGATGAGGAGCGGCCGCTGTTGACCTTATGGTTCATGCCCCACTGGAGCTCGATGCGGCCGGAGATGCGCGCGCTCGCTTACAAGGGCTTCATGCGCGGCGACGATATTCCCTCGAGCGTCGCGGCGCCGAGAACCTTCCTCGACTGGCCCGAGCCGTTGAAGCGCCGGATCGCGCATCTGCTCCCGCCCGATAACGGCGGGGTCGAGCCGATGCGCTGGAACCGCATTCCCGATTTTGGCAGGCTCGCCGCGTGAGGGTGTGGCCGGCGCTGCTCGCGGCAGCGGCGCTTTTCGCTCCGGAACCGGCTGGCGCTACTCCGGCCAGCCTCGATGACGAGGTCTTCTACCAGATCTTCACGCGCTCGATGCGCGACAGCGATGGGGACCGCGAAGGCGATCTGAAAGGCATCGAGCAGAGCCTGCCTTACCTTGAGCGGCTGGGCGTCACGTCGATCCTGCTGACGCCGATCTACCCTTCGCCCTTCTACCACAATTATTTCGCGAGCGACTTCGAGGGCGTCGACCCCGAGTTCGGAACGATCGATGATTATCGAAGCCTCGTCCGGGCGATCCATGCGCGGGGCATGAAGATCTACCTCGACGAGGAATTCCAGTATGTCGCCTATGATCATCCCTGGTTCAAATCGGCGCTCGGCAACCCGGCCTCGCCCTATAGCGACTTCCTGATCTTCCACGGGCCAAACAACAGCAGGCCCGAGGAAGGGCCGTTCGGGATCACCATGGCCGCGCGCTTCCCGGGCGGCGAGACCGGCATCACCACCGTGAACATGAAGTCGCCGAAGGTTCGTGAGTGGGCGACCGACTATCTGCTGCGCTGGGTCGATCCGAACGGCGACGGCAATTTTTCGGATGGGGTCGATGGCTTCCGCCTCGACCACATGATGGACGACCTCGACAACAAGCACATCCTGACCAACCTGTTCGACACCTTCTGGCAGAAGGTGTTCGCGAGGCTCCGCGCGAAGAACCCGAAGCTGCACCTGATCGCCGAGCAATGGGACTGGGGTTACGGCGGCGACTTCCTTCGGCGCGGTCACGTCGATGCCGCCTTCGCCTTTCCGATCGCCAACGCCATTCGCACGTTCGACAAGGCCAAGATCGTCGAAGCCATCGACAAGACGGCTGCAGCCATTCCCGACGGAAAGCATGAATTGGTGCTCGTCGAGAACCACGACATGCCGCGCATCGCGTCAGACGCCGGCATGACACCCGAAAAGCTGCGCACCGCAGCGACGCTCGGCATCCTGCTCAAAGGCACGCCGCTTATCTATTATGGGCAGGAACTTGGCATGCACGGCATCGCCCGGCCCGAGTACAAATCCGACGAGAAAGACATCGGCAACCGCGAGGCGTTCGAGTGGAGCGCCAAGGTCGAGGCTCCGGGCCAGGCCAATTGGTACAAGGGCCCGAAGAGCTACTGGACCGAGCGGCTTGTGAGGGACGATGACAAGATCTCGGTTGCGGAAGAGGATCGCGACCCCATTTCACTGCTCAACCACTATCGAATGCTCCTGAAGCTCCGGGCCCGGCACGCCGCTTTTCGCAGCGGCACTCAGCGCGTCATCGAGACCGGCCCCAGCGACCTGATGATCGAGCGAACTGGCGGAGGCGAGCGCTTCCTCATCATCGTCAATCTCTCGGACAAGCCAGCGACTTTCGACGCCAGGGGCCTTCACACGAGCCGCGCCAAAGGCGTCCTCAAGCCCTATGAGAGCACGGTCCTCAAAGAATAAGAAGTCGCCGCTGGACAGAAGCCGACTCTCGTTTAGGTTCGGAAACAAATCCTCTGGGGAGAGGGAGCTTCAATGAGCCTTTCAGCGATCGATCTCACTGTCGTCATCATCTACGCGATCGGCATCTTCAGCCTCGCGCAGTGGGTCAGCCGCGAAAAGGCCGGGCATACCAAAGACACCTCCGACTATTTCCTTGCGTCCAAGAATCTTCCCTGGTGGGCGATCGGCGCGTCGCTGATCGCAGCGAACATTTCTGCCGAACAGATCGTCGGCATGTCGGGCTCGGGCTACGCCATCGGCCTCGCGATCGCGTCCTACGAATGGATGGCGGCGCTGACTTTGCTGATCGTCGGCAAGTTCTTCCTGCCGATCTTCCTCAAGAACCACATCTATACGATGCCGCAGTTCCTCGAGCGGCGGTACGGCCGCGTCCTGCCCATCCTGATGGCGATCTTCTGGCTCGCGCTCTACGTCTTCGTGAACTTGACTTCGATCATCTGGCTCGGATCGATCGCGGTGAACAAGGTGGCGGGCATCAACCAAAATGTCGCGCTGGTGATCCTCGGCGCCTTTGCTTTGCTCTACCAGATCCGCGGTGGCCTCAAGGCCGTGGCGCTCACCGACATCGTGCAGGTAACTTTGCTCGTATTGGGCGGTCTCGTCGTCGCGTTCCTGACGCTGACGCAGATCGGGAACGGCAGCCTGATGGCCGGCTGGAACCAGCTGGTTACGACCGCCCCCGACCATTTCCACATGATCCTGAAGAAGGGCGACCCGCATTACATCGACCTGCCCGGCCTCAGCGTCCTCATCGGCGGCATGTGGATCGCGAATGTCGCTTACTGGGGCTTCAACCAGTACATCATCCAGCGCGCGCTCGCGGCGCGGAGCCTCGACGAGGCGCAGAAGGGCGTCATCTTCGCCGCCTTCCTGAAGCTTCTGATGCCGGTCATTATCGTGCTTCCGGGCATCGCCGCGGTCGTGCTTTCGCCAAGCCTGCCCAAGCCCGACGAAGCCTATCCGACGATGATGCGACTGCTTCCGCCGGGCCTCCTCGGCCTCGTCTTCGCGGCGTTGGTCGCGGCGATCATTGCCTCGACCGCATCCAAGATCAATTCGATCGCGACCATCTTCACGCTCGACCTCTACGCCAAGTTCCGTGGCGAGCGGACGAAGGCGGAGGACGATCGGAGCGAAAGCACGAGCGAGGAAAAGCACCTCGTCCTCGTCGGCCGGATCATGGCAACGGTGGCGATCATCGTCGCCATCATCTTGGCGCGGCCGCTCATCGGGAGCTCCGAGCAGGCGTTCCAGTTCATCCAGGAATTCTCCGGCTTCTTCACGCCGGGCATCACCGTCATCTTCCTGCTCGGCCTGTTCTGGAAGCGGGCAACGGAAGCCGGCGCGATCGTCGCCGCAGTGACCTCGGTCGCACTGTCGACGATCATGAAATATACGCTCCCGAGCGCGTCCTTCTCACCGGGCATGAACGATTATCTGACGCCGTTCATCAACCGCATGGGCGTGGTGTTCCTGGTGTCGCTGGTGCTGGCGGTGATCGTCAGCCTCGTCACTCCCCAACGGCCCGACGTCGACAAGATCGACACCGCCAACGTCCGCTACAAGACGAGCGCCGGGTTCAACGTCGGTGCGCTTGGCGTGATCCTGATCCTGATCGCGCTCTACGCGACCTGGTGGTGAGCGATGCAAAAGCTATCGGTGCTAAAACGCGATCATTCTTATCGCTCTGGGCCTGGTCGAACTTAGTCGGAAACCAACCTAGCCGCGTTCTCCCGACGCTTTCGGGCGAACGTATCTGTGGTGCAGCCATTCGAACACCGGCAGCGCCTCGTGGTTCTTGTAGTCGAACCAGGTCGCATTCTCCCAGTCCGAGCCGTGGCCCCAGCGAGTCCCGCATTTGGTCGAGAGCCAATAGGGTTCCCAATAGACGACGCCGATGCCGCCGGCGTCGAGGGTCAGCTGGGTGAGGTCAATCATGAAGCGGCGCTGCCCTTCGGGCGTCGCCGGATAGCCGGGGACAAGCGCATCCTCGCCTAGCAGATTGGTCGCAGTGTCGGCGCCGGCGAGCGTGAACGGATAGCCGGTTTCGACCACGATCACGTCCTTGCCGTAGCGGTGCCTGGCTTCAGCGATCGTCGCCTTGAGCTCGGCCGGCGAGCGGGTCGACCATTTCTTGTAATAGCTGATGCCGATGACGTCGTAGCCGGTGACGCCCGCTTTGGTCGCTGCGTCGAACCACGGCAGCACGTTCTCCGGCTGGGCGATGTGGAGCATGATCCTGGGTGCGATTGAGCCGGCTCGTCCCGCTTCATGCACGCCCTCGATACCGGCATTGAGCAACCGCGCATTGCGGTCCCAATTGATTGGCCCGCCCGGAATCTTGCCTCCGAGCAGCTCCGGATTGGTCTCGTTCCCGACCTGCACCATCTCCGGCATCGCACCGTCGGCGTCGAGCTTGCGCAGCGTATCGAGCGTATAGTCGTGGAGCGCTTTGACCTGCTCGTCGGTCGATAGGTTCGCCCAGGCCGCGGGCGCGATCTGCTTGCCGCCATCGGCCCAGTCGTCTGAATAATGGAAGTCGAGCAAAGCCTGCAGGCCGGCCGCATGGGCGCGGCGAATGGTCTTCAGGACGTCGGGATAATTGCTGTATTTAGTCCAGGTCGGGTTCACCCAGATGCGGACGCGGACGAGATTGCCGCCTTCGCGCTTCAGCAATTTGAACGGGTCGATCGATTTCCCGTGGAGGCGGTAGATCGCGCCGCAATCCTCCATCTCGTTCACATAGCTCAAGTCGGCGCCGAGATAGAGACCGCCGGCTGGCGGAGCGGCGGGCGCTCCGGCCTGCGCCGCGGTGGCAATGGCGGCAAGTAGGGCAGTCAGAAGGTGTTTCATCCGGCCATGATCCTTAGGCGTGTTCCCTTAAGGCCAAGGCTCGCGACGGAAATGTCTACCGGCCCGCGGTCATTGCCGATGCGCAAGATCGCCTGGGCAAAACCATTGAAGGCCTTGCGCTGCGAGGCGACGTCGGGCTCGAGGCTGTTGGGGTTGCCGTTGCCGACGCCGATGATCTTGCCGCCGTTCACCGAGAAGCGGAGGAGGTTGCTTGCGGTTGGCACGACGCGACCCTTGGCATCGACGATCGAGGCGTTGAGGATCAGCACATCGTGAATGGTCGCAACGCGGCGGTCGGCGAGAAGCTCGATCGCGGCGGGAACGCTTGTGGTCTCGCGGACATCTCGGGCTACGATCTGTCCGCCATTGTAACCGATCGCCTCCAGCTTACCCGGAGCATAAGGCACGCGCCATTCGAGGTGGCGGTTGCGCGGCATCGCTTTCCTGCCCAGCGACCGGCCGTTGAGCAGCAGCTCGACCTCCTCCGTATTGCCGTGCGCCCAGACCTCGATCGGCGTGCCGGCGCGGCCCGGCCAGTTCCAGTGCGGAAGCAGATGCACCTGCGGCAGACCTGGCCGCCACCACGCCCGGTAGTAATAATAATCGTCCTTGGGGAAGCCGCAGGTATCCAGGATGCCGAACTGCGAGCTGATGCTCGGCCATTCGTTATAGGGCGTCGGCTCGCCGCGATAGTCGAAGCCGGTCCAGACGAAGCCCCCGGCGATATACGGTCTCTCGGCGACGATGGTCCACCATTCCTCGGCGGTCGTCGCCCACCATGGATGCTCGGTGTCGTAAGCGCGGACCGTGTGGCGCGCCTTGTCGGTCGAATATTCACCGCGCGTGGCGACCGTGCTTCCCGTCTCCGAGCCGTAGACCGGCTGGCCGGGGTGGCGGCCGTGATAGGCCTCGATCTGGTTGGTGCGGTAGTTGAAGCCGAGCACATCGACGACGCGGCCGATGCCATCGTCCCAGCCCTGGTCCATCGCGAAGGTAATCGGGCGCGTAGGGTCGAGCCGCTTAACGTGCCGAGCCATCTCGGCATTGATGCGGGCACCGCGCTCCGTCGCCTGATGCGGTTCCTCATTACCGAGCGACCACAGGATGACGCTTGGGTGGTTGCGGTCGCGGCGGATCATCCGCTCGAGCTGCGACAGCGCTTCTTCGTCGGAGCTGTTGTACCGCGCCTCGCAAATCATCAGCATTCCGTAGAGATCGCAGGCGTCGAGCAGCGACGTTGACGGCGGGTTGTGAGCGCTCCGCCAGGCGTTCGAACCCATTTCCTTAAGCTTAGCGACGCGCCAGCGGTGGAGCGTGTCGGAAATGCCGGTGCCGACCCCGGCATGGTCGTGATGATTGGCCGTGCCGAGCAGCTTCACCGGCCGACCGTTGAGGAAGAAGCCCCGCGCCGCATCGAAGCGGATGTCGCGGATTCCGAAGCTCGTTGAGTAATCGTCGACGAGCAGGCCGTTGATCACGATCTGCGAATAAAGAGAATTGAGGTTCGGCTCTTCGAGCGACCATAAGAGCGGCCTAGGAAGGAGCACTTCCTGCGCGACGATGCGCCGTTCGCCCGGAGCGAGCTCGAGCGACGTATCGGGGAGCGCTGTGTTGGCCGCACCACCCAGAATCGACTGCCGCAACACGACCGAAGCGGGGACGGGCCCGCTGTTGAAGACTTCGGTTTGCGTGTGGATCAGCGCCCCGTTGGTGCGCAGCTCGCTGCGAACGAAAGTGCCCCATTGCGGGATGTGGACCGGGTCGGCGCTGACGAGATCGACGTGGCGGTAGATGCCGGCGCCTTCGTAGAACCAGCCCTCGCCGAGCGAGGCGTCGGAGCGGACGGTAATGACGTTGGGCTTGCCGTCGTAATTCAGGAAATCGTCGATCTCGACGCGGAAGGGCGCGTAGCCGCTCTCGTTCCGGCCCGCGACGTAGCCGTTCACGAAGATGAGGCAGTCGCGGAAGACGCCGTCGAACTCAAGCCAGATGCTGCGCCCCTTGTCGGCATCGGTGATCTCGATCGGGATCCGGTACCAGCCGATGCTGTTTTCGGGGAAATCGCGCCCGATCGCCTTGAAGCCATGCGCGGCGCCGCGATCGGAGTCCCTGGCAATCGGCCCCTGTGCGAACGGCAAAGCGACGGCCCAATCGTGCGGAACCTGAATGTCGGACCATTTGGAATCGTCGAAGTCGGAGCGAGCGGCGAGGGCAGAGTCGCCAGCCTTGGCAAAGGTTCGCTGATCGCGCCCGAAGCCGAAATCCCTCGCAGGGTCTGCCGCATGGCCAAGGTGAAACCGCCAATGCTCCAGGCGGACCCGGCGTCGCGGGCTCGCATCCGGAGACGGCAGCACTTGTGCGCGCGCATCCGTCGTGATCGTCGCGGCCACACCCACAGCCAGCGCGCTGGCGCCGATCATCTCGCGGCGCGTGAAGTCGGTCATGCTTCTATTCGCCCGAACTGCAAACGCTGGACTCGCGCACGGTCAAATGCACCGGCAGGAGGCTGTTGCGGCTCTCCCCTGTCTCGACGCCGTCGATCAGCGTATCGATCAGCATCTCCGCGGCCCGCCGCGCGTCCTGAGTCACGGTCGTCAGGCGCGGCGTCGACAGGCTCGCCGAGGCGATGTCGTCGAAGCCGACAACGGCGACGTCCTTCGGCACATGATGGCCGTGCGTCTGAAGCGCGCGCATGGCGCCGATCGCCGCTACGTCCGAGGTTGCGAACAGCGCATCGAACGTGGCGCCGCGCCTCAGCAATTCCTCGATCGCTTCTTCACCGCTCTCCTCGCTTGGCGCGGCGTTGATGCACAGCGCATCATCGGGCGGGATCCCCGCTGCACGAAGAGCACGGCAATAGCCTCGGTGGCGTTCGAGGAATTCGGGATAGCCAGGCTCCGCTGTGCCGACGAACGCGATCTTGCGCCGCCCGTGGAGCAACAGATGCGAGGTCGCGTCGAAGCCGCCCTGTTCGTTGTCCGATGAGACGGTCGTCCCGATCTGTCCTTCGGTCGCCGCACCCCAGCGAACGAAATGCGCGCCGCGCTCCACCAGCTGCTCGAGCCTCGGCCGGTAATCCGTGTAATCGCCGTATCCGAGCAGGATGATGCCGTCGGCCTTGTGGCTGTCCTCATAGTCGAGGTGCCAGTTGGACGAGAGCTGCTGGAACGAGATCAAAAGGTCATAGCCATGGTCCGCGCAGCGGCGGACCATCGGGCCGAGTAGCGAGAGATAGAATGGGTTGATCTCCGCCCCGCCTGGCGTCCATTCCTCGAAGAACAGGGCGGCCAGCGTTCGCGACTGCCGGCTGCGCAAGCCCGACGCATTCTTGTCGACCTTGTAATTGAGCTGCTCGGCGGCTGCCATCACCCGCGCCCTGGTCGCCTCGCTGACCGATGGATTGCCCGAAAGCGCCCGCGAAACGGTGGGCTGTGAAACCCCCGCCAGGGCAGCAATGTCGAACGAGGTCGGCCGCCTCTGCGTCATCGAAGTGAATTCTTAGCGACTTGAATACGTATGTATAGCCGTTCGCCCCGTTCCGCTTCGGCCAAGCTCTGATACTCTTGAGGCGGGAGAGGGGTTTCACAGCCCTTCGCAGATTTGTGTCCGGCAAGTGCGCCGGTTTCAGGGGGCTGAACACATGATCATGATTTCCACGCGTTCACGTTTCGTGGCAGCGGCAAGCCCGTTTGCTGTCGCCACCATGCTCGCTTCGGCGCCCGCCTGGGCGCAGACGACCAGCGAAGCAGCGTCGGTCGCAGTGACCGGTGCAGCGTCGCAGGACACCGCGGCGTCCTCGGCAAGCCCGGCGCCGAGCGCGACCGATCAGGGCACCGCCGACCAGGGCGCCATCACCATTACGGGTTTTCGGGCTTCTCTCCAGAACGCGATCAACAAGAAGAAGAAAGCGGACCAGATCGTTGAATCGGTCAGCGCCGAAGATATCGGCAAGCTTCCCGACGCCTCGATCGGTGAAGCGATTGCCCGCCTTCCCGGCCTGACATCGCAGCGCCTCTCCGGACGCGCCGACGTCATCTCGATCCGCGGTTTCGGCCCGGACTTCTCAACCACTCTCCTCAATGGCCGCGAGCAAACGTCGACCGGCGACAACCGCGCCGTCGAATATGACCAGTATCCGTCCGAGGTCATCAACCAGGTCAACATCTACAAGACGCCGATCGCGTCGGTGGTCGGCCAGGGCCTCGCCGGCACCGTCGACCTTCGCACCATTCGTCCGATTGAGGCGGGCAAGCGGATCATCTCGGTCGGCGGCCGCGCGGTCTATCCCGACATCGGCAAGCTCAACCCGGACGCCAAGAAGTACGGCTACCGGGTCAATGGCGTTTACGTCGACCAGTTCGCCGACGGACGCGTCGGCGTGGCGCTCGCGGCCAGCTGGGCCGACGAGCCTTATGAGATCAAGGAATTCAATTCCTGGGGTTATGCGGATGCCGGCGGAGGCAATGTCGTCATCGGCGGCCTTAAGTCCTATTCGACCTCGACCGAACTGAAGCGCCTCGGCCTCGCCGGAACGCTCGAGTTCAAGCCGGTCGATACGATCACCTCGACGATCGACGGCTTCTACTCGAACTTCAAGGACGACCAGGTCAAGCGCGGCATCGAAGTTCCGCTGCAATGGGGCGGCGCTACGCTGACGCCGGGCACCGTGAGCGACGGCGTCGTCACAAGCGGCAGTTTCGCCAACGTCTGGAACGTCGTTCGCAACGTGCTTCAGCCGCGCCATGCCAAGCTCTATTCGTTCGGCTGGAACAACCGCTACGACGGCGGCAACGGCTGGCACGGCTTCCTGGACCTCAGCTATTCCAAGACCAACCGCAACGAGCTGGTGTTCGAGACCTACGCCGGCACCGGCTATAACAAGTCCGGCCCGAGCGACACGCTCGGGTTCGAGACGACGGATACGGGCTCGGTCATCACCAGCCATGGCCTCGACTATTCCGATCCCGGCCTCATCCTCATCACCAGCCCGCAGGGCTGGGGCGGCATCGACGCCGCCTCCGGCTCGGCTCAGCCAGGTTATTGGAACAACCGCATCGTCCACGACCGCATCTGGCAATATCATGGTGAGGTTTCGAAGGACCTCAACACGTCCTTCCTGTCGCAGTTCACCGTCGGCGCGAACTGGACCGACCATCGCAAATCGCTAACTCCGGACGAAGCGTTCGTCACGCTCGCCGGCAACGGGGTCCTGCAAGTTGCGCTTCCGAGCCAATATCAGTTGAGTCCGGCGGACTTTAACTGGATCGGGCTCGGCAACACGCTGGCCTACAATCCGCAGGATCTGCTCGATGCCGGAATCTACCGGCTGATCTCGAACAACGCGAACCTCGATGTTGTGGTCAAAGCCTACCAGATCCAGGAAAAGCTCGGGACGCTATACGGGGTGTTCAACATCGCCTCGGACCTTGGCTCGGCGCGATTGACCGGCAACGTCGGCGTGCAGGCCGTTCACACCGACCAGAGCAGCAATGGCGTTACCGCCGACCGGGCGACCGGCACCCTCACACCCGTTGTCGACGGCGCCAAATATTGGGACGTAATGCCCAGCCTCAACCTGTCGCTGCGCTTCCCGTCCGACTTCGTGATCCGCCTCGGCCTTGCCCGCGAAGTGATGCGTCCGCGCCTTGACGACATGCGGGCGGCCTTCCGGTACGGCGGCAACGTCGTCACCATCGGCGGCGTCAACATGAACTACATCAGCGGCGACAGCGGCAATCCTGAATTGCGACCGTTCCGTGCCAACGCGGCCGACCTCAGCTTCGAGAAATATTGGGGCATCAAGGGCTATCTGTCGGCCCAGCTGTTCTACAAATATTTCGACACGTTCGTGGTCGACCAGAACCTGTTCGGAACGCCGTTCGATTATTCGAACTTCCCGCTTCCGACCGGTTTTCAAACCACCGATCCGTCCAACCTCAATACCTACCTTCCGCCTGAAGGCATCACGAACGGCCTGCTCACCCGGCCGTACAACGTGAAGGGCGGCAAGATGTACGGCATCGAAATTGGTGCAACCGTTCCGTTCGGCGAAATCGTCACTGCGCTCGACGGGTTCGGCGCGACGGGCGGCGTGTCCTACACGAAGTCCCGGATCCACCCGTATATTGGCGGTCCGGTCAGCGACCTTCCGGGATATTCGCGGTTCGTCGCCAACGGCACGCTCTACTTCGAAAAGTGGGGCTTCTCGGCGCGGGGCAGCGTCCGGCACCGGTCGAGCTTCGTCGGCGAAGTGTCAGGCTTCGGTGCGAACCGCACCCTCCGCCACGCGCGGCCTGAAACGATCGTCGATGCCCAGGTTGGCTACGAATTCCAGCCCGGATCGATGCTCGAAGGGCTGGCCTTCTCGCTGCAGGGCCTCAATCTCACCAACGAGCCGTTCGTGACCGAGGACGGATCCGGAAACTCGCTGCGCGTCATCGACTACCAGCGGTACGGACGGCGCTACCTGATCAGCGCTTCCTATAAGTTCGGTGCACGGCACGCGGCTCCGCCGCCCCCGCCGCCGCCTCCGCCGCCGCCTCCTCCCCCGCCTGCACCGCCACCGGCGACGCAGACGTGCCCGGATGGCTCGGTGATCCTGGCGACGGATGCCTGCCCGGTTCCGCCGCCCCCGCCGCCACCGCCCGCGGCTGCGCCCGAGCGCGGGTCCTGATTTGAGCTAAAGCCTCCGGCGGCGCCCCTCACCGAGCGCCGCCGGAGCACCAGGTAAGACGAGTAATGGAAGACGGATCGCTGCGCCGTATCGTCATCGTCGGAGGCGGAACGGCCGGATGGATGACAGCTGCCGCGCTGTCGCGCTTCTGCGTGCCGCGGTTCGAGGTCGTCCTCGTCGAATCCGACGAAATCGGAACGATCGGCGTCGGCGAAGCAACGATCCCGTCGATCATGCAATTCAATGAGGCGCTCGGCATCAACGAAGCCGAGTTCCTGAGTGCGACCGGCGCTACGTACAAGCTCGGGATTGCGTTCGAGGGCTGGGGCAAGCCCGACGAGGGCTATGTCCACGCGTTCGGACTGGTTGGCGCTGCATTAGGGGTCGTGCCCTTCCATCATTATTGGCTGCGGGGCCGAAAGCTCGGGATCGCCAAGCCGCTCGGGCATTATGTGCTTCATACGCTGGCAATCGCAGCGAACCGCTTTGCGCACATCACCCCGCCGGCGGGCAGCCCGCTGCCGCCGCTACCCTACGCCTTCCATTTCGATGCGAGCCTTTACGCCAAGTTCCTGCGCGGTTTTGCGGAAGGACGCGGCATCGTTCGCCAGGAGGGCCGGATCGTCGCGGTCGAGCGCAACCAGCAAAATGGCGACATCGGTGCAGTGGTCCTCGCCAATGGCTCGAGGGTCGAGGGCGATCTGTTCATCGACTGCTCTGGCTTTCGTGGCCTCCTGATCGAGCAGGAGCTCGAGGCAGGGTTCGAGGACTGGACCCATTGGCTGCAATGCGACCGCGCGGTCGCGGTGCCGTGCGCCCGGGTCGATCCGTTGGTGCCGCTGACCCGCTCGATTGCCCGCAAGGCCGGGTGGCAGTGGCGCATTCCGCTTCAGCATCGCATCGGTAACGGCCACGTCTTCAACTCCGATCATATCAGCGAGGATGAAGCGACCGCGATCCTGCTCGCGAACCTCGACGGCGAGGCGATGGCCGAGCCTCGAACGATCCGCTTCAAGACCGGCCGGCGGTCGAAGTGCTGGGTCCGCAACGTGGTCGCGATCGGCCTTTCGTCGGGTTTCATCGAGCCCTTGGAATCGACCAGCATCCATTTGATCCAGACGGCCATCACGCGCCTCATCGACTTGCTTCCGGACGGCGAGATCAGCGAGGCGACGCGCGACGATTACAACGCCCGCTCAGCCTTCGAGACCGAGCGCATCCGCGACTTCATCATTCTCCACTATCACGCCAACCAGCGCGACGGTGAGCCGTTCTGGGATGGTCTGCGCGCGATGGACGTGCCGGAGCCGCTCAAGCACAAGATCGATCAGTTCCGCTCGACCGGGCGGGTCGTCCCGAGCTTCGACGAATTGTTCGATACGCGCGCCTGGATCCACGTCATGATCGGGCAGAACATCATCCCCCAATCCTACCACCCGGTCGCCGACATCCTTCCAGAACCGCGCTTGAAGGAATTCCTCGACGGGCTCGAGCGCTCGCACCTGCAACAGGTCCAGCGCATGTCCGATCACGCCGAATTCGTTGCCGGGTTCGGGCCCATCAAGCAGGAGCTCCTGCCAGTATGATCGTAACTGCTGCCCTCGCTCTTGCCGCCGCATCAGCAACGCCCGCGTATCGCGCACGACTGCCCGAGGACGAGGTCATCTACTTTTTGCTGCCCGACCGGTTCGAAAACGGCGATCCGTCGAACGACCGCGGCGGCTTGAGCGGAGACCGGCTGCAAACCGGCTTCGACCCGACGCACAAGGGCTTCTTCCACGGTGGGGATCTCAAGGGCCTGGCAAGCAGGCTCGGTTACATTAAGGACCTTGGCGCCACCGCCGTCTGGGTCGCTCCGGTGTTCCAGAACAAGGCCGTCCAGGGCCCGCCGGGCGAGGAAAGCGCCGGCTACCACGGCTACTGGATCACGGACTTTACCAGGGTGGATTCGCACCTCGGCACCAATGCCGATTTCAAAGCGCTGGTCGACGCCGTGCATGCCCGCGGCATGAAGTTCTACATGGACATCGTCGTCAACCACACCGCCGACGTGATCCAGCTTGAAGGCTGCAAAAGCGGCGTGGATTGCCCGTACCGGAGCATCGCCGATTACCCGTACCAGCGGCGTGGCGGAGTGAACGGCGCACCGACCAATTCCGGATTCGATGGCACCAATTTCGCCAAACTGACCGACCCCAATTACGCCTACACCGTATCGGTCCCGGCAGCGGAAAAGGACATCAAGCGTCCGGCCTGGCTCAACGAGCCAATCTACTATCACAACCGCGGCAACTCGACCTTCCGCGGCGAGTCCAGCCTGACGGGCGACTTCTTCGGTCTCGATGACGTCTTCACCGAGAATCCGCGCGTCGTCAGCGGCATGATCGACATCTATTGCGGCTGGATCACCAAATTTGGCGTCGACGGCTTCCGCATCGATACGGCCCAGCACGTCAACCCCGGATTCTGGCAGAAGTTCGTGCCAGCGATGCTCACGTGCGCGAAGCAGAAGGGCATCCCGAACTTCCACATCTTCGGTGAGGTCGCGACGTCCGACATGGATCCGGCGCACACCGCGGTGAACACGCGGCTCGACAAATTGCCGAGCGTGCTCGATTTCGCCTTTGGACGCGCCGTCATCGACACGGTCGCAGGCAAGGCCGGGACCGACGAGCTGGCGAAGCTGTTTCGCGCGGACCCGCTGTACGAAGGCGGCGCAGCGGGCGCCCGGCGTCTTCCGACCTTTCTCGGCAACCATGACGCCGGCCGCTTCCCGATGCTTCTTCAGATGTTTGGATTGAAGCCGGGAAACGACGACGAACTGCTCCGCCGCGACATGCTCGGCCATGCGATGCTGCTGACGCTGCGCGGCGTGCCGACCATCTACTCGGGCGACGAGCAGGGCTTCGTCGGCAAGGGCGGGGATCAGGACTCACGGCAGGACATGTTCGCGTCGAAAGTCGCGACCTACAACGAGGACAGACTGCTCGGCACGAGCTCCACCAACGCTCAGGCGAATTTCAACGAGCAGCATCCGATGTATCGTGAGATCGCCGGGCTCGCCCGCATCCGCACGGGCCACCAGGCGCTGACCCGCGGCCGGCAGGTCATCCGCTACGCGCAGGACAAGCCCGGCCTGTTCGCCGTATCTCGGTTCGATCCGGTGAACGGCCGCGAGATGCTGCTATTGTTCAACACCTCGACAGATGCGGTCCGCCAGAACGTCGTCGTGGAAACCCGTTCGACGCGCTTCGAAACCCTGGCCGGCATTTGTCCAGCGGCCGCATCGGCGCCGGGCAGCGTCGCTATCGATCTACCGCCTCTCGGCTACGCGGTCTGCAATGCTCGCTGAGGAGGTGAGCGCCGCACAAGCCTCGGCCACCATGCAGCCGTGGTGGAAGGGTGCGTCGATCTATCAGATCTATCCGCGCAGCTTTGCGGATTCGAATGGCGATGGCATCGGTGATTTGCCGGGGATCACGGCGAAGCTCGATTATGTTGCGAGCCTCGGCGTCGATGCCGTCTGGCTGTCGCCTTTCTTCACCTCGCCGATGCGCGACTTTGGTTACGATGTGGCCGATTATTGCGCGGTCGATCCGGTGTTCGGAACGCTCGAGGATTTCGACGAGCTGCTCGCGAAGGCGCACGCGCTCGGCCTCAAGGTCATTATCGACCAGGTCTACTCGCATAGCTCCGACCAGCACGCCTGGTTCCAGGAAAGCCGCTCGAACCGCGATAATCCGAAGGCCGACTGGTACGTCTGGGCGGACGCCAGGACCGACGGCTCGCCGCCGAGCAATTGGCAGTCCGTGTTCGGCGGTCCTTCGTGGACCTGGGACGGACGCCGCGGCCAATATTATCTGCACAACTTCCTGCCCGGGCAGCCTGACTTGAACCTGCACAATGCCGAGGTCCAGGAAGCAATTTTGAGCGTCGCGCGCTTCTGGCTCGATCGGGGTGTCGACGGCTTCCGGCTCGATGCGATCAACTTCGCAATGCACGACCCGGACCTGCGCAATAATCCGCCGGAGCCAAAGCCAGGGAAGCGGACTCGCTCGTTCGACTTCCAGCAGCACCTGTACAACCAGTCGCATCCGGACATCGTCAAGTTCCTCGAACGGCTGCGCGCGCTGATCGACGGATATGGCGACCGGTTCACGGTCGCTGAAGTTGGCGGCGACCACGCGCTCAGCGAGATGCTCGCCTTTACGGAGCGCGGTCGTCTCAACAGCGCTTACAGCTTCGCTTTCCTTTACGCCGAAATGCTGACCCCGGACCTGGTTGCGCAGGTTGCCCGTGACTGGCCGGAAAGCGCCGGATGGCCGACCTGGGCGTTCGAGAATCACGACGCGCCGCGAGCCATTTCGCGTTGGGCTCATGGTCCGCATGCGGATCAACTCGCACGCACCAAGATACTGCTCCTCGCGACGCTTCGCGGATCGGTTATCGTCTATCAGGGAGAGGAGCTCGGCCTGCCACAGGTCGACGTCCCGTTCGACCAGCTTCAGGACCCGGAGGCGATCGCCAACTGGCCGCATACATTGAGCCGCGACGGGGCCCGCACCCCGATGCCGTGGGCGGCCGCTGCGGCCAACCTCGGGTTCACGACCGGGACTCCGTGGCTTCCGCTAGGCGAGGAACATGGCGCGTTGGCGGTCGACCAACAGCGCGGCTGCGCCGGGTCCATACTCGAGTTCACGCGTGAATGCCTGGCGTTGCGCAATAGGCTCGAAGCTCTGCGAACGGGGGCGATGGAAATCCGCCGGACGGACGATGCCATGCTCGTCTTCGACCGCGGCGGGCGCATCCGTTGCACCTTCAACCTGTCGAAGGACGCTCAGACATTCGCCCGATCAGGTCGTGAATTGATGAGCACCGGACAGGTCGACGGCAGTTCGATCGGCCCCTACGGTGCTGTCATCGAGGAGATTTCATGACCGTTCGCTGCATGCTGGCCGCATTCCTGCTTGGCACCACAACCTTTTGCGCCACTGCCAATGCCGGACCACTTTCAAACGGTGTCGAGGCCGCCAACGGTGCAGCGAAGGTCGAGGTTACAGCGCTTACCGACAATGTCCTACGGGTGCGGATCGGCAAGGGCGGCGCGTTTGCTGAAGACGCGAGCTGGGCTGTCCCCGCCGCGGTGCGCCGTCAGAGCATCGCCGTCACGGCGACGGCTGACGGCTTTAAGACAAAGTCGGTCGCGGTGCATCTCGACCCGACGACGCTTAATCTCAATATTACCGATTTGTCCGGCCGAACCATCGTCGCCGACGGCGCCGAGCCGGTCAGCTTCGACGGCAAGGGCTTCATGCTGCGCAAGGTGCTGCCCTTCGACCAGCACATCTTTGGAATGGGCGACAAGACCGCGCTTCTCGATCGCCGCGGTTACACCTTCACCGATTGGAACACCGACTTCTTCGGATTCACGCCGGCGAGCGACCCGATTTACAAGTCGATCCCGTTTTTCATCGGCACCAGCAACGACGGCTATTCCTACGGCCTGTTCCTCGACAACAGCTGGCGCGCCACCTTCGACTTCGGCCACCGCGACGCAAACGCGATCGAGATCAGCGCGCCCGACGGACCGATCGATTATTACGTGATCGCGGGGCCGAGCGTCGCTGAGGTCACTCGGCGCTACACCGACCTCACCGGCAAGGCGCCGCTCGCCCCCCAATGGGCGCTCGGTTACCAGCAGTCGCGCTGGGGCTATTCGAGCGACGCCGAGGTCCGCGCCATCGGCCAGCATCTGCGTTCCGACCGCGTCCCCGCCGACGTGGTCTGGATGGACATCGATTACCAGGATCGGAACCGGCCCTTCACGGTCAACACCAAGATCTTCCCGGACATGAAAAAGCTGAACGCCGACATGGCGGCGGACGGCTTCCATCTGGTCGCCATCACCGACCTTCACGTCGCCTACCTGCCGAACCAGGGCTACGCGCCTTACGACACCGGCATCGCAGGCAACAATTTCGTCCATAAGGCGGACGGCTCGCTCTACGTCGCTCCGGTGTGGCCGGGGCCGGCCGTGTTTCCGGACTTCACCCGGGCATCGACGCGGACGTGGTGGGGCGACCTCTACCAGGACTTCATCGCGGACGGCTTCTCGGGCTTCTGGAACGACATGAACGAGCCGGCGGTGTTCGAAACTCCCGACGGCAGCAAGACGATGCCGGTGACGAACATCCACCGTATCGAGAGCGACGATTTCGCGGCCCGCGACGCCACTCATTCGGAAATTCACAACGTGTTCGGGATGCAGAACACGCGCGGCACGTTCGAGGGAATGGCGCGGCTTCGGCCCAACGTGCGGCCGTTCGTGATGACCCGCGCGTCTTACGCCGGCGGGCAGCGCTATGCGGCAACCTGGACCGGAGACAATAGCTCGACCTTTGATCACCTGCGCCTGTGCGTCCAGCAGATGATCAACCTTGGCCTGTCGGGCTTCAGCTACAATGGTTGCGACGTCGGCGGATTTGTCGGTGGCGCAAGCCCCGAATTGCTCACCCGCTGGTACGAGCTCGCGGCATTCTCGCCGGTGTTTCGCAACCACGCCGCGAATGATGCGCCGCATGCCGAACCGTGGGTCGACGGTCCCGAGCATCTCGCGATCCGCCGCAGGTTCATCGAGGAGCGCTATCGGCTGCTGCCCTATTTCTACGCGCTCGCCGAGCAGAATTCGCGCACCGGCGATCCGATCATGCGTCCGACTTTCTACGATTATCCGGACGCGCTGAAGCTTGGCTGCGACCAGGCCCTGGCGTTCACGGTCGGCCGCAACCTGCTGGTTGCCGCGCCGCCGCGGCCCGAGTCACCGCGACCGTTCAAGATCTGCCTCCCGGCCGGCGGTTGGTACGATTACTGGACCGGTGCCGCGGTCGCCGAGCATGAGTTCACCCAGCAGCCGAAGCTCGATTACGTCCCGGTCTTCATTCGCGCGGGCACGGTCCTGCCGAAGCAGGCGCTCGTTCAGAGCACGATGCAGACGCCGAGCGGTCCGCTCCAACTGGACGTCTATCCGGGCGAGGATTGCCGCGGCGAGCTCTACTTCGACGACGGCATTCACGCGAACGGTCCGAGCCTTCGGCAGACCCTGACGTGCAGCGTCACGCCGAAGGGCGTCTCGCTCAGCTTCGGCGCCCGCGCCGGCAAATATAGACCGTGGTGGAAGGAGATCGCAGTCACGGTTCACGGCGCGCAGCCGGCGACGATGACGATCGCCGACCATCCGCGTGCCGGCTCCGTCCTGATCGCCGCCAAATGAAGCGTCTTTTCGCTGCACTCCTCGCGCTGTTCGCGGCGCCGGCAGTCGCCGGTGACGCGCAGGGGCCCGTCCACGTCAGCTCGGGAACGATCGTCGATCTCGGCGTCCTGCAGTCGAAATATGCCGATCCGCGCCGCGTCGTGGTGTGGCTTCCCGACGGCTACAAACCGAAGGGGCCGAAATATGCCGTGCTCTACATGCACGACGGCCAGAACCTCTTCGACAAGGAGACCGCCGGCTACGGCATGGAATGGGAGATCGACGAGCATCTCTCCAAGCTGATCGCCGAGAAGAAGGTCCGGCCGACGATCGTCGTCGGAATCTGGAACACGCCCAAACGGCTTCAGGAATATGTCCCGTCGAAGGCCTTCGCGACCTTGCCCGACGCGTATCGCGCCAAGGTCAAAGCCCTCTACGGCGGCGACCCGCTGTCTGACGGCTATCTGAAGTTCGTCGTCAACGAGCTCCGGCCGATGATCGACGCCAGGTTCAACGTCAAAACCGACCGAGCGAATACCGTGATCATGGGCTCCTCGATGGGCTCGCTCATCTCGCTCTACGCGATTGACGAATATCCGAAGATCTTCGGCGGCGCCGGGATGATGTCGACGCACTGGCCGCTGGTCATCAATCCCGACGGCAAGGCCGTCAGCCAGGAAGATTACGAGATCGTCTCGGCAACGTTCGAGCGCTATTTGACGCCCGCCTTGCCCTCACCGGCGACGCACCGGCTTTACTTCGACCACGGCACCGAGACGCTCGACGCGGTCTACAAGCAGTATCAGGATCGGGTCGATGCAATCGTCGCCAAACACGGCTACGTCCAGGGCAAGAACTGGCTGACGCGCAACTATCCGGGGCAGAAGCACAACGAGATCAGCTGGGCTTCTCGCGTCGACGTCCCCTTACAGTTCCTGCTGGGGCCCGCCCGCCATTAGTTGGCACGGCGCTTGCAGCGCCTAAAGCCATGAGGCTTGCGCGAATTGCGAGGGTGAGAGACGCCGCGGTCGAGGCCGCGTGTCCGGAAGCGGACACGCGCCGTCCAAAGACGGACATTCCGGCGGGGAAATGGAGGCCCGAGCCGGAATCGAACCGGCGTGCAAGGATTTGCAGTCCTCTGCGTAACCACTCCGCCATCGGGCCGATGAGGGAGGCGCCTTTGTGGCGACGATCGCCCTGGGGTCAAGGGGCAAGTGCCGCGGGACAGCACCATAAAGCCACACGCTCAGAAGGTTCGTTGGTATTTCGATCAATGGCGGTTGGCGCACCGCCCCTTCGCCGATAAGAGCGAGACTTGAACTTTTGGTGTATTACCGGCATAGAACAGCAATGACGATCCAGAGCCCGATTCCGGATTTCGCAGCGGCGCGCGTCGCGATGGTGGAAAGCCAGCTACGCCCACAGGGCGTGACCGACCCGCTCATCCTGCGCGCGATGGGAACGATTGAGCGCGAGCGCTTCCTTCCGGATACCACGCGGGCGCTAGCTTATGGGGATCGCGGCGTAGCGATCGGTGACGGACGGTTCATGTCGGCGCCTTCGGTTCTGGGTCAGCTCCTGATGGAAATGGCGCCGCAGCCCGGCCAGCGCGCGCTCGTGATTGGCGCGGGCACCGGTTACTCCGCCGCCGTCCTTGCCCACATGGGCCTTAGTGTGATCGCTCTCGAAAATTCCGGCGGCCTCAGCGCTACGGCGCATGAGCTCGGTGTCGAGACGGTGTCGGGTGCGCTCGAGGCCGGCTGGAAGAAGCAAGGGCCGTACGACCAGATCCTGATCGATGGCGCGGTCGAATATATTCCGGACGCCATTGTCGACCAGCTCGCAGACGGCGGGCGGCTCGGAACCGCGCTCGTAGATCGCGGGATCACTCGCCTTATCGTCGGCCGGAAGGCCGGCAATGCATTCGGTTATCTTTCGGTAGCTGACGCCGGAGTGCCTGCACTCCCAGGCTTCAGCCGGCCGAAAGCTTTCACTTTTTAGGGGACCTCAGTGTTTCGTAAGCTCATCACCGGATCGCTGGTCGCCGGGCTCCTCGCGGGCACCGCCTCGGCCGACACGCTGCGCGAGGCCCTCGTTGCCGCCTATAATGCCAACCCGACGCTGACGGCGCAGCGCGAGGCGCTGAAGGCGACCGACGCCACGGTCGATATCGCCCGGTCGCAAGGTCGCCCGCAAATCAGCGGCACCGTTGGCCTCAACCAGGACCTAAGCCGTCAGGGCATCCTCGACAGCGGCACAAAGGGTCCGACGCTGTCGACGGGAGTCGATCTTAGCCTCCCTTTATTCAACGGCGGCAGCGTCCGTAACTCGGTCAACGCCGCCAAGTCGCGCGTCGAGGCCGGACGCGCTACGCTGCGCGGAGTCGAAGGCGACGTCTTCACCCAAACTGTCGCAGCCTACATGGACGTCATTCGTGACCGTGCGATCGTCGAGCTGAACCAGAATAACGTCAGGGTCCTCCAGACCAACCTCGAGGCGACCAAGGACCGCTTCGAGATTGGCGATGTGACCCGCACCGACGTTGCACAATCGGAAGCCCGCCTGCAGCTCGGCAACTCCCAGCTGGCGATTGCGCAGGGCAACCTCGCCGCCAGCGAGGCCAATTACCGCGCGGTGATCGGGCGCGCGCCCGGAACCCTCGCGCCGCCCCCACCCCTTCCGCCATTTCCGGCGACCGCTGATGAAGCGGTGAGGATCGCGCTGGCCAACAATCCGGACCTCGTCGCCATCACCCGCGCCGCGCGCGCGGCCGGATACGACGTTCGTGTCGCCGAGGCCGGCCGCCTGCCGACGCTGTCAGGCGGCGTCAGCGGCACTTATGTGAACAATCTCGGCGGCTCGACCGACAGCATCCTCGGGCCAACGCCGCACACCGGCACGCAGACGACAGCCGGCCTCAATGCCCGCGTTCCGATCTTCCAGGGCGGCCTCGCGGGAGCACGCGTTCGCCAGGCGCAGGCCCTTGAGGGCCAGATTCTCGAGCAGGTTGTCGGTACCGAGCGTAACGTGGTGTCGCAGACCCGCGCCGCCTTCGCGGACTATCAGGCTTCGCAAAAGTCGATCGAGGCCAGCACCATCGCGGTCCAGGCCAACGAGCTGGCGCTCGAGGGAACCCGCGCCGAAAATACGGTCGGCACCCGTAACGTCCTTGATGTTCTGAACGCCGAGCAGGAACTCTTGCAGTCCCAGGTCCAGCTCGTGACCGCCAAGCGCAACGCCTACGTCGCCGGCTTCCAGCTGCTGAACGCCATGGGACAGGCCGATGCCGCCGACCTCGGGCTCGACGGCGGCCCGCTCTATGATCCGCTGGGCAATTACCGTCGCGTCGCAAATAGCTGGAATGACTGGACGATGGACCCGCGCCACATCCCGGTTGCGACCCGGACGGTCTCGCCAACCGAAGCGCCGCAAAACCCCGCGGTGACCCCGCAACTGATACCGTCGACGATCACCAACGAGCCGGTGGTCACGTCAGGGGTGACTCAGCCGCAGCAATAAGCGATATCGCCCCCCGCGATGGCGTCTCGTGAACCCTCGATGGAAGATATCCTGGCCTCGATCAAAAAGGTGATCGCGGAGGAAAAAGAGCAGCGTCTCGCGCCGGCGAGCGCGGACGAGATGGAAGAAATTGCGCTGCCTGAAGAAGTCGCCGCGGAAGAGAATAGCGACGATATTCTCGAATTAAACGAGCCGCTTGCGCCGGAAGTCGATCTGGGCCCGCCGCTCGTCGACCCGCAACTTGCGGGCCAGAGCCGCCAGGCGCTCGACCAATTGCAGACAATTGCTTCCACCGTCACGCCGGCGCCGCAGGTCAATCCGCTCGAAGACATGGTGCGCGAGATGCTGAAGCCGATGATGAAGCAATGGCTCGACGAGCATCTGCCGCAGATGGTCGACGAGCATGTGAAGCGCGAGATTTCGCGCATCACCGGACGGCCGCTCTAACAGTCGTTTCCCGGCGGGCGCGGCTTTGCTACGCCTGTGCCATGATCCAGCCCAAGCTCTTCCTCGCCGCCGCCGCCGTTTCGCTTGCGGCCAGCGCTGCCTTCGCCCGCCCAATGACCGCGACCGACATGCACATGATGCACCGGCTCGGTGCGCCGGAAGTGTCGGCCGACGGGAAGTGGGCCGTCTTCACCATCTCCGACACCGATCTTGCGAAGAACAAGCGCATCAACACGCTCAACCTGCTCGACCTGTCCAAACCTGGCGCGGCGCCGCATCCCGTTGCCGGAGCCGAGAAGGGCCACGACGCGATCCTGGATGCGGACGGCGACCTGTGGTTCCTGATGGCGGTCGATGGGCAGGACCAGCTGTTCCGCATGGGACTGGGGGCACGGCCGATACAGGTCAGCAACTTCAAGGGCGACATCAGCGGGTTCAAGCTCGCTCCGTCCGGCGACCGAGTGGTTATCTGGGCCGACCGCGATCTACGTTGCGCCAATCTCAATTGCGCTGGCCTGCGCGAGGCTCCGAACACCGGCAGCGGCCGCACCTACGATCAATTGTTCGTGCGCCATTGGGACACGTGGGCGACGCCGGGCGTCCGCTCGCGCCTGTTCACCTTTCCGGTGGCCGGCGGGAAGCTTGCCGGGGCCGGCGTGCCGGTCGAGGGCAAGCTCGTCGGTGACGCGCCGTCGAAGCCGTTCGGCGGTGGCGAGGAACTTGCGTTCTCGCCCGACGGCCGAACGCTCTACTTCGCCCTGCGCGAAGCGGGCCGGATCGAGGCAAGGTCGACCAACCTCGACATCTTCCAGGTTCCGACCGACGGCTCGGCTGTGCCGGTGAACCTCACCGACGCCAACGACGGCATGGACAATCTTCCGACGGTGTCGCCCGACGGCCGGACGCTGGCTTACTTTGCCATGGCGCGCCCGACCTATGAGGCCGACCGACAAATACTGATGCTTCGCGATCTCGCCACCGGCGAGGTTCGTCCGCTGACGCAAGGGTGGGACCGCTCGGTTGGGTCGCTCGAATGGGCGAAAGACGGCCGCAGCCTGATCGTCACCGCCGAGGATACGCTGGAGCAGCCGGTGTTCCGGGTCGATGCCGCCACCGGGGCGGTCACGCGCCTCACTCGTGACGGGCATTTCGGAAATACCCATTCGCTTTCTGACGGCAGCGTCCTTGCAACGATGAACAGCATCATGGCCCCGGACGATCTCTATCGGATCGGCCCGAACGGCAGCCTCTCCCAGCTTACCAACGTCAATGGCGCGCTGCTTGCCCAGATGGACCCGGTGAAGTTCCAGAAGTTCAACTTCAAGGGCGCGAACAACGATACGGTGTGGGGCTGGACGCTAAAGCCGGTTTCAAACGAGATCGCATGCACGAGGACGGGCTGTCCCGTGCCCAAGCTTCCGATCGCCTTCCTGGTCCACGGCGGGCCGCAGGGCACCTTCTCCAATAGCTGGTCGTACCGCTGGAACCCGCGCGTCTTCACATCGCCCGGCTACGCAGCGGTCAGCGTCGATTTCCACGGGTCGACCGGATACGGCCAGGCCTTCACCGACGCGATCCACCAGAATTGGGGCGGCTGGCCGCTCGAGGATTTGCAGAAGGGCCTCGCCTACGCCGTCGCGCACGACCCGCAGCTCGACGGCGCCAACGCCTGCGCGCTCGGCGGCTCCTACGGCGGCTACATGATGAACTGGATCGAGGGGAATTGGCCCGACCGGTTCAAGTGCGTCGTCCAGCATGACGGCGTGTTCGACGCCCGGGCCATGGCCTATGAGACCGAGGAATTGTGGTTCGACGAATGGGAGCACGGCCAGCACCCTTATTACGAAGCGCCGGGCGAGTATGAAAAATGGAACCCGGTCAACCATGTAACGGCGTGGAAGACGCCGCAGCTGGTGATCACGTCGGAGAATGACTTCCGCATCCCCTACACCCAGGGGATCGCCGCCTTCACCGCCCTCCAACGCCGCAACATCCCGTCGCGGCTGCTGGTGTTCCCGGATGAGAACCACTGGGTGCTGAAGCCGAAGAACTCGATCCAATGGTATGACGAGGTGTTCGGCTGGCTGAACCGCTGGCTCGGCAGCGGCGCGCCGGCGCAGGCTGAACGCGGGAAGTAGCTATTCGCGCACGGATGGATCGCTTGGCGGTCCACTAACGTTCTGCCGGTATGAAACAGCGTATTCGTATCGGCGGGGCCGTTGCCCTTGCCCTGTGCAGCGTCGCTTTTACCGGATGCTCCGGTGCGGGTGACAACCAGCAATCCACCACGGCCAACGCCTCCGGAATCGACCTTAACGGCCAGGCCGAACAGCAAATCCGCGACGCGATCGCGGGCGCTTCGGCGCACGGCCTCAAACCCACGCTGTTCCTGAAGGGTGGCGAAAGTGGCGACGCGTTGGTGCAGGCGGGCCTCAAATATGCCTCCGCCCTCGCCAATGGCTACACGGATCCGAAGCAGCTGCACGAGGTCTACACCATTCCCCGGCCAAAGGTGGACGTCCGCGCCGGGTTCCAGCAGGCCGTCCAGCAGGGGAATGTCGGCGAATGGTTCAACTCGCTCGCGCCTGAGACCGCCGAATATAAGGCTCTCGGCCAAGCCTTCGTCCAATATGGAAAGCTTGCCCAGCAGGGCAACCAGCAGCCAATCCCTGCCGACAAGCCGATCAAGCCCGGCGCTCAGGACTCGCGGATGCCGGCAATCGTCGCGGTCCTTCGCTCGGGCGGTTATGTTCCCCCGCAGCAGCAAGGCACACCCGACTCAACGAGCTACACGCCGGCACTGGTCGCGGCGGTCAAGCAGTACCAGTCGGACATGGGCGCCAAGCCCGATGGCGTCCTCGGCAAGGACACGATCGGCGCGCTGAGCTGGGGCCCGGCCCAGCGGGCTCGGCAGCTGGCGGTGGCGATGGAGCGGCTGCGCTGGCTCCAGCGCGATCCGCCCAAGACCCGCATCGACGTGAACACCGCCGCATCCTTCCTCGATTACTGGCGCGATGGGCAGCACGCTGACCATCGCAAGGTGATCAACGGGGAGAGCGACAAGCCCACGCCCCAGCTGCAGGCGCCGATCGTGCGGCTGGTGGCAAATCCGACGTGGAACATTCCCGACGGCATCGCCGCCAAGGAACTGGCGACCAAGAGCGGCAGCTGGCTGGCGAGCA
>Ga0207691_10000675_pt1 | contig 33714 bp, 29 predicted proteins | sample KBSM13metaG_FD_184327 | JGI IMG/M metagenome (GOLD analysis project Ga0207691, IMG submission 184327) | Miscanthus rhizosphere microbial communities from Kellogg Biological Station, Michigan, USA - KBS M1-3 metaG (SPAdes) (version 2) | ecosystem: Host-associated > Plants > Roots > Rhizosphere >...
TCCGGCGATTACCGGTGCGGGACTCTTACCCGCTGGAGAAGTGCAGCCTGAACCTCGGCTCCCTTTCAGTCGCTTCGGTTCGTCACGGCGCACCATGCAGCCATTGTATCGGCGCAATACAATCCGCGCCGCATGCAGCTGGTCACGACGATCGAATCACTCGAATCACTCGCTCCTGAATGGGACGCGCTCTGGCGTCGCGTGTCGAATGCCACTCCGTTTCAGTCTCCACACTGGCTGCTGCCGTGGTGGACGCATTTCGCGAACGGCGGCGAGCTCGCGGTGGTGATGTCGGACGATGCCTTCGCCCCGCTCTACGTCCTGCGCGATGGCGACGAATCGCTCGGCATGTTCCTCGGCACCGGCATCAGCGACTATCTCGATTTCCTCGGCACCGACATCGAGCCTCTGCTCGAGTGCGCGCTGACCGTCGACTGCCAGTTCTGGGACCTGCAGCAGATTCGCCCGTCTTCACCACTGCTGACTGCTTCGCTCCCGGATGGCTGGAGCGACAACGCGGAGGAGATGGATCCGTGTCCCGTGCTGTCGATCGAGAACGCGGGAGAGGAGCTGTCGAACCTGCTGTCGACACACGCGCGGAAGAAGCTCCGCTACTACCGTCGCGCGGCGAACGCGACCTACGAATCGGCGACGTCCGAAACGCTCGATGAGCTGCTGACCGCGCTCTTCGACCTCCACGCCGCGCGCTGGAAAATGCGCGGCCTCCCCGGCGTCCTCGCCGACGACGTCGTGCAATCGTTCCACCGCGACGTCGCCCGCCGCATGCTCGACGCCGGCGCGCTGCGCCTGCACGCGATGCGCGTGAACGACCGCATCGCCGCCGTCTTCTACGGCTTCGCGCATCAGGGAACCGTCTACTACTACCTCAGCGGATTCGATCCCGCGCTCGATCGCCTCAGCATCGGCAGCATCCTCGTCGCGCACGCCGTCGAAGAAGCGGTGCGCGAGGGAGCGACGACGTTCGACTTCCTCCGCGGCGCGGAGGAGTACAAGTACGCGTGGGGGGCGACGGACCGGGTCAATCGGCGGCGGCAGTTGTTTAGAGGTTGATTCAGTTGATGAAAGCCGATACCATCAACGAGATCAAATGGACCCCAAAAAACGCACGCGTTGGGATTCAAAAACGAAGGCGGAGCCAACTTCTCGTCAACGCGCCGGGGGCCACCATCCGTCAACGGCCGCCGACCGGCCTCTCACTATTCGGGTAACCGAGGTCCTCCGTGAGCTCAAAGTCACCCGGAACGTTCGCGTCACCGTCCGCGACGGCATGGTGGCCTTGCGGGGTGAGGTCCGCAATCTCCTCGTCGCCAACCGCATCGTCCGGAGACTGCGACGTGTTCCCAACGTCAAGGGCGTCGTCAGCATGTTGACGACCGTGAAGCGCTTCAAGAGACGTGACTCGCCCCTCCGCCTCATCGCCGAAAGGCGGCAGGCGATGCAGAACGAAATGCAGCGACTGATCGAAACGATGACTCCCGTGGCCGCGGTTCCGCTCCCGCCCCAGGTCCTGCAGGCACAACGCAACGCCGCCGCGAGGCACCTGCTCATCACCGAGTTCGGTGGCCTGACCAGCGCCGACATCGGACAGGTCGCGGGATCAAAATCATCGAACCGCGCGGCGCTGGCGCACCGCTGGAAAAGCGACGGACGAATCTTCGCTGTCATGCATCAGGGCACGCCAACCTTCCCCGGCTTCCAGTTCTCGCCCGAGGGTCAGCCGCTGCCGGTGATCGCATCGCTCCTCGCGATCCTCGGCGAGACGCACAGCGGTTGGGAGCTTGCGCTCTGGTTTCTCGGCTCGAATGGCTGGCTGGACGGCCAACGCCCGGTCGATCTGTTGCTGACCGAGCCCGATCGCGTCATCGCCGCCGCGAAACACGAGGCGGAAGCGTTTGTCTTCTGACCTGCCGGCGCCGAACCTCGAGATCTGGCCGGCGGGAAAGTCGATCGTTCGCGTCCACAACGTCAAGTTCGGCGCGACGGAGTTCAATCCCGGATTCGGAGAAGGCCGTTTTCATCCTCTGAACGATTCCGCCGGAAAGAGCGTGGCGACGCTGTACGGCTCGAACACTCTGGACGGCGCGCTGTCCGAGACGGTCTTTCACGACGTGCCGGTCAGCGGAACATGGAAGTCGATCCGGCAATCGAAGCTGATCCCGATGCTCGCCACGACGATCTCGCCATTGCGGGATCTCACCTTGATTCAGCTTCGCGGCTTCGGCTTGAAGAAGCTCGGCGTGACGCGCGCTCAGCTGATCGACAGCGATGCGGGTCAGTACGGCGCGACACGTCGATGGGGCGCGGCGCTGCATCACGCATCGACGGCGGATGGCTTGATCTGGATGTCGCGTCAGCACGACACGTCGGAGGCGATCGTGCTCTTCGGCGATCGTGTCGAGCGCGCGTCGTTCGAGGTCATCGATCCGCCCCGATCGCTTTATCCGCCGAGTCCCGGCTGGATCGAGGTGCTGCGTGCGGCGGAGTCGGCGGGGATCACGATCGTGATCGCGTGACGGGCGGCGCGAACAGCTCCACCCACCTCTTCCCGATCACGCTGCCCAGGCCCGCGCACGCGTTCCAGCCCGGCCCCGCTTTGTGCACACCGAGGTTGCCGGAGTAGTCGTTGTCCTTGCGCAGGACGTTGCGGCAGAGGTCGCGCTCGGCGTAGAGCGCGGGATTGATGAAGCCGAGCGGGGGGAGCTTGGCGCGTTCGCGCGCCTGGTTGAGGAGCGCGGTCAGTGCGGAGTAGAGCGGCGCCACGGCGCTCGTGCCGCCGGCGACGACGTCCTTGCCGCCGAAGACGATGCGATAGCCGCTGTGCGGATCGGCGTTGCCGGCGATGTCGGGCACGCCGCGGCGCGGCGCCTTGAGCGTCTTCTGATACGCCGGCCTGGGGAAGAACTCGCTGAAGCCGCCGCCGCCCGCACCGTTGCCGGTCGGGCCGTTGTTCCAGACGGTCTCCGCCGCGATCTTCGTCGCGCTGGCGCGGATGACGCGCGTGCCGCCGCACGCCAGCACATGCGGACTCGACGCCGGAAAGTCGACGTGCGGCTTGCCGTCGTCGACGCCGTCGGATGCACCGTCGTCGCCCGCTGCAGCGATGACCGTCACGCCCATCGCCGCGGCGGCCTGCAGCGCGTAGTCGACTTCCTTCCGCGACGCCGCGGTCCAGGTCAGCTCCGGACCGCCCCAGCTGATGGAGATGATGCCGGGGTTGCGGATGTCGTCATGGATCGCCGCGTTGAGCGCGGCGAGGAATCCGGCGTTGGTGTTGGGCGCGAAATAGACGACGTACTTCGCTTTCGGGGCAACGGCGCCGGCGATCTCGAGGTCGAGCGTGACCTCGCCGTCTTCGAGCTGCTCGTGGCCCGGATCGTTCGTCGCGCCATGCACGCCGACGGCGGCGATGGCGGGAGACTTGACTCCGAGCTCCTTGAAGAAGAGGTCGAGGTCATGCTTCCTGAAGCCGCCGCCGAGCTCGATCATGCCGATGGTCTGTCCGCTGCCGTCGAGTCGCGCGGGGAAGCCGTAGACCTTCGCCACGTCGCGCACCTTCATCGGTTTCGGCTGCCGTTTGCTCCCACGCTTCTTCGTCGGGAGCTCGGAGATCGACAGCTTGCGCAGATGCGGCTTCACGGCGGGCCGATCGTCGAGTCCGAAGACGGCCTCGATGATTCCGTGCAGCTCGTCGGGGACGAAGATGTGCCCTTCGCGTCCGCGGAAACGTTTGTTGTCGTCGGTGGCGTAGAGCTTCAGCTCGACGCCGAACGCTTTCTGCATGTCGCCGGTTCGCCCGCGCAGCACGATGGTCCGCGCGGCGATGTTGACGTCGTGCACGCTGAGATGATGCGCGGCGGCGTACTCCTCGACCTTCGCCACCTCGCCCGGATCGGCGCCGAATTTCGCCGCGAATTCCTGCCGGGAGATCGGCGCGCTGCCGACTTTCAATTTCGCCTTCGGCCGCAGGATGACGGTGACGCTCATCATCTTTTCGGGATCGACGTCGCCGACATTCCGTGCCTTGCGATGGGGCTCCTTGGCGCTTCCGGAGAGTCGTTTCATGCGCATTACTCTAGACTCGATTTCGCATGAAGACGAACGCCGCGCGCCTGCTCGACTCGCTCGCTATCCGCTACGAGATCCGCGAGTACGAGGTGGATCCCGACGATCTGGCGGCCGAGAGCGTGGCGCGCAAGGTGGGCCTCCCGCCGGAACAGGTCTTCAAAACGCTGGTCGCGCGCGGCGATAAACATGGCGTCTGCTTCGCGGTGGTCCCCGGCGATCAGCAGCTCGACCTCAAAGCGCTCGCCCACCTCTCGGGCGATAAGAAGATCGACACGGTGGCACTCAAAGAAGTCCAGCCGCTGACGGGCTACATCCGCGGCGGCGTCACCGCCCTTGCGGCGAAGAAGGCGTACCCGGTGTACGTCGATGAAACGATGGAGCTTTTCGATGTAATCTCAATCTCCGCCGGCGTGCGCGGCACACAACTGATCCTCGCACCGGCCGATTACCTCCGCGCGACGAATGCGAAGGTGGGGCCGATCGCGAAGGAGAAGGAATAGCGACCGGCGGGGTTTTGTAGACGAATCGCACCAGCCAATTGATGGGGAGTCGCCAAGTGGTAAGGCATCGGTCTTTGGAGCCGACATTCGGTGGTTCGAATCCACCCTCCCCAGGCCGGGCGGCGACGCGCCGCTGCGTTAAGGGCCTAGCCTTCTTCAGGATAACTTTTCTCGCCGGGACATTTGCGCGTTGACAAAAGTTGAATCCGAATTCATATTCATGTTTGTGCGTGCCTTGCTCACTGGAGTCGTGTTCTGGCTTGGGGGCACGATTGTCATTCGGCTTGCGGGGCAACATCTGCTCCGCCCTGACCGCGCTCTCCTTCTCTATCTCTTCAGCTTCATCCTCATGGCCTCGATCACTCCGTTGATCCTCAAAGGCACCGAGCGCAGATCAGCGGTCACACTGCTCATGCTCCCGACACTCATCCTCGACGCCCTCGCCTGCCCCTTCTTCACCACCATCTACCCGAACGTCGATCCGATGGCGGCGGGATTGTTCGGCGGCTGGATGCTGATCTGCTGCGGCGGCGCGGTCGCCGGCGTCTGGCTGACGCGATGAAGCGCGCGCCGTCGATCATCGCAAACGAAGAGCTCCTCCCCGAGCCGCAGCAGGCGCGCAGCATCCGGAAACGCGAGCGGATGCTCGACGCGGCGCGGCAATTGTTCGGCGTGAAGGGATACGACGCGACGTCGATCGAGGAGATCACCGCGCTGGCCGGCACGGCGGCGGGGGCGTTCTACAGCTACTTCCGCTCGAAGCGGCAGCTGCTGGTCGTCCTGATGCACGAGCTGCTGGAGCGCCTGAACGACGTCGACCTGAAGCCGCAGGGCGATCTGCGCGACTTCCTCCTCCGCATCTTCGATACCGACCTCGAGTACTTCGGAGTGATCCGCGCGTGGCACGAGGCGACGCTGACCGATCCCGAGCTCGCGGCGATGCGCAACGAGATCGAGGCGTGGACGGAGGAGCGGATCCTGAGGCTGTTTCGGATGATGGCCGAGTCACCGAAGGCACGGCCGTATCGCGACGTGCAGACGTTCGCGCGCATGATGGACCGCCATTTCTGGTCACTCCTCGGGCGCGGCGGATCGCTGTCGAAACGCGCTTTCGTGCGCGAGATCACGGTCGCCGCCGACGTGATCACTCATTATTTCGTGCAGGATCCATGAATCGCATCGCCGCATCACTCCTGGTGCTCCTGTCGTTGCCGCTTCGCGCGGCCGACACGGCGGAGGCGGCGAAAGCCGCGGCCTGGGTGCGCGCGCTGCCGCCGGTCGCGCCGGAGAAGGCGCACTTCGGCGCGCTCGGAAGCCTCAACACGCTCTTCGTCGGACCGGCCGCCGTCGACATCATCCGCACCAAGGGACCGGCCGCGTTCTACAACGACTCGGTCGCACTCGCCGGCGCGAAGCAGCAGCTGACGATGCGCGGCGACACGTATCTGACGAAGCTCGTCGCCGACGATCTGCCGTGGTTCCGCGATGTGCAGAACTACCCGTGGGGGATGATCGAGGTCTCGCGCGGCACGTTCCGCCACGACGTCACCGACACGATCATCACCGCGGTGCAGAACGCCGGCGGCCGCTACGTCGGGACGGTGATGCCGTTCGCGGGCTGGGAGCTGATCGCCGCCGGCTACGCGCCCACAACCGACGAGCAGTGCATCCGCCTCCTGAGCGAGGACTATCCCTATCTCTCATTCGACCGGCGGATGGATCGCTACAAGGACCTCGCGGAGTACACGCTCTTCCTGCAGGACATCGTCGAGCGCTACGACGGCGATGGCATCAGCGACATGCCGGGCCTGACGCAGCCGGTCGTCTACTGGCAGATCCACAACGAGCCGGAGGGGAATCACTGCGGCCTCTTTCGCGGCGACGTCGCCGGGTTCCTCACGCTGATGAAGACGTCGTACGAACTGATTCATCAGTCGTGCGCGAGCTGCAAAGTCCTCAACGGCGGCGCCGGCATTCCGCTCTGGCTCGAAAGCGACGCGCTTCCCGGCACGACGTTCTGGCGCGACTTCGTCGCGCTCGGCGGCGCGCAGTACGTCGACGTGATCGCCATCCACTACAACGACGGGAAGTCGCCGTCGCTCGGCAGCATCGACAACTTCGAGGTTCAGATCCGCCGCGCGCGCGAGCTCCTCGGCAACACGAAGCCGGTCTGGGTGACGGAATACGGCGTGCAGATCGGCACCGCCGGCAACTTCGCCGGGATGACCGAGGCGCAGGCGGGGGCGTGGTTCATCAGGTTCGATGCGGCGGGACTGGCGGGAGGGGTGGAGCGCTTCTTCCCCGACGCCGCGTCGTTCGTCACGCCCGACGGCAAGGTCTACCTCCCCTACTACGTCAAGAAGCTGGTCGAAGCGCAGCTCGGCAATTTCACCTCGGCCGCGAAGATCGCCACCGGGCAGTACCGCTTCACCGTCGACGGCGCCGAGGTGTACGTCCTCTGGAACGGCGTCCCGTCGACGCTGACCGGGCGGGTGACGGCGACCGACATGTACGGCAACCAGACGACGCTCGACGCCTCCGCCCTCGCGCCGTCCGAAGCGTCGCCGCTGTTCGTGAGAGCGGAGGGTCGCCGTCGCGCCGCGGGGCGCTGACAGAGAACGACCAGGGCGCCTCCGGCGGGCGGGCACGGCCCGCAGCGTTTGTCTTCGCGTAAAACGCGTTCGGCGCGAGAAGTGCGAGTTCAGGCTAGGCCTACAACGCTGCGGGCCGTGCCCGCCCGCCGGAGGCGCTCCCGTCTTGTTCAGCAACTCATAGGTTCCAACTCAAAAAAACTTCCAAATTAGGGTAGGGATTGGCTCTTTTCCGTCACTCCTTCTATGGGGATGGACAGTATTCTTCACCCATGCTAGATTGCCGTAGTTCCTTTTTGGTGTCATGACGACAACAAGTCACATTGATGAGTTCGCGCTTTTCGAATATGCGGAAGGCACTTCAGAACAGCGCGAGGAGATAGAGGCCCACCTGGCGGACTGTCTGGAGTGCGCTACGAGCATCGGCGAGCATCGCCGGTTCGTGGCGGCCCTCGGGCAGCCCGCCGTCTGGCAAACCACTCCCGAGCCCGCTCCGAAGTCGCGGATCACCGACCTCCTGTCGATCAACGGCCGCATCGAGCGCGAAGACGCGGCCGGCTCGGCCATCGTCGAAGACGCCCTCACCGGCCCCACCGCCTGGTGGCGCACCCGCCTCCGCAAAGCGGACGGCTGGCGCACCGCCGGCGTCGTCCGCCAGCTCCTCGAGCGCGTCCGCCCCACCATGGACGCCGGCTCCCCCGCCAACGCCCTCCGCATCGCCGAACTGGCGGTCGAAGTCTCGAACGAGCTCAACGTCGCCGAGTACCCCTCGGACTTCGTGATCGGAGTACGGGCGCAGGCGCTGCGGGATCACGCGTACGCGCTCGCCTACCTCGGAAGATATCCGCAGGCCCTTCAGGTCGCCGACCGGGCCGAGAAGCTGTTCAGGCAATCGCTGCTGCCAGAGTACGAGTTGGCGCGACTGAACCTCGTGCGTTCGATCATCTACCGCGCGCTGGAGCGCGCCGGTGAAGCGATCGCGCTCACCCGCGAGGCGGCACAGGCGTTTCTCCGCTTCGGGCAGCACCGCCGCTACATCGACGCCCGCGTTTTCGAAGCGACGATGCTCTACAAGCTTGGCCGCACGAAAGAGGCGCTACCGATCTTCCTGGAGCTGGAGAAGAATCCGTCGATCACGCCGACGACGAAAGTCATCGTGCTGCACGACATCGGCACGGCCTACCAGGACATCCGCAAGTTCCGCGAATCCGCCGAGTATCTCTCTCGTGCGCTCGCCGAGTTCGAGCTGATGGGCATCAAGCCGCAGATCGTTCGCACTCGCTGGATGCTTGCCCGAACGCTGATGCTGGCGAAGCAGGCCGGAAACGCCATCCCGCTCCTTCGCGAAGCATGGCGCGAATTCGATTCGTTTGAGATGGAGGCTGATGCGGCGCTCGCCGGGCTCGACCTGGTCGAAGCGCTCATCATCGTGGGCGATCACGAGCAGGTGCCTCCGATCTGCCGCGCGCTCCTCGATCGTTTCACGCGCGCCGGCATGAATTCGCCCGCCGTCACTGCGCTTGCGTACCTCCGCGAGGCAGTCGCAGCCGGACAGGCGACCCGGCCACTCGTCCGCCATGTGCAGAAGTTCCTCCGCGAACTGCCGAAGGAGCCGTCCCTGCTGTTCGTGCCGCCGCCGGCCGGCCCGATGGCGTAAAACGGCGCCGCCTCCATCGCCGATTACCGCGGCTCTGCCGAACAACGCATTTTTTTTATTGTCCGGAAGACTGCGCCCAGAAAAAGCGCATGCGTGTTCCTCAATCAATTAGTGGAAAAGGAGATTTGCAATGGACCGACACGACAATCTCGCATTCTCAACAGCGGCTACTTCGCAGCAGGAGGCCACTCACGAGCTGAGCGATCGCGATCGCGAGGCTCTGCATCGCGTGTTCAACGACATGCGGCGTGCTCTCGTCGGAACCTCGCCCCACCGCCTCGCCGCAGTTCCCCATCCGTAATCGAAATAAGGAGACATACCGTGAAGAAAAACTTCGCACTCGCCATCGCTCTCACCTTCGCCCTCAGTGCAACCGCTCCAGTCTTCGCCTACACGCGCGACGGCGGTACCGGACGCGAATTCAATCCCATCGAGCGCATCATCAATGTCCTCAAGAAGCTCTTCAAGCCGTCGACGGAAGAAGACATCCACCAGCCCCATCCCTGATCCCGTAGCGACGATTCACGTCTGCCGGCGAGCCGCTCTTCCGCGGCCGCCGGCGCCGTGCGTCACACGTGCGCGGCTTCGCGCGGCGCTTCTTCGATGGCGTGGCTCTCCAGCAATGGGAGGAGCACGGTGAAGCGCGCTCCTTTGCCCTGGCCTTCGCTTTCGGCGGTGATCTCGCCGTGGTGCAGCTCGACGATGTGGCGCGCGATGGCCAGGCCGAGCCCGAGGCCGCTGCGGCTGGAGCCGTTGCCCTGGCGCAGGCGCTCGAAGACGTGGGGCAGAAACGACGGCTCGATCCCTTCGCCCTGATCGGTCACCGAGATCATCAGCTTGTGGTCGACGCGCCCGACGCGCAGCTCGACCTCCCGCCCCTTCGGTGAAAACTTGATCGCATTCGAAAGGATGTTGCCGATCACCTGCTGCATCCGATTGGCATCCGCGGCGACCAGCGCGTCGCCGTCCTCGATGCGCGACGTCAACTTGATCTCGCAGTCCGCCGCGGCGGGACGCGCGGTGGTGAGCGCAGCCTCGACGATGTCGGCGATCTTCATCGGACGCAGATCGACCTGGAACTTCCCGAGGACGATGCGCGAGACGTCGAGCATGTCGTCGATCAGACGGGCCTGCAGTCGCGCGCTCGTCTCGATCGTCTGCAGCGCCTCCTCCAGCTCCTCTTCCGAGTAGCCGCCGATGCGGAGGAACTGCACCCAACCGAGGATCGACGTCATCGGCGTGCGCAGCTCGTGCGACAACGTGGCGAGGAAGTGGTCCTTCGCCCGATTCGCCGCTTCCGCTTCGCGATACCGGCGCTCCGCCTCGGCCGCGAGGGCGGCGGAACGGCGCTCCGTCACGTTGCGGAACGTCAGCACCGAGCCGAGCGGCTGGCGATCCGCGTCGCGAATTTCAGACGCGCAGAACTCCACCGGGAAGCTGCTGCCGTCGGCGCGGAAGAACGTCTCCTCCCCTTCGCTCAGCATGTCCTGCCCATGCAGCGCCGCGTAGAAGCGGCATGCCTCGAGGTGACACGTCGTCACGTTCGGCAGCGTCGGATGGACGAGCGAGTGAATGTCGTGGCCGCGGATCTCATCGATGCGCCGGCCGATCATCGACGCCGCCGCGGGATTGACAAACGTCGTGCGGCCCTCGAGGTCGACGCCGAACACTCCCTCCGCGACCGCGTTGAGGATCAACTGATTCTGCTTCGACAGTCGCGCGAGCTCCTGCGCCTGGCGCTTGAGCTCCTCGCGTTTCCGGAACAGCTCGACGAAGACGTTGACCTTCGAGCGGAGGATCTCCGGCTGGATCGGCTTGAAGATGTAGTCGACCGCGCCGAGCTCGTAGCCGCGAAAGACGTTCGTCTCGCTGCGGCTCAGCGCCGTGAGAAAGATGATCGGCGTACCGCGCGACTTGTCGCGCGAACGGATGAGACTCGCGGTCTCGAATCCGTCGAGCTCCGGCATCTGCACGTCGAGCAGGATGACGGCGAACTCTTCGTCGAGCAGATGCCGCAGCGCCTTCCGGCCGGAGTCCGCCACCACGAGCCGCTTGTCGTCCTCCGCGAGGATCGACTGCAACGCGAGCAGGTTGTTCGGCTGGTCGTCGACCAGCAATATGTTGACGATCTCTTCGGAGGTCATGTGTGGCTCTGGCGCCAAAGCTCGACCAGGAACGGCCCGATTCGTTCCAGAGGCAAGATCCGATCCACTCTCACCGCGTCGATCGCCGCCTGCGGCATATCGGGCGCCTCGGCGGTCGACGGCTCCTGCACGATCACGAATCCGCCCTGCTGTTTGATGCGAAACGCGCCGCGCGCGCCGTCCCCGTTTGCGCCGGTCAGCACGATCCCGACGACGCCGCCGCGATACGCATCCGCGGCCGATTCGAACAGCACGTCGACCGACGGCCGCGAGTAGCTCACCACCGCGTCGACCGAGAGGTCGAACGTCCCGTGCTCGACGAGCAGGTGATAGTCCGCCGGCGCGAGATAGACCTGCCCCGGCCTGATGAACAGCTTGTCGTCGACGTCGACCACCGGCAGCTTCGTCTGCGTCCGCAGATACGCCGGCAGCCCTTCGTTCGACGCCTTGTGCCGATGCTGCACCGCCGCGATCGGCGGAGTGAAATCAGCCGGCAACGCGCCGAGGACGACGGAGAGCGCGCGCATGCCGCCGAGCGAGCAGCCGATGACGACGATCTCGATCGGCTTCACGACGTCCTCCGGTAAAGCCGCTCCTCCGGATCGAGATCCTCGTAGTGATCCGCCACCGACGTGAAGCGCAGCGATTCCTTCTTGCCGAGACCGAGGATGCCGAACATCTCGAGACTGTTGAGGAAGAGGCTCTGCACGCGCTCCTGCAGCGTGTTGTTGAAGTAGATCAGCACGTTCCTGCAGAAGATGACGTTGAAATGATTGAACGACGAATCGGTCACAAGGTTGTGCTGCGCGAAGACGACGTTGTCCCGCAGCGACGGCCGGAAGATCGCGTAGTCGTAGCGCGCCGTGTAGTACTCGCTGAACGTGCCGCTGCCGCCGGCGGCGATGTAATTGCTCGTGTTCTCCTGCATCGACGAGACCGGAAAGATCCCGTCCTTCGCCCGCTGCAGCACCGCTTCGTTGATGTCGGTCGCGTAGATGCGGCAGCGGTCGTACAGCCCTTCCTCGGTGAGGAGGATGGCCATCGAGTAAACCTCTTCGCCCGTCGAACAGCCGGCATGCCAGATGCGGACGAACGGATACGTGCGCAGCAGCGGGACGACCTTGTTGCGGAACGCGAGGTAGAACGTCGGATCGCGAAACATCGCGGTCGTATTGATGGAGAGGTCGAGCAGCAGCCGCTCCATGCACGCGGCGTCATGCAGCACTTTCTCCAGCAGTCCGGAGATGGTGCCGAGGCCCTCGGCGTAGACGCGCTTCCAGATCCGCCGCCGCAGCGACGGCAGCGAGTAATCGCGGAAATCGAATCCGTAATGACGGTAGATCCCCTCGGTCAGCAGATGGATTTCGACCATCTCCAGATCGAGCTTCTCCTGCTCGTCGGCGGGGTTGAACGCCGATAGTTGCGACATCGTTGAGTCGGGTATACGCAAACGCCGTGCAAAAATAGAGATCCGTGCGCAATCTGCTCCTGATTCTTTGCCTCGCGCTCCCGATTTCGGCCGCCGAGGTGCGCGTTTCCGCGGCGGCGAGCCTCACCGACGCGGTCACCGAGATCGCCCGGCTTTACGAGGGAAAAACAGGAGAAACGATCGTCCTCAACTTCGGCGCGTCGAGCATCCTGGCGACGCAGATCGTGAACGGCGCGCCGGCCGACGTCTTCGTCTCCGCCGACGAGACGCAGATGAATCGCATCGCGGCCGCGGTCCGCGTCGCGCTGCTCTCGAACCGGCTGGTGGTGATCGGCGTGCCTCTGCTGAAAGCGCGGCGGATCGCGATCGCGAACCCCGAGGCCGTTCCGGCCGGCGTGTACGCGAAGCAGTGGCTGCAGACGCGCGGACTCTGGACCGTGCTCGCGGCGAAGATCATCCCGACGGAGAACGTGCGCGGCGCGCTGGCGGCGGTCGAGGCGGGCAACGCCGACGCGGCGATCGTCTACGCGACGGACGCGCGGATGGCGCGGCGCGCGCGCATCGCCGAGGTCATCAATGACGGGCCGCCGATCGTCTATCCCGCGGCCGTGCTGCGCGACGCCGAGAACGCGGCGGGCGGGCGGCGGTTCCTCGAATTCCTTCGCTCGCGCGACGCGGGGGCGATCTTTCGCCGTTACGGATTTCTGACCAAGTGAAAGCCTGCCCTGAGCGAGCGAAGCGAGTCGAAGGGTGACCGACGCCGCGATCATCTGGTTCACCGTCCGCATGGCGGCGCTGGCGACGGCGCTGCTGATCCCGCCCGCGCTCGCCCTCGCGCTGCTGCTCGCGCGCGGCACGTGGCGCGGCAAGTCGGTGATCGAGACGCTGGTCGCGCTGCCGCTGGTGATGCCGCCGGTGGCGACCGGTCTCATCCTGCTGAAGCTCGTGCCGCACAGCGTCGTCTTCACCTGGCGCGCGGTGGTGATCGCGATGATGGTGATGTCGTCGCCGTTCATCGTGCGCGCGGCGCGCGTGGCGTTCGAGAACGTCAACCCGCGCTACGAACAGATCGCGCGGACGCTCGGCGCGCACGAGCCGCGCGTCTTTTTCACCATCACGCTGCCGCTCGCCCTGCGCGGCATCGCCGGCGGAGTCGTCCTCGGCTTCGCCCGCGCCCTCGGCGAATTCGGCGCGACGATCCTCGTCGCCGGCAACATCCCGGGACGCACGACCACGCTCGCCGTCGCGATCTACGACCGCGTGCAGCTCGGACGCGACAGCGCCGCGTGGCCGCTCGTCGCCGCCGGCGTCATCGTCGCGTTCATCGCCATCTGGCTCAGCGAGAAATCGACGAGGCGGCGCACATGACGCTCGTCATCGAAAACCTCGCCGTCCCGCTCGCGCACTTCGATCTCGAGGTGACGGCGACGATGAGCGCCCGCGTGACCGCGATCTTCGGCCCGTCCGGCGCGGGCAAAACGTCGCTGCTCGACGCGATCGCCGGGCTGCGCACGCTGAAGAGCGGACGGATCACATTCGATGACGTCGTGCTCTCCGACCTCCCGGCGCGTGCGCGACGCATCGGCTACGTCCCGCAGGAGACCGCGCTCTTTCCGCATCTCTCCGTCGCGAGCAACATCCGTTACGGCGGACGTCACAACGAGTCGCACGTGGTCGAAGTGCTGGAGATCGGACATTTGCTCGATCGCGGCGTGACCGCGCTGTCAGGCGGCGAGCAGAAGCGTGTGGCGCTCGCGCGAGCGCTGGTGTCCGCGCCGCGCCTGCTGTTACTCGACGAGCCGCTATCCGGCCTCGACTGGCCGCTTCGCGATCGCGTGATGCAGTTCCTCCAACGCGTGCGCGACGATTTCAACGTGCCGATGCTGTACGTCACGCATGACGAGACGGAGCTGGCGGCGATTGCGGATGAAGTGGTGCGGTTGGATGACGGAAAAGTGCGAAAAACGGCCGGAAATGCCGACTAGTCAAGCACTTTTTACGTTTTCAACGACCTGTGGAAAACGTCTCGGAAAACGGTCATATATTGCCTGTTTCGTCGAGTCGGTCGCTTTATGCCGCAAAGCGTATGCACAAGCGAATGTGCTGGTTGTCTACTAGTTGACTAATTCGTGATCTACTCCGTGGCGCCCAAATCCTTGGGCACCTTCTCTGTGCAGAAACTGCGGACGCCCTGTGCATTGACCGTCGCCCACGGAAATCGAATTGAAAATATGTACATCGTGACGGCTCGATCAGACCGGCTCCGTAAGTACCGCCAGTTGCTGCACGCGATGACCATGGTGATCGCGCACGCCGACCGGCTCGGCCATGAGCCGCTGATCGCGGTGATGGACGAGCTGAAGACGGCGATCGCGCAGGAAGCGGCGGTACTGACCCGACGCCGGCTGCGGCGGCTGCCCGCGGCTCAGGTGAACGAATGACGCTGCCGCTGGAACTGGAGATCTTCGCGAATCTCGCGACCGGTGCGGTCGCGGCAGCCGTTCTGGTCATCAGCGTGCTTCATAGCGCGCGATTCGTGGTGCGGCTGCTGCGCTGGCTCGTAGGTGAAGTACGGAAGCAGGCGAAGCTGCTGACCGGCGAAGCCCGCGAATTCATCGGCGAGCTTGTCGGCCGGCCCCTCACCCCCGGCCCCTCTCCCCGCACGCGGGGAGAGGGTGACGAGGGCGGTCTACCGGTACAACCAAACCCTCAATAACGACACCAGCTGCTGCGCATCAATCGGCTTCGTGATGTAGTCGCTGGCCCCCGCCTCCATGCACTTCTCGCGATCACCTTTCATCGCCTTCGCGGTCAACGCGATGATCGGCAGGTTCTTGTACTCGTCCCGCTCGCGAATCCTCCGCATCGCTTCGTAGCCGTCCATCTCCGGCATCATCACGTCCATCAGCACGACGTCGATGCCCGGCGTGCGGTTGAGCACCTCGATCCCCTCGGCGCCCGACTCGGCGTAGCGCACCTTCATCTTGTGGCGCTCGAGCAGCGACGTCAGCGCGTAGATGTTGCGCATGTCGTCGTCGACGACCAGCGCGGTCTTGCCGGCGAGCACCGGATCGGATTCGTGCAGCTGCTCGAGGATCTGCCGCTTGTTCGCCGGCAGGTTCGCCTCGACGCGATGCAGGAAGAGCGCGGTCTCGTCGAGCAGCCGCTCCGGCGAGCGCACGTCCTTGACGATGATCGCCTCGGCGATCCGCTTCAGCTCCGACTCTTCTTTGCGCGTCAGCTCGCGGCCGGTGTAGACGACGATCGGGATGTCGTTGATGTCGAGGTCGTTCTTCATCCGCTCGATGAACTCGAAGCCGCTCATGTCGGGCAGCCCGAGGTCGAGGACCATGCAGTCGAAGTGGCGGGTGCGCAGCGCGTCGAGCGCTTCCTGGCCCGAGCCGACCGCGGTGATCTCGACGTCGGGATCGCCGATCAGCTCGACGATCGCGCCGCGCTGCGACTCGTTGTCCTCCACCACCAGCAGCGACTTGTTCGGACGCTCCACGAAGCCTCTGATCTTCGAGAACGCCTCGTCGAGCGCGTCTTTCGTCACCGGCTTCTCGAGATGCGCGAACGCGCCGAGGCGCATGCCGCGGCTCGACTCCTCGTCCGCCGAGATGATGTGCACCGGGATGTGCCGCGTCACCTTCTCGTGCTTCAGGCGATCGAGCACCGTCCACCCTTCCATGTCGGGGAGTGCGATGTCGAGCGTGATGGCGTCGGGGACGAAGCGCTTGGCCAGCACCAGGCCGCTCTCACCGCGTGTGGCGACGAGGCCCTTGAAGCCTTTGTCGCGCGCCATCTCCAGCATGATCTTGGCGAAGTTGACGTCGTCTTCGATGATCAGCACGGAGCGGTCGCCCTTGGCGATCGTGTCGCGATCGTCGGGCACCTGCTCTTCGACGACGACCTGCTGTGATTGCGGTGGAGCGGCGGGCGCCTCGCCCGTCGATTTCGCAACGGCAGGGGCGGGCTGGAGAGCCCGCCCTACGTTCGGCGACACGTAGCTCGCCGGCACGTACAACGTGAACGTCGAGCCGATGCCGGGCTCGCTCTCCACGCGGATCTCGCCGCCGAGGAGTCGCGCGATCTCGCGGCTGATGGAGAGACCGAGGCCGGTGCCGCCGTATTTGCGCGTCGTCGATGCGTCGGCCTGCTGGAACGCCTCGAAGATGATCTTCTGCTTGTCCTCGGCGATGCCGACCCCCGTATCCGTCACGCTGAATGCGATCACCGACGGCGCGCGGTCGAGCGTCTCGTGGCCGTGCGTCCAGCCCGAGGCCACCTGCTCCATCTTCAGCGTCACGCCGCCCGTCTCCGTGAACTTGAACGCGTTGCCGAGAAGGTTCTTCAGGATCTGCTGCAAGCGCATCGGATCGGTGTGCAGCGACGTCGGCAGGTTCTGCGAGAGATCGACGTCGAACGACAGGTCCTTGTCCTGCGCCACCTGGCGGAAGTTGCGCTCCATCAGATCGCGCAGCTCCTCGAACGAGAAGTCGCTGAGGTTGAGCGACATCATTCCCGACTCGATCTTCGACAGGTCGAGGATGTCGTTGATGAGCGTCAGCAGATCGACGCCCGAGGCGTGAATCGTCCTGGCGAAATCGATCTGTTTGTCGTTGAGATTGCCATCGGGGTTGTCGGAGAGCAGCTTGGCCAGGATGAGCAGCGAGTTGAGCGGGGTGCGCAGCTCGTGCGACATGTTCGCCAGGAACTCGCTCTTGTACTTCGACGTCAGCGAGAGCTGCTTCGCCTTCTCCTCCAGCTGCTGCTTCGCTTCTTCGACCTCGCTGTTCTTCCGCTCCACTTCCGCGTTCTGCGCCTGCAGGAGCCGCGCTTTTTCTTCCAGCTCTTCGTTCGACTGCTGCAGCTCTTCCTGCTGCTGCTTGAGCAGTTCCTCGGAGGCCTGCAGCGATTTCGCCTGCTGCTCCAGCCGCTTGTTCGTCTCCGTCAGCTCTTCCTGCTGCGCCTGCAGCTCCTCGGCGAGCGACTGCGATTGCGCCAGCAGCTCCTCCGTCCGCATGTTCGCCTGGATCGTGTTCAGCACCACGCCGATCGATTCGGTGAGCTGATCGAGCAGCGACTGGTAGGTCTCCGTGAACGGCGTGAACGACGCCAGCTCCATCACCGCCAGCACCTGACCCTCGAAGACGATCGGCAGGATGATGATCTGCAGCGGCTTCGCTTCGCCGAGGCCGGAGTTGATCTGGACGTAATCGTCGGGCGCGTTGGTGAGGAGGATGCGCTGCTTCTCCACCGCCGCCTGGCCGACCAGTCCTTCGCCCGGCAGGAACTCGCGGTTGAGATGCTTGCGCTCGCGGAACGCGTACGTCGAGGCGAGGCGCAGCACCGGCGTCTCGTTGCTCATGTCGTTGATGTAGAAGACGCCGTGCTTCGCGCCGACCACCGGCGCCAGCTCGCTGAGGATCATCTGCGAGACGGTGTTGAGGTTCTTCTGCCCCTGCATCATCCGCGTGAACTTGGCGAGGTTCGTCTTCAGCCAGTCCTGCTCCGCGTTGCGCGACGTCGTCTCGCGCAGGTTGCGGATCATCTCGTTGATGTTCCCCTTCAGCGCGGCGAGCTCGCCCTCGGCCTGCACGGTGATGTTGCGCGTGAGGTCGCCCTTCGTGACTGCCGTGGCGACGTCGGCGATCGCGCGCACCTGCGTGGTGAGATTCGCGGCGAGCTGGTTGACGTTGTCGGTCAGATCGCGCCACGTGCCCGAAGCGCCCGGCACGTTCGCCTGGCCGCCGAGCTTTCCTTCGACGCCGACCTCGCGCGCCACCGTGGTGACCTGATCGGCGAAGGTGGCGAGCGTGTCGATCATCTCGTTGATGGTGTCGCCGAGCTCCGCGATCTCGCCTCGCGCTTCGACGGTCAGCTTCTGCTTCATGTTGCCGCGGGCGATGGCGGTGACGACCTTGGCGATGCCGCGCACCTGGTTGGTCAGGTTCGACGCCATCATGTTGACGTTGTCGGTGAGGTCCTTCCACGTGCCGGCCACGCCGCGCACCTGCGCCTGGCCGCCGAGCTTCCCTTCCGTGCCGACCTCGCGCGCCACGCGCGTGACCTCTTCAGCAAACGAATTCAACTGATCGACCATCGTGTTGATCGTGTTCTTCAGCTCGAGGATCTCCCCCTTCACATCGACGGTGATCTTCTTCGACAGATCGCCGTTCGCGACCGCCGTCGTCACCTGCGCGATGTTGCGCACCTGCGCGGTGAGGTTGCCGGCCATGAGGTTGACGTTGTCGGTGAGGTCTTTCCACGTTCCGGCGACGCCCTTCACCTGTGCCTGTCCGCCGAGGCGCCCCTCGGTGCCGACCTCGCGGGCCACGCGCGTGACCTCACTCGCGAACGAGTTCAGTTGGTCCACCATCGTATTAATGGTGTTCTTCAACTCCAGGATCTCGCCGCGGACGTCGACCGTGATCTTCTTCGACAGATCGCCGTTTGCGACCGCGGTCGTGACGTCGGCGATGTTGCGCACCTGGCCGGTGAGGTTCGCGGCCATCGAGTTGACCGAATCGGTCAGATCCTTCCACGTCCCGGCGACGCCCTTCACCTCGGCCTGCCCGCCGAGCTTCCCTTCCGTGCCGACCTCGCGCGCCACGCGGGTGACCTCGGCGGCGAACGAGTTGAGCTGATCGACCATCGTGTTGATGGTGATCTTCAGTTCGAGGATCTCGCCCTTGACGTCGACCGTGATCTTTTTCGACAGGTCGCCGTTCGCAACCGCCGTGGTCACTTGTGCAATATTTCGCACCTGCGCCGTGAGGTTTGACGCCATCATGTTGACGTTGTCGGTGAGGTCTTTCCATGTCCCGGCGACCCCTCGCACCTCCGCCTGACCGCCCAGCTTTCCTTCGCTGCCGACCTCTCGAGCGACGCGCGTAACCTCTGATGCGAATGAATTAAGCTGATCGACCATCGAGTTGATCGTGTTCTTCAACTCGAGGATCTCGCCCTTGACGTCGACCGTGATTTTCTTCGACAGATCGCCGTTCGCGACGGCGGTGGTGACCTGCGCAATATTTCGCACTTGATCGGTCAGGTTGCCGGCCATCGAGTTGACCGAATCGGTCAGATCCTTCCACGTACCGGCGACGCCCTGCACGTCGGCCTGGCCTCCCAGCTTCCCTTCGCTGCCGACCTCGCGGGCCACGCGCGTGACCTCCGAGGCGAACGAGCGGAGCTGATCGACCATCGTGTTGATGGTGTTCTTCAGCTCGAGGATCTCGCCCTTCACATCGACGGTGATCTTCTTCGACAGGTCGCCCATCGCGACCGCGGTCGTGACCTCCGCGATGTTGCGCACCTGCGAGGTGAGGTTGCCCGCCATCGCGTTGACCGAATCGGTCAGGTCTTTCCACGTACCGGCGACGCCGCGCACCTCGGCCTGCCCGCCGAGCTGTCCTTCCGTGCCGACCTCGCGCGCCACGCGTGTGACCTCGGCGGCGAACGAGTTGAGCTGATCGACCATCGTGTTGATCGTGTTCTTCAGCTCGAGGATCTCCCCCTTCACATCGACCGTGATCTTCTTCGACAGATCGCCCATGGCGACCGCGGTCGTGACGTCGGCGATGTTGCGCACCTGCGCCGTCAGGTTGCCGGCCATCGAGTTGACCGAGTCGGTCAAATCCTTCCACGTGCCGGCGATGCCTTTCACTTCCGCCTGTCCGCCGAGCTTCCCTTCGGTGCCGACCTCGCGCGCCACGCGCGTGACCTCGCCGGCGAACGAGTTGAGCTGATCCACCATCGTGTTGATCGTGTTCTTCAGCTCGAGGATCTCGCCGCGGACGTCGACGGTGATCTTCTTCGACAGGTCGCCCATCGCCACCGCGGTGGTGACGTCGGCGATGTTGCGCACCTGCGCCGTGAGATTGCCCGCCATGGCGTTGACCGAATCGGTCAAATCCTTCCACGTGCCGGCGACGCCCGGCACCTCCGCCTGCCCGCCGAGTCGTCCCTCGGTGCCGACCTCGCGCGCCACACGCGTGACCTCCGAGGCGAACGCTCGCAGCTGATCGACCATCGTGTTGATGGTGTTTTTCAATTCGAGGATCTCGCCCTGCGCCTCCGCGGTGATCTTCTTCGACAGGTCGCCGTTCGCGACCGCGGTCGTGACCTCCGCGATGTTGCGCACCTGCGAGGTCAGGTTGCCGGCCATGTAATTGACGGAGTCGGTGAGATCGCGCCACGTGCCGCTCACACCTTGCACATCCGCTTGTCCGCCGAGCTTCCCTTCGCTGCCGACCTCGCGCGCCACGCGCGTGACCTCCGAGGCGAACGAGCGGAGCTGATCGACCATCGTGTTGATCGTTTCCTTGAGCTCGAGGATCTCGCCGCGTGCATCGACGGTGATCTGTTTGGAGAGGTCGCCGTTTGCAACTGCCGTGGTGACGCCCGCGATGTTGCGCACCTGGTTGGTCAGGTTCGCCGCCATGTAATTAACGGAGTCGGTGAGATCGCGCCACGTGCCGCTCACGCCCTGCACATCCGCCTGCCCGCCGAGTTTTCCTTCGCTGCCGACTTCGCGCGCCACGCGCGTGACTTCCGAGGCGAATGAACGGAGCTGATCGACCATCGTGTTGATCGTGTTCTTGAGCTCGAGGATTTCGCCGCGCACTTCGACGGTGATCTTGCGGGAGAGGTCGCCGGTGGCGACGGCGGTCGTCACCTCGGCGATGTTGCGCACCTGCGCGGTGATGTTGCCGGCCATCGAGTTGACGGAGTCGGTGAGGTCTTTCCACGTGCCGGCGACGCCCTTCACATCCGCCTGTCCGCCGAGCTTTCCTTCGGTGCCGACTTCGCGCGCCACGCGCGTGACTTCCGAGGCGAACGAGCCGAGCTGGTCGACCATCGTGTTGACCGTCTTCGCCGTGCGGAGGAACTCGCCCTTCAGCGGACGGCCGTCGAATTCCGTGGCCATGGAGCGGGAGAGATCGCCGCGCGCGACCGCGCCGATGACCCGCGCGATCTCGTTCGTCGGCTGCACCAGGTCGCCGATCAGGTTGTTGACCGAGTCGGCGATGACGCCCCACTGCCCGCCCGCGTTCGCCACCTGCGCGCGCTGATTGAGCTTGCCTTCCTTGCCGACGACATTTGCGATCCTCTCGACTTCATTTGTCGAGCGCTCGTTGAGCTCGAGGATGTCGTTGAGCGTGTCGGCAATTTTTCCCTGAACGCCGGTGAACTCCACCGGCATGCGCACCTTGAAGTCGCCCTTCTTCATGGAGGTCAAGGTGCGGAGAAGTAGACGGTCGAAATCTTTCGGCGAAAGCTCGCTCGCTTTATCAATGCCGATTCCAGTGGTCATCCGAAGCTCCCTCGGTTTGTGCGGATTTGCGACTACGTGCGAGGGGAGGTTTGCAAAGGGAGAGCCATGGATGAGGGCGTTAACCCATCAGCTCGCGCAGCTTCGACGGCTCGACCGGCTTGAGGAGGTGCTCGTCGAACGGCGCCTCCTGCGCGAGCGTGCCGTAGCCGGTCAGCGCGATGAGGCGCGCGTCGGAGATCGCGCGCAGCTCGCGCGCCACGGCATATCCATCGAGTCCGGGCAGACCGATGTCGAGCAGCACGATGTCGGGATCGAACGCCTTCGCCTCGGCGATCGCATGCGGTCCGTCGGCGGCACCGCGTACCACGTGGCCGTCGCGCTCGATGAGCAGCATCAGCATCTGCCGCGTGTCGGCGTGATCTTCGACGACGAGCACGCGGCGCGTGGCGCGCGATGTTTTCTCCGGCTCGCGCGGCATCACTTCGATGTGCTCAGGCACAGAGATGGCCGGGACGCGGATCGTGAACTCGCTCCCCTGCCCCGGTCCATCGCTCGTCGCGTGCACCGTTCCGCCGTGCAGATCGACGAGCCGCCGCACGAGCGTGAGTCCGAGCCCGAGTCCGCCGCGCGGCCGATCGAGCGACGGCGGTCCCTGCACGAAGAGATCGAACGCCTGATCGATGAGCTCCGACTCCATGCCGTCGCCGCTGTCGCGCACGCGCACGACGGCCACGCCGTGATCGTTCTCCGCCGAGATGACGATGCGTCCTTCGACCGGCGTGAACTTGATCGCGTTGTGCAGCAGGTTCGCCACGACCTGCGTGAAGCGCATCGCGTCGACGTCGACCCACAACGCGCGGTCGGCGACCTCGATCGAGAGCCGCTGCCGTTTCTGCGCCGCGAGGTGCCGCCAGGTGTCCGCCGCCCCCTCGACCACTTCCTCGACGCGCACCGGGCGGCGCTCGAGATGGATCTCGCCGCGCGTGATGCGCGAGACGTCGAGCAGATCGTCGACGAGGCGCGTGAGATGCGTGGCCTGTCGTCGGATGATCTCGCGCGCCTGCTCCGCGACCGACGGATCGCGGCGTCCGAGGAGCTCGACGGCGTGCACGATCGGCGCGAGCGGATTGCGCAGCTCGTGTCCGAGCATCGCCAGAAACTCGTCCTTCCGCTCCTGCGCCTGGCGGTGCTGCGCGGCGACCGCGCCGAGGAGCAGGCCGGTGGTGACGACGACGGCCATGAAGATCTGCAGCAGGACGAGGCCCTGCTCCGGACCGGCACCGGCGAAGGGACCGCGCTCGAGGTGCGTGCCCCAGATCGCGATCGCGTTGGAGACGATGGCGACGGTCGCGGTGCCGAGCGGACCGAATCGCAGCGCGGCCCAGATCACGAACGGGAAGACGACGTACTCGGTCGCCTGCACGCGGCGGAGCACGACGAACGCCGCGGCGGAGACGGCGGCGCAGAGCACGATGCCGATGACCCCTTCCGCGGCCGCGATCCTGCGATGCCGCTTTTCAGTCCACACGAGCAGCGCCGGCGCGACGATCAAACCGCCGAGCGCGTCGCCCATCCACCAGAGCCACCAGAGTCCCGGCAGCGCGCTGACCGGGTGCACGCCGCCGGCGCCGAGCGATGCGGTGCCGACGCTCGCCGCGATGATCGGCGCGAAGGCGATCGCACCGAGGAGGATGAGGACGTCGCGGACGCGCCCGAGGCCGGCGTCGAAATCGAAGCGGCGAAGGAACGTGACGGCGAGGATCGCCTCGAGGGTGTTGCCGATGGCGATGCCGGTGGCGACGGCGAGCGGTTCATCGGCGGTCGCATTCGCGATCAGCGCGCCGAGGAAAACGCCGGCCGCGCTGCGGCGCCCGAGGCGGAGGAGCGCAGCGATGGCAAACCCGGTCGGCGGCCAGACGGCGGTCACCTGATGCGTGCTGATCGCCAGCGCGAGGCCGAGTTTCGCGAAGGCGACGTACAACGCGGCGACACCGAGGACCGTGAGGAGATCGACGAAGGGCGATTTTCTGATGGCACTCAGTCTACGATATTGACGTTATGCGAACTGTGATCACGGGCACCGGGAGCCACATCCCCGAAGTCGTGGTCGGAAACGACCGCTTCATGCAGCACGAGTTCCTCGCGCCGGACGGCAGCAGGATCGACAAATCGAACGCCGAGATCCTGCAGCAATTCGAAGCCATCACCGGCATCCGCGAGCGGCGATACGTCAGACCGGAGACGGTGACCTCGGACATCGGGCTCGCCGCCGCGCAGGCGGCGCTCGAGTCGTCGAACACCGACCCCGAGTCGCTCGACCTCATCATCTTCGCCCACAACTTCGGCGACGTGCGGCCGGGCGATCCGCGCTCCGACCTCGTGCCGGCGCTCGCCGCGCGCGTGAAGTCGAAGCTGAAGATCCGCAATCCGTTCGCCCCGGCCTTCGACGTGGTGTTCGGATGTCCGGGATGGCTGCAGGGCATGATCATCGCCGACTCGATGATCCGCGCGGGCGACGCGAAGAAAGCGCTGATCATCGGCGCCGACACGCTGTCGCGCATCTCCGACCCGCACGATCGCGACAGCCTCATTTACGCCGACGGCGCAGGCGCGACGATCCTCGAGGCACGCGACACCGACGACGGCATCCTCGCGCACGCCGTCCGCTCCGACACGCTGGAGCACGCGACGATGCTGCGCATGGGCAAGTCGTACAACGAGGATGTTTTCCTCGAGGCGATCTTCCTGAAGATGGAAGGGCGCAAGCTCTATAAGTACGCGCTGAACAATGTCGCCGGCGCCATGAAATTCGCCCTCGACCGCGCCGGCGTCGCATTACGCGACGTCGACAAAATCCTCATCCATCAGGCGAATGGAAAAATGGACGAGGCCATCCTCGCCGCGTTGTACGACCTGGAAGGGATCGAACCTCCGCCCGACATCATGCCGATGACCATCGCCACCCTCGGCAATTCGAGCGTCGCCACAGTGCCGACATTGCTCGATCTGATTTTGAAGGGGAGCCTGGACGGGCATGCGATTGATAAGGGGGACATCGTGCTGTTTGCGTCGGTGGGGGCGGGGATGCATATCAATGCGGCGGTGTACCGGGTGCCCGCCGCCCGCCCGTAACAGATAGCGGGTACCCGCCGCCCGCCCCTGACAGATAGCGGATAGCAGACAGCACCCCTCCCTTTGCTATCCGCTATCTGCTATCTGCCTCGGGCGGGTGGCGCGAAAACGGACCCACGGTCAACATTGAACCCTCATTCAGCGCCTCCACTGGTGCCTATTTCGACCCATTCACCTCGTAACTCATTGAAAATACGTGTGGCACTGCGATTGAACTCCTGACCGGCACACATCAGGAGGAATGGAAGTGATGAAACGAACCGCACTGGCCCTCGTTCTCCTTCTCACTGCAGTCGTCGCCGAAGCGAAGACCGGCGTGGTCTTCATTCATGGCAAAGGCGGCACCGACCTCGCCAGTTCCAGCGTGGCCCGCGCCTACTGGACCGACGACATGATCAAGACCACCACCAAGGGCTACACCATCCCCTACCTAATCTGCAGTTACGACGGCACGCAGTACATGTGGGTCGCCGGCAATACGGTCGCCGGGCAGATCTACAACTGGATGAACGCGAACGCGATCGACGACATCGTCATCGAGACGCATTCGTTCGGCGGCATCGTGATCCGCTGGATCATGTCGAACCCGACGTACGACTCGCGCTACCAGCCGATCATCAACCGCATCCGCTGGGTGAACTCGATCGCGCCGCCGAACAAAGGCTCCGAGGCGGCGGACCTGGCCGGCACGCTGTCGGGCTCGTGGCTCACCGGCTGGATGATGGATCTCGTCGGCCAGAAGAACAACTCGACCACGAACTGCACGACCTCCTCGATGAGCTACTACAACCAGTACTACCTGAAGGGGACGAGCGGACGTCCGGCGCTGCCGAAGACGGTCTACAACATCGCCGGCTACGGACTCTGGAACGACTTCGCGCACTCGGAGGACTACGGCCTGGCGACGCTCTCCGGAATCGCCGGGATGCCGGGCGAGGACGACGGGATGGTCTCGCAGTACAGCGCGCAGGCGGTCGGCGTCGTCTGGTTCACCACCGAGGCCAATCATCACCACAACCGGCGCAACGACTACCGCAAGATCGGCGCCTCGCTGGCCACCGACTTCTGAGATCGGAGAACGTCATGAAGCCCATTCTCGTCACTCTTCTCTTCGCCGCTCCTCTCTTCGGCCAGACCGTGACCGGCAAGTTCGCCGCCGGCGAGACGTATGTCGAGCCGGAGCGCAACGCGCCCGCCGCCACGTCGCGGATGTTCGTCCGCGCGAACGATGGTCAAGGTGTTGACCTTCCCGCCACCGGACAGGGCGGCATGATCATCGTCATCAATGACCGCATGCCGAAATCGGCGCGCCTCCGGACGCCGGCCGGCGACACCTCCTCCGAATCGATCCAGCACTTCGCCGTCGATGCCCAGGGGAACGAGGTGCTGCACATCACCAACACCATCGCCGGCCGCTATCACGTGAGCGACGTCGGCGCGGGGGCGAGCGTCGTCGCCGCGGAGCCGGAGAGCCGGCTGACGATGACCACGACGGTCGGTCCGCTGTCGCGCATGCCGGGCGACGCGATCACGCTGCACGCGACACTGCGCGACGGCGATGACGCCGTGAGCGGCGCGCAGGTCATCGCCCGCCTCGCCACGCCGGACGGCAAGGAAGGCGACGCCATCGCCCTCATCGACAAAGGCAACGGCGAGTACGAAGCGGTGATCGCCGAGCTCCCATCGCGCGCGAACGGCTTCTGGAATGTCCGCTACGACGCCGGCGGCGTGACGGCGCACGGCGTCGAGTTCGCCCGCACCGGCTCGAACCAGTTCATGAACGAGCGCCTCTCCGCGCGCCTAGGGCGCATCAATTCCCGCGTCGAAGGCGACGTGCTGCATGTGACCGCCGACGCGAGCGTCATGGAAGCGGGACGCTATCGCTTCGACGTGATCGTCGCGTCGACGCCCGACGCGAACGGTGCGCGGCAGGGAGTGGCGTGGGGCGAAGCGGCGCAGACGCTGGAGCGCGGCAGGAACGAGCTGACGATCGACATCCCGCTCGCCGGTCACAGCGCGGGCGAAATGTTCCTCGACGTGCGTCTGCTGAATCTCGACTCGATGGGACTGGCGGGACGGAAAACCATCGACATCCACAACTGAGCGAGCGCCGTAGTTTCAGCATGAGCTCAAAGCCGCTGCCTCCCGGACGCGAGGGTCTCCCGCTCCTCGGCGAGACCCTCGCCTTTGCAAAAAACCCGTTCGCCTTCATCGACGAGCGCCTCAAGCGCCACGGCCGCATCTTCCGCTCCCGCGTCCTGGGGCGCGACGCGGTGGTCATCGCCGGTCCCGAGGCCGCGGGGCGCTTCATCGACAGCAACGTCGTCGAGCGCGCGGGCTCGATGCCGCCGCACGTGCAGGAGATCTTCGGCGGACGAAGCCTCCCGCTGCTCGACGGCGACTTCCACCGTACACGCAAAGGCATCGTGATGCAGGCCTTCACGCGCGCGGCGCTGACCGCGTACATGCCGGCGATGCAGGCGAGCGTAGAGCGCAATTTCGCGACGTGGTCGAAGGCGGGCGAGATCCGCTGGCTCGACGAGATGAAGCGGCTGTCGATCGAGGTGATCTGTACGAACGTCTTCGGCATGCAGCCGGGCGATGAGATAGATCGCCTGCGCAACGACTACGACACGCTGACGCGCGGCTTCGCCACGCTGCCGATCAACCTCCCCGGCACGACGTACCGCAAGGCGCTGCAGGCGCGCGACCGGATCTTCGAGGTGCTCAGCGCGAAGGTGCGCGAGCGCCGCGCGAAGGCGACGGACGATGGTCTTTCGCGCATTCTCGCGGCGGCAGGAACGACGATGTCCGATCACGACATCGTGCTCGAGCTCCATCACATCGTCATCGCCGGCTTCATCGTCTTCGCCGAGTTCGGCGGCATCGTCGAACAGCTCACCGCGCATCCCGACGTCCGCGCGCGGCTGACCGAGGAGATCAAATCGAAATCGCCGTCGGGCGCGATCACGCTCGAGACGCTGATGACGATGCCGTACCTGCTGCAGGTCGTGAACGAGGTGAAGCGGCTCTGCCCGATCATCCCGGCGGTATTCGGCAAGACGAAGGAAGGCTTCGAGGTCGACGGCATCGCGGTGCCGGCGGGCTGGATGGTGATGTGGGCGGTGACGCCGAGCCACGTCGCGCACGGCGTGTACGACGAACCGGAGCGCTTCGATCCCGACCGCTTTTCACCCGAGCGCGCCGAGGAGAAACGTCACGAGCACGCCTTCGCGCCGCAGGGAGCGGGACCGGCGATGGGACACCGCTGCCCCGGTCTCGACTACGCGACGTACTTCATGGAGGTCTTCGCCATCGTGCTGCTGCGCGGCTACACGTGGACGCTGCCGCCGCAGAACTACGCGCTCGATTACAGCAAGACGCCTCCGGTGGCGAAGGACGCGCTGCGGGCTAACGTAGGGCGGGTCCTCTGACCCGCCCCCGCGGAGCGGCGGGTTGGAGAACCCGCCCTACGTCGAGCTCCCGCAGCAGCGCCAGGCCCTGCTGATAGATCTCGCGCGAGTCGCTCGCATCCTTGATCACGGGGAGCGATTGCTCGATCAGCGCCTTCGCCTCATCGTTGCGATGCTGCTTCGCGAGGCACTCGGCAAGACCCAGGCGCACCCACGCGGTGTACTTGTGCTCCGGTCCGCGCACGCGCTCCACGACCGCCAGCGCCAGCCGTGAGTAGCGTTCTGATTCCGCCCATCGCCCCACCTGCATGTAGTGGTCCGCCATCGCCTCGTAGCTGCGCGACGTGACGTAGTGATCGGGCCCGTACGCCGTGCTGCGGATCCTCATCGCGCGCAGCAGCATCGTCTCCGCCTCGGGGTAACGCTTCGCCGCGTCGTAAACCTGCCCCAGTCCCGAGCAGCTCGCGGCGATGTTCGGATCGTTCGGCGGCAGGATCTCCTCGCGCACGCGCAGGCTGCGCATCAGCACCTGCTCCGCCGCGCCGTAATCGCCGCGCATGCGCAGCGTCGTGCCGAGGTCCGCCAGCGCGGACGCGAACTGCGGCGCCTTCGGGCCGTAGGCCTTCTCACGAATGCGCACCGCTTCACGCAGGTCGCGCTCCGACTGCTCGGGATTCCTTCGCTGCAGCAACACGCCGAGTTGCACGAGTGTGCTGGCGACGAGCGGATGTTCGGGACCGAGGTGCTTGCGGCGCAGTGCGAGCGCCTCCTGGAACACCGGATACGCGCCGTCGCGATCGCCCTGATGCAGCAGCGCGATGCCGATCGCCTCCAGCACTTCGGCGCGCGCCACCGGCGCATCCTCCAGCCGCCCCTTGATCCGCTGCGTCCCTTCGCGCAGCAGGTCGTGCACCGACACCACCTGCCCCGATCCGTTGAACGGGTTCGTGTCGGAGAAGAGGTCGGTCATGAACTCCGTCACGAGCTCCGCCTGCTTGCGCGCTTCATCGGCGCGGCGCGCTTCGATCGTGCGGGCGATGAATCCCGCGGCGAGCGCGATGAACACGAGCAGCGTCGCCATGACGAAGCCGCGATGCCGCCGCGTGAACTTGCGCAGCCGGTCGAATGTCCCGGGAGCGCTCGCCTCGACCGGCTCGTTCGAGAGAAAGCGGCGGACGTCCGCCTGCAACTCCGACGCGGTGGCGTAGCGCTGCTCGCGATCCTTCGCCACCGCCTTCAGGACGATCGACTCGAGGTCGCCGCGCAGCAGACGCTCGAGCGCGACGGGCGTCATCGCGCGCTCGCGCGCCACGCGGTCGCGATCGTCGTCCTTCATCTCGTGGAAGAACTGGCGCGGCGTCGGGATGTCGACCTTCGCGATGCGCAGCATGCGATCGAGCATCGCTTCGTCGGGCGTTTCGTACGGCTGCTCGCCGGCGAGCAGTTTGTAGAGAACGAGCCCGAGAGCGTAGACGTCGGCGCGCGTGTCGACGTCGCCGCGCGTCACCGCGGTCACCGCCTCGGGGCTGAGATACGCCGGCGTGCCGACCACGCCGTCGCCGGTGAGCGTCGTGGCGTCGACGAGCGGACTGTCGAGCGCCTTGGCCACGCCGAAGTCGATGATCTTCGGCAGCGGCTTGCCGTCGATCTCCACGACGAGGATGTTCGACGGCTTCAGGTCGCGATGGACGATGCTCTTCTGATGCGCGTGCTGCACGCCGTCGCAGATGCCGGCGAAGAGCTCGAGGCGTTTGTCGATCGACAGCGCGCGGCGATCGCAGAACTCCATCAGCGACACGCCGTCGATCCACTCCATCACGAAGTACGGATAGCCCTCGGCCGTCGTCCCCGCTTCGAACATCTGCGCGACATTCGGATGGGAGAGGCGCGCCATCGCCTGCTGCTCTGCCTGGAAGCGGATGCGCTCCTCGTTGCGCGAGAACGGCGAGCGGATGACTTTGATCGCCACCTGCCGCCGCACCGGCTCGTCCTGCTGCGCGAGGAAGACCGAGCCCATGCCGCCCTCGCCGATCGCGCGGATCACGCGGTACGGGCCGATCTGCTGCAACACGTCTTCGGCGCGCAGCTCGTACCGCCAGGTACTGACGGTGGTCTCGTCGGGCATGGTGGATTGCCGCTATTATCGACCCAACATGTCGCGTCTGCTCAGTGGCCTGCTGCTCGTTTTCGTCGCGGCGTTCAGCTACATCTATCTCTTCAGCCGCTGGCCGGTCACGCGCGACGTCCCGTGGACGGCGTTCCTCCTTTTCATCGTCGCGCTCGCGCTGATGATCAGCGGATTCCGGCGCACGCCGCGGAAGGTCATCGCGTCGATCGTGATGGTGATCGGCATCGCGTTCATGGCGTTCTTCACCTTCGGCACGCTGATCGGGACGCGGATGCTGCCGTCGTCGCAAGGCTCGCCGGCGATCGGCGCGAAGGCGCCCGACTTCACGCTGCCGGATGCGAGTCATCGCAACGTCACGCTGTCGCAGCTCGTCGCGGCGCCAGGATCGAACGGAGTGCTGCTGATTTTTTATCGCGGCTACTGGTGACCGTTCTGCAACTCCGAGTTACGGGGTATCGAGCAGCACCTCAGTGAGTTCAAGGCCGCGGGCGTGACGCCGCTGGCGATCAGCGTCGACACGCCGGAAGAGTCGCGCACCTTGTGTCAGCGCGCCGGCTACACCTTCCCGTTTCTCTCCGACCGCAACGCGGACGTGATCCGCAAATACGACCTCCTGCACAAGAGCGGCGGCGAGCAGGGCCGCGACATCGCCCGCCCCGCCGAGTTTCTCGTCGACCGCACCGGCACCGTGCGCTGGCGCAATCTGACCGAGGACCTGCGCATCCGCGCCACGCCGGAGCAGATGCTCGAGGCCGCGCGGTCACTGCGGTAGACACGGAGCGCGGGCGTCCCGCCCGCCGACCCATGCGTGCCGGGCGAGACGCCCGACACGTGCGGACGAGGACGTCCGCGCTCCATTAACGCTACACTTGTTGCCTCTTCATGAGCGCGCTCTACCAGGTCGGAAAATATCGTCTCGTCGATCAGATCGGCCGCGGTGCGATGGGCGAAGTCTTTCGCGCTCACGACTCCGTGCTCGACCGCTACGTCGCGCTGAAAGTCATCGAGGCCGCCGGCGATGAGGAGAAGCGGCTTCGCTTCCGGCGCGAGGCGCAATCGGCCGCGCGGCTCACGCATCCGAACATCGTCGTGGTGCACGATTTCGGCGAGGACTCGGGCCGTTTCTTCATGGCGATGGAGCTGCTCGACGGCAGCGATCTGAAGCGTCTCATCCGCGACAGCGCCTTCCCCGACCTCCGCTCGAAGCTCGACGTGATGGAGCAGATCTGCGACGCGGTCGCGTTCGCGCACGCCACGAACATCATCCATCGCGATCTCAAGCCGGCGAACATCTTCGTGCTGCCGAGCGGGCAGGTGAAGATCGTCGACTTCGGCCTGGCGCGCATCGGCGAGTCGAGCGTCACCGGCACCGGCACGATCCTCGGCACGCCGAACTACATGTCGCCGGAGCAGGTGCGGGGCCGCGGCATCGACGCGCGCGCCGACATCTTCTCCCTCGGCGCGGTCTTCTACGAGCTCCTCTCCGGCCGCCGCGCGTTCGAAGGCGACTCGGTGCACGCCGTCCTCTACTCCGTGATGCAGCGCGATCCCGATCCGCTGCACCTGGTCATGCCGTCGGTTCCGGCCGCGGTCTCCGAGGCGGTGATGCGCGCGCTGCAGAAAGATCCGTCGCGGCGCTTCCGATCGGCGGAAGAGATGCGCAACGTCATGCGCGCTCTCCGTTCGCGCGGGTCGGTGCCGCAGAACATCGCCCTCTCCGAGGTCATGCGCGAGCTGACGACTGACACGCTGCACACCAATCGACGCGAGTCGATGACCAGCGTCAGCACCGGTTCGAGCCACACCGCGATCGTGCGCGAATCGCAGGAGCCGCCCGCCGCGACGTTCGTCGGCGAGCCGGGCGGGGACATCACCATCGACGCGGGTTCCGGCCGCACGTTGCTGGAGAGCGCGCTCGCCGCCGGCATCCCGCACACGCACGAATGCGGCGGCAACGCACGCTGCTCGACCTGCCGCGTCGCGGTGCTCAGCGGATCGATCAACCTCTCGCCGCGCGACTCCGCGGAGCTGAAGCTCGCGCAGCGCTTCGGCTTCGGCGACGACGTCCGCCTCGCCTGCCAGACGAAGGTGAAGGGACCGGTGAAGGTGCGGCGCCTGATCGTCGACAGCCTCGACATGCAGATCATGCGCGGCGCGGAAAAGCCGGCCCTCGGCGCAGAGATGCCGCTCGCCGTTTTGTCGGCGCGGGCGCGCGAGATCCCGGCGCTGCTGCGCCGCGGCCTGCCGTACGACGTCATCCACATCCTCAACCGCTTCTACCTGCAGATCGGCGAAGTGGTGCTGGCGAACGGCGGATCGTTCGAGCCGCCGACGGGCGCGACGATCGTCGCGTTCTTCGGACTGAACGGCGAGGACGCGCGGACGAAGTGCACGAACGCCATCCGCTCCGCGCTCCGCATGCGTCAGCGGATGGAGCCGCTGAACACGTATCTCAGCGAGCATTTCGGCGTCTCGCTCACGCTCGACATCGGCCTGCACTACGGCCGCATGATCGCCGGCTCGATCGGACATCCGAACCAGATGCGGCTCACCGCGGTGGGCGAAGCGGCGAACACCGCCGGAGCGCTCGCGGCGCTCAACGAGTTTCAGCACGGCAGCGGCATCATGGCGACGGAAGAGCTGATCAACGTCGTCGATCAGGTCAGCTACGGCCAGGTGTCGCACGAGCGGGTCGGCGATCGCGAGCTGACGGTTTACGAGGTCCTCGATTTCAACAAGCCCGACACGCACTACCTCGTGCAGACGTCGTTCGAGATCGTCGCCGCGCGCAAGGACGAAGCGTCGCGCCTCTTCTACGAGCACCTCTTCAACATCGCGCCGCAGACGCGGAAGATGTTCGACGAGGTCGACATGAACGTGCAGGGGACGATGCTGATGAACATGATCGCCGCGGCGGTGAAAGGCCTCGATCGCCTCGATGAGCTGAAGCCGGTGCTCCAGGACCTCGGCCGCCGCCACCGCACGTACGGCGCGCACGTCGAGCACTACGCCGCGGTCGAGGCGTGCCGGAAGAACCTCGTCGTGTGGGAGCACTACCTCGGCGGCATCGCCGCCGCCGGCGACCGGATGAGTGGCTGAAGCGCCGACCCTCACTTCCCATCGCTCGCCAAGCGGCGAGCGACGGGCCCCTTCTCTCCCGCGAGCGGGAGAGAGAAGAGAAACGGCACGGGCTCAATTCTTCTTTTCTCTCCCACACAGTGGGAGAGAAGGGGCCCATTCGCTCTTGCGAATGGGAAGTGAGGGCAAGGCGCCTACGCGAGCTTCACCGCCAGTGTGTAGCTGTCGCGGTCCGACTGGGTCGACACTTCGATCAGCATGCGGCCGGACTTC
>Ga0207691_10000679_pt1 | contig 33608 bp, 26 predicted proteins | sample KBSM13metaG_FD_184327 | JGI IMG/M metagenome (GOLD analysis project Ga0207691, IMG submission 184327) | Miscanthus rhizosphere microbial communities from Kellogg Biological Station, Michigan, USA - KBS M1-3 metaG (SPAdes) (version 2) | ecosystem: Host-associated > Plants > Roots > Rhizosphere >...
GCCTTCGAGGAAGGCGCGAACGCGCGTCTTGGCGGCCTCGTCGCCCGAGGCGATGGCCGCCATCAGCGATTCGACGAAGAGGCCTTCGTCCTGCGCCATGTCGGCGATCCGCGGCAAGGCATGCATGACCGCGAAGTTGGAGAGCGGCGCGTTGACGGCGATCCGCTCGGCCAGCGCCATCGCCTTGGCCAGGCCCTCGCCGGCGCCGACGACGTACTGCGAAACGCCGATCGCGAGGCCTTCGGCAGCGTCGTAGACGCGCCCGGTGAGCATCATGTCGGTCATCCGCGCCGCGCCGATCAGGCGCGGAATGCGCGCCGATCCCCCGCCGCCGACGAACAAGCCTCGTTGGCCCTCGGGCAGGCCATAGAACGCGCTCGTTTCGGCGACACGAACGTGGCAGGCGGCCGCCAGCTCGAGGCCGCCGCCGACGACCGCGCCGTGCAGCACCGCGACAACCGGGACGCGGCCGAACTGGACCTCCTGGAACGCCGCGTGCCAGGAGCGCGAATGAACGATGCCCTCGGCGACGCTGCGCTCGGAGACCTCCGCCAGGTCGAGGCCGGCGCAGAAATGATCGCCGGCACCGCTCAGCACGACCGCGCGCGTGGCGTCGGGCAGGTTGACGAAGCAGGTGTGGAGCTGCGCCACCAGCGCGTCGCTCACCGCGTTGCGCTTGGCGGGGCGATTGAGGCGCACGTGCAGCACGGCGCCCTTGGCCTCGATCACGAGCAGGTCAAGACCGGTAAGGAGCGCCGGCACAGGCCCGGCCGCGTCAGCTGAGTGTGACTTCATTGGTTAATGCTATTAAACAAGATCGGGCCGACGCCTAGGGACTTCCCGCTCATGGGACGGCTCAGGGAAAACCTGTATTCCGGCGTTCTAAATGATTATTACAGTTAACTAAATCAAAGTGAAGCGAACGCCGACGCGATGGGTGCGGCAGCCCTCACGCAAGCCTCGCACGCAGGAGATACGGACATGAAGGATTCATCGCGCCTGAAGATCGCCGCCCTCGCGGCTTGCATCGTCGCCGGCCTGCCTGCGTGCGGAGGCGACGATGACGAGCCGGCGCTGCCGCAGCTCGCCGCGGCGACCGGCGCCAGCCTGACGTCGTGCACCGATCTCACGACACGGCTCGCGTTCGCCAACACGACCTTCACCGCCGCCAACGCGATCGCCGCCGGCACGCTGACGGTCGGCGGCACGCCGGTGCCGGCACACTGCCAGCTCACCGGCCGGATGTTCCAGCGCGTCAGCGCGGTCGACGGACAGACCTATGCGATCGGCTTCGAGATGCGGCTGCCGAACGCCTGGAACGGGCGCTTCTTCTACCAGGCCAACGGCGGCACCGACGGCGCGGTCTCGACCGCCGTCGGAGGAGTCAGCGCCGGCGGCGGGCTCACCAACGCGCTCAATCTCGGCTTCGCCGTCATCAGCTCCGACGCCGGCCACAACGGCGCGCAGAACCCGACCTTCGGCATCGACCCGCAAGCGCGTCTCGACTACGGGTACCAGGCCGTTGCCAAGCTGACGCCGATGGCCAAGGCGGCGATCCAGACCGCGTACGGCAAGGCTCCCGATCGCTCCTACCTCGGGGGCTGCTCGAACGGCGGCCGTCACGCCCTCGTGGCGGCATCCCGCTACGCCGACCTGTACGACGGCATCCTGGCGGGCGACCCGGGCTGGCGACTGCCGCTCGCGGCGACGGCGAACATCGCCGGCTACCAGACCTATCTCGGTCTGGCGTCCACGCCCGGCGACCCGTCGACCGGATTCACGGTCGCCGAGAGAACCCTGGTATCCAACGCCGTCCTCGCCAAGTGCGACGCGCTCGACGGCGCCACCGACGGGATGATCCAGGACACCAAGGCCTGTCAGGCGGCCTTCAACCTGAGCCGCGACGTGCCGACCTGCGCCGGGGCGCGCGACGGCACCTGCCTCAGCGCAGCGCAGAAGACGGAAATCGCCAAGCTCTTCGCGGGTGCGACCGCGCCGTCCGGCACCAAGATCTATTCGAGCTGGCCCTATGACACCGGGCTGTACACGTCGAACTGGGGCGCGACCTGGAAGTTCGGCGCGCCGCCTTCGCGCGACGCCGGCGCGATCGCCTTCATCTGGCAGGTGAACCCGGAGACGGCCGCGGGCTTCAACGGCACCAGCTTCGCCGCGACCAGCAATCTCGACACGCTGCTGGCGAAGATCCAGGCGACGAACGCGACTTACACCGAGAGCTCGCTCTCGTTCATGCTGCCGCCGCATCCGACCGACCTGTCGGCGCTGAAGAGCCGCGGCGCCAAGCTGATGATCTACCACGGCACTGCCGATCCGATCTTCTCGAGCGACGACAGCGTCGCCTACATCGAGGGCCTGCGCTCAGCCAACGGCGGCAGTTCCGCCGATTTCGCCCGGCTGTTCCTGATTCCCGGGATGAACCACTGCGGCAGCGGCCCCTCGACCGATCAGTTCGACATGCTGACGCCGCTCGTCAACTGGGTCGAGCAGGGGATCGCGCCCAACAGCGTGATCGCCAACGTGCGCGGCGCAGGCAATCTCGGCGGCACGAACGCCGATGTGCCCGCGACCTGGTCGCCGTCGCGCTCGCGGCCGCTTTGCTCGTATCCGGCAGTCGCACGCTACAACGGCACCGGCAACCTCGAGCTCGCGTCGAGCTTCGTCTGCCAGTGACAAGCGCAGCGCTGGGCGAGCCGGCACCGCGCGGGACGCACCGCAGGGTATGCACGGACGTTAAAAGTTAAAAAACGCAACTACATTGATTGCGAAGCAGCACGAAGTCGGCGAGGCCGCCGGCTCGGTCCAAGCTGACCGCACCGAGACACACATGACAAAAGCCTCGAACCTTCGCCACCTGTTCGCGCTCGCGTTCGCGGCCGGCGCCCTTGCCGGTTGCGGCGGCGATGACGACGCGCCGGCGCCGGCGCCGGCCCCTGCCGCAGCGCTGCTCAACAATCCCGATCCGGCGAGCGGCTGCGCCTCGGTCGTGCCGCTCGCGAGCACGTTCTCCGCGCCCGGCATGACGGTCGCGATCACCTCGGCGACGCTGCGCACCACTGCCACGGCCGATGCCGCCGGCAACTATCAACCCTATTGCGCCATCGTCGGCACGATCAACGGCGGCCGAGCCGGCACCAAGATCGCCGGGCAGACCGACGCGCAAACCACCTATGCGATCGGCTTCCAGGTCAACCTGCCGAGCGCGTGGAACGGCGACATGTTCTTCAGCGGCGGCGGCGGCAGCGACGGATCGATTCCGAACACGACCGGCAACGTGACCAACGGCGAGGCTGTCAATCCGCTGCTCCGGGGGTATGCGAGCGTCTCGAACGACAGCGGCCACAGCAACGCCGTCAACAGCGACCCCAACAACGCTGGAGCCGCCGCGTTCGGCCTCGACCAGCAGGCCCGGGTCGACTTCGGCTACAACTCGATCGGCCTGACCAAGCAGTTGGCGAACGCGCTGATCTCGCGCTACTACGGCCGGGCGCACACGCGCTCGTACTTCGCGGGCTGCTCGGAAGGCGGGCGCGAAGCGATGGTGGTCGCCCAGCGCTTCGGCAGCGAGTTCAACGGCATCATCGCCGGCGATCCCGGATCCGATCTGCCGAAGGCGTGGCTCGCCGAGGCATGGAACACGCAGCAGTTCGCCAACGCGGCGCGCGCCCAAGGCTTCTTCGAGACCACCGGCCCCGGGGCCGGCGTCACGCCGTTGCTCAACGCCGCGATCCAGCCGGCGCAATGGACGGCGTTGCAGACGGCCATCCTGGCCAAGTGCGATGCGGCCGACGGCCTTGCCGACGGCATGGTCAACAAGACCTGCAGCTTCGACGTGACGACGCTCACCTGCGGCACCGCCGGCGCGCCGGCGGCCTGCCTGCTGCCCGCTCAGGCCACCGCACTGAAGAACGTCGTCGCCGGCGCGAAGAACTCGGCAGGGACTTCGCTCTACAGCGACTGGCCGTGGGACCCGGGCATCGGCCAACCCGGCTGGCTCGCGTGGGACACGGGCAACTACAGCACCACCGGCGTCAACACGGCGATCAACGTCACTCTCGGCGGCGGCGCCGGACCGTTGATCTTCACGACCCCGCCGACGACCGGGCTGGCCACGGCCAACTCGCTGGTGCAGTACCAGCTCACCTTCAACTGGGACACCGACGTCGCCAAGCTCACGGCGACCACGCCCACCTATCCGGTGGCACCGCTCGACTTCATGGGCACGCATTCGACCGACCTCTCGGCGTTCAAGGCCAACGGCGGCAAGATGATCCTGTACCACGGGCGCGGCGATCCGGTGTTCTCGTTCAACTACACCGCCGGCTGGATCGACTCGCTCAACCTGACGCCGGGCAACGGCACGGTCAAGGACTTCGTCCGCCTGTTCGGCGTGCCGGGAATGAACCACTGCAGCGGCGGCCCTGCGACCGACAGCATTCCGGTCTTCACCGCGCTCGTGAACTGGGTCGAGAAGGGCGCGGCGCCCGACAGCATCGTCGCCTCGTCGAGCACGACTGCGCCCGCGGCCTACGGCTGGACCTTGCCGGCCGGGGCGACCACGCGGGTGCGTCCGCTGTGCCCGTACCCGCAGTACGCACGCTATATCGGCGCGACCGGCACGAGCGCGGCGGCGCTGGCGGCGCAGAACAATCCGAGCAGCTACGTCTGCACGACGCTCTGATCGCAACGATGGCGCGGCCGGCCACGAGAGTGCGCGCCGGCCGCGCAGTGCCGTGTCGGAGGTGCGCACCGGTTCGCCTTCGCATCTGATGCCGCGACCCGTTCCCGCGACCAAGACCGCTCGCAAGGCCGTCGGCGCGAACCACCCGCACCCCGATATCGCGTTGCCGGGCGGCCTCGTCCACGGCCGGATGCGCAAGCTGCTCGGCTACAACCTGGCGCAAGCGACCATCCCGAGCCTGAAGATTTTCAGCAAGCGCATCGGCGAGCCGTTTCAGCTCCGCCGGCTCGACTTCACGATCCTGATGCTGGTGGCAGCCAACCCGGACGTCACCCAGCGCCAGATGTCGCTGGCGCTCGACGTCTCCGCACCGCGACTGACGCTGGTCTGCGACAAGCTCGAGGAGCGGGCGCTGATCACACGCACGCGCAGCGAGTCCGACCGGCGCAAGCAGTACATCGCGCTCACGCGCAAGGGTGCGGCGCTGGTCAAGAAGGCGGATCACATCGCCGACAGCATGGAGAAGGAGCTGCTCGGGCATCTCACCGAGATCGAGCGCACGATGCTGTTCCAGCTGCTCGAGAAGGTCGCGATCCACCGCCACGTCTAGGAGACACAGGCATGACCCACCCTCGTTCGAGCGCGCTGTCCTTGCTCGTCTGCACGGCAGTGGCCGTTCTGGGCGCCTGTGCCGCAAAATCGCCGGCAGTGCCGTTGTCGCCCGCGCAAGGGGCGACGCTGGCGAGCTGCACCGGGCTCGAACGCAAGCTCGCCTACCCGCTGACGTCGTTCAGCGCCAGGCCTGTCGCCGCCGGCGAGCTCAGCGTCGCCGGCAAGCCGATCGCCGCGCACTGCCTCGTCACCGGCCGGATGAACGAGCGCACCAGTCCGGTCGACGGCAAGCGCTACGCGATCGGCTTCGAGATGCGCCTGCCGGAGGCATGGAACGGGCGCTTCTTCTATCAGGCCAACGGCGGCGTCGATGGCAGCGTCGTCACGGCGACCGGCGCGGTCAGCGCCGGTCCTGGCCTCGACAACGCGCTCGCGCAAGGCTTCGCCGTGATCAGCTCGGACGCCGGTCACAACGCCTCGCAGAACGGCAGCTTCGGCATCGACCCGCAGGCGCGCCTCGACTACGGCTATCGCGCCGTCGCGCAGCTCACGCCGATGGCCAAGCAGGTGATCGGCGCGGCCTACGGCAAGCCGCCCGACCGCTCCTACATCGGCGGCTGCTCGAACGGCGGCAGGCACGCCCTGGTCGCCGCGGCCCGCCTGGCCGACGAGTACGACGGCTTTCTCGTCGGCGATCCCGGCACCGTACTGCCGCGCGCCGCGATCGCCAACCTCGCCGGCGGGAAGACGTACTCATCGCTGGCCACCAATCCGGCCGATCCCGCGACCGGCTTCAGCCTCGCCGAGCGCCAGCTCGTCTCGGGCGCCGTGCTCGCACGCTGCGACGTGCTCGACGGCGTGCGCGACGGCATGGTGCAGGACACGAGCGCCTGCCAGGCGGCATTCGATCTCGATCGCGACGTGCCGACATGCAGTGCGGCGCGCGACGGAACGTGCCTTTCGGCGGCGCAGAAGTCGGGCATCGGTCGTCTCTTCGCGGGCGCGCCGACACGCGACGGCAAGCCGGTCTATGCCAGCTTCCCGTACGACGCCGGGCTCGCGACGCCCGACTGGGCGAGCTGGAAGTTCAGCGCACCGGCGACCCGCGACGCGGGCGCCGTCGCCGACATCTGGCAAGTGCCGCCGGCCGATCCAGCCGCCTTCGACGGCCGCGCATTCATGCTCGCCAGCGACGTCGACGCACTGCTCGCCAAGGTGCAGCTCACCGACGCGACGTACACCGAGTCGGCGCTCTCCTTCATGCTGCCGCCGCATCTGGCCGACATGTCGGCGGTGCGCAAGCGCGGCGCGAAGATCGTCATCTTCCACGGCACCAGCGATCCGATCTTCTCGAGCGCGCACAGCGTCTCGGTCTACGAGAGCTGGAGTGCCGGCTCGGACGCCGACGCGGCCAAGTTCGCCCGGCTCTACCTGGTGCCGGGGATGAATCACTGCCGAGGCGGCCCGGCGACCGATCAGTTCGACCTGCTCACGCCGCTCGTCGCCTGGGTCGAGCGCGGGCAGGCGCCCGGGACGGTCAGCGCGAGCGCAAGAGGCAGTGGCAACGCTGCCGGAGCCAACGCCGACGTGCCGCCGAGCTGGTCGGCGACCCGGACGCGGCCGCTCTGTCCCTATCCGACGGTCGCGCGCTACAGCGGCAGCGGCGACATCGAAACGGCGGCAAGCTTCGTCTGCCGCTGACCGCGTCGAGCCGACCCTGGTGCCGTCATGCGAGCTCCCGACACTCGGGGTATACAAGCGGGTCTGACGCCCTCATCACTTGCTGAGACCCCGCCATGAACACCACCGACCTGATCGCGATCGACACGCACACCCACCTCGAGGTGTCGTGCCGCAACCCGTTCGACAACTACGGCGAGGAGTACGACCGCGCCGCAGACAAGTACTTCCGCTCGAGCAAGCGGCCGACGATGGACGAGACGATCGCGTTCTACCGCGAGCACAAGATCGGCTTCGTCAACTTCACGGTCGACGCCGAGACGCAGATGGGACGGCGGCGGATTCCGAACGAGGAGATCGCCGAGGCGGCCCAGAAGAACAGCGACATCATGATCGCCTTCGGCTCGATCGATCCGCACAAGGGCAAGATGGGCGGCCGCGAAGCGAGGAAGCTGGTCGAGGAATACGGCGTCAAGGGCTTCAAGTTCCACCCGACGGTGCAGGGCTTCGACGTCACAGACACCATGGCGTGGCCGATCTACGAGGTGATCGCCGAATACAAGCTGCCCGCCGTCTTCCACAGCGGCCATTCGGGGATCGGCTCGGGGATGCGCTGCGGCGGCGGCCTGCGCCTGCAGAACTCGAATCCGATGCTGCTCGAGGACGTGGCGATCGCCTTTCCCGACATGCAGATCATCGTCGCCCATCCGTCGTGGCCATGGCAGGACGAGGCGATCTCGCTCGCCATGCACAAGCCGAACATCTGGATCGACCTCTCGGGCTGGAGCCCGAAGTACTTCCCGCCGCAGCTGGTTCAGTACGCGAACACGCTGCTCAAGGACCGGATCCTGTTCGGCAGCGACTTTCCGCTGATCACGCCTGATCGATGGCTGAAGGACTTCGAGGAGGCCGGTTTCAAGGACGCGGTCAAGCCGCTGATCCTGAAGCAGAACGCGATGCGCCTGCTCGGCCTCGACGCAGGCGCCGCCCAGGCGGCGCCCGCGCCAGCGAACGTCAGGGCTTGACGCTCAGCTTGTTCTCGACCGACTTCACGCCTTCCGTGCCCTTGGCGATCGCGACGGCCTTGTCGGCGTTGCCGGCCTTGTCGGCCGAGCCGTTCAGGGTCACGACGCCGTTCTTGGTGTCGACGTCGATCGCCAGGCCCTTCACGTCCGGGTCGGCGAGGAGCTGAGTCTTGACCTTGCCGGTGATCGCGGCGTCGCCGGCCGCGTCGCCGGCCTTGCTCATCGCGCTCTCGGTCGCAGCCATCGCGTTGGACGCGGCGGGGCTCGGGGAAACGGTCGTCGACGAGGTGGTGGTCGCCGTCGATCCAGGAGCGGTGTCGGTCGTGGTCGTGCGCTTCTCGCACGCGGACAGAAGCGCCGCGGCGGCAAGAACGGACAGGGCGGCAAGATGGGTTCGATGTGCTTTCACGAAAGTCTCCTACGCCATTCGAAATTGCTGGCGGATGCGCTCATTCTCGGCAGGGAGGGCGGCCAAAAAAGGCGTCCGACGCAGATCACGCCGTCGGCCGACGCGGGCGCGGCACCCGGTCCGACGAGTTGTCGGTTCAATCCGACAGATTCGGCCGGTCCGCGCCCGGCCGCGCCGGCATCACGCCGTCGCGGAGGCGCCGAGCCGGGCCAGCCAGGCGCGCTCGCGCAAGCCCGGGCTGACGCGAAATCGCTCGCCGCGGTAGTGGGCGTCGAGCTGATCCAGCATTGCTTCGATCGCGGCGACGTCCCAGCGGGCGAGGAACTCGAACGGCCCCGCCGGATGGCTGACGCCGAGCTTCATCGCCAGGTCGGCGCCTTCGGCCGTGCACACGCCCTGGTGGACGGCATCCGACGCTTCGTTGACGAGCATCGCCACGGTGCGGGCGACGATCAGCCCGGGCGCGTCGCCGACGAGCTGCGGCTGCCAGCCGGCGATGCGCAGCCAGTCGGCCGCCTGCTCGCGCCACGCCGCCGAGGCGCTGGCTGCGAACGCGAGCGCCAGTGCCGTCCCGGGTTCGCCGCCTCCGGGTGCGACCGGAAGGTCGAAGACCGCGAGATCGCGGACGCCGTCTTCGGCGGCGACTCGGGTGGCCGCGCGGCCGTCGCTCAGGCGCAGCTCGCCGGCATCGGTCTGCAGGCCGTTCCAGCGGCTCGACGGATCGGCTTCGAAGTTCACCCCCGCCTGCTCGAGTTGCGCCGCCCAGCGATCGACGGCGATGCCATGGCCGTGCAAGGCGACGATCGCGCCCGGCGGCACCGGCGGCGCGACCAACGCAGGCGCCGCGGCCGGCGCCGCCTTGGCCTCGCCGTAGGCGAAGAAGCCGCGCCCGGACTTCCGGCCGAGCAGTCCGCCGTCGACGAGCTCGCGCTGCACCAGCGAAGGAACGTAGCGCTTGTCGCCGAAGTTGGCGTCGAACACCGATTGGGTGACAGCGAAGTTGGTGTCGTGGCCGATCAGGTCCATCAGCTCGCACGGCCCCATGCGAAAGCCCGCGCCGCGCAAGCACGCGTCGATCGTCGCCGGTGTCGCGAGCCGCTCGTGCAGCAGCGCGAGCGCCTCGGCGTAGTACGGCCGGGCGATGCGGTTGACGATGAAGCCCGGCGTCGAGCGCGCGTGCACCGGCGTCTTGCCCCAGCCCCGGCTGAGCTCGAAGATCGCCTCGGCGACCGCGGGATCGGTCTGCAGCCCGGAGACGACCTCGACCAGCTTCATCAGCGGCACCGGGTTGAAGAAGTGCATGCCGACGACTCGGCCGGGCGCCTTCAGCCCGTTCGCGAGCGCGGTGATCGAGATCGACGAGGTGTTCGACGCCAGGATGCAGCCGGCGCCGACGACCGCCTCCAGGTCGCGCAGCAGGCCGCGCTTGACCTCCGTGTTCTCGACGATCGCCTCGACCACCAGGCCGGCCGTGGCGCCCTCCTCGAGCCGGGTCGCGGCGCGGATGCGGCCGGCGATCGTCTTGGCTTCGGTGGCGTCGAGCTTGCCCTTCGCGGCCAGGCCGTCGAGCGTCGCGGCGAGCTTGGCGCGCGCCGCGGCCGCGGCCCCTTCGCGCGCGTCGAACAGCGCCACGGCGTGGCCGGCCTGCGCCGCGACCTGGGCGATCCCCGCGCCCATGATGCCGGCGCCGACGACGAAGACAGGCGTGTCGCGGTCGAGATTCATCGTGGCGATTATGGCGAGCGCGAGCTCACCGGTGGCGCGCGGCGACGCTGCCGCCACTACAGTGCGCGCAGGCAAGGCGGAGACTAGCGATGCGTTATCTGGTGGTGGGTGCGGGTGCCCTCGGCGGCTACTTCGGAGGTCGCCTGCTCGAGGCCGGCCATGACGTCACCTTCCTGTTGCGTCCCGGCCGCGCCAGGGCGTTGCAGGCGACCGGGCTCGTGGTCAAGAGTCGCTGCGGCGATCTTGCGTTAGCCGCGCCGCCGTTCGTTCTCGCCAACGCGATCGGCGCGCCGTTCGATGTCGTCATCGTCGCCTGCAAGGCCTACGACCTGGTCGAGACGATGGCCTCGTTCGCGCCTGCCGTCGGGCCAGCGACCGCGATCCTGCCGCTGCTCAATGGCCTGCGCCACCTCGACGCACTGAAGCAGCGATTCGGCGCGGAGCGCGTGCTCGGCGGCCTGTGCCTGATCTCGGCGACGCTCGACGCCGCCGGGACGGTGCAGCACCTGAACGACCTGCACACGCTCGTCTTCGGCGAGCTCGACGGCACGACTTCGGCGCGTGTCGACGCGATCCGGAGCGACTTCGCCAGCACCCGCTTCGACGGCCGCGCGAGCGGCGAGATCGTGCTCGAGATGTGGGAGAAATGGGTCTTCATCGCCTCGGCGGCGGGCATCACGTGCCTGATGCGGGCGACGATCGGCCAGATCGTCGCCGGCGGCGGCGCCGACTTCGGCGTCGCGCTGCTCGACGAGTGCCGCGCGATCGCGGCGGCCAACGGCTTCGCGCCGCGTGGGCCGGCGATCGAACGCGCGCGGGCGATGCTGACGGCCGCAGGCTCGCCGATCTCGGCGTCGATGCTCAAGGACATCGAGCGCGGCGGCGCGGTCGAGGCCGATCACGTGCTCGGCGATCTGATCGCGCGCGATCCGCGTCAGCCGCAGGGCGTCTCGCTGCTGCGCGTCGCCTACGCCCACCTGAAGGCTTACGAGACCCGCCGCGCCGCGACCTCCTGAGCACTGCCGGCGAGCGCGATGCCGGCGCGAACGACGTCGCCGACGACGATGATCGCCGGGCTCGCAAATCCGTCGCGTGCGACGACCTCGGCCAGCACGTCGAGTCGGCAGATCGCGTGGCGCTGCGTCGCCAGGCTCGCGTCCTGGACGATCGCCACCGGCATGTCCGCTGCCAGGCCGGTGCGAAGCCCCGCCTGCAGCGATTCGACGCTGGCGATCCCCATGTAGACGACGACCGTGATGCCGCTCGCCGCGGCGGCGGCGATCGCCGGCCAGTCGAGCGCGGCGTCGCTCGCGTCGCGACGCGCATGGCCGGTCAGGAACATCACGCCGTGGGCGTGGTCGCGATGGGTCAGCGGCACGTCGATCGCGCTCGCCGCCGCGAGGCCCGAGGTGATGCCGTTGACGACCTCGACTTCGAGTCCGAGCTCGCGCAGATGCGCCGCCTCCTCGCCGCCGCGACCGAACACGAACGGGTCGCCGCCCTTCAGGCGGACCACCCGCTCGCCGCGCAGCGCCTCGGCGACCATCAGCCGCTCGATGAACGCCTGCGGCGTGCTCGCGCAGCCGCCGCGCTTGCCGACGCGGACGATTCGCGCCGAGCGGCGCGCGAAGCGCAGGACGCAGGTGCCGACCAGGTCATCGACCAGAAGCACGGTCGCGCGCCGGATCGTGCGAATCGCCTTCAGCGTCAGCAGCTCGGGATCGCCGGGGCCCGCGCCGACGAGGTGAACCAGCGGCCGGCAGCGCGTGCCGGCCGTCACGCGACGGCTCCGTCGGGCTGGGCCGTGGCTGACCGCGAGACGGCACCGACGATCCGGCGCAGCTCGGGCAGGCACGAGCCGCAGTTGGTGCCGCACTTGAGGTCGGCCTGGAGCAGCCTGAGCAACGCGTCGCCGGGACCGCCGCGAGCGCCGATGCAGGCCGCGATCTCGCTCTCGCTGACGTTGAAGCAGCTGCACACCTGTCGGCCGCGCGCGGCCATCTGCACCGGCGCCTTCGCGCCGGCGACCAGGAGCGAGCGACCGTAAGCCTCGGCAGGAAGCTGCTCCTGCAGCAGCGGCCTGATCCAGGCCTCGGCGCTGATGTCGCCGGCGAGCAGGAAGCCTTCGAGGCGCGTCGCCGCGGTGCTGCCCGACAGGCGCACCGTCCGGCGCTGGCCGCGCTGCACATCGGCGTAGTGCAGGCGCGGCCCCGACGCCGGCTGGTCGAGACCGAGCAGGGCTTCGATCGCTTCGAGCACTGCCGCCGGCACCGCCGCGCGACCTGCGGCGCGAAAGAGCACGCCGGTGCGCTCGCGTCCGAACGGTACGCAGCTGGCGAAAGCGAACTCGGCCATCAGAGGCCGCAGCGCCTCGCGGACGGTGAGCGCTCGATCGTCGGCGAGCCAGGCGAGCGCGAGCACGCGGGCCGGCAGTTCGGCCTTCGCCACCTTGACCGCCGCGTGCTTGAGCTCGGGCTGCTTCGACTGGCCGCAGAACGCCGGCTGGGTCAACGCGTTGACGCCCGCCAGGCGAGCACCAAGCGCACCCTCGCCCGCCGCGCCGCGACCCGAGACGAACTCCTCGCCCCAGTGCATCGCCATGAACACCTGCGCCGGTGGCTGGGCGGCGCTGCGCTGCGCCGCAACGACGAGCTCGCCGCGGCGCGAAGCCACGGTGACGAGATCGCCGTCGGCCAGGCCGAGACGGGCCATGTCTTCGCCGTTCATCTCGAGCGCCGGCTCGGGAGCATGGCCGAACAAGCGGCCGATCGAGCCGGTGCGGCTCATGCCGTGCCATTGGTCGCGCAGGCGCCCGGTATTGAGCGCGAACGGGAAGCGGGCGTCGCGCGCCTCGGCCGGCTTCGCGTAGGGCGCATCGACAAAGCGCGCGCGGCCATTGGCGGTGGCGAAGACGCCGTCTTCGTAAAGGCGCGCTTTGCCGGCGCGCGCGCCCTCGGGCCAGGGCCAGAAGGCCGGCTCGGCATCGAGCCGCTGGTAGCCGAGACCGGTGATGTCGAGGTCGCGGCCGCGCGTCGTCTCGCGATGCTCGTTCCACACCGATTCGGCATTCGCGTAATCGAACAGCGAACGCGCGCCCGGGCGCAGGCGACGCTCGAGTCGGCGCGCGAAGTCGGTCGCGATCGCCCAGTCTTCACGTGCCGACCCCGGCGCGGCGACCGCCGGGCGGACGCGGCTGATGCGGCGCTCGCTATTGGTGACAGTGCCGTCCTTTTCGCCCCAGGTCGCCGCCGGCAACAGCAGATCGGCGTAGGCGCAGGTCGCGGTGGTCGCGAATGCTTCCTGGACGACGACGAACTCGCAGCGCTCGAGCGCGCGCCGCACCATCGCTTGATCGGGAAGTGACTGCGCCGGGTTCGTGCAGGCGATCCAGAGCGCCTGGATCTGCCCGTCGGCGGCCGCCTGAAACATCTCGATCGCCGTCTTGCCGGGAACTGCCGGTACCTCCGCGACACCCCAGAGGCGGGCGACCTCGGCGCGATGCGTCGGGTCGGCGAGGTCGCGATGCGCCGACAGCAGGTTGGCCATGCCACCGACCTCGCGCCCGCCCATCGCGTTCGGTTGGCCGGTGAGCGAGAACGGCCCGGCTCCCGGCTTGCCGATCTGGCCCGTGGCCAGGTGCAGGTTGATCAGGGCCGCGTTCTTGTGGGTCCCGCTGGTGCTCTGGTTCAACCCCTGGCAATAGAGCGAGAGCGTCGGGCGACGCGATGTCGCCGCGTCGCCGAGGTTGGCGAACCAGCGCGCCGCCTGCACCAGATCGGCCTCGGCGATGCCGCACAGGCGCGCCACGTCCTTGGGCGCGAAGTCGCGCACGCGCGCCTTGAGCGCATCGAAGCCGCTCGTGTGCGCGGCGATGTACGCCGTGTCGAGCCAGCCTTCCCAAAGCATGACGTGAAGCAGGCCGTGGAAGAGCGCGACGTCGCTGCCGGGCTCGATCGCCAGGTGCAGGTCGGCGACCTCGGCGGTCGCGGTCCGGCGCGGATCGACGACGACGATCTTCAGCCCCGGATTGGCGCGGCGCGCGTCCTCGATGCGTCGGAACACGATCGGGTGCGCGAACGCCGTGTTCGAGCCGGCGATGAAGATCGTCGCTGCATGCGCCAGGTCGTCGTAGCAGCACGGCGGCGCGTCGGCGCCGAGCGTCGCCTTGTAGCCAGCGACCGCGCTCGACATGCACAGGCGCGAGTTGGTGTCGACGTTGTTGGTGCCGACCAGCCCCTTGGCGAGCTTGTTGAAGACGTAATAGTCCTCGGTCAGGAGCTGGCCCGAGATGTAGAAGGCGACCGCATCCGGGCCATGCGTCGCGATCGTCGCCGCGAAGCGGTCGACGGCAAGGTCGAGCGCGTCGTCCCAGGCGATCGGTTGCGGCGCCACGCCGCGCGCGAGGCGACGTTGCGGCTCGAGCAGACGTGTCTGCATCGTCACCGCGTGCGTGGCCGTCAGGTGCAAGGTGCTGCCCTTGCTGCACAGGCGCCCGAAGTTGGCGGGGTGGTCGGGATTGCCGCGGACACCGGTGATGGCGCCGCGCTCGGTCTCGATGATCACGCCGCAGCCGACGCCGCAGTAGGGACAGGTCGAACGCGTCTCGGGCACGGCGCGACGACCGCTTCAGGCCGCGACCGGCACCGGCTGCGCCAGCTCGGCGAGATCGAGCGCCACGGCGCCATCCTCGACGCGAACGCTGAAGCGCTGCACGCAGCCGACGTCGGGCGCGGCGGCGCAGCCGTCGTCCAGGCCGATGGTCCAGTTGTGCAGCGGGCAGGCGACGCTCTCGCCGAAGACGATTCCCTGCGACAGCGGGCCGCCCTTGTGCGGGCAGCGGTCGAGGAGCGCGAACACCTTGTCGTCGGCAGTGCGGAAGACGGCGATGTCGCCGCCGCTCGCGCGCGTCACCGTGCGCGCGCCGAGCACCGGGATGTCGTCGACGCGGCAGATGGTCTTCCAGTCGTTCATCGTCGTGCCCCGGTCAGATCGCGATCGGCTCGAACTGGCGCACGTCGACCCGCGCCTTGTCGTGCTCGAACCAGGGATCGGGCAGGCCGTCGAGCGAGAAGCGCAGCCGCTCGAAGAGCCGCTTCTGGTTCTCGACATCGTCGATCACCCGCGCTTTGACGTGGTCGAGGCCGACCCGACCGACGTAGTGCACCGTCCGCTCCAGGTACCAGCCCTCCTCGCGATAGAGCTGCAGGAACGCCGCCGAGACGTCGAGCACCTCCTGGTGCGTCGTCACCTTGCAGAGGAACTGGGCGACGTCCGTCTTGATGCCGCCGTTGCCGGCGACGTAGATCTCCCAGCCCGAGTCGACGCCGATCACGCCGACGTCCTTGATGCCGCTCTCGGCGCAATTGCGCGGGCAGCCGCTGACCGCGAGCTTGACCTTGTGCGGCGCGTACATGCGCCAGAGGTCGCGCTCGAGCTCCTTGCCCATCCGGGTCGAGTCCTGGGTGCCGAAGCGGCACCACTCGCTGCCGACGCAGGTCTTCACGGTGCGCAAGGTCTTGCCGTAGGCATGCCCCGACGGCATGCCGAGGTCCTGCCAGACCGCCTGCAGGTCCTCCTTCTTCACGCCGAGCAGGTCGATGCGCTGGCCGCCGGTGACCTTGACCGTCGGGATCTTGTACTTGTCGACGACGTCGGCGATGCGGCGCAGCTCCGACGAATTGGTTTCGCCGGCCCACATCCGCGGCACGACCGAGAAGGTGCCGTTCTTCTGGATGTTGGCGTGGGCGCGCTCGTTGATGAAGCGCGACTGCGGATCGTCGAGCGCCTCGTGCGGCCAGGTGCTGATCAGGTAGTAGTTGACCGCCGGCCGGCAGCTCGCGCAGCCGTTCGGCGTACGCCAGTCGAGGTGCTCGTAGACCTGGGCGATCGTCAGCAGGTGCTGCTCCCTGATCGCGTCGCGCACCTGCTGGTGGTTGGCGTCGGTGCAGCCGCAGACGGGCTTGAGCTTCGGCGCCGCGGTATAGCCTGCACCGGCGGTCGCCATCAGGATCTGCTCGACCAGCCCGGTGCACGAGCCGCACGAGCCGCTCGCCTTGGTGCACTTGCGAACCTCGTCGAGCGTGAACAGTCCCTGCTCGCGGATCGCCTTGACGATCGTTCCCTTCCTGACGCCGTTGCAGCCACAGACCTCGGCGCTGTCGGCCATCGCCGAGGCTCGGTTGTTGCCCGCATGTCCGGTGTCGCCGAGGTGCTGCTCGCCGAACATCAGCTGGTCGCGGATCTGGGCAATGTTCTTGGCCTCGCGGATCATGTCGAAGTACCACGAGCCGTCGGCGGTGTCGCCGTAGAGGCAGGCGCCGATCAGCTTGTCGTCCTTGACGACGAGCTTCTTGTAGACGCTGTTGTACGGGTCGCTGAGGAGGATCTCCTCGCTCTCGCCGCCGCCGGCGAAGTCGCCCGCCGAGAACAGGTCGATGCCGGTGACCTTGAGCTTGGTCGAGGTCTGCGAGCCGAGGTAGCGGCCGATGCCGAACTCGCCGAGATGGGTCGCGCACACCTTCGCCTGCTCGAACAGCGGCGCGACCAGGCCGTAGGCGATGCCGCGATGCGCCGCGCATTCGCCGACGGCGTAGATGCGACCGTCGGTGATCGTCTGCATCGTGTCGTTGACGACGATGCCGCGGCTGCAGTGCAGGCCGATCTTCTCCGCCAGCGCCGTGTTCGGGCGGATGCCGGCGGCCATGACGACGAGATCGGCGCGCTCCTCGCTGCCGTCCTTGAACCGGACCGCTCGCACCCGCCCTCGCGCCGGGCCCGGCTCGCCCTCGGGTCCGGTCTCTTCGCCGACCAGCGCCGCCGTCTGCGCGCCGATCAGGAACTTCAGGCCGCGGCTCTCGAGCGACTTCTGCAGCATGTTGCCGGCGACTTCGTCGAGCTGGCGTTCCATCAGCCAGGGTGCGATGTGGACGACGGTCACGCTCATGCCGCGCAGCATCAGTCCGTTGGCCGCCTCGAGGCCAAGCAGGCCACCGCCGATGACGACCGCGTGCTTGTGCGTCTTCGCCGTCTCGATCATCGCGTTGGTGTCGGCGATGTCGCGATATGAGATCACGCCTGCCAGGTCCTTGCCGGGCAGCGGCAGGATGAAGGGGTTCGAGCCGGTCGCGACCAGCAGCCGGTCGTACGGCGCCTCGGTGCCGTCGTCGGCGACGACGATGCGCCGGCTGCGGTGGACGTCGACGACCTTCTTGCCGAGGTGCAGGGTGATGTCGTGCTCGTCGTACCAGGAGAGCGGGTTGAGGACGATGTCGGCGAGCGTCTGCTCGCCGGCGAGCACCGGCGAGAGCAGGATCCGGTTGTAGTTCGGGTGCGGCTCAGCACCGAACACGGTGATCTCGTACAGGTCTGGGGCGATCCGCAGCAACTCCTCGAGCGTTCGCACCCCGGCCATGCCGTTGCCGACCATCACCAGCTTCATCTTCTTCAATGGAACCTCCGCAGAGCGCCGTGGTGCGCTCCTTGCATCGCTACCTGCATGGACCTTCCCTTTCGCCCGTGGCGGTGGGTGCCGTCATGACCACGGCGCTCGTCGTCGAAGGCTCGCCGCCCGGCGGCATCGACCTGATCGGCGATCTCGCGGCGGCCGGAATTCACGTGCGTGGTGCGGTCGCGCGCGGCGCGCTGGTGCGCGAGGCGGCGCAGGCCGCTCCCGACGTCGTCGTCTGCTACGAGGTTTCGCCCGACGATGCCCTGTTCGAGGCCTTCGCCCTGCTCGCCGAGACCGCGCCGCGGCCGGTCGTGCTCTTTACCCACGACCCCGACGTCGCCAAGGCGACGCGGGCGATGGAGTGCGGCATCCACGGCTACGTCGTCAACGGCTACGGCGCGCATCGGCTGCGTGCCGTCGTCCATGTCGCGCGCGCGCGCTTCGACCGCGAGCGCCGGATCGACGCCGAGCTCGCCGACGTCACGCGCCGCTTCGACGAGAGGAAGCTGGTCGACCGTGCCAAGGGAATCCTGATGCGGGCGCGCCAGGTCTCGGAGGAGGAAGCCTTCGCCGTCCTGCGCGCGGCGTCGATGCACAGCAACCGGCGCGTCGGCCAGGTCTCGCAGCAGGTGATCGCCGCCGCGCACTACGCCGACGCGGTCAATCGCGCCGGCAAGCTGCGAATGTTGTCGCAGCGCTTCGTCAAGGCCGGTGCGCTCGGCGTGCTCGACCACGGCGTGGCAACGGTCGGCGAGCAGCTCGCCGACACGGCACGGCAGATCGACGCCACCCTGGGCGCGCTCGCCCGCAGCCTGTCGAAGCCGACCTTCGGCGACCTGCTCGACGCGGTCTCGTCGGCGTGGGCGAAGGTCCAGGAGATCGCCGCGCCCGCGATCGCCGCTGGCCGGCTCGGCGAGCTCGACGCTGCCGCCGAGCAGCTGCTGCTCGATGCCGAACAGCTGACTCGCCAGCTCGAGACCGCCGGACTGGTGACGACGCTGCACGTCATCAACGTCGCCGGACGCCAGCGAATGCTCGCGCAGCGCCACGCCAAGCAAGCCTTGCTCGGACTGCTGCTCGAGGGCGACGCGGCGCGCAAGGCACGCGACGACCTGGACCGAACCGCCGCGACCTTCGAGCAGGCGCTCGCTCACCTGCGGCTGATCCCGCTCAGCACGCCGGAGATCCGCGCCCTCCTCGACCGCGCCGAGCGCGCCTGGAACGAGGTCGCCGGCGCCGCTCGACTGACCCGGCACCGCGGGGCCGCGCGCGCTCTCGATGCCGCGAGCGAGACGCTTCTCGCTGTGTTCGACGAGCTCACCGACCGCTACGAGCGCAGCATGCAGGTGCTGATGGGCTGATCCTGTCACGGCGTCACCTCAGAGATACCAGGCGGCGACCGCGGCCAGGCGCCCCTCGTGGATCACCGGCATCGCCACCAGCGACGCCAGCCCGAGCTCGGCGGCGTGAGCGCCCCAGCCGGCCGGCTCTGATGCGGCGTTGTCGCTCACCGCGGGCACACCGGTGAGAAAGACCTTGCCGATCGTTCCCTGGCCGCGGTCGAGCGCCAGATGGGACGGGGCGGGGGCGATCGCCCCGCCGGCTTCGCAGAAGCCGCCGTGCAGATGCAGGCGCTCGCGCGCCGCATCGGGCTGCCAGACCTCGAACCGGCGCGCGATCGGCGTGCCGAGCGCAGAGAGGAACGCGAGGACGTAGATGCCGCTGTCGCGGACGGCGCACGGGATCGCGAAGCCGCGGTTGATGCCGACCTTTTGCGCCGTGTCCGCGCGCAGGAACCGCGCCGCCTTGCCGAGGTCCTCGAAGAACACGGGCAGGCCCGACTCCCAGGCGATTCCGGGCAATCCGGTGCCGCGGCGAAAGCTGGTCCGGCGCGAGATGTATTCGAAGGTCTCGGCCGTCGTGCCGTAGTAGCCGTCGTCGAGCGTCATGTCGGCCGACTCGCCGGGTTGGTTGCACCAGAGCTCGATCGCGCCGGCATGGGCCGCGTCGTCGCCGCAGAAGACGACCAGCACCGAAGTCAGAAAGTCGCCGGCGAAGATCGGCAAGGCGATGCCGCAGGTGATGCCCTCGGCGTGAGCCGCAGCCGTGCGGCGGAAGTACGAGCCTTCGAACACCTTGAGGACGAGCGGCCGGCCCTGCTCCCACGCTTGCCCGGGAAGGCCCTCGCCGCGGCCGAAGCAGAGACCCCGGCTGATCGCGGCGAAGCGCGTCGCCTCGCCGTACAGGCCGCCGCCGAACTCGAGCATCGTCCGGTCGTTGCTCGGCACCCAGACCTCGCAGGCGCGGATGAACGTTTTCATGCCGCGGCGGACTCGACGTGCCCATGGCGGGTGTAGAGGAAGTCGAGCACGGCCTTGCGAAAGTGCGTGTAGTGGCTGTCCTCGACCAGGCCGACACGATCGCGCGGCCGCGCCAGGTCGACGCGCAGGATCTCGCCGATCGTCGCTGCCGGGCCGTTGGTCATCATGACGATGCGGTCCGAGAGCAGCACCGCCTCGTCGACGTCGTGCGTCACCATCACCGTCGTGCTGCCGCTCCGGGCGACGATCTTGAGCAGCTCGTCCTGCAGCCGCGCCCGTGTCAGCGCGTCGAGCGCGCCGAACGGCTCGTCGAGGAGCAGCACCTTCGGCTCCATCGCCAGCGCACGGGCGATGCCGACGCGCTGCTTCATCCCGCCCGAGATCTCGTGCGGCCGCTTCGCTGCGGCGTGGCCCATGTTGACGAGCTCAAGCGCCGCCTGGGTACGTTCCCTCAGCTGCTCCCTGTCTTCGTTCGCGGCGAAGACGCGCTCGACCGCGAGATGGACGTTCTCGAAGCAGGTGAGCCACGGCAGCAGCGAGTGGTTCTGGAACACGACCGCGCGCTCCGGCCCGGGGGAGGCGATCTCGCGCTCGTCGCAGATCAGGACACCGCTCGTCGGCCGCGTCAGCCCGGCGATCAGGTTGAGCAAGGTCGACTTGCCGCAGCCCGAATGGCCGATCAACGTCACGAACTCGCCACGCTCTACCTTGAGATCGATCTCGCGCAGTGCGTGAAAGCGACCCTTCCTGGTCGAGAAGACCATCTCGACGTCTTGTACTTCGATGAAGCTGCTCATGCCCTGGCTCCGGTCAGGCGTCGTCGTAGCTGAAGCGCTTGGCGATCGCGATCAAGGTCCACTCGAGGACCAGGCCGACGACGCCGATCACGAGGATCGCGATCAGGATGTGCTTGACGTTGAGGTTGTTCCACTCGTCCCAGACCCAAAAGCCGATGCCGACGCCGCCGGTCAGCATCTCGGCGGCGACGATCACCAGCCAGGCGGTGCCGACCGAGAGGCGAACACCGGTCAGCATGTAGGGCAGCACGGCGGGAAAGAGGATCCGCGTGATGACCTTCCACTCCGACAGGTTCAGTACCCGGGCGACGTTGAGGTAGTCGACCGGCACGCGCTGCACGCCGACGGCGGTGTTGATGATCATCGGCCAGATCGAGCAGATGAAGATGGTCCAGATCGCCGCCGGGTTGGCCGCCTTGAAGACCAGCAGACCGATCGGCAGCCAGGCGAGCGGCGAGACGGGCCGGAGCAGGCTGATCAAGGGCGCGGTCATGTGCTTGATGACCTCGAAGCGGCCGATCAGGAAGCCGAGCGGGATGCCGACCGCCGCGGCCAGGCCGAAGCCGATCGCGACGCGATAGAGCGAAAACAGGATGTTCCAGCCGATCCCCTGGTCGTTCGGGCCGTTGCGGTAGAACGGATCCGAGAACACCTTGACCGCTTCGGTGAAGGTCGCCCCCGGCGTCGGGAAGGTCGTGCTGGTGCGCGTGAGAACGCCCCAGATCGCGATCAGCAGGGCGATGCCGAGGAGCGGCGGGACGACCTTCAGCGCGAGCCCGCGCCAGTCGTAGCGCGGATGGTGGGGCGCGGCCTCGGCGGCAGGAACGATCGGTGCCCGCGCTGCCGCGACGGAGACACGCGGCGCCTTGGCCTCGGCGCTGCGCGTGTCGAGCGAGGAGTGGAAGACGGCGCTGACCATCTCAGGCTACCGACGCCTTGATGGCGAAGCTGTCGGCGTACTTCTTCGGCTCCTTGCCGTCCCAGACGACGCCGTCCATCAGCTTGCTGGTTCGCATCGGCTCCTTCGGCACGTTGATCTTGAGCGCCCCGGCGGCCTGCTTGTAGAGCTCGATCTGGTTCACCTGCTTGGCGACGGCGAGGTAGTCGGGGTGCTCCTTGATCAGGCCCCAGCGCTTGTGCTGGGTCAGGAACCACATGCCATCGGAGAGATACGGAAAGTTGACCGCGCCGTCGTTGAAGAACTTCATGTAGTTCGGGTCGTCCCAGGTCTTGCCCATGCCGTTGGTGTAGCGGCCCAGGATGCGCTGGTTGATCGCGTCGACGCCGGTGTTGACGTAGCTCTTCTCGGCGATCGTCTCGGCCATCTTCGTCTTGTTCTGCAGGCCGGTATCGATCCAGCGGCTCGCCTCGAGCACGGCCATCATCACGGCACGGCAGGTGTTCGGGTACTTCTTGACGAAGTCGGCGGTGGTGCCGAGCGTCTTCTCGGGATGATCCTTCCAGATGTCCTGCGTCGTGATCGCGGTGACGCCGATGCCGTCGAGGATGGCGCGCGAGCCCCACGGCTCGCCGACGCAGAAGCCGTCCATGTTGCCGACGCGCATGTTGGCGACCATCTGCGGCGGCGGCACGGTGATCAGCTTGGCGCCTGAAAGCGGGTTGATCCCCGAGGCGGCGAGCCAGTAGTGGATCCACATCGCGTGGGTGCCGGTCGGAAAGGTGCCGGCGAAGGTGTACTCGCGCTTCTCCTTGGCCATCACCTTGGCGAGGCCCGGGCCATCGACCGCGCCCCTGTCGGCGAGCGCCTTGGAGACCGTGATCGCCTGGCCGTTGTTGTTGAGGCTCATCAGGACCGCCATGTCCTTCTTCGGCCCGGCGGTGCCGAGATGGACGCCGTAGATCAGGCCGTAGAGGACGTGCGCCATGTCGAGCTCGCCGTTGACGAGCTTGTCGCGAACGCCGGCCCACGACGCTTCCTTGGTCGGAACGATCTTGACGCCGTACTTCTTGTCGAAGCCGAGCACCGACGCCATGACCACCGACGCACAGTCGGTGAGGGGAATGAAGCCGATCCTCACTTCCTCCTTCTCCGGCTTGTCGGAACCCTGCGCCCAGACGGCCGTGCGCAGGCCGGGGACGAGGCCGGCGGCCGCCGCGGCGACGCCCCCCTGGATCAGGGCGCGGCGAGCGGAGTCGATCTTGGCAACGGAGTCGGCAGTCATCTCGAACCTCGATGAAGTGAAGCGGAGTCGGGCGGGCGCTTGCACGACAGAAGCGCGACAAGGCGCGCCCCGGGATGTCGATTCGCAAGCGGTGACCCGGCTGTGCGGCCCAAAGGCGCGGGGCTCGATGCGGAGCCGCCGCGAGGGCTGAGCGGGTCGATCGTCCTGCCGTCATTGGCAGGCGCTGATCTGAGAGAAAGCCGTCGTGACCTTCCGGTGCGTCATCACGCAAGCGACGTGCCAGAGAAAACCACGACAACACGCCCTGCTGCGGTGCAGCAAACCAGCCTCGGCGGCGACTCGCTCGCGTGGTCGCCCTCTCCGCGTTCGCGTCGGTGGTGCGGTGCACTGCCGGAGGGCGGCTCCGATACAGTCGTCGAATGACGAGCGAATCTGTCGATGTCCTGGTGGTTGGTGCCGGCATCTCCGGCATCGGCGCCGCGTACCACCTGCAGACGCTATGCCCGGATCGCAGCTTCGCCATCGTCGAGGCGCGCGACGACCTCGGTGGCACCTGGGACCTGTTCCGCTACCCGGGCGTGCGCTCCGATTCCGACATGCATACGCTCGGCTATTCGTTCCGCCCGTGGACGAACCCCAAGGCGATCGCCGAAGGGCCGACGATCCTGAGTTACCTGCGCGAGACGGTGCGCGAGCACGGCATCGATCGGAAGATCCGCTTCGGCCACCAGGTGCTGCGCGCCGACTGGTCGTCGGCCGACGCCAGCTGGTCGGTGCAGGTGCGCAGGAAGCGCGACGCGAGCACCGTCGTGATCCGCTGTTCGTTCCTCTTCATGTGCAGCGGCTACTACGACTACGAGGCCGGCTATCGCCCGCACTTCCCCGGCGAAGACTCGTTCACGGGGCGCATCGTTCATCCGCAGCAATGGCCCGAGGACCTCGACTGCCGCGGCAAGCGGATCGTCGTCATCGGCAGCGGCGCCACCGCGGTGACCCTCGTTCCGGCGCTCACCGAGCAGGCGGCGCAGGTGACGATGCTGCAGCGCTCGCCGACGTGGATGGTCGCGCGGCCTTCGGTCGATCCCGTCGCGACACGCCTGCGCCGGCGCCTGCCCTTGAAGCTCGCTCTCGGCCTGACGCGCTGGAAGAACATCCTGCTCGGGATGTATGTCTTTCGCCTCTGCAAGCGCCAGCCGGAAAAGATGCGGGCGCTGCTGCTGGGCGGCGTGCGCAAGGCGCTCGGTCCAGACGCCGACGTCGCGACCCACTTCACGCCGCGCTACAACCCGTGGGAGCAGCGCCTGTGCCTGGTTCCCGACGGCGACTTCTTCGAGGCGGTCAAGGGCGGTCGCGCCTCGGTGGTGACGGGCGAGATCGAATCGTTCACCGCAACCGGCGTGCGCCTGCGCTCGGGAGCGACGCTCGCCGCCGACATCGTCGTCAGCGCCACCGGGCTGAAACTGGCGATGCTCGGCAACGCCGAGCTCCACGTCGACGGCCACCGGGTCGAGCCCTCGCGCACCGTCAACTACAAGGGCCTGATGTACAGCGGCGTGCCGAACATGGCCAACACCTTCGGCTACACCAACGCCTCGTGGACGCTCAAGGCCGACCTGACCGCGCGGTTTGTCTGCCGGCTGCTCAACCACATGAAAAAGACCGGCGCGCGCTACTGCGTGCCGCCTGCGGCCGGCGCCGACATGCCGCTCGTGCCGTGGGTCGACTTCTCGTCGGGCTACTTTCAGCGCGCCGTCCATCTCCTGCCCAAGCAGGGCGTCGTGACGCCGTGGAAGCTGAACCAGAACTACCTGAGCGACGTCATGGCGATGCGCTTCGGCGCCGTCGACGACGGCATCCTCGAATTCCACACGGGCGCTGAAAGATCGCCATTACCTGCCGCGACCGAGGCCATCGCGCAACGCTCGCCGGCCGACGCGGACATTCGCTAAGCTGACCGCGCAAAGGAGATCGTCATGGCCACCTACCGAAAAACCCCCGAGGCCGTCGCCGCGCTGACGCGCGAGCAGTACCGGGTCACGCAGCAGAGCGGCACCGAGGCGCCGGGAACCGGCGAGCTGCTCGACAACGACGAGCCCGGGATCTACGTCGACATCGTCTCGGGCGAGCCGCTGTTCGCGTCGTCCGACAAGTTCGAGTCGGGCTGCGGCTGGCCGAGCTTCACCAAGCCGATCGCGCCGATCCACGTCAACGAGCTGAAGGACAGCTCGCACGGGATGATCCGCACCGAGGTGCGCTCGGCGGCCGCCGACAGCCACCTCGGCCATGTCTTCAACGACGGCCCGCGCGACCGCGGCGGCCTGCGCTACTGCATCAACTCGGCGTCGCTGCGCTTCATCCATCGCGAGGACATGGCGGCACAGGGCTACGGCGACTACATCGACCAGGTGGAGGAAGTGAAATGAGCGACGCCAACACGGAACGCGCGGTGCTCGCCGGCGGCTGCTTCTGGGGAATGCAGGACCTGATCCGCAAGCAGGCGGGCGTGGTCTCGACCCGCGTCGGCTACTCCGGCGGCGACGTGCCGAATGCGACCTACCGCCATCACGGCACGCACGCCGAGGCGATCGAGATCGTGTTCGATCCGGCGCGAACGAGCTTTCGCAAGCTGCTCGAGTTCTTCTTCCAGGTGCACGACCCGACGACCCGGAATCGCCAGGGCAACGACGTCGGCATGAGCTACCGCTCGGCGATCTTCTACACCAGCGCCGAGCAAAAACGAGTCGCCGAGGACACGATCGCCGACGTCGACGCGTCGGGGCTCTGGCCAGGCAAGGTCGTCACCGAGGTCGCGCCCGCGGGGCCGTTCTGGGAAGCCGAGCCCGAGCACCAGGACTACCTCGAGCGGATTCCGAACGGCTACACCTGCCACTACGTCCGGCCGGGCTGGAAGCTGCCGGCGCGAGCGACGGCGGGCGGCTGAGGTAGCCGGGTCGTTGCATGCCGTTGAACGACGAGCAGCGCGCCCGCCTCGCACGCGACCTGAAGCGAGCGATCGTGCGCGTCGCGCCGGACTGGACCGACACCGCAACGCACGATCCCGGCGTCACGATGATGCAGCTGTTCGGGTTCATCCTCGACGACCTGCAGCATCGCCTCGCGGCGCTCGATCCACCTGGCCGCCGGCTCGTGCGCGACCTCGCCACGCGCGCCGGGGCGCTCGCGGCGTCGCTCGACGATACGGTTGACGATGGCGGCGACGGCCTCGCGCGTGTCAACTACTTCACCGGCATGATCCTCGGCACGGACGACTTCCAGGCCGAGCAGGACTACCTGCGCCATCGGCTTGCGCGCCTCAACCGCTTCGTGTACGGCAGTGGTGTCGTCACCGGTCTGGAGGTGACCGTGGCAGGCACGGGCGGCGCCGCGAGCGTGACGATCGCCCCGGGCTTCGCCTTCGATCGCGCCGGCAACGAGCTCTGCGTCGCCACGCCGTGTTCGCTCGCCCTTCCCGCTTCCGGCGCCGCCCTCGTGGTGGTGCTCGCCTACCAGGAACGGCCTTGCCAGCCGGTACCCACGCCAGGCCACTCGGCGGACCCGGCCGGCGACACGACGTCGGCGCTGCAACCGAGCCGCATTGTCGAGACCTTCGACGCGACACTGGTCGTCGCGCCGGCGGGCGATGCGCTCGCGCTCGCGCGCGTGCAGCACGTGCGCGGACGCTGGCGGATCGATCCGGGATTCAAGCCGCCTCGCGTCCGGCGCTGACAGCGCTCGCGGCACCGCTGCCGCGCCAGCTCCCGGCGATACCGCTGCGCTCGCCGCCGCCGCCGCTACAGCGTCTCGACGCTGCGCGTCACCGCCCCGCCGATCGCGATCCGGATCGCGTCGTCGACGTGCTCGAGCCACTCGAACTTCATCTGCGCGCGCACGTCGGCCGGGATGTCCTCGAGGTCGTGCTGGTTGCGCGCCGGCAGCATCACGGTCGTGATGCCCGCGCGCTGCGCCGCCAGCACCTTCTCCTTGACGCCGCCGATCGGCAGCACCAGGCCGCGCAGGCTGATCTCGCCGGTCATCGCGACGTCGCTTCGCACCGGTTGCCCGCTCAACAGCGAGGTCAGCGCGACGAACATCGCGACGCCGGCACTCGGCCCGTCCTTTGGCGTCGCCCCGGCCGGCACGTGGACGTGGATGTCGGACTTGTCGAGGCTCTCGGCAGCGACGCCGAGCGAAGTCGCACGTGCCTTGACCAGCGAGAGCGCCGCCTGCGCGCTTTCCTTCATCACCTCGCCGAGCTGGCCGGTGAGGATGAGCCGCCCGCTCCCCGGCGTGCGCGCCGCCTCGATGAAGAGGATGTCGCCACCGACCGGCGTCCATGCCAGGCCGGTCGCGACGCCGGGAATGTCGGTCCGCATCGCCACCTCCGACTCGAACCGCTTCGGCCCCAGCACCTCGTGCAGGTCGGCGGGCGTGACCGTCATGCGCTCGATCCGGCCTTCGGCGATTCGCACCGCGACGTAGCGGCAGGCGCTGCCGATCTCGCGCTCGAGGTTGCGCACGCCGGCCTCGCGCGTGTAGTCGTGGATGATCGCCTCGAGCACGGCGTCGTCGAGCTCGCATTGCCCGGCGGTGATGCCGGTTGCCTCGAGCTGGCGCGGCAGCAGGTAGCGGCGCGCGATCTGCAGCTTCTCGGCCGCGGTGTAGCCGGGCAGCTGGATCACCTCCATGCGGTCGCGCAGCGGCCCCGGGATGGTGTCGAGGACATTGGCGGTGCTGACGAACATCACCTTCGAGAGGTCGTACGGCACCGCGAGATAGGTGTCGCGGAAGGTCGAGTTCTGCTCCGGGTCGAGCACCTCGAGCAGCGCCGACGAGGGATCGCCGTGGAAGCCGCCGGCGCCGAGCTTGTCGACCTCGTCGAGCATCATCACCGCGTGGCGCGTGCCCACCTTGCGCAGGTTCTGGACGATGTTGCCCGGCAGCGCTCCGATGTAGGTGCGGCGATGACCGCGGATCTCGGCCTCGTCGTGGACGCCGCCGAGGCTGATGCGCGCGAACTTGCGCCCGGTCGCCCTGGCGATGCTCTGGCCGAGCGAGGTCTTGCCGACGCCCGGCGGACCGACGAAGCACAGGATCGGGCTCTTGCCCGACGGGTTGAGCTTGTGCACCGCCAGGTACTCGAGGATCCGCCGCTTCACCTTCTCCAGGCCGAAATGGTCGGCGTCGAGGATGCGCCGCGCCTCGGCGATGTCGATCGCCGGCCCGGCGTCGTCGCGCCACGGCAGCTCGATCAGCCAGTCGAGGTAGGTCCGCACCATCGAGTACTCGCCCGACGAGTCGGGCATGCGCTCGAGACGCTTCAGCTCCTTGCGCGCGACCTTCTCGACGTCTTCCGGCATGGCCGCTCCGGCGATCGCCTTGTCGAGCTCCTCGATCTCGGCCGCGCTCTCGTCGCCTTCGCCGAGCTCGCGCTGGATCGTTCGCATCTGCTCGCGCAGCAGGTGCTTGCGGTTGACGTCGCCGATCGACTCGCGCGTGCGGTCGGCGACCTCGCGCGACACTTTCAGCACCTCGATCCGGCGCGCGACGATCTCGAGCAGTCGGTCGAGCTGCGCCTTCAGGTCGAAAGTCTCGAGCAGCGCCTGCTTCTCCTGCGGGTCGATGTCGAGCACGCTCGCGATCACGTTGGCAAGGGTCGCCGGGTCGTCGATTCCCTGCAGGGCGACGCTCATCTCCTGGGGCACCTGCGGCAGCAGCTGCAAGGTCTCGAGGGCACGCTCCTTCAGGACCCGGGCGCGGCCTTCGACCTCGGCATCGCCGCGCGCCGGCTCGTCGACGTACTCGACGCGAACGACCGTGAACGGGAAGCCGTCGAGAACCCGCAGCACGCGAAAGCGTTGCAGGCCCCGGGCGACGACGTGGTGGCTGCCGTCAGGCGTGGTCACGTAGCGCAGCACCGCGGCGCTGGTGCCGACTCGGTGCAGGTCGTCGGCGCCGGGCGCATCGACCTCGGGCTTGCTCTGCAGCAGCACGCCGATCGGCCGCTCCAGCCGCACCGCCTCCTGCACGGCCGCCTGCGAGCTCTCGCGGCCGACACCGATCGGGTAGACCGTCGCCGGGAACAGCACCAGGTTTCGCACCGGAAGGACGATCAGCGCGTCGTCGGGGAGGGGCGGCGAGTCGGCCGACGGCTGTGCTGCCGGAGCCGACGCGCCGGCTCCGGCACGGTCGTCGAGCACCGCGTTCGCCTGACGCGGCTCGGCGCGTCCGCCGGGGTCGTTCATCGTTCGCGCTCGCCGAGCTTCGTCACGCGCACCACCAGGCACCCTTGCACCAGCTCGGGAGTCTCGATCGCGAACCGTCCCGCCGGCAGCGCGATGCGCCGCTCGAACTCGCCATAGGGAATTTCGAGCCGGCGCACCCGGTGACGCGACCCGCCGATCGGCAAGGACCGGTTGCCGTGAACGACCAGCACGCCCGACTCCTCCCTGACCCGAACCCGATCGCTCGGCACGCCGGGCATGGCGACGACGATCACGAGCTCGCGCTCGTCTTCGAACACGTCGACCGGCGGCTCCCACGCAGGCGGCGTCCTCTCGACCGCGGCGATGCGGAAGAACTGGCGCTGCAGACGATCGGCTTCGCCGAGCATGGCGCACGCCTCGGCCCACATCCAGGCATCGACATCGGCGCGCGTCGCCATGCTCAGGCGCCGCGACCGGCGCGCGGGCGGCTTGAGAGAGCGGCCGAAGCGAGCAGAAGAATGTCCGTCATCGATGGCCTCGAAGTTCGGGGACCCGATGTGCGCGCCCCCGGTTCGCTAGGCAATCGGCAGGCCGAGACCCCGCGCGCCAAGGGCAATCGAGCTGCCGCGCAGCCCATCCGCCCGGCTGCGCGTTCTGTCGCAAAGCCGTGCCTCGTTTCGACCATCGCTCGTAGATTGGCGATTGTGAACACCAGCGGAAGGCCGGGGATGAAGACGAGAGTGGGGTTGGTTGCGCTCGTGCTCATTGCCGGGTGCGCCGCGCCCGACGCGGGATCGGGACGCCCGCAACGAGCACTGATCGTGCCCCGGGTCGACGCGCACCAGCACCTCATGAGCACGGCGGCGCGCGCCCTCGTCGTGCCGACGGCCGAGCTCGCGCCGGTCGCGCTGCCCGCCGAGCTCGATGCTCTGCTCGTCGCGCGCGAGCAGGTCGCGGGGAGACCGCCTGCCGGACCGCTGTTCCGTGACGACGCGATCGTTCTCGAGCCCGAGGAAGGCCGCTGGTGGCAAGGCCGCGCCAGCGTCGACCGCTACCTCGGCCGCGAGGCCGCAGGCGCGCGCTACCGCGCCAAGTCGTTCGCTGTCGACGGTGCGGCCGGCTACATCGCCGGCACCGTTGGCGACGCCAGGGCCGGCAGCGACAGCGCCAGCTTCGTCCTCGGCATCGCCCGCGACGGCGCTGCCGGCCCGTGGCGCATCGCCTCGGAGATGCGAACCGAGATCCGCGCACCGGTGTACGGCCGCGAGCTGACGGCCGATGCGCTGGTCGAGCTGCTGGACGACGCCGGCATTCGCCAGGCGGTCGTTCTCTCGCTCGGCTATTGGTACGGCAATCCCAGCCGAAGCCCGCTGCTGGCGGACGAGGCAGCGCGGACGCGCGCCGAGAACGACTGGACGATCGCGCAGGCGGCGCGCTATCCCGATCGGCTGGTGCCGTTTTGCGGCGTCAATCCGCTGCGCGACTACGCGCTTGCCGAAGTCGAGCGCTGTGCGTCAGTGGCGCGCGTTCGCGGCATGAAGATCCACCTCGCCAACTCGCGCGTCGACCTGCGCAATGCCGAGCATGTGCGGCGGCTGCGCGAGTTCTTCGCCGCCGCCGATCGCCATCGGCTGGCGATCGTCGTCCACGCCCGAACGCAGGCAGGGCTCTCGCCCGAGCTCGCCGCGATCTTCCTCGCAGAAGTCGTCGTCGCCGCGCCGAACGTGCCGGTGCAGATCGCGCACATGGCCAACTCGTGGCCGGCCGCGGCGTTCTTCGCCGACGCGATCGCCGCCGGTGATCCGCGAACTCGCCGGTTGTATTTCGATTTGACCCAGGCGGTGCCCATCGCCGCCGACGAGCAGACGCCCGAGTTCATGGCCGAGGCAGCGGCGACGCTGCGCCGGATCGGCCTCGAGCGGATTTTCTACGGCAGCGACATGGGCGTGGCCACGAACCCGACGCCACGCGAGTGGTGGAAGGCGATCGGCAAGCTGCCCCTGAGCGACGACGAACTACGCGTCATCGCGGCCAACGTGCCGCCGTACCTGCGTTGAAAGGCGATGCGAGACGCCTGGCGGCCGGCGGCCGCAACCGACGGCGCCTCGCTCAAGCCGAGCGCAGGCGCAGGCCCTGCGCATCGAGCGTGCGCGAGCGGCCCTGCTCCTTGGCGCTGTAGAGCGTGGCGTCGGCGCGCTTGACCATCGCCGCGAGGGTGTCGTCGGCCGAGGTGCGCATGGCGATGCCGGCGCTGTAGGCGATCGGAAAGCCGAGCTCGTGCTCGGCGACCTCGGCCAGGTACTTGCGCATCCGCGCATCGAACGCGCCCGCCGCGGCGTTGTCGGCGTGGGTCACGAGAATGCAGAACTCCTCGCCGCCGTAGCGGCCGACGAGATCGCCGGGTCGCACCGCGGCCTGCAAGGCGCGGGCGATGAAGGCGAGGGCGCGGTCGCCGGCATCGTGGCCGTGGTGGTCGTTGATCTGCTTGAAGTGGTCGAGGTCGATCATCAGCACGGCGACGGGATGGCCGTATCGGACGCTCACCGCCATCTCGGTCGCGGCGCGGCTCATCCAGGCGTTGCGGTTGAGGACGCCGGTCAGGCCGTCGACGGTCGCCAGTCGCTCGAGCTCGCGCGCCGCCTCGTCGCGATGCGCCAGCAGCACCGCCATCAACGAGAGCACCGTGGTCGCGTTGGCGACGATGGCGAAGGCGTAGTTCACCGGATGCGGTGTCAGGAAGGTCGGATAGCTGTCGGTGAAGAAGGCGCCGAGGATGCCGCGCCAGAGAGTGCACACCATCTGGGCGACGACGCCGAGGATGAGCAGCCAGCGCCACCTGCCGACCGCGACGGCGGGCTTTTGCCACACCGCGGCGACGAGCAATGCCATCTGCAAGGTCAGGAGACCGTTGGCCCAGCCGACGCGGAACGGGTAGCTCGCGAAGCCCAGGCCGTAGCCGATCGGCATCACGACGGCAACGAGCGCCGGCAGGACGATCTTCGGCTCTCGGCCGCACCAGAGCTCGAACGCCAAGGTGTTCAGCGCCAGGCCGCCGGCGATTCCAGCCATCGCCAGCGTCGACAGGATCCGATCCGCGATCGAGCCGGGAATCGCCAGCCCCGACAGCAGCAGCAGCGTCCAGCCACCGCCCTGCAGCAGGACGCCGGCCTGGGCGCGCCGCGCCGGCGCGTTGACCTGTCCCATGACCGCAGGCAAGGTGATCGCCATGGTCACCATGGAGACGGTCATGGCGACCAGAAGCGTGGCGATATCGATGTGCATGGAGAGGGGCCGCCGCCGAGGGTGATTCGGGGAGCAGGCGATTGTCCGATCGAGTGGCGCCGCCCGGGCGCCGACGCCGGGCGCCCGTGACAGAGACAGCGCGAACGCGAGCAAAGCTTCACGGAGTCGGTCGGCTGGGTTCGCGGCGTTGCGTCAAGCCGCGCGGGCCAGGGCCGCTCGGCGAGGCCGCTAGACCCGTTCGCGGCCGGCGATGTCCTCGTGCCAGAGCTCGGGCTGCTCGCGGATGAAGCGGCTCATCAGCCCCCGGCAGGCGGCGTCGTTCGCCAGGTCGACGGCGACGCCGTGGGCGCGCAGGAAATCGATGTTGCCGGGAAACGACTGGGCCTCGCCGACGACGACCCGGCCGATGCCGAACTGGACCGCGGTGCCGGCGCACATCATGCAGGGGCTGAGCGTCGTGTAGAGCGAGACCGCGCGGTAATCTGCGCGACGGCCGACGCGGCGAAAGCAATCCATCTCGCCGTGCGCGGTCGGGTCGCCGTCCTGGACCCTGCGGTTGTGGCCGGCGCCGATCACGACGCCGTTCTCGACCATGACCGCGCCGATCGGCAAGCCGCCTTCGTCGTAGGACTTCTGCGCCTGCGCCAGCGCCGCGCGCAGGAACGCCGTGTCGGCAGCGTCGATGGTCATGGATGAGCGCGCAGTGACGGAGCGAGCCAGTCTAGCGCCCGCAGGACCGCGGCAATCGCCCGCCGATGGCGCTATCAGTTGTGGCGGATCGAAAACTTCTCGAGCAGCGGCACGACCGATCTGCTGTTGCCCGTGATGTTCGTCGTCGACGCGTCCCAGCCGTGCCGTCGCCGGCAGCCTTGCCTTGAAGCGACGCGATCGCGAGACCGCACCGGGCCGGTGGCCAGGCCCACCGGCAGACAATCGGCCATGGTCTCCCCGGCCACCTCGTCCGCCGCCTTCGAGCTGCTCGTCCTCGACCCGGGCGGCAGGATCAAGTTCAACAACGCCCAGGCGGGCCAGTGGCGGGCGCAGGGACAGACCGTGTGCCGGCGCAAGGACGGCCTGGCCGCGGCCGAGCGCGGCAACCGCGAGGCGCTCGACCGGCTGATTCGCGCGACCCTGGCCAATGCCGCCGGCCGGGCGCCGGCGCTGCCGCGCGTCGGATCAGCCGCCCGATCGAAACCCGCCGCTGATCGACGCCGCGATGGGCAGCGCCGACGTCGCTGCCGCGGCCGATTTCATCCGGCGCGAGCGCGGCGTCGCGAGGCTCGCCGTCGTCGGCTGGTCGTGGGGC
>Ga0207691_10000680_pt1 | contig 33596 bp, 32 predicted proteins | sample KBSM13metaG_FD_184327 | JGI IMG/M metagenome (GOLD analysis project Ga0207691, IMG submission 184327) | Miscanthus rhizosphere microbial communities from Kellogg Biological Station, Michigan, USA - KBS M1-3 metaG (SPAdes) (version 2) | ecosystem: Host-associated > Plants > Roots > Rhizosphere >...
CCCTCCGGCGAGCCCTCTTCTGGTGCCATCTCGCGGCGGGGTCGCTCGCGGGAGCCGTCATTTTCACGATGTGCGTCACCGGCGTCCTGCTCGCATTCCAGCCTCAGGTTCTGCGGTTCGTCGAACGCGGCGTCCGCCGCGTTCCAGAGACCGGACGTCCGCGGCCGACGGCCGAGCCGATCCCCGCCGGCACGCTCCTCCGCCTCGCCGCCGAAGCGTCTCCCGGGACCGCTCCCACCGCCGTGACGGTGAGCTCGGATCCCGCGGAGGCCGCCGCCGTCGCGTTCGGCCGCGAGCGCACGATCTTCCTCGACCGCTCGACGGGCGCCGTGCTCGGATCCGCCGCCTCCGGCTGGCGCACGTTCTTCGGCGAAGTCCAGGACATCCACCGGTGGCTCGCGTTCTCCGAGAAGAGCCGGCCCGCCGGCAAGGCGATCACCGGGGCGGCGAACCTCCTCTTCTTCGGCCTCGCGCTTTCGGGCCTCTACATCTGGTGGCCGCGGCTGCGCGGCATCCGCCGCATTTCGAGCGTCGGCCTCTTTCAACGCCGGCTCTCCGGAAAGGCGCGCGACTTCAACTGGCACAACGTCATCGGCGTCTGGACGGCCCTGCCCCTCGTCGTCATCACGCTCACCGCCATCGTCATGTCGTACCGCTGGGCCGGCGACCTCGTCTATCGGGCGTTCGGCGATGTCCCTCCCCCGGCGCCGACCGCCGGGGGGCGGCAGGGCGGCGGAAATCCGGGCGCCGAGGCTCGCCCTCTCACCGCCGGCGACGCCGCCGCGCTCGACGGTCTCTGGCGCATCGCCGAGAAACGAGCGCCGGGGTGGCGGGCGATTACCCTCAGGCTCCCGGAGAGCGGCAAGAGCGCGGTCACGTTCTCGATCGAGGAAGCCCGCTTCCTCAACCGTTTCGCCCGCTCCTCGCTCACGCTCGATGCCAAGTCCGGAGCGGTCACCCGATGGGAGCCGTACGCCGAGGCCGCCGCCGGCCGGCAGGCCCGTTCCTGGATGCGGTTCCTCCACACCGGGGAATCGCTGGGAGTCTTCGGTCAGCTCGTCGCGGCTCTCGCGTCCCTCGGCGGCGCGGTGCTGGCCGTGACCGGGATCGCTCTCTCCCTCCGGCGCCTGCAGGCCTGGCGCGCCCGGCGGGCCGCCGAGATCTCCACGGACCAGGGCAACGACGACGAACTTCAGCCGGTGAAGGGAGCCACGGGATGAGCCGCCAGCGCGCGATGAAGAAGCAGTCGAGGAAGCGGACGCGCTCCGTCTGGATGGCGGCGGGAACGCTTGCGGCCTATGCGGCCGTGCGACCCTCGGCCCGCGCGCTCGCTGCGGAAACCGTGAACAGCGCGGCCACGGGCGCCGCGGCGCCCGCAACGCTTCCCGTGAGACGGTTCGAGATCGCCTCCGGTCCCCTCGGCGCCGTGCTCGAGGCGTATCGCGCGGCGTCCGGCGTCAAGGTCCGCGTTCCGGACGCGGGCCTCCTCCAGATCCCCTCTCCCGGCGTCACCGGTGTCATGTCCGTCGAGGTCGCGCTCAAGCAGCTTCTCGTCGGCACGAGCGTCGGCTTCCGCTTCACGGCCTCCGACACCGCCGAGCTCACGCTCGACGCTTCGGAGGCCATGGTCGTGACCGGCGAAGTGCCGCTCGAGATCTCGCCGAAATTCACGCAGCCCCTTCTCGACACGCCCCAGACCATCAGCGTCGTCCCGCAGGAGCTCATGCAGGAGCAGGCGAACACGACGCTGCGCGAGGCTCTGCGCAACGTCGCCGGCGTCTCGATCGCGGCGGGCGAGGGCGGCTTCCAGGGCGACTCGCTGACGCTGCGCGGCTTTTCGGCGCGCAACGACATCTACGTCGACGGGATGCGCGACTTCGGCAGCTACTACCGCGATCCCTTCCATCTCCAGCAGGTCGAAGTCCTCAAGGGACCCTCTTCCTCGGAGTTCGGCCGGGGATCCACCGGCGGCGTCATCAACCAGTCGACGAAGCTTCCGACGATGCAGTCCTCGCTGGGGGCCCAGCTCTTCGTCGGCACGGCCGAGACCTACCGCGTCACAGCCGACATCGACGAGCCGGTTCCCTCGCTCGGCACCGGCACGGCGTTCCAGCTGTCTGCCATGGGCAACCAGAACCACGTCGCCGGCCGCGACGTCACGCAAAACCGCCGGTGGGGCGTCGCACCGTCGATCGCGTTCGGCCTCGACGGCCCGACCCAGGTGACTCTGGCGTACTTCCATCTCACCGCCCGGGACATCCCCGACTACGGCGTCCCCTGGTACTTCAATGCGCCGGCGGCGGTCGACCGCGCCAACTACTACGGCTTCCAGGACGGCTCCTTCCTCGACACGGGCGCCGACATGGGCACGATCCGCTTCTCGCACGAGTTCACGCCAAACATCACGATCCGGGACCAGGCCCGCTACGCCAGCTACGACCGCAACGGCCGCATCACCGAGGCGCGCCTGCCGGGGTCGGCGACGCCGGAGACGCCGCTCGACCAGATCCAGGTGACGCGCAACCAGATCGCCGCCGAGAGCACGGAGACCTTCCTCCAGAACCAGCTCGACGCGACCTTCCAGTTCCACACCGGCACGCTCGGCCACACGCTCGTCTCGGGCATCGAGCTCGGCCGCGAGACCTCCGACCCGATCCGGCGCCAGTACACCGGCGTCCCGACGACGAGCCTGCTGCGTCCGAATCCGCACGACGAGTTCACCGGCACGGCGAACGTCTCTTCGCAGGTCGACACGACCGCCAACACGTTCGCGGCGTACGCGCTGGACACGGTCGCGATCGGAAACTTCCAGGTCACGGCCGGCTTCCGGTGGGACCGCTTCGACACCGACTACGAGCAGACGCTCCCCTCCCCCGTGCAGCTCTCCCGCGTGGACGAGATGCCGAACTGGCGCGCCGCGATCGCGTACAAGCCGCGCTCCAACGGCACGATCTACTTCGATGCCGGGACCTCGTCCAATCCGTCGGCCGAGGCGCTTTCGCTCTCGGTCGCGAACGTCAACCTCGACCCGGAGAAGAACCGCACGTTCGAGGTCGGGACGAAGTGGGATCTGCTCGACAACAAGCTCGCCCTGCGCGCCGCGCTCTTCCGCACGGAGAAGGTCAATGCGCGGGAGCCGGACCCGAACGATCCGTCTCTCAACGTCCTCGCCGGCAAGCAGCGCGTCCAGGGCGGCGAGATCGAGGCCAGCGGCACGATCACGACCTTCTGGAACATCAACCTCGCCTATTCCTATCTCGACGGGCGGCTGATCGAGTCGCAGTACTACCCGCAGTTCGTGGGCGCGCGGCTCGCCAACGTTCCCGAAAACACGTTCCGCCTCTGGAACATGTTCAACCTGCCGTGGGAGCTCCAGCTCGGGGCCGGCGTCAACTACGTCGGAGCGCGCACGGCGAGCACGACCGCGCCGTTCGATCCGGTCACCGGCCTTCTCAAGGAGGCTCCGTCGTACATCACGGTCGACGCCATGGTGCGCCGGCCGATCTCCGAGGCGCTGATGCTCCAGCTCAACCTGTACAACGTCGGCAACACGACGTATTACGAACAGCTTCATCCCGGCCACATCATCCCGGGACCCGGTCGCGGAGCTCTCGTCGGACTCGCCGCGAACTTCTGAGACGCCGGAGAGACGCGTGTTCCTTCCGATCCCGGACGTCCTGACGGCGGCGCAGGTCGCGCGCGCCCGCCAGCTCTTCCTCGCGGCAGAGTGGGTGGACGGCCGAGCGACGGCCGGCCACCAGTCGGCGCTCGCCAAGCAGAACCGGCAGCTCCGGGAGGACGATCCGGCGTCGCGCGAGCTCGGCGAGATGATCGTCGGCGCGCTCGGCACGAACGCCCTGTTCGTCGCAGCCGCGCTGCCCGCGAAGGTTTTCCCGCCCCTCTTCAACCGCTATGAGGGCGGCGAGGCGTTTGGCACCCACATCGACAATGCGATCCGGCAGGTCACGGGAACGCCCGTGCGCGTGCGCACGGACCTCTCCGCCACGCTCTTCTTTTCAGGTCCGGAGGAGTACGAAGGCGGGGAGCTCGTCGTCGAGGAGTACTCCGGCTCGCACTCGATCAAGCTGCCGGCGGGCCACATGATCCTCTACCCCGCCGACAGCCGGCATCACGTCCGGCCTGTCACGCGCGGCGTGCGCCTCGCATCGTTCTTCTGGATCCAGAGCATGGTCCGCGACGGGGGCGAGCGGAGGATCCTCTTCGACCTCGACCTCGCCATTCAGGACGTCAACCGCGAGCGCGCCGGCTCCCCCGCCGCGGTCTCGCTCACCGGCGTGTACCACAATCTCCTGCGCCGCTGGGCGGACGCGTAGGACCGAAACAGGTCACATTCGAGTTACCGCCGGGCTCCGCCCGGCGTTGCCTACTGCCGGGGGCCTTCCTTCGGTGGCCGCCTCCGCCGCTCGCTCAACCGGCGTTGCATGACGCGGCGGTCGAAGACCAGGGCCTGAACCGAGTCGGGCGCCTGGCCCACACGCCGCTCGCGCTGTCGACGGTCACCACGGCGCCGGTCGCCCGGGTCGACGAGATACGGAGAGGGCGTGCTCTCCTCCGCGATCGTGACTTCGAGGTTGGGCCGCGTGAGCGGGTCCGAGACGTCCTCGACGAGCCAGCCCTCCAGGGCTTCGGTCGGGATGCTGCGCGTCGCGTTCATCGCGGCGACGATGCGTCGCGCGTCGGCGTAGCTCCGGCCGCGGACCACGATCGCTCCCGCGGCGTCGCGAATGTAACGGCCGTCCTGCGCCCAGGGCTCCGGCGAGTGGTAGGCGTCGAGCTCTTCTTCCGGGAAGGGGTCGGTGCCGTCCGGGAATCCGCTGGGCGGTCGCTTCTCCGGCGGCCTCACGAAAATCGATTATGGCACGCAACTCTTTGGAACAGACCCGGGTTGTACCGTTCGGAGGGACGCATGGACGGTTATCGCTTCCTCGCGATCGGCGAGGCCACCGCGGAAAAAGTGCGAACGACGCGAAAGTCGCCGGGGTACGGACATCCCGTGCACGCCGAGATCGCGACCGGCTATGGGCCGTGCCGCCTGTGCCTGCGCGACTTCCATGTCGGCACGGACCGGCGGCTGCTCTTCACGCTCGACCCCTTCTACGGCCTCGAGCCATTTCCGCTGCCCGGTCCCGTGTTCATCCACGAGGTCGAATGCGACCGCTATCCGGAGTACGGCGGGTTTCCGGAGGACCTGCTCGCGCACGACCTGACGCTCGTCGCCTACGGCCGCGGCCGGATCCAGCGGGCCGAGGAGCGCGTCGCCAACGGCGGCGTCGAGCCCACGCTCGAGCGGCTCCTCGCTCTTCCCGACGTCGACTACGTCCACGTGCGGGACACGTCGGCCGGTTGCTACGACCTGCGCGTCGAGCGGGCCTGAGGGACCCGATCAGATGCTCGCGGGAAAGAGCGCGCCGTCGGTATCGGCGGGTGGGCTGACCTCGTGAAATACGGTTCCGAGCTCTCGGAACGCCTGATCGACCGCTGCGGCCACGCACTTTCCGCAGCGGGGCTCTTCCGGAAACGAACCGCGCTCCGCCAGGACGTACTCCGCGAATACGCCGCGAAAAATCTCCGGGCCGCACCAGGTGTACTGCGCTGGCGCACGACAGCGAGCGCACGCCGCCTCTGGTTTGGGCAGGAGGTCGCGAACCTGCTCTTGAAGCTCATCGGTCCAGGTCCAGAGACGCGGCGACGCGCTGTCGAGAGGAGCGAAAAGGTAGGCATTGCCCTCTCTGGCCGGCTCGACGACGAGCGCCCGGTGCGCAAATCGAATGAGGTAGTCCTCCAGAGCCGAAGAGACGCAGACCGCGCATAGCCGGCGGCGTTTGTCCTCGGACCTGCGGTTGCGACGCCAGGTCGGATCGAAACCATAAAGGGCATTCTTCTCGAACGGAATGAGGCAGCCGTCGCAGGCCGCCTCCTTCGAGAAGAGACCCATCGAGCGCCTTACTTCTTCGACAGCTCCCCGAGCGCGGCGAGGACTTCTTCGCTGTGCGGCGCGACCTTGACGCCCATAAACTCCTTCACGATCTTCCCCTGCGGGTCGATCACGAAGGTGTTCCGCGCCGAGAGCTTCTTGCCGTCGTACTCCATGACAGAACCGTAGGTCGTCGACACCTTCGCGTCCGGATCGGAGAGGAGCTTGAAGGACAGGCCTTCCTTGGCGCAGAAGTCCTTGTGGGATTGGGCCGTGTCGACCGAGACGCCCAGGATCACCGCGTTCGCCGCCTCGAACTTCTTGATGTCGCGCTGGAAGTTCTGGGCCTCGAGCGTGCAGCCGCTCGTAAAGTCCTTCGGGTAGAAGTAGAGGACAACCCACTTGCCCTTGTAGTCCGCGAGCTTCGTGGGCTTGCCTTCGTTGCTCGTGAGCGTGAACTCGGGCGCTGCCGAGCCCACCGCGGGCGCGTCGGCGATCGCGGCCGCCGCCAGAGTCACACCCGCCAGAACCGCCGCCAAGAGTCTCTTCGTCGTCATGGGTCCTCCTCGACTTCCTCTACTTCGGCCGCGCCTCGATGAGCGCGAACGGGCTCTTCGTCGGGATGACACGCGTCATCTCGAACCCGGCATCCTGGAATACCTTCTCGAACTCTTTCGCCGTGCGCTCCCGGCCTCCGGTCATGACGAGCATGTTGAGGTCCATCAGCATGACGAAGTCCGGCCGGATCTCTTCCGGCACGAGCATCTCGACGAGCACGACCTTCCCTCCGGGCGCGAGGGCCTCGCGGCAGCGAGTGAGAATCCGGACGCACTCCTCATCGGTCCAGTCGTGGAGGATGAACTTGAGGACGTGCAGGTCCGCGCCCTTCGGCACGCTCCGGAAGAAGTCGGTGGCCTCGAACGCGCAACGGCCTGCGGCGCCCGCCGCCTGGATGGTCTGCTTCGCCTGCGGCTCGATGTAGGGCAGGTCGACGACCTTCCCCTTCATGTCGGGATACTTTCCGAGGATGGCCAGCGCCATGCTGCCGTTGCCGCCACCGACGTCCATGATCGTGCGGACGCCCGAGAAATCGTAGGCCTCGAGGACCGCGGCCGCCGCGAAATTCGAGACATTCTGCATCGCGCGACCGAACTGTTCGCCTTCGTCGACGTGCTGGCCGTAGTACTCGAATGCGGGCACGCCAAAGACCGCCTTCGGCCGGGGCAGACCCGTCTTGACGGCGTCGGCGACGCGCTCCCAGGACTGCCAGTGCACGTGGTCGGTCTCTCCGATGAACATGTCCCTCAGGCCGCCGGGCGCTCCGATGCGCAGCCGATCGCCGATCGGGGTGGTGGCGAAGCGCCCGTCCTTGCTCCGCTCGAGCACGCCGAGGCTGGCGAGCGCGCGCAGCAGACGGTACATCGCTCCGGGATCCGCGCCGGTCTTCGCGGCGACGTCCTCGGCGGTCCGCGCGGCGCCCGCGAGGACGTCGGGAATCTCGAGACGCGCCGCGGTCGCCACGGCCTGCATCGCCCACGCGCCGGTGAGCAGTTGGATCAGAGGGTCTGTCGAGGCCGCGGCGGCATTCTGTGCGCCAGTTTCTACGGAAGTGGACATGGTCCCCGAGGATAACAAAGTGGCATCGATGCTGCAGGTTTTGGTCCGATGCGATCAAAGGAGGTCCTGATGCTGGAAAAAACAAAAGCGCTGGCGACAATCGCGGTCCGCGACACGGCGACCGCGCGGCGGTTCTACGAAGGGGCTCTCGGACTGAAGCCGCTTCCCTCGCCTCAGAAAGGCGCCATCACCTACGAGAGCGGGGACACCAACCTGCTCGTCTACGAATCCGCTTATGCCGGAACGAACAAGGCGACGTCCGCGACCTTCGTCGTCGGCGACGGTCTCGACCGGACGGTCCAGGATCTCAAGGCGAAGGGCGTGAAGTTCGAGCACTACGATCTTCCGAACACGACGCTCAAGGGCGACATCCACGAATCGGGCGACACGAGGGTCGCGTGGTTCAAGGACCCCGACGGGAACATCCTGAGCCTGGTAAACGAGTCGAGCTGGGACGGACACTGACCGTCGCCGACTCGGACCTCGAGCGGTCCGCTTCGCGGACCGTGGAAATGAGAGGGGAAGTCGCTTCAGTTTCCTCTCCCCGAAAGGTCCGTCCGTGCGTTCTCCGCCTTCTACCGGGGCACGCTTCTAGCGGAGCACGCCCCGTTTACTTCGGCGGCTCGTCTCCGGAGGGGCCGTAGATGGACGGGACCGGGACGCCCAGCATCTTGTAATAGACGCTGAGCTGGCCGCGGTGGTGCACCCAATGAGAAAGGACGCCGTCGCGGATCTGGATGTGGCGAGGCGTGTCCTGGATGACCTTGCCGCCCGCGAGGAGCTTCCAGTGCGTCGCCAGGTGTCTGTCGTTGGTGCCGCGCAGCGCGGCGCGGCCTTTGTCGACGGCCGCATCCAGCGCCTTCACGAAGTCCGCGGCCGTCTTCATCGGCGGCGGCTGGAATTTCGGTCCGTCCTTCGGCGCAATGTCGAGCTCGTCCATCCCGATGACCATCCCCAGCCACTCCGGCATGCTCGCGACCATCATCGCGATGTAGCCCATCGGCATCGATTTCTCATGCGGCTTCCACTCGAACTTGCCTTCCGGAAAGCGTTCCAGAACGCGGCGGCTGATCGGGATTTCGCGGTCCAGATCGGCGAGGAAGATTTCGGTGTACGTCAAGGCCGGAAGCCTCCTTGTGTGTGCGTATCCGCCCTCCCCCGCGGGATGGCCGCGTCGGAGGGCGCCGCCCAGATTCCATTCCCGGCGAGAAAGAGCAGTCCGAACAGAACGCAGCGCGAAAGGATTTCCCCGGCCCTCGAGCTGCCGCCGTGAATCGCTTCGTGCGCTTTCCAGACCGTGGCCAGGTTGAGCGCGAGAGCGAGAACGAATGTCACCATCGCCGCCGGATCCTCCAGCACGAGGAGCACCGCGCTCGCCAGGAACGCCGTCATCGAAGCGAGCCAGAGCGTGACGAGCGGCCACGACAGCGTCGCGAGGAGCGCGTTCACGGCCGGCATTCCGCTTCGGACCCGCGCGTGGCGCTTCAACGCCACGGCTCGCAGAGCCAGCAGGACGCCCGCGACCGCGTTCAGGATGATGAATGCCGCGATGACCCACCGAAGTGCTTGCATGATTCCTCCCCGGTCAGCCTCCTTTGCCGGCCTTTCAGGAAAATTGCTGCAAATTCGCTGCCCTTCGCGGGTCCGAAAAGTGGCAGCAGGATTGCAGCCTCCGGCTATTTGCGCTGTTGGCGAGACTTCTGCTTCTTCGAGACCGATCGGATCAGGAGCTTGCCCCGCCCGCTCTTCTCGAACGGCACGCGATTCTGAGCGACGGCCGCGGCGATCAATGCTTCGACCTCGGGCCGCTCGAGCGTCCTGGCGGAATGCAAGCGAATGAATCGATTCTGAACGCCGGCGCCCTCGAGAATTCCTTGAGGATCCGGCAAGGTCGCGCCGCGATAGAACGACAGTCCCACCCCGTTCGCCGCCGCGGCGATCGAGACGACCGAATCTGACGGCCTTTCCGTCGCGCTGTAGCCGATGACGAAGAAGTTGTAGTTGTCCCAGACGAGCTCGTTGGCCGTCGGGAGCCGGCGACGCAGAGCTCGCCGGACCGACCGGATCAGCGCCTGGTTTTTCGAGTCGAACTTGGCGATGAACGCCGCGAGCCGCTGCTCGGGCGTTCTCACGGGTGCTTGCGAAACACGATGTCGAACTTCGGCTTCCAGGTCTTTCCGCCGTCGGTCGACGTCTCGGCGGTCTCACGCACCTCCGCGCCCTGCGGAATCCACACCGCTCGCCATTGCACGGGGCCCTGAGCCGTCTGCTCCGTCGCCGTGAATGCCATCCGCCCGTTCTCGAACTTTCCGTCGAGGAGCAGCGCCTGCCCGCGGTTCGTCGCCCAGGCTTGATGCCAGACTTTTCGCCCGGCGTCGTACACGTTGATGCTTTCTCCGAGCATCCCCTTCACGTCCCGGTACGTTTCCCTCAGCGCACAGCCGCCCAGGATCTTCTCGACCTGGATGCGCATCGACGGCTTCGCATCGCCGACGTCGTAGACGTCCCAGTCGCCGAGCCAGAAATCGAACTGCCTGTATTCGGCGGCGGCACACGGCGGAGTCGCAGCCGCGAGCGAAGCGGCGAGCATGAAGGACGTGAAGAGGCTTCGAAGAATCCCTGTCATGGCGCCGGAGCGTACACCGCGAACGAAGGACCGATTGGAAGGATTCGGACGCCTGTGTCGGAGTCTGGATCGACTGAAGTGGCCCGGCACGTGCAGGCACACATACCATTGTCTCAGGGCCCGTAACTTCGGGCCGGGGTGAACGATTACCGTCTGGGAGGTGAACGATGGGAAATCCTTTTATTCACTCGGAGCTCAACACCACCGACATGGAAAAGGCCAAAACGTTCTACGGCAAGCTCTTCGATTGGAAGTACGAAGAGATCGAGGGCGCCGATGGCCTCCAGTACACCGCCATCGGCGTCGGCGAGACGAACGGACACGGCACGGGCGGAGGGATGCTCAAGCAGATGATGCCGGGCGCTCCCTCGGCGTGGATGCCCTACGTTCTCGTCGATGACATCCAGGCGGCGACGAAGAAGGCCCGGTCTCTCGGAGCGACGATCCTGAAGGACGTCACCGAAGTTCCCGACATGGGCTCGCTCTGCATCCTCAAGGATCCGACGGGCGCGGTCATCGGACTCTGGCAGACCAGGATGTAGAGAAAGGACACCGATGCAGAAGATCTCTCCCTTCCTCTGGTTCGACAGCAACGCCGAAGAGGCTGTCAACTTCTACGTCTCGATCTTCAAAGATTCGAAGATCAAGGACGTCAGCCGCTACGGCGACGCGGGACCGGGCCCCAAGGGCCAGGTCATGGTGATGAGCTTCGAGATCGAAGGTCAGGAGTTCGTCGCACTGAACGGCGGTCCCCGCTTCAAGTTCACCGAGGCGGTTTCCTTCGTCGTCCACTGCAAGGGGCAGAAGGAAGTGGACCACTACTGGGACAAGCTCCTCGAGGGCGGCGGGCAGACGCAGGCCTGCGGCTGGCTCAAGGACCGCTACGGCCTGTCCTGGCAGATTGTCCCGGTCGAGTTCTTCGAGCTCATGAAGGACAAGGACCCAGCCGTGCGCAACCGCGTCATGCAGGCCATGATGGGGATGGTCAAGTTCGACGTGGAGGGCCTGAAGAAGGCGGCCGAGGGGAAGTAGATCGAGGAACGGCCCCGAGCCAACGCCGCCGGCCCTCTCCCCGCGGCCCGGGGAGAGGGCCACGACGGTCCGCACTCAGTCGTTGTCGTCGTTGAGATTGCGATTCGAGTCGGCCGTCTCCGCGGAGCCAATGGTTCCCGGGGGGCGTGCGACGATCGCTCCCACAAGGATTCCGGGACGCCTCATGACGAACCTCCTTGCGGTTCCCGTGAGGATTTATCCCGAACCCCCGCCCCGAACGGCGGCGCTTAGGGAACTCTTAGCTCAGCGGCCTGACCGACGCCGCTTCGCGGTCGTGGGGTGCGCGCGCGCCGGGCTCTTCGCCCTCGACGGCGCCGGGCTCTTCTTCCTCGATGGCGCTGCGAGCGGTCGGCGGAGGCGAATGCTCTTGACCTCGCCGAACTCCGGAGTCTTGCCCGTCAGCTTCGCCTTCACGAGATCGAAGAGAACCAGTGCCTGGGGCTTCTCGAGCGTCATGTACTGCGCCGAGGCGGCCCTTACCCCGATCAGCACGATTCGCGGATCCTCCGCGCCGCCGTCCTTGTTCCCGCCCTCGTTCGGAAACCAGAACTTCCAGTCGGGCGCCCAGAGCTCGCGGATCTTCGCGCGATCTTTCGAGACGAATGCATCTCCCGAGACGGAGACCCACTCGCGCGTGCGGTCCTTGTAGTACGCGAGATTGACCCGGGGCTCCCCCGAGATCTCGGCGACCTTGGGCATGTGATCCATCGTCGCGAACCAGAAATGCGCGCCGGACGCCCGTTTCTGGGTGGCCATCGGCCGCGACACCATGTGCCCGTCCGCCCGGCGCGTCGTCAGCATGGCCGTCTCGATCCCCTCGACCAGTTTCCAGAGCTCGTCGAGCGTGCCGGCCTGGACGTTCCCTTCCCCCGGCGTCTGCGGCCGCTCTTCATTCTTCTCGTTTCTTTTCGTCGCCATGTCCCGCCTCCCGCCCGCAGACCTCGCAATTCCCGGGCCAGCGCGATCCCGGCCCGGAAGCCTTGACAGCGACCGGTCCAGTGGAGTACCCATATGTTGCAATGAAACATATCGCCGCGCTCGACCGCCAGCTCAAGAAGGGATCCACCGAGCTCCTGGTCCTGTCGCTCGTGGAGAACCGCGCGCGCCACGGCTACGAGATCGGAAAGCTGATCGAGACGCGGTCGCAAGGCGCGCTCCGTTTCCACGTGGCGTCCCTCTATCCGCTGCTCTACCGGCTGGAGGGCCGCGGCCTGATCGAAGGGCGCTGGGTCGAAAAGCCGTCGCAGCGGCGGCGGCGCTATTACCGGCTGACCGCCGAGGGCCGGAAGATGCTCCGCGTGCAGAGAGGCGCCTGGGCGGCATTCGTGGAAGCCATGAGCCGGATCACGGAGGCCGAGCATGCCTGACTGGTCGAACGAGATTCGCGAACGGCTCGCCGGCCTGAAAGTCGATCCGGCCCGGGAGCAATCCATCGTCGAGGAGATCGCCCAGCACCTCGACGACCGTTATGCCGAGCTCCTCGCGCAGGGCTCCGCGCCCGAGACGGCCCTCCGGTCCGCGCTCGACGAGCTCGACGGCCCGGTGCTCGCCGCGGCGCTGGCAGACGCCGTTCCGCGCCCGAGCCCCTCCACTCTGCCGCCCGCGGAAGAGGGGGGCTGGCTGCCCGGTCTCCTCCAGGATCTGCGATATGGCGCCCGGCGCCTCCGCCTCGAGCCTCTCTTCGCCATCGTGGCGATCCTCTCCCTCGCCCTCGGCATCGGCGCCAACACGGCCATCTTCCAGCTCCTCGACGCGGTGCGCCTGCGCCGCCTCCCGGTCGAGCGCCCGGAAGAGCTCTACAACGTGCGGATCAAACCGGGCACCAGCCGGACCGGCAATTTCTCGGGGAACTGGCCGCAGCTGACATCCGCACTCTGGGATCGCATCCGGAGCGAGCAACAGGCCTTTTCGAAGCTCGCCGTCTGGAGCACCGACTCGGTCAACCTCGCCTCGGGAGGCGAGGCCCGGTTCGCGAAAGCCCTGTGGGTGAGCGGGACCTTCTTCGACACGGTGGGAGTCCGGGCCATGCAGGGCCGCGTCCTCGGTTCGGGCGATGACGCGCCGGGCTGCCCCGCGCCCGCCGTCGTCCTGAGCGAGCGTTTCTGGAAGAGGGCGCTCGGGGGCCGTCCGATCAACCCCGGCGAAACTCTCCGGATCGAGGGCCGCCCGTTCGAGATCGTGGGCGTGACGCCGGCGAGCTTCTTCGGCATGGAGGTCGGCCTCTCCTTCGACGTCGCCCTCCCCACCTGCGCCGAAGACCTCATCGCCGACATGCCCCGCACCAAGATCCGCCGCGCCTGGTGGCTGGCGGCGGTCGGCCGCCTCGCGCCCGGCTGGACGCACGAGAAGGCGCAGGCGCATCTCGCGGCCATCTCGAAGGGCCTCTTCGAGGCGACGCTGCCGGAGGACTACGACACGGCCGACGTCAAGAATTACCTCTCCTTCCAGCTCGTCGCCCGCCCCATCTCGACGGGCTTTTCGGATCTGCGGGAGGACTATTCCGATCCGCTCTGGCTCCTGCTCGGCATCTCCGCGCTCGTCCTGTTGATCGCGTGCGCCAACATCGCCAACCTGATGGTGGCCCGCGCGAGCGCGCGCCAGCGCGAGATCGCCGTGCGGCTGGCCCTGGGCGCTTCGCGTCGCCGATTGATCCGGCAGCTGCTCGCGGAGAGCTTCGTCCTCGCCGCGGCCGGCGCCGCTTGCGGCGTGGCGCTCGCGCAGGCACTCTCGCGTCTGCTGGTCTCGTACCTGAGCACGGAGCAGGCGGAGATCTTCGTGGCCATGCCTCGAGACCTGCGTCTGCTGGGCTTCACCGCGGGCCTCGCCGTCCTCACGTGCGTGCTCTTCGGTCTGCTGCCCGCTCTCCAGGCCTCGAACACAGATCCCCTCGAAGCGCTCAAGTCGGGCGGCCGCGGCATCGCCGGCAGCGGCGCCAGGCTCTCCGTCCGCCGGGCGCTCGTGGTCCTGCAGGTGGCGCTCTCCCTGGTCCTTCTGGTCGGTGCACTCCTCTTCGTCCGGAGCCTCGGCAATCTGCTGTCCCTGGATGCGGGGTTTCGGAGCGATCACATCCTCGTCATCGACACAGACTTCAGGCGCCTGCACCTGCCGGACGAGCGCCGAACGGCGCTCCGTCGGGAGCTCGTGGAGCGCATGCGCGCCATCCCGGGAGTCGCCGACGCCGCCAGCGCGCGGATCGTGCCGCTCTCCGACTCCTCATGGAACGACCCCATCAGCATCGAAGGCACGGAAATCCGGCGCGAGAGCGTCAACTTCAACCGCGTCGGCCCGGGCTACTTCCGGACCATGGGCACGCCGCTCCTCGCGGGCCGCGACTTCGACAGCCGCGATCTGCCGGCCTCGGAATCGGCCGCGATCGTGACGGAGACCTTCGCCCGAAAGTTTCTGAACGGCCAGAACCCGGTCGGCCGTACGGTCCAGCTCGACCACGAGGGCCGCGACACGGTCGAGCGATTCCAGATCGTCGGGCTCGTGCGCGACAGCAAGTATGAAGAGTTGCGGGAAGACTTCGCCCCCATCGTCTTCCTCGCCGACGCCCAGGACGCACATCCGGGCCCCCGGACCCACGTCGTCGTCCGCTCGGAGCTTCCCCTCGCGACGCTCGTGCCCTCGCTGACATCGGCGGTCGCCGGCGTGAGCCCCGAGATCTCCGTCATGTACCGCCCGTTCCGCGACATGCTCCGCGAGGGACTCCTCCGCGAGCGGCTGATGGCCAGCCTCTCGGTTTTCTTCGGGTTTCTCGCCGCCGTCCTCGCCATGATCGGCCTCTACGGCGTCGTGTCCTTCATGGTCGTCCGCCGCCGCAACGAAATCGGCGTGCGCATGGCGATGGGCGCCACGCGAAAGGACATCCTGGCGCTCGTCCTCCGCGAGGCCGGCACCCTCCTCGCGGCCGGGATCGTGATCGGCGTCGTCCTCGCCATCGGCGCGGCGAGCCTCGCGCGATCGCTGCTTTACGGCCTCGGGCCGAGCGATCCCGTGACGATCATCCTCGCCTCGGCTGGTCTCGCCGCCGTCGCCGTCGCCGCGAGCCTGCTGCCCGCGCACCGCGCCGCGACGCTGGACCCGGTCACGGCGCTACGGGAGGAGTAGGCCGGGCCGGCGCCCCCGCAATCGGTGCGAACTCGTAGATCCCGCCGTCGGCCATCAGCGACACGAAGAGGTGGCCGTCTTTCAGGACGTACGAGCGGACGTAGGTCCAGTCCTTGGAGAGGCGCTGGCCGATCGGCGAAGTCTGCACGCACGCCGCACGTGTGAGAGCGAGGGTTCCGAGCTCCAGCCGATCCGCTCCCTCCGACGTCCACGTCCCGGCGCCCCGGTTGCAATCGATGCGCGCGGCGAGCTTCCCTTCGGGTTGGAACTCGATCGTGTACTTCGATCCGTCGTCCGGCGTCAGGGTCGTGTCGTCGCTGCCCTGGAAACGGACCAGCTTCCAGGAGGTGCCCACGAGTCCGGATGCGCTCTCGGGCTCACCCAGCAGCTTCTCCTTCGCGACGACCTGCTCGAAGTTCACCTTCTGTTTCGCGATCCAGGCACCGTAGCCCTCGGGGTCGACGAACGCCGCGACGCCTTCCTTGGCCGCCCGCGCCCGTCTCGTCTCGAGGCCGAAAAACTCGGCGTGCGACGGCAGCCAGACGTCGGGCTTCAGCGACTCGAGCATCGCCAGGGTGCGGGCGTAGTCGTCCGCGATTCCCGGATAGGACGGATCGACGATGAGCTGATAGCCCGGATTGATGCTCATGCAGCAGGGAAAAACGACGTCGTAGGAGCGGCCGCCGTCTTCCACCTTCGTGATCCAGGTCGTGGCGCCCTTCGTGTGGCCCGCCCCCAGGCGGGCCGTCATCTTGACGTTGCCGATCGACACCGAATCGCCGTCCTTGATCTGGCGGTCCGCGGTGACCGGCGGGAAGTGAAAGGCCGGCACGTCACCGTATCGAAAGTCCGTCCTGCCGCCGGATTTCAAAAGCGCGAAGTCGCGGTCCATCACGACGACCTCGGCGTTCGAGAGCTTCTGGAAATGTGCGACCAGCCCCGCGTGGTCGATGTGGGCGTGCGTGATCAGCAGGAGCTTGATGTCCTCGGGCTTGAACCCCGCCTTCCGGATCGAGGCCTCGAAGTCCTTCGCCGAGACCGGCAGGCCGCCGTCGAGAAGGATGTGCCCCTTCGGCGTCGTTATCAGGTAGGCCGCGAGACCTGCCGTGCCCACGTAGTAGATCGGGCCGACGATCTTCACCGGTTCCACCGGCTCGACCCAGGATTTCAGCGCCGACACGAGGGCCGCAGGAATCGGCCGTTCGGACGTGAATCCCTCCGCGAGCGCCGTGAGCTCCGGCGAGAGCGGCTCCGCGGCGTTCTGAGCGTGGAACGTCGCGCCGAGCCCCAGAACGAGCAGGACCCCGGCCGCCGTGCGAGGAACGACCATGGCGGAATCCTAACCGGTCGGTCGCGAATTGGGAGTGAGGTCCGGCCCATGGAGTAACCTGCGGCCCGAGGACGGAGGCTCCCATGTCCGCTTACGAGCTCGCCCAGCTGAACATCGCCGTCATGAAGGAGCCGCTCGATTCGCCCGGCATGGCCGACTTCGTGGCGAACCTCGACCGCATCAATGCCCTCGCCGAAATGTCACCGGGCTTCGTGTGGCGCCTGCAGTCCGACGCCGGGAACGCGACGGATTTCCGCCCGCTGGGAGACAGCACGCTCGTCAACATGTCGGTGTGGAAGGACGTCGCATCCCTCAACGTGTACGTCTACAAGACTGCCCACGCCGAGATCATGCGGAGGCGCAACGAGTGGTTCGAGCGCATGCGCGAGGCGTTCGTCGTGCTCTGGTGGGTCCCCGCCGGCCACCGCCCCGGGATCGAGGAAGCGATCGAGAAGCTCGAGCTCCTGCGCGCGACCGGACCGTCCGAGTCGGCCTTCACGTTCAAGAAGGCCTTCCCTCCGCCCGACGCCGCGAAGGATCGCATTCCGTTCGCGCTCGGCGACGAGTGCCCGGCCACGTGATTCGCAACCGATAGGGCCGGAAGCACGCACGCCCGCGTGCCCCCGGCGCCCATCGATCCGTCAGCTCACTTCGCTCCGCCGTTCACCGGGATCAGCTTGACCGCGAACGTCTCGCCGGCATCGCACTCGACGCAGCCCTGACCGGCGATCTCGCCATGGTCGTTGATGTCGTTGGCGAAGATCAGAAACGGCGAACCGTCCGCCACGGCGGAGTTCAGGTCCGTCATGACTCCGTCCTGCCAGAGGAACGCGCGGCTTCCGGCGGCCCCGATCGACTGGCCGACGACCTGCCGGCGGGCGTTGATCCCGAAGGCCAGGCTGATCACGTCGTCATCCACGGTCTTCAGGTCCACGATGCCGCCCTCGCGGGGCCAGAGAACGGCGTGCGCGCTCAGGCCTGACCCGCCGGCCGTGTTGGCAAAGCCGGCGGCGTCTCCGTGCTGGTTGAGGGCGGCCGGCGTGTTCCAGGCGACTCCGCCGAGGTCGGGCAGCGGTTGCGGAACCCCATCCTCCCAGACGACCGCCTTCCGCGCGCTCAACCGTCCGAAGGCCCGATCGCACGCGCCCGAGATGCCGACGATCCTGCCGGACTCGTTGATCGCGGTCGCCGAAGACGAGCTGTCGCCCTGGAGCGGCAGAAGCACCTCCGGCGCGGCGCCCGGGTCGCTCGCCGACCAGAGCGCCGCCCGGAACTGGAGGACCTGCGGCGCAACGCAGCTTCCGTCGTGCGTCCCGTTCTCCGCCCAGCCGACGATCTGGCCTCGGTTGTTGGCCCCGGCGGCGTAGCTGTTGTCTCCGCCGTCGAACGGCTCGAGGCCGACCATGGCGTTGTCCCGCCACAGAAATCCCCGGCAGACTTTTCCGCTCGCCGGCGTCCCGAAGAACGGCACGCATGAGAACCGCTCGCCGAGCGGCTGAACCGCGTCGGTCTCGGCGATCCCGACGATCGTGCCGTCGTTGCTCTTGACGGGCCAGCCCACCGCGCTGTTGGGGCCGCCGAGCGTGCCGAGGTCGATCGTCTCGCCCTTGCGCCACAGAGTCGCGTGGGCCGTCTGCTCACCCTCGAAAGTCGATACGCCCGTCATCCAGCTCTTGTTGTTGATGCTGATGCCGCCGCCGGCGCTTCCACCGAGCGTGTCCAGGCGGATGACGACGTAACGCACCGTCTTGTCTCTGGGCGGCGCACCCGCCGACCGGTCGGCGATGGAGAGCGCGGCGAGAGCGGCGAGCGCAGTCATGTACGGCCAGATCCTTGTTCTCATTTCTCCTCCTTGGCCATCCGCGAACGGGGCCGGCCCGCCATGCGGAGCAAAGCGACGGCCAGGAGACGCCGACGCTTGCGAAGCGCTTCGAAAGAAGACGCTTCGACTCGCGGACGATTTGCATTAAGACGGACCGGAGCGACGTTTTCTTGAAGATCCGTCTCGAAATCCGAACACGATCCGGCGCAGCTGCGAGAGCGACCGGGCCTCCGTCGCGGCCCGCGGAACGAAAAAGCCCTCCTCGCGCACCTTCCGGACGGCGGCCTCCATGCGGCGGCCGCGCCGCGGCACGTGACTCTCGCGAAGCGCCCACGCCGCGTCCTCGAACTTGCAGCAGGCCGTCGCGCACACGAACGCGAGCCTTTCCGCCACGGTCCCGCGGCTGCGGGCGGCGGCCCGCCGCGCGCGTTGAAGCCGCAGGATACGAGCGTATGCCGCGCCGCAGTGCCGGCCCACGGCCGCCGCGCGCGATTCCGACGCGCCCCCGATGCTCCGGAGAACGGCTCGCATCTTCTTGCCCGCGCCTCTCACGGAAGACCGGGCCTGCCAGGCCAGCGTCTCGAGCTGGTCGCGGACGCGCCAGGACCTCGCGGCCTCGGCGGACAGGATCTCGAGAGCCGCTTCCAGCGGGCATTCGGCCGGAAGATCGGCCAGATAGGTCCGCAGCCGCTGCTCCGCCTCGATCTCCTGGGCGAGAAGCCTGCGCCAGGGAATCCCGAGCGTCTCGGCGGACGCGAGGAGCTCGTCCGCAGAGGCTCCCTCGCCCACGGGCTCGTCGGGAAAAAGAATCCGGGTCGTCGGGGCGGGGCTCGCCATGCTCCTCCGCTCGAGTATTGGAGCGGCTCCCGCCCGGAACAAGACTCCTCCGACTATCACGTCCGAAAACGGCGAGTCGCGACCCGGAGCGTGGAGTACGCTGACCGCGATGGAACTGAGTGCCGCCATCTGCGACCAGGCGCGCATGGCTCGGGACGCTCGCTTCGACGGACGGTTCTTCATCGCGATCCTCTCGACCGGCATCTACTGCCGGCCCATCTGTCCCTCCCCCCACGCCCGACGCGAGAACGTCCGGTATTTCCGCTCCGCGGACGAGGCGGTGGCCGCGGGCTTCCGAGCCTGCCGCCGCTGCCGGCCCGAGGCGGCCCCGGGCACGCCGCGCTGGAATGGAACCGCGAGCACGGTCAGTCGCGCTCTGCGCCTGATCGAGGAGGGGGCCCTGCGCGAGAGCGGGCTCTCGGATCTGTCGCGCCGGCTGGGCGTGAGCGCGCGCCAGCTCCACCGTCTCTTCTCGCTTCACCTGGGCACCTCCCCCACCGCGGTCGCGAAGGCCTGGCGGCTGAGCTTCGCGACACGGCTGCTTCGCGACACGGATCTGCCCATGGGGCGCGTCGCGGTAGAAGCCGGGTTCCGCACCGTGCGCCGTTTCAACGACGAGATCCGCGCCCGATACGACCGGACCCCCTCGGATCTGCGCAGGCATCCGGACGCGCTCGACGCGGAGCGCGACGGGTACGTCGTGCGGCTCTCCTATCGCGCGCCCTACGACTGGGACTCCCTGCTCGAGTTTCTCGCCGAGCGCGCGATCCCGGGCGTCGAGAAAGTGGACTCGGACGCCGGAACCTACCGGAGGACGTTTTCGCACGACGGCCGCTCCGGTGTTCTGGAAGTGCGTCACGACCGGCCCGGCGCCGCGCTGGAAGCGCGGGTCTACGTCGCGGAGCCCGGGTCGCTTCTGCCGATCGTCACGCGCCTCCGCGGCATGTTCGACCTCGACGCGGACACCACCGCCATCACCCGACATCTGGGAAACCACCCGCTGCTGGCCTCGCTCGTCCGCAGGTATCCGGGGCTCCGGGTTCCGGGCGCCTGGGATCCCCTGGAGATGTCGGTGCGCGCCGCTCTCGGGGAGTCGATCGCGGGCGGCGCGGGCCCGGAGCTCCGCGAGCTCGCGCAACGCTTCGGGGAGCGACTCCCGGTCTCCGATCCGGGAGGCTTGATCTTCGTCTTTCCGTCGGCCGAAGCACTCGCGAAGTCACGGCTCGAGGGATGGCCTTCGGCTCGAGCGCGCATGATCCGAGCACTCGCGGAGACGGCCCTCTCGGCCGCGGACCAGGAATCGCTGACCGGAGTCCCGGGCATCGCCGCATCGACCGCGGAGTACATCGCGGCCCGCGCCTTCCGCCAGCCGGACGCTTTCCCTTCGAATGATCCGGTTCTGCTCCACGCGGGCGCTTCCGGAAAGTCGCCGACGTCCTCTGCGCTGATCGAGCTTGCGGAACGCTGGCGTCCGTGGCGCTCCTACGCGGCCATCTATCTCTGGATGGCGAGCGTCGAAAGGCACTAGCGACAGACCCGTCACGCTTCGGTGGCAGTCGGCTTGCAGGTTTTCTGGCGCCAGGAGGTTTCATGGGACGCCTGACCTCGTTCACGTACGTCTCGGTCGACGGAGCCTACGCGGGCCCCCACGGCGACATCGACTGGTTCAAAGACATCTCGAAGGACGCGGACTTCGACGCGTGGAGCCATTCGGAGGCGGGGTCGGACAACACGCTCGTCTTTGGCCGGACGACGTACCAGATGATGAAGAGCTGGTGGCCGACACCCCAGGCCATGCAGGCCGATCCGCACATGGCGAAGGTCGTCAACGAAAGCCCCAAGATCGTCTTCTCCGGAACTCTCGGCGAGGCGCAGGAGGCTCCCCACTGGAAGAACGTCACCGTCGTCCGCGAGGTCGACGCGAAGGACGTTCGGAAGCGCAAGGATCGGGCGAACAGCCTCACGATCCTCGGCAGCGGCTCCATCGTGCGGCAACTCTCGAATCTCGGACTCATCGACGAGTACGCCCTCGTGGTCGTGCCGTTGGTCCTCCCCGACGGCAAGCGTCTCTTTCAGGACGTCGAGAAGAAGTCGCTCACGCTACTCGAGTCGCGATCCTTCAAGAACGGCCTGACGGTGATGCGCTTCGAGCCCCGGAAAAAGGACTGACGGCCCGGGCCCGGCATATTCTTCCGAAACCATGCGGAAGCTCCGTCTCCTCGCCGCCGTCGTGCTCTGCCTTTCGGGCTGCTCCAGGCCGCCGTCGCCGAGTGAACAAGGCGCCCGGCTCATGGCGCAGTCGAAGGCCGCGAGCGGCGGCGCCGCGTTCGATTCCCCGGCGGGATTCCACGAGGTCGGCACCTTCGTCCGCGACGGCGCGTCGGGAACCTACGAAGTCTGGGGCGATCTGCGCGCGCTGCGCAGCGCGGCGTCGCACACGCTCGGCGGGAACACGTTCACGAACGGCTTCGACGGCAAGACATCCTGGGCGGTCGGTCCGGACGGCTCCGTGCGCAAGTCCGACTCATCGGAAGCGCTCGCCCAGGCCCGCCTGGGCACGTACCTGACGATCGGCGGGTACTTCTACCCGGAGCGCTTCCCCGCCCGTTTCGTGTCCGTCGGCCGCAAACAGGCCGACGGCGCCGATTACGACGTCGTCACCGTCACGCCCGCCGATGCTCCGTCCATCGACCTCTGGCTCGATGGGGAAACCCATCGACTTCTGCGAATCACCGGCACGGTCGGGACGACCTCCTTCTCGGGCGTCGTCAGGCGCTACCAGATCGTCGACGGGGTCTGGATCGGGTTTTCGCTGGAGCAATCCGAGGGCGAGCACCGGCTCACCAACGAGCTGACGTCGTTCGTCTTCCTGGCGGTTCCGCCGGAGAAGTTCTCTCCGCCCTCGAGCTGAACGAGGCCCTCCCGCTCACTCCAGGCGGCAGATGAAGCCCCAGCCGCCGCCGAGCTCTCCGAGAGCGAGCACGAGCTCGTTTTTTCCCTTCTTCAAAGGGAGATAGACGGCGTCGTCTTCCGGATTGACGATGCCGAGAAAGCCGGGATCGCGGAAGTTCTGGGCGCTGCGGCCGCGAAAGAGAATCTGCCCGTTGAGGAAAACGCTGACCTCGTCGCTGTAACCGATCGAGAGCTTCTTGATCTGATCGCGATCGGACTCGATGGTCGTCCGCGCGTAAATCAGTTTCATGCCGGGCTGCGGCTCCAGGCGTTTGGAGAAATCGGTCGCGAACGAGACCTTCGGATGGGGCGCGTCGAGGTATCGATAGAGGACCACGAAGCCCGGCGGCTCCGCGTCGACGGCCTGCCACGCCATGGCGTCGCTCTCGGTCCTGGAAAGGGGCCGTTCCGGATCGCGGGACAGCGCGTCCAGCGCCGGCGAGATGCTCCACTTCGTCAGCGTGCCTGCCGGCATGGGCGGCATCCGACGCTGCCAGGGCGCATCCGGCGTCGTCCGGACTTCGAAGTTCGAGAAGTAGGTCGCTCCCGTCAGAACCGCCAGCGCCACCTGGCCCTTCTGGACGCCGCTCTTCAAGTCGGTCATCACGAGCGCCGGCTTCTCGAGATCCTGGACGTAGAACTTCGCCTGCGCGCCGGCCACCTCCAGACGCAGGTGCATCCACGTGTCTCTCGGGATGTCCACGGCGCCCGTGAAGCCCGGCCCGTTGTAGATCTGCCAGTTCAGGCCGGTGTGAAGCACAGGCGTGTACTGCAGAGCGTCGGCAAGCCCGGACTTGTGCTGGCGGAGATAGACCCACTCGGCGTCGCCGCCGCTGGCGGCGATCCGGAACTGGATGCCGAAGAATCCTCGCGCCGCGGGCGTGGCCACGTCCACGTCGATGACTCCGTCGCGCAGCTCGAAGTCTTTGAGCGTCGCCCCTCCCCCGTCGAGCAGAAGACACTTGCGGCCCTGATACTCGGCCACTTCCGCCTTCCCTTCGAGCTCCCAGCGGGGCGAGTCCGGTGGAACCGCGATCGTCTGCGAATGCGCCTCCGCCGCCGCGAGGAACGCGATCACGCAGGCTGCGAGATGTCGGGGCATGTCTCGAGAATGACTACGGCGCCGCGTCGACAATGTTTGGGCGGGCGGGCCCTCACTCGCCAAGACTCCGCCAAGAACCTGGTTAACTTCGGGATCCCTCGCTTCGCTCGGGATGACGGGCGACGGCGCTTCGCGCTTCGCCCGTCACTCCGCGCGCAGCGCGAGGGTCGGGGGAATCCGGCAGGCGCGCCGGGCGGGGATCCAGGCCGCCAGCATGGTCACCAGGATCATCCCTGGCACCACGAGCACATAGACCAGGTAGTCCACGCCGCCGGCATTGAAGAGCATGGAATTCATGAGCCGCTCGACGGCGAGGCCCAGCGCGAGACCGATGACGGTCCCCACCGCCACCAGCGCGAAGCCTTTGCCCATCACCAGTCGCAGCACGTCGGAGGACCTGGCGCCGATGGCGATGCGGATGCCGATCTCGCGCGTTCGCCGGCTCACGTTGTAGGCCACCACCCCGTACAGGCCGGCGATGGCGAGAAGCAGCCCGACCGCCCCCAGCGTGCCGACGAGCTGGACGGCGACGCCCGGACCCTCGACGGTCGCGTATCGGTAGAGCTCGGCGAAGGTCATGGTCTGCAGCATCGGCATGTTGGCATCGAGCGCGCGCACGACCTCCTTCACGGGCTCGACCAGCTGCGCCGGATCCCCATCCGATCGGGCCAGCAGGACCATGCGCGCGGCCGGATGCTGGCCGAACGGCACGTAGACGAAATCGACCTCATCGTTGGTGTACTTGATCGTCGGCGTGATGCCGACGATCTCGACAGGAACGCCGCTCGCGCTTTCGAGACGGATCCGCTTACCCAAAGGATCGGCGCCCGGCCAGTAGTGCCTGGCGAAGTGCTCGTTGACGATGGCGACGCGGGGCGCGGCGGCGGTGTCGGACGCCTGGAACCCCCGGCCGCGCAGGATCGGTATCCCCATCGTCTCGAAGAATCCTTCGTCGACAGAGTCCATCAACGAATGGAAGCTCTCGCGATCGCGAGGCATCTGGAAGCCCTCCGGCACGAAGGCGAGGCGTTCGAACTCGCTCAGCGAGAGCGGGGGGTTCTGCGTTAAAGCCGCGCTCCGCACTCCGGGCGCTCGCCGCGCACGCTCGGCGAGCAGCCGATAGAAGCGCTCCGTCCGGGACGCGTCGTACTGCACGAGGCGCGGGTCGAATCGGACCATGAGCACGTGATCCCTGGCCTGCTCGGCGAACTCCAATCCCCGGCTCAGGCTGTGCTGAAAGCCGCGGAACATCAGGAACGACGCGGCCAGCAGCATCAGCGACATGGCGATCTGCGCCACCACCAGCGCATTGCGGCCCCACAGGCGCTGACGTCCGCCGCCGGGCGCGTCCCCGTCGGCCGACTTCAACCCGCTCACGAGATCCATGCGCGTGCTCTGGAGCGCCGGCGCCAGGCCGCAGATCAGTGCGCTCAGGACCGCAAAGCCGAGGCTCGCCAGAAGCACGTGGGTATCCATGCGGAACGGAACCTTGACCGGCAGCTCGGCTGGAATCCGGAACTTGCTCAGCAAGTGGATCCCGGTGTATCCGACCGCGATCCCGCCCAGTCCCCCCAGGAGCGCGAGGACCAGGCTCTCGGTCAGCAGCAGGCGGATCAGGCGGAAGCGCCCGGCGCCGATCGCCAGCCGGACGGCGATCTCGCGCCGGCGCGTGCGCGCGCGGGCGAGAAGCAGCCCGGCGGCGTTGGTGCACGCCACGAGCAGCACGACGAGCGCGAGCGTCGTGAAAACCACGCCGAACTTCCAGTTGAGATCGCTGGCCTGCGTCCGCATCTCGTACATCGTCCGGACGGCCGCGCCGCGGTCCCGGTTCGTCTTCGGATACTCGCGCTCGAGGTTCCGCGCGAGCACGGACAGCTCGTTTTCCGCCTCGCGCCGCGTCGTGCCCTTCTTCAGGCGCGCTCTCACCATCAGCTCGCGGTCGTCCCGGTCGACGAAGAAGTCCTTCTGCGGATCGGTCGAGAACGTGCCGGCCATCGCGAGCGGCATGTAGAAATCGGGACGGTCGAAGATGTAGAGCCCCGTGAACCTCTCCGGCAGAACTCCGATGACGGTGAAGTCCTTTCCGTTGAGGCGAACGGCCCGGCCGACCACCGAAGGATCGCCGGCGAACTCGCGTCTCCAGAAGTCCGCCGAAAGGACCACCACGGCGTCCCGTCCGGGCACCTGGTCTTCGTCGTCCCGGAACCCGCGCCCGAGCGTCGGCTCGACGTCGAGCACGCGGAAGTAATTGCCGGAGACGAGCAGTCCGCCTTTTGCGATCCCCGTCGCGTCGGGCCGGGCGCTGAAGCCGACGGTCAGCAGGGGGACGTTCGCGATCACGCCGGCGTAGCTCTGCGTCTTTTCGCGGATGTCGAGGTACTCGCGATAGGAGAACGAATCGAATGCGCTGTCGTGAGACGTGCTGACGAGCGTGATGACCTCGCCCGGGCGCGGCACCGGATAGGGCCGGAACACCAGCGCGTCGAGCATGCTGAACGGAGTCGCCGTCATGCCGATGCCGAGCGCGATGGTGGCGACCACGAAGGCGGCGAGTCCCGGCGTCCGGCGCAGGCTCCGGACCGCGTAGCGGACGTCGTCCACGAAATCCGTCAGCCAGTGGATGCCGCGCGTGTCCCGGATCTCTTCTTTCTTCTGGTCGAGCCCGCCCATCGCGCGCAGGGCGCGGTACCGCGCCTCCTCCGGCGTGAGTCCTTCCGCAATGCCCTCCTCGATCTTGTGCTCGAGGTGGAACCGAAGCTCTTCGTCCAGCTCGCTCTCGACCCGGCGGCGGCGGAAGATCGACTTCAGCCTCAGCGGGAGGCGGAAAAACCAATGTTCGATCTTCATGGTTCTAAGCCTCGGCCGCGACGCGGCGCGCCGGCACGGCGGCGCCTTTGAAGATGAGCCAGAAGGCGAGCACGACCTCGAAGACGAGCATCGGGAGCCACATGATCTCGTTGGCGGGGCCGAGACTGATCCCGACGAGTCGCACGGGAAGGAGAATGACCGGCAGGATCGACGCGAACACCCCCAGCCAGGCCAGCGCGAGGGGGACCATCAGGCCGCGCAGAAGGAGCCAGGCGAAGATCATGCAGCCGACAGCGAAGAACATCTCGCCGAGCGTCGGATTCCAGTTCGGCAGCTTCATCAGGAACGCTCCCATCGCCGCGGCGGCCGCGGGGTCGGGCGCATCGATTCCAGAAGCGGTCGCGAGCCAGAGCTTTCCGACGTCCCTCGGAAGGGACACGGCGCCGATCACCCCGTTGGCGAAGAGGCAGGTCATGGCGAGCAGCGCGAGGTCCGGATCCTGGTCTCTCGTGATGGCGTACAGCGTCACGGCCAGCACCAGGGCGCAGAAGCAGCCGGCGAGCTCGAGCACGATGGCGAGACGCATGATCGGCGCGTGCTGGGCGATCCCGGCGAGCCTGGCCGCGATCCCTTCCCCGCTCGCGGCGCGGCTGGAGAGAATGATTCCGCTCAGGGCGGCCGCGATGTAGACGAGGAAGGCGAACCCGACGGCCTTTGCGTTCGTTCTACGAGTCATCGGTGCCCCTCCCTACGCCTCGGAAAGCTGGACGAGGTGCGATATGGCCGACGACAGCCGTTGCCAGTTGGCCTTCTCCGACTCGAGCTCTTTCCGCCCGAGCCGCGTCAGCGCGTAGAACTTGGCCCGGCGGTTGTTTTCCGTCTGCTTCCACTCGGCCTTGATCCAACCCTCCTGCTCCAGCTTGTGAAGAGCGGGATAGAGCGAGCCTTCGCTGACCTGCAGGACTTCCCCGGACAGCGCTCTCAGGCGCAGGCTGATGGCCCAGCCATGGAGGGGCTCCAGGGCCAGCATCTTCAGCAAGAGCAGGTCCAGGGTCCCCAGAATCAGGTCGGTCGGCTTGCTCATATCGGTTACCGAGAGGAGTCTATCCCCGCTCCTCTCGGTAAACAAGGGGTACGGGGATTCCGGACGGAAGTTTCCAGAGGGATCCGGGGCCCGTGGAGGCGAGTTGCTGTCGGACGAATCGCCCGCCCGACCCCGACACCGATCAGTTCGCTCCGTTGGAGGGCCGGGGAGGGAAATTGGCGAGGAGAAGACCCACTGTCTTCTCGATTCCCCGGGCGATCTCCTTCGGACTGTCGCCCTCCGCCGCCGTTCGGGCTCCTCGCCAGACCAGCTTCCTCTCCCGGTCCCGGATGTCGAGCACGAGGGCGCTCCGCTTGCTGTACTGCGTTCCCGAGTATTCGAGGTGGTCCCAGGACCACAGGAGAAACTCCGTCTTTTTGGTCTTCTCGTAGCTGTCCTGGCTCAAGACTCCGGCGTTGTCCATCTGGTACGCCAGGTAGATGTCGGCCTGGCCGTTCTCGGTCTCGTCGAAGCCTTTCCTGGACAGGACCTCGCCGACGTCCTGACGGACGCTGCGGTCGATGAACTGCGAGTCGACGATCGCGTTGCCCGGCGGCATCTTTGGCGCCGGGTCGTCGAGCCAGGCCCAGGTCTTCAGGCCGACGAAGCTCGCGGCATGGTCAAAGGCGAAGACCGGCGCCGGATTCCGGGACGCGCACGCAGCGGCGGCGACCGAAAGCAGAATCGCCGCGTCGCGCAGTCTCTTTCTCACGTCGGCGACTTCGTCTCTCCACGATACACCGCCCGCTCAGCGGATGCCGCGACACCCCTGAGCGGCCCGCGCATCAGGCCTCCCGCTCCCCTCCGACACCCATCTCCGCCCAGTCGAGCTCCTCTTCGAGACGGTGGAAGGCATCGTCGCCGATCTCGTCCCGATCGCGCATCTCGAGGACGGTCTGCCGGGCCGCGGCCAGGGCGCGCCCGTGGGCGTCTTCGTGCGACGAGCCCGTGGCGTCCTTTCTCTTCTCGTCCTCGCCGGCGTGGCCGAGGTGAGCACTGAGCTCCTGGCGGACCGCCCCCGCGGCCGGCGACGAGTCTCCGTCGAGTGTCGCCAGGGCGGCCTCGAGCGCGCGGCCGCGCGCAAGCTCCGCTTCGCGCCCGACGGGATCGTCGTCCCGGAGCCGCAGCACACGGATCAGCGGCTTCAGCGTCAAACCCTGAAGGACGAGCGTGCCGATGACCACGGCGAAGGCCGTCACGAGGATGAGATCCCGGTAGGGGAAATCGGTGCCGTCATGCGGCAATGCAAGGGCCGCGGCCAGCGTGATGATCCCGCGCATGCCCGCCCAGGAGACGACCAGGCTGCCCGCGAACGTCGGCGGCTGCTGCCCCGTGCGCGCCGGACGAAAACCGAAGCGGCGGTTCTTCCAGAGCACGATGGACGTGTGCAGCGATACCCAGACGATCCGCACCACGATGACCGTCACCAGGACGAGACCGGCGACGCGGAGGTAGCGCGCCCGCGTGTCGGCGTCGAGGCCCGCGAGAATCGGCCGTACCTGCAGGCCGATGAACACGAACGCGAGCACGTTCAGCAGGAAGACGGCGGTCTCCCACACGGCATAGGACGGCACTCGCATTCGCGCCGGGGTCCGAGCCGGCGCCGACCGCGCGACGAAGACCGCGAAGCAGAACATCGTCAGAACGGCGGACAGACCCAGCCGATCCGCCACGATCCAGACGCCGAAGGCGAAGATGAACTGCAGGATGATGGCCGTCGGCACGTCCCGCACGCGGCTGGTCAGCTTCAGGACGATCCATCCGAGGACCGGCCCCGCGACGATGCTGCCGGCAATGACGAGCAGCAGCGTCGGCGCCAGGCTTCCGAACGAGAACGCCGTCAACCCCACCGCGCCCACGGCCAGCCGGTAAATCAGCAGCGCCGTCGCGTCGTTCAGGAGGCTTTCTCCCGAGAGAATCGTCAGGATCCGATGCGGCGGCCGGAGCTGCTTCAGGACCGCGATCGCGGCCGCGGCGTCGGGAGGCGACACGATGGCTCCGAGCGCGATCGCCGCCGCCCAGGGCATCGTCGGCACGACGGTGCGGGCGACGACGGCCACCGCGGTCGTCGTCAGCGCGACGCTCACGATCGCCAGGCTCGCGACGGGGACCCAGTAGTCCTTGAGGTCCCGGGGCGACGAATCGTAGGCGGCATCCAGCAGCACCGGGGCCACGAAGATCGCGAGCGCCACCTCGGGGTCGATCGAGAACGCCGGCGCGCCGGGGATGAACGCGAGCACGGCGCCGCCGAGCGCGAGAAACGACGGATACGGCGCGCCGACCCGCCGTGCGATCGCGGCGAGAACCACGGCCACGAGCAGGACGGCGAGAAGCGATTCGAATCCGGACACTGGGGAGGAAGATTATCGGACTCGGATCCCCGCCGACCCTATCCGCGTTCCGACTCGAAACGCCAAGAGTCCTTCCAGCCACGCAGCCCGCTCCCGGCGACCTGCTAAAGTCCCGCTCCAAGAGGATTCACTGACACTCGCAACCGGAACGCGGCTCGGCGCCTACGAGATTCTTGCGCCTATCGGCGCGGGCGGGATGGGTGAAGTGTACCGGGCGCGGGACTCGAAGCTCGACCGGGACGTCGCGATCAAGGTGCTCCCCTCGACGGTCGCCAATGACGCCGATACGCTGTCGCGTTTCGAGCGCGAGGCCAAGGCGGTCGCGGCGCTGTCGCACCCGAACATCCTGGCGATCCATGACTTCGGCCGCCACGACGGCATCGCGTATGCGGTCACGGAGCTCCTCGAGGGTGAAACTCTCCGCGGGCGGCTCGACGGCGGCGTCGCGATCACCCAGAGGCAGGCCGTCGAATACGCTCTCCAGATCGCCCGGGGCCTCTCGGCGGCGCACGAGCGCGGGGTCGTCCACCGCGACCTGAAGCCCGACAACGTTTTCCTCACGAAGGACGGGCACGTCAAGATCCTGGACTTCGGTCTGGCGAAGCGGGTCGAGGCGCCGGCCGCCGGCGATCAGACGAACGCCCCGACGGACGCCGGCCATACGGAGCCGGGGACGGTCATGGGGACGGTCGGCTACATGTCGCCCGAGCAGGTCCGCGGTCTGCCCGTCGATCACCGCTCGGACATCTTTTCCTTCGGCGCCGTCCTGTACGAGCTGCTCGCGGGCCAGAAGGCGTTCAAGCGCCACACGGCGAGCGACACGATCGCCGCGATCCTCAAAGAGGAGCCTCCGGAGCTGACGACTTCAGGTCGAAACGTTTCGCCGGCGCTGGATCACATCGTCCGGCACTGCCTGGAGAAGGAGCCCGGGAACCGTTTCCAATCGGCCAAGGACGTCGCGTTTGCGCTCAGCGAGGCATCGGGACCGGGAACGCTGACGACCAGCTCGCAGGTCGCGGCGCTGAACCCGTCGAAGAAATGGATGCTCGTTGCCGCCGGCCTCGTGGTGGCGGCCGCGATCGGCATATTCCTGGCGAAGCGCCCTCAAGGCGGGAGCAGCGCCACGGCTCCCACTGTGAAGCGAGTGGCGGTGCTCCCGTTCGAGAACCTGGGGGCGCCCGAGGACGACTACTTCGCCGACGGCATCGCGGACGAGGTGCGGGGCAAGCTGACCTCCGTGCCGGGCCTCGAGGTGATCGCGCGTGGCAGCTCGACGCCCTACAAGAAGTCGAACAAGACGCCCCAGGAGATCGCGAAGGAGCTCGACGTGCACTACCTCCTGACGGCCACCGTCCGGTGGCAGAAGGACGGCGGTAGCAGTCGGGTGCAGGTCCGGCCCGAGCTCGTCGAGGTTCGCGAAAGCGGGGCGCCGGCCTCGCGTTGGCAGCAGTCCTTCGACGCGGCAATCACGGACGTGTTCCAGGTGCAGTCGGACATCGCGACGAAGGTCGCGCAGGCCCTCGGTGGCGCGATCGGCGCCGGTGAGGAGCAGCGGCTGTCCGAGAAACCGACCGAGAACCTCGCCGCTTACGACGCCTTCCTGAAAGGCGAGGCGGCCTCGAGCGGCCTGGCCAGCGCCGATCCCCTGGGCCTGCGCAAAGCGCTCGGCTTCTACGAGCAAGCCGTCGCGCTGGATCCCAATTTCGTGCAGGGCTGGGCGCGGGTGTCGATGACCAACTCGGCCCTTTACTACTATGGTCTCCCGACATCCACGCTCGACGAACACTCTCGCCAGGCCGCCGAGAAAGCCGTATCGCTCGCGCCGAACCGGCCTGAGGGATATCGGGCGCTCGGCGACTACTACCGCATGGTCCGGTCCGACTTTCCTCGCGCCCTGGAGGAATACGCGAAGGGTCAGAAGCTGGGCTCCGCGAACGCCGATCTCCTCGTCGGCGTCGCGCTGGCCGAGCAAAGACTGGGCCGGTGGGACGCGTCGGTCGATCATCTGAAACAAGCCGTCAGCCTCGATCCGCGATCCGTCATGCCGATGTGGCGTCTGGGCGACACCTTCAACCTGCTCCGGCGGTATCCGGAGGCTAAAGAGATTCTCGACCGGGCCCTCACGCTCGCTCCGTCGAACGTCGCGGCGGTCGAATCCAAGGCGATGAGCTTCCTCGGCGAAGGGAACCTCGACGGCGCCCGCAAAGTCGTCGACGCGGCAGCCGCTCACGTCAGCCCGACCGAGCTCGTCGCATTCTTCGCGACTTACGAAGACCTGGTCTGGGTGCTGGACGAGAAACAGCGCGACCTGCTCCTGCGTCTCCCGCCCAGCGCGTTCGACGACGACGCGGCGACCTGGGCGCTTTGCCTGACGCAGGCGTATGCGCTGAACGGCGACACGTCCAGCACGCGCCGCCATGCGGACCAGGCACGGGCGGGGTACGAAGCCCAGCTTCGCGAAACGCCAAACAACGCCCAACAGCACGCGCTCTTCGGACTCTCAATGGCCTACCTCGGCGACGGCCACAAAGAGGAGGCGATCCGCGAGGGACTTCGGGCCGTCGAGCTGGCGCCGCTCTCGAAGGACGCGTTCAGTGGACCTTACCTTCAGACGCTGCTCGCCCGGATCTACATGCTCGTGGGCGAACCGGACAAGGCGATCGACCAGCTCGAGCCGCTCCTGAAGGTGCCCTGCTTCCTCTCGCCCGCCTGGCTCGCCATCAACCCGTTCTACGAACCGTTGCGCTCGAACCCCCGCTTCCAGAAGCTCGTCGCGGGGAAGTGATGCTTACGTCTCCCGCCCCTCAGCCGAGTATCGATTCGAGAAGCGACCTCAAGGAGTCGAGCGCCGCAGAGCCCTCGTGGCGGGTCGAGAAGGCGACATATCCGTCCGGACGAACGAGCGCGATGCCCTCAACGGCTCGCGAGCGAAGCTCGAGAACGTCGCGGAACGAATCGGCGAGCTGCCTCGCGGCCTCATGGGTCGATGCGCCCGATCCGTCGCCGATCATCAGCAGGAAACGACTACGGATACCCTCGCCGCCGCGCAGGGAGTCGTCGAAATATCGCTCGCCGCCGCCCTCGACGATCGGGCTGCCCTCGTAGGCGATGCCCAGTCCCGACAGCCTCTGGACGAACGCGTGCTGGAACGGCGTGAGGTGCGACAGCACCGGAATGATCGTGTCGCGGAGCGCCTGCGCGAACCGATTCGGCGTGGCCATGGCCCGGGTCATCCGGTCCGTGGTCTCGATGACGTCCTTGATGATCGGCCGCCGCTCGGCGGTGTAGCTGTCGAGGAGCCGCTCATTGCCGCCGCCCCGGCCGCGCAGCGCGAGATCGAGCTTCCACGCGAGGTTCCAGACGTCGCCGAGGCCCGTGTTCATCCCCTGGCCGCCGAAGGGGCTGTGGATGTGCGCGGCGTCGCCCGCGACGAACATCCGGCCGACGCGAAGCTCGGCGACCTGCCGGTGGTGAATTCGGAAGTAGCTCGACCAGATCAACGACCGCGCTTCGATCCCCTCGGGGGCACGCTCCCGCAGGATGTTTTGCACCAGCTCGAGCGACGGCGCATCGCCTTCCTGCCGGTCGAAGGTCGCCACCACGCGCCGCCGCGTGGTGCTCATAGGGAAGATCGCCGCGGGACCGAACTCGCTCGGGCACAGCTGCAGCTCGTCCGCGGGCAGGGCGTCGTTTGTCTCGACGTCGGCGAGCAGGAAGAGGTCCTCGTACTGGGCGCCCTCGAACGGGAGATTCAGGAGGTGGCGCACTGCGCTGTGCGCGCCGTCGCACCCGACCACGAAGGCGGCGGAGACCTCGGTGCGCCGCCCGTCGCGATCGAGCGTGGCCACCACGCGATCGCCCCGCTGCTCCGCCGACACGAACGTCGTCCGATACTCGACGGCGCGGCCTTTTCGCTGCAGGGCCTCCGCGAGCAGCGTCTCGGTAACGTCCTGGGGGACCATCGCGATG
>Ga0207691_10000682_pt1 | contig 33522 bp, 28 predicted proteins | sample KBSM13metaG_FD_184327 | JGI IMG/M metagenome (GOLD analysis project Ga0207691, IMG submission 184327) | Miscanthus rhizosphere microbial communities from Kellogg Biological Station, Michigan, USA - KBS M1-3 metaG (SPAdes) (version 2) | ecosystem: Host-associated > Plants > Roots > Rhizosphere >...
TAATGCCGCGGCGCAACAGGGTGCATCGAATCAAGGGTCGTCCGGAGCGATCGAGGTGTTTACGGGAGCAGACGGAACATCCTCGGGGTGGATTGTTTCCCCGCCCGACCTTGGCAAAAGAGATGGAAGTTTCGAGAAGTACGCAACGACCTCAACGGGGGTTGATTTATACTGGACGGCATTTGTCCCGCCGGACGGGCTGAGACACCCAGCGGTTCTTGTTCTTCATCCGGGCGGATTCAAGACTGGACCGGCCGGCCCAGCGATCATCGCAAAAAGTATGAGTAAGGCAGGATTCCTTGGCTTGGCCGTCGAGTATCGACTGGCGCCTCCCCACGGCCCAATGGACTCTCCGCGTCACCCATTTCCGGGTCAGAATGACGTAAGTCCAGTAGATGACGGCCACTATCCTGAACAGACTGATGATGTCCAAGTGGCCATCCGCACCGCCCGCGCTGACCCGAGATGCGACGGTCGGGTTTACTGCCTCGGAGGATCAGCCGGCGCCTCGCACGCGCTCTATATGGCCGCGACCGGAACTGCGGGTGATGATCGACCCGATTTATTTGTCGGTCTCAGCGGCGTCTACAATATGTCTGATCCATCATTTATCGAGCAGGAATGCGACGATCCCGTCACCTGTCCGCATTCCGCCAGCACGAATTATCTGGGAATCCCGGACAACTACCCGAATTTTACCAAGGCGGATATTGCCGCCCTGAAAGCGGCATCGCCCGACACTTATCTAAATTCCAGTACATGCCCTATTTTCGTGATGCGTTCATCCAGAGATGCCACGGGAATATCACAAACATTCGATCTTTTGATCGAAACGATGACGAAAATCAGACTGAACGAATCGACCGCGCCGATACCTCAGGCAGGGAGGTATAAGCAGGCAACGATTCCGGTCCAAGCCCTTGCTCATGCTTTTGACTACTGGGACTTGCCCTTTGATGGAGTGGCGGGGCATCCAAGTGTGGCACAAACGGTCGTAATTTGGTTGAAGGGCGGCCCGCCACGTGATTGAGCGACCGTGTCGCATACCTCCAGTGAGGCGCGGAGGGCAGCGGAAACAGAAACGCGAGACATCTCGCACTCGGACCTCTCCGTTGTAGCGGTCGCGAAGGCATTCCGGCCCGGCAGACATTCCTCGCTGCGGGCCGTTTTTTGTTGAAGCAAGGAGTTGCACAAAAAAAGGCTTGCCAGTGTCGTAGTGTTATAGTTTACTATAACACTGATATGAAACGGAGCGAATTAGCCGGCTTGTCGCACCGAGCTGAAAAAGGCGATCTGGAACACAGGGATGAGTCGTGAATGGAACGATAGTCAGCCGATTTATCGCCAGCTTCGCGATCGTGCCGTCCATATGATTCTCGATGGCGTTCTCAAAGAAGGCGATCCGTTGCCGTCGGTGCGCAATGTCGCGGTCGAATATCGGGTTAATCCGCTCACCGTTCTCAAGGGCTATCAGCAATTGGTGGATGAACAGCTCGTCGAGATGAAGCGAGGCCTCGGAATGTTCGTCAAGACCGGCGCGCGCGATCTCTTGTTGAAAGGGGAACGTCATAGATTTCTTGCCGAAGAATGGCCCAGGGTCGCAAAAAAAATTCAGCGACTTGGTCTGACGCAGAACGAGCTCGATGCCGCCGCAAGGCGCGACTCGAAGACAAGAGGGAAAGATCGCTGATCAAGTATGGCAACGATTGAAGCACAGGGACTTCGCAAGGTTTTCGGGACGACCGTCGCCTTGGATAATGTCAATTTGCGCGTCGAAGAGGGCCGGATCCTCGGATTGATCGGTCCTAACGGCGCTGGCAAAACCACCGCGCTCAATGCAATTCTCGGTCTCACCTCGTTCGAGGGAAGATTGACGGTGCTGGGTCGCGATCCGTGGAGCGCACGGGAAGACCTCATGCGCGACGTTTCCTTTATTGCCGATGTTGCTGTTCTGCCCCGCTGGATTCGGGTTTCCCAGCTGATCGAATACGTCGCTGGCGTGCATCCAAAATTTGATCGCGCGAAGGCGGAAGGTTTTTTGGCCAGGACGACGGTCAAGCGCACCAGCAAAGTCAGGCAATTATCGAAGGGAATGGTCGCGCAGCTGCATCTGGCGCTGGTCATGGCGATCGACGCCAAACTACTGGTGCTCGACGAACCGACCCTTGGTCTCGACATTTTGTATCGCAAACAGTTCTACGATTCGCTCTTGAACGATTACTTCGATGATCGGCGGACCATCGTGGTGACGACGCATCAGGTGGAAGAGATCCAGGATGTTCTGACCGATCTCATGTTCATCAATCACGGCCGCATTGTGCTGGAATGCAGCATGGAGGAATTCGGTTCGCGCTATGTGGAAATAATGGTGCACCCAGACCATGTCGCTGAAGCGCGCTCGCTCAAACCGCTCCACGAGCGGCAGGTGTTTGGTCGAAGCGTCCTGCTGTTTGAAAACGTTGATCGCAGCCAAGTCGCCGCCTTGGGCGACACTCGTACCCCAAGTATCGCTGATCTGTTTGTTGCCATCATGGGTCGGGGGCCAGAGAGGGAAGCCCAGAAGTCAGAAGGCGGAGAGGGCAGATGACCACGCAATCGAACGCATTTTCAGAAACGTCAATCGATTCGCATGTGGTCGCGCCAGCGGCGACTCGTCCGCTCTTCTGGTCGGTGCGACGCGAATTGTGGGAGAACTACTCGATTTATCTCGCGCCGCTGATCGTCGCGGGAATTATTTTGTTTGGCTCCCTTGTCAGTGCGTCTCATCTGCCGGCGCGCAGGCAAAACGCAATGTTGCTTGATCCGGTCCACCGTCGAGCCGCTATCGAAATGCCGTACGATATCGCGGCAGTGATGATTATTTTCACCGTCTTCATTGTGGGCGTCTTCTACTGCCTCGATGCGCTTCACGGCGAACGTCGTGAGCGAAGTATCCTGTTTTGGAAATCGCTGCCTGTTTCCGATCTCACTACCGTCCTCTCAAAGGTAATCATTGCTCTAGTGGTTCTGCCGCTAGTGAGCTTCACGATCATTGTCGTGACTCATTTCATCATGATGCTCATCAGCGCCGTCGCGCTGCTGCCAAGCGGTCTCGCCGCAACGACATGGGCAAACTTCAACCTAATTCAGGAGTCGCTGGTTCTGCTTTACGGTCTGACTGCAATTTTGCTCTGGCATGCGCCGATCTACGCCTGGGCATTGCTCATCTCGGGCTGGGCGCGGCGGGCGACATTTCTCTGGGCAAGCGTACCGCTTCTCGCGATTAGCTTCTTCGAGAAAATCACTTTCGACACCTCACACTTCGCCGCCATGCTCAAGGCCCGGGTGATAGGGTTCGCTGCCGAAGCGTTTGCGTTCCACGCGCACTCGATCGACTCCGTCACACTCACACCAGCAAGATATCTTGCCTCCGCGGGTCTTTGGATCGGGCTGGCATTGGCCGTCGCCTTTATCGCCGCAGCCGTTCGGCTCCGCCGTTACAGCGGACCACTCTGATTCACGATCGGGTGAACCTAAGTCCTTCCGGATTATGAAATATTTCCTGAAATGGGCCGGCTCCGGAGTCCTCACAGCACTACTCGTGGCAGGATTCATCGCCTATTGGATATCAGGCAATGACTGCGGTCGGAGAAGCCCGGCTAATCCGATCAAAGCGATCACGCATTGCGAATATGGTGGACCCGAGGTTCTCAAGCTCGAAGACATCGAAAAACCGATTCCAACCGACAATCAAATCCTGGTTAGAGTTCGCGCAGCTTCGGTCAATCCACTCGATCTCACGATCCGTGGTGTGTGGCTCTTGCGCCCGTTTTCCGGGATGCGCAAACCGAAAGATACACGTTTAGGCGTCGATTATTCCGGCACAGTTGAAGCGGTTGGCAAGAACGTAACGTGCTTCAAAACCGGCGACGAGGTTTTCGGCGGAAGGAATGGCGCCCTGGCAGAATACATTTGTGCTCTGGCCAATCGCGCGGTCGTGATCAAGCCCGCCAACATGACTTTCGAGCAAGCGGCCGCCGTGCCGGTTGCGGCAATTACCGCGCTGCAGGGTCTTCGCGATAAGGGAAAGATTCAGGCCGGGCAAAAAGTCTTGGTGAACGGCGCATCCGGAGGCGTCGGAACATTCGCGGTGCAAATAGCCAAAGCATTCGGGACCGAAGTGACGGGCGTCTGCAGCACTCGCAATGTCGATCTCGTTCGATCCATTGGCGCCGATCACGTCATCGATTACACAAAAGAAGACTTTACGAACGGTTCGCAGCGCTACGATTTGATTTTCGATCTTGTTGGGAACCATTCGTTCTCAGAGAGGCGGCGCGTTCTAAATCCGAATGGCATCTGCGTTATGGCGGGTGTGGGCGGATCAGGATGGCACGACGATATGGCCATGCGTTTGGCAGGGGAGCTGAACGCATATCTCCGGTGCAAGTTCACAAGCCAGAAGTTCGTCGCTTATATTGCCGAATTTAACAAAGCGGACATGGCCATCCTGGCCGATCTCATGCAATCCGGAAAAGTGAAGCCAGTTATCGATCGGACTTACAAACTAAGTGAGACGGCTGACGCTCTCCGTTACCTCGAACAAGGCCATGCTCGCGGCAAAGTTGTAGTCGATGCGAACTAAGGAAAAAAACCATGAACACTCAGTTAACGAATGAGTCGACGGCGAAATTAGCACCACCTCGCAAGGGCAGAGTTCGCCGTGCCTTGAAGCGGATCTTCTATCTCATTGTCATGCTAATCGGAGTGTTCGCTGTTTACGCCTGGCTTACTGGCGCGCGGCAAGCACCTATCGAAACGGGAGAACCGCATATGAAGGCGGTCGTCTACACCGACTACGGTTCCCCGGACGTTCTCGAAATCAGGGATATCAAACGACCAGTGCCTAACGACGATCAGGTATTGATTAGAGTTAGAGCGGCTTCCATCAATCCACTCGACTGGCATTACATAGAGGGAACGCCCTATATCATGCGAGCTTTTGGAGTTGGCCTGCGCAAACCAAAGGACCCGCGGCTCGGGGTCGATATGGCGGGTGAGGTTGAAGCGATCGGCAAGAACGTCACCCAATTCAAACCGGGCGACGAAGTCTTTGGCGGAAGGAACGGCGCTTTTGCGGAGTATGTGTGTGCTCGGGCTGATCGAGCGATCGCTCTAAAGCCGTCCAACATCACTTTTGAGCAAGCCGCCTCGGTTCCGATTGCGGCTATCACCGCCTTGCAGGGGCTCCGTGACAAAGGGCACATATCGCCGGGACAGAGAGTCTTGATTAATGGTGCCTCGGGCGGTGTTGGCACATTCGCGGTCCAGATCGCCAAGTCATGGGGCGCCGAGGTAACTGGCGTATGTAGCACGAGGAATCTGGATCTGGTTAGATCGCTCGGGGCAGATCACGTCATTGACTACACCAAAGAGGATTTTACCAAGGGTGAGCAGCGCTACGACGTCATTCTCGACAACGTCGGCACCCAACCGTTGTCGGGATTCAAACGCGCTCTCGTCCCTAATGGGATTTGTGTGATGATCGGCGGGGGAGGACCCAACGATGGAGGACTAATCGGTCCTATGGCTCGTCCGATTAAAGCCCTTTTCTTATCTCCGTTTATGACCCAGAAAATGGGAATGATGATGGCGGAGCTAAACAAGAAGGATCTGAACGTCCTGGGCGATCTGATGCAATCTGGGAAAGTGAAACCGGTTATCGATCGGACTTATCCGTTGAGTCAAATTGCTGATGCAATTCGCTATCTGGAACAAGGCCACGCCCGCGGAAAAGTCGTTATAACGATCGCGCAGGACAACAACGACTAGCAGCAGAAGCGGGCCGTTGATAAAGTGGTTTGCCTCAGCCTTAATTCCAATCAAGACTCCCAGGATTCGGATAGGACGAATCCTGGGGACAAACGTTTAAGGTTAACTGTCTAAGCCCTGACTCTACCGGACCCTAATGTTAATGACGTTCGAACAGTCGCCTGAGTCCGCTTCACAGACTTGATAGGTAAAGTCTCCCGTGTGGCTCCCAAGGTTGCTCGAGAAGCTTCCGTCATCGTTCGTCGAATCGACGACATTGCCATTCCGCAATACGTTCATGGTGCCGCCATCAGCTGGGCTCCATTGTAGAGCGACAACCCGGCGGCCTCCCTGCCGCTTTACCTTTCCGCTCAACACAATGTCTCCACCGCCTCCACCGCAGGAATCAAACTTGAAGGCGCCGACGCGCGTGTGCCAGTTGAAGCTGCTAAGGGTGCTGTAGTATTCATTCGCATGATAGAAGGTCGCGCCATCGGCCGGATCAACACTGGTCATGCTATAATCTCCCCAGCGGTTTGAAGTCTGGCCCGCTGTACCGGTGAACATGATTGCTTCACCTTGGGCAAGATTATTCAGCGGATCATTCGCCAGACGTCCACCATATCGCATGCCCGGGAACAGGCTCGTGCTCGAGGTCGCATAACCAATGGCCGCATCGCCACAACCATCAACCGCGATGCTAGGCATAAACCGCCATACACCGTCGTTGTTATTGGTCCAGGTTTGCTGCTGAACGGGGGTCGCCGGATAAGTCCCGCCGGTCACATTGAACTGATACCAGCGAATCCCTGTTGGACCGGTGCAGGCCGAGTCGGTACAAACTGTTCCAGAGGCCCACAACGATTCGGTTCCGTTGAGATTCTGGTAAACCAAAGGCGTCATGAGTTTGTCGCCCAAGCTGTCCAACTTCGAGGAAGTTCCCTGCTGTGGCACGATCGTGAAACCGGCACTGCTAGTGAAGGCGTCGACAAATCCAGTTACCGTGACCAGCGAATTAGGGCTGTGGTTAGTGCCAACTCCAAGAGTGGAGGTTCCTCCCGTAAAATCAATGTGGAAGAGCCAGCCTTTTACCTGAGTTAGAGTTACACCTCCAGTCGCCGGGCTATCGATAGCCATAAGAAACGCATCTCGGCCTGCGGGTGGTGCATCACCAGTTCGGAAGGTAGCGGGGACAAGGCTATAGGAATCGCCGACTCCGGCGAGAGGGATATCAAAATGAACAGCGTTCGCGGGACCGCCAGCAAGCATGGAGGCGCGGTCGAGCGCAAAGACACCTACGCCTTCAAAAGGCCCAAGGGTGGGACCGAAGAACAAGTTAACCGTGAAAAGATATGCGCCGCCGGGAGCCGGACTATTCCACATCCCAAACTTCGGATAATCGCCGAGCCATTGGACATTCGCCGAATCATGTTGCACCGCATAGAGGTTCCAGCCGCCGCTTACTGGGTCACCGGTCTTAGATACGCCAATGCATTGATAAAACGGCCCATTCAACGAGGAGAAGGCGAAATCGCTGATTACCCAGCGATCGGCAAGATGATCGTAGAAAACAAACGGGTCACCGTCGTTCGCGCCGCTGCACGGAGTGCCGGTCAAAGGGGCGAAGAGAGTATTGTAGGTCGTCGGACCGGCAAGTGTGTTGCCGGCTTTGTCAAAAACTTTGAATGAGCTGTTAACTGCTTCGACGTAATGATTCGGCCCGACATCTCCGATGGTGTCTGGCGGCTCACAACCACATCCGCTCTGGGTTTCAGCAACGCCTTCGAAGGTGAGAAGTGGCGGTGGGATCTCGGGTTGCAAGACATCTTTGAGTAGTTTCTCGGCGAAACTTGGGCATTTCTGCGAAGGCCCTTCGGGCAACCCTGTCCCTGGAAGGGGATGTCGGGTCAGAACTCTCTCTTCAAACTCTGCCTTCGGGGCAATGTAAGGGAGATCGTTCAAGTCCTGATTCACACTGACCGGACCTACCATCTGGACTATTTCTGGTGAAGCCGATTGGGATTGTGATTGACTGGCTGCTTGAGCAGAAGGTTTGAAGAACCCACCGAAGCTAAGCAGCGCCAAAAAGACGCCGATGCCGGTGACCAAGATTCCAAAAGCGAACTGCAATCTAAAGAATGCTTCGCGTGAAGATGTGCCTTTTTTCATGTATTTATTTAGTTATTCCTTTCCTGAGAGGGTGGACTGAATTTAGGTGTTACGGAGGCTATATGGGTTCGCTTCCAAATGTCACGCTCTTGTCCATTACGTTTGTGTAATGTTCTAACTCGCTCATTCCGATAGCTCAACGCGGTTCTATGGCCCGGCTCGAGAATGGTTCAAAGCAGCATTGCACAATCGCGAAGACGCTTTTGCCGCTATGCTGATATTGCCCGCTGTTACGAGTTAGATCGCCGTTTTTGCTGGAGTAGAGTGGAAGTTCACGTAAGGTTCGTGGACGCGCTACTGACTCCGGATTGATCGATAGCTTCTTCGGTCCCGACATTATCTCGTTCGCCGCTTAGTTCACCCTTTGGCGCCGGTGCACCGGAGCGTTGCTCGTCCGGCCTTGGCTCCGCCTGCGTCAGCTTTTGTCCCTGGCGCGAAAAGCCCCGTTTACCCACATTAACGCAGTCGCAGCCGGTGCCTTCGGCGCAACCTTGGCAGCAATAGGTCTGGCCATCGTGTGTGTATCCCTCTCCCGGCCACTCGTTCTTGATCATTCCGCAACCGGGGCACACTGGGACCGGATGCGATTTCTGGGTCTGCTGTTTTTCAATCATCGTTATCCGCTGATTCGGCTAAGTTTGAAGGGCCACACTTCAACAGATATATCGTCTCACTCAGGATTAACGGACGTTGCTGCCGCCCCCGTAATCCGCCCCAGATTATCGCGTGGTGACGATCTGCATGGCTGATCGAGCCTGTGAGGATGAGCGGGACGCCGCCCTGCGTGGCATAGCTGAGCGAGGGGTGCTCACGAGAGGAGTCGAACCTCCACGGGTTTCCCCATACGGTCCTGAGCCGTACGCGTCTGCCATTCCGCCACGTGAGCGTTTGCGTCGGGCGGCCTGTAAGTTGCCCGTTGCCAGTTTAACCGCAAGCGCCAATCAGCGCTCGCGCTTCTTCCGCGCCCGCGATTCAACCGCTCGCGCTTTGCGCTTCTTGCCTAACGATCGCAGAAGATCCGCATAATTTGAGACGACGATCTCGTAATCTTCCGGGGGTTTATCCATATCTTCCCAGGCGCGGAGAGATTCGCGATAAAGTTCTCCGGCGCGGGCGAGGTCGCCGCGCGAATGATACACGACAGCGAGATTGCAGTTGGACTGCGCAATATCGGAGTGCCCCTTTGGATTGGCCTGGCGGCGAATCGTAAGGGCCCGCAGGTGCGCCGTCTCCGCCTCGTCGAAACGGCCTTCGTTGGTGTAGAAGACGCCGAGATTATTCAGCACCGCCGCGACGTCCGGATGGTCAGGCCCCAGTTGCTTTTCGTACAACTCCAGCGCGTGCAGATAATAAGGCTCTGCAGCTTTTTGGCGGCCGCTGCGACGGTAAATGAGAGCGACGTTGTTGAGCAGGGTGCCCAAATCGTTGTGAATGACGGTCTCAAGCTGCCCACCGGCGTGGATAGCTTTCTCGTAATAGGTGATGGCTTCCTCTTCCCCACCCGCGACATCGCAAAGCAGCGCTAGCCGCCGCGCCAACCGGTAGATCCACGGCTGATCGATTGGCTCGATGCGTTCCACGATCCGGAAAGCTCGCGCCAGGGCGGCATTCGCCTCCGCCCGCTCGCCCCGCTGGTCGTACATTTGACCGAGGCGCTCGTAGCTCAGCGCGAGCGAAGGATCATTCTCGGGAAAAATTCGTTGCGCCAGTTCGAGTGCTCGCTCTCCGACTCGAATTGCCTCCGAGAGCCGGCCTTCGGCGCGAAGCGTTTCCAACTTATCCTGGAGAATGCGCCAAAGATTTTTTTCGCCTTTCACGCCTACCAGCCTTCACTGAGCTGGCTGACAAGAGAGATCGCCACTTGCTCAGCCGCGAGCGGCAAGGCCTGGCGTTCGTCTGAGGTGATGTCGGGTCCAACGAAGAAGCTGGTCCAGCCGATAACTTCCGCTGGGTTGGCCAGCACCTTTCCAGTGGACCGTTCCACGAGCGAGAAGCGCACTCGCATTGACAGATTGAATTCCGTCGTGGCAAGAACGTTGCCGCGGACTGAACGCGCCGGGACGCGAAAGATGCGAACGATGTCACCTTTCAGGATCGCGTCGGCCTCGTCATCACCCGCGATGCGATAGGTGCCGTCTTGCTGGAACTGCTTGATCACGGTGTCCGTCACGAGCACCGCGATACGAGGCAGCAGGGTTTTGTTGCCGAAGGTTGGGACGGCGATCGTATGAACCGATCGGAGAGCATAAGGCTGGACAGGACCGATGCGGTAGCCTGCGCAGCCGCCTAACGAAAAAAGAGCAAGCGCGGCGACGAGAAATTTTTTCACCGCTACGGCGTCGCGGTCGCTTCGGGTGTGGGAGAAGGCTCCGGCGAGGTGAGCGGGCTCCCGGGCATTGCCAAAGGATCAGCTGCCGGAGGAGGCGGGAGGGAATCCGAGTCTGTCGGCAAAGGCGCCAAATCGCCGCCGCCACCGCGCAGCTCAGGCGGGACGGGCGCGTGTTGTTCTGGAGGGGCCTCGCCATTGGACGCCTTGGCAATTTCCTTCTTCTTCGTGTTCTTCTCCGCAAAATTCGCCGCGGGTTGCAAAGCGAGATCCCCAACCTGCGCCCGCAGCTGATCGATTCGTTTCTTCGCGATTTGGCTCTCGGATGAGCCCGGTTGCTGGCGAATCACCTCGTTATAATAGAGGACCGCAGCGCGATAATGTTTCTGTTTGTCGTAGAACTCGGCGATCTGAAGCGAACCTTTGGTCAGACGATTCTCGAGCAGCGCGATATTTTCGCGGGCTTGAGGAGCTTTTTCGCTTTTCGGGAAGCGAAACAGAAAATCCTGGAAGGCAACCCGCGCATGCTCGGCAGCGTCCGGATCGTAAGTCCCGGCACGTGCGGCGGTGAACCAAATATACCCCATCTGATATTGGGCATCGACAGCAAGAGGATCGTTAGGGAACTTTTCCACCACTGCCTGATAGGCTTCGATCGCCAGGTCGGCAGACCCTTGGTATTCGCGGGCTCGGCCAATGTCGAACTGTGCCCGCGCCGTATAACGCCCATAAGGAGCGCTGCGCACGATGGCGGCAAAGATTTCAATCGCGTCGTCCATGGTGGAACTAACCGGAACACCAAGAACCTTTTTCTTTTTTTGCGCCAACAAGGCCTCCCCGATGCGGAATTGTGATTCGATGGCTTCAGCGAAATGCGGGGTCTGTGGATACGACTCCATTAAGCCGCGGTAAATGCCTGCGGCCTTAATCAAATCGCCTTCCTGTTCGGTCAGTCGCCCAGCGCGAAATGTGGCCTCCGCCGCGTGATTAGAGTGCGGGTGACGCTTCACCATTTTCTTGTAAATCTTGATCGCCCGGCCGCGGTCTCCGTCTTTCTCAGCTGCCTCCGCTTGAGCGAACATTTCGTCTGCATTTCCACTGATCTCTTCTTCGCCCGGCGCGTGGTAGTGGATTTTCTTTTCGTTCGGCTTAAAAACGACCGGGGCAGGACTCCGCTCCGGGAAAAAAACACAGGCCACCGCGCAGAGGAGAAGAATTCGAATCCTAATACTACCCATCAGAATCCGCAGGGTAGTGAACGAAGGTGCCTCCGTCAAGTTGGGCGCTCGCCGCTTCACGAGGGATTTTCCTCGAAAAAAGCGCGACGTCGCGTTCAATTCCGATACCCTAAACAAAGCGCCGCCCATTGGGCTGTCGCCGGGATTGAGCCTCCATTTTGAACCTCATCGAGCAGCAGAAAGTCCGAATTGGCACCTGTGCCTGGAGCTTCGACGAATGGAGCGGCGTATTTTATCCGGAGGACTGGCCGTCCAATCGATGGCTTGAAATTTACGCTCGTTATCTTTCGACAGTCGAAATCGACTCTACCTTTTACAGCGCTCCCTCCGAAACAGTTGCGCAGCGCTGGATGGAAATGACTCCGGCGCACTTTCGCTTTACCTGCAAGTTGCCGCGCGAAATCACTCACCTGCGTCGCCTGCGCGATTGCCGCTCGGAGTTGCTCGCTTTTCTACGCGCCTTGGAGCCGCTCGCGCCCAAATTGCGGGTCGTCTTGATTCAGCTCCCGCCTTCTTATGCTCCGAGAGAAGAAAAATCGGCTTTCCGCGATTTCCTGACGCAATTGCCTTCAGATTTTCGGTTCGCTATCGAATTCCGCCATCCCGGTTGGCATCGACCGCATTTCATCCGCCTTCTGCAAAAACATCGCCTGTGTTGGGTTTGGTCCGACATGAGTCGCCTGAATGAACGCAATCAGGCGCCTTTCGAATTCCAGCCGATTACAACCGATTTTCTTTATCTGCGGCTCCTTGGCGATGTCCTGATCAAATACGACGCGAATGGGCAAAGGCTTCATCGCTATGGCAAGTTGCTCTGGAAACGCGAGGCGGCGCTCGACAGCTGGGCGCTCCGCATCCAACGGCACCTCGATGAGATCCGAAGCGTTTGGACGTTTGCCAATAATCACTACGAAGGCTTCTCGCCCGAGACTTGCCAGCGGCTCGCGCAACGGCTTGGGTTTGAATTATCTTTGCCGACTACGGCTGGTGAGCGTGCGCTCAACGATGTCGGCCAGCTCGATCTTTTCGCCGAAACGCCTCCGGCCTAACCAGATTCATTCATCTCTGCGCTTCGCCTAACGAATTTCGGCTGCGCCAAAATATGGTTGGAGCCTTTCGGGAATGCGGATCGATCCATCCGGTTGCTGATTGGCTTCGATCAGCGCCGTGAAGAGCCGCGGCAGGGCCACGCCCGAGCCGTTAAGCGTGTGGCAAAAACGGTTTTTTCCTTCTGCGTCCTTGAGGCGCAAATTCATTCGGCGCGCCTGAAAGTCTTGAAAGTTCGAACAACTCGAGACCTCCAGGTAATTTTTCTGTCCGGGCGACCAAACCTCAAGATCGTAGGTTTTCGCCGAGCCGAAACCGAGATCACCTGTGCAAAGCTCGATCACTCGATAATGCAAGCCTAACGATTGTAGCACGCGCTCGGCGTCGGCCGTGAGCGCCTCGTGTTCCTGCTCGGACTTTTCCGGAGTCGTGATCTTAACCAGTTCGACTTTATCGAATTGATGGACGCGAATGATCCCACGCGTTTCGCGTCCGGCCGAGCCGGCTTCGCGCCGAAAGCAAGGCGTGTAGGCGGTAAATTTCTTCGGAAGATCGGCGAGCCCGAGAATTTCCTCGCGATGCAGATTCGTCACCGGCACTTCCGCCGTCGGCGCCAGGAACATCGCTCCATCCTCCAGACCGTACATGTCTTCCTCGAATTTCGGCAACTGTGTCGTCCCGATCATGCAATCGCGTCGCACCAGGAATGGCGGGCTCACCTCGAGATACCCATGCTCACGCGTGTGCAGATCGAGCATGAACTGAATCAGCGCTCGCTCGAGTCGCGCGCCCGCTCCGGTAAAACAGATGAATCCGCTTCCACTTAATTTCGTCGCGCGCTCCGGATCGAACAACGCCAGGCGTTCCCCGAGCGCGACGTGATCCAGCACTGGGTCCGGCAATTCCGGCTTTTCACCCCAACTGCGCACCACGGGGTTATCAGCCGCGGTTGTGCCCTGCGGAACTTCCGCGCGCGGCAGATTAGGAATGTTGAGGAGCAAAGCGCGTTGCCGGTCCTCCGCCTCGGCCGTTTGCCTGACGAGTTCAGCGATCTCGTCGCCGATCTTTCGCACCCGCTCCTCGAGCGCGGAGGAATCTTCGCCTCGGCCACGGGCACCGCCAATTTCCTTGCTCAGCCGTTTTCGGTCGGCGTTACACTGCTGCAGGACGGTCTCCATCTTTCGTCGCTCCGCATCGACGGCGAGGACTTCATCAATCCTGGCCGGATCGTCGCCTCCACGCGTCGCAAGCCGGCTTTTCACAAAGTCGGGCTGTTCGCGGATCAAGCGGATGTCGAGCATGGGCAGGAAAAAGACAGGATTAGCAGGATTAACAAGGTTTTTTTATCCTATTCAGGCTCAAGAAAACAGCGCGTGACTTCGCACAGCGCGACCGCATAGTTCCTGCGTGGATCAGCTGAAGCTCCTTGGTGTCGCGCTCGGCCTTGCCTGCCTCGCTGGTCTCAATCTTTATCTCACGGTTTTTGTGAGCGGCCTGGCGATCCACCAACATTGGATCGTGCTCAGCCCTGCCTACCAGTCGCTCGCTGTATTGGGCGAGCCGGTTGTTCTTTGGATCTCGGGGACGCTTTTTCTCCTCGAGTTTTTCGCTGACAAGATCCCGTGGGTCGACTCGGCTTGGGATGCCGTCCATACGATCATTCGTCCTATTGGCGGAGCGCTGCTCGCGATTCGCGTCTTGGGGCAAACCAACCCGACGTTCGATGTCGTCATCGCCCTCCTGGCTGGAAGCGCGAGTCTCGCTACCCACTCAGCCAAAGCCTCGACCCGTCTGGTCGCGAACGCCTCACCCGAGCCCTTCTCGAATATCGGTCTCAGTTTGGCCGAAGACGCCGCAGTCGTGGGTGGGCTCGCACTCATTCATTTCAACCCACTTTTGGCGTTGGGAATTTGCATTTTTCTCCTCGCAATCATTCTCTACTTCGCGCCCAAAATTTTTCGCGCGGTCAAAATCAAGCTCTGGCTGATCTGGAAAAAGCTGAATGGACCGGCCGAGACCGACGCCATACCGACCCTGCCTACGTCTTTGTCCTCCCGCGCAGCTGCTGGTTTCGCCCGGGAGAATTTGCTGGGCGAAACCGTGGCTTGGGCCGTTCCCTGCATCAGCAAACGCCTTCGTGGCTTGCCGGCCAATTGTCCCGGAACGCTCATAGCAACGAACGAAGATCCAGCCAAACTCATCTTCATTCCGCAAAGAGGTTCGCGTGCGCAAACGATCAATCTCGACGGCTATGCAGTCGCGCGCGAACCGAAGTTTCTATCCGAAAACCTTGTCATCGCGCGGGAGAACGGCCGGGGCGTAATGACATTCTTCTTTGAGCGTGGTCGCGGCGGGCGCGTTCAGCAGATCGTGGAATTCTTGAATACCCGATCGAAGCCTGTGGCAAGTTCCCCGGAACCCGCACCGTTTGCCTAGGCGACGGGTTAATCGTGATGAATTGTGGAGGTGAGGCGATTGGCCTCCGGGCCTATCCTAAGTGTCACCCGGTTCTATAATTTTTGCCTCCACGCCGGGGGCTTTGGAGGTAAGGGGATTCGAACCCCTGGCCTTCTCATTGCGAACGAGACGCTCTACCAACTGAGCTATACCCCCTTAAGCCACTCTACCGCTGAGTTTTAATTTGCAGAACCACAGGTCAATTTCAACCTAGGGGTCCACCCGTTTTGCCCCGCCGGCACTTTTCGGAGAGTCCACTCCTGTCCGGAAAAGTCAAGCCGCTCCAGTGCTCATGGAGAGATCGCGTTAAGCGGCGTCCCAGCGAAGATCCAGCTTCCGAACTTGATCAGCCCGGCCCAAGAGGCGTTGAAACGTCGGCTGACGTAATCGGCGTCGTTTTATTAGAGCATCGGGACCGTCAACATTATCTCAAATTCCAGAACCCCCAAAGGTCTTGGACGGGAGTTCGGCCCTCGGGATTAATGCAGTCGGGTCCTATCGGCATTCGGAAATCTGCTACAGAATGCATTCAAGTTCAGCCATCCTCTGACCGAGGTGGCTCTGAGTGTTGTCGCCGCCGGAGATAGGATCTTGATCGAGGTCGAGGATGAATGTGGAGGCCTTCCATCCGGTGACGTCGAGAGAATCTTCCTGCCCTACACCCAAAGCGGTGCCAATAAAACCGGCCTCGGTCTGGGACTTCCATTCTCCCGACGCAGCGTCGAGGCGAGTAATGGGACTCTCACGGCACGCGATATCCCAGGGTCCGGTTGCGTTTTTACGATTGACCTGCCTCGTCAGTCGCTTACCAAAGCTGCACCTAACTAAGCCAGGCAACTACCGCCCCCCGGTGTCGGATTTGGGGACCGTTTCGTGATAGACGCGAATAAGGTGTCTTCGGATCCCAGTGCAACCCAGACACCCGCATTGGGTTTACCGCCGAGCAACTGTATTTAGCCCTGAAGCTAAAACACGTGTAGCACTTTGAGAACAATAACGATAACGACAATGACTCCGATGATGTAGAAGATGTTTCTGTTCATGGATGATGTACCAGCCGCCATCGGTTGTTGCGAAGCGACGCCTTCTTAAGCAGATTCGTTGGGCAGTTCCCCGTTGGTTGTGTAGTTGTCTAGGCGCGAAACAAATATTGGAAAGCTTACTGAGGCTGAACCGGGCATCCTGTCGCCACCCCACCCGTTTTGGCCCCCTTCTGGGTGGAAAATCGGTCTAATCAGGTCCGGACCTGTTCAGCAGGTTGTGAAGGTTTGATCCGCTGCCTTCTCTTTTAGAGTCCGGCTCGGTCGCGCGACGAGTCCGTCGGAGTCCGACAATGACGCAAACGCTCAAAAAATCTTTGCGAACGAGACGCTATACCAACTGAGCTACACCCCCTTAAGCCCCTCTGTCGCTGAGTTTTAACTTGCAGAACCACCGGTCAATTTTAACCTGGGCGTCCACCCCGTTGTGCCCCCACGGCACTTTTCAGAGAGTCCACTTCTGTCCAGAAAGTCAAGCGTCTGAAGCGGTCAAGATCAGTGATTGGCTGACGTTTCTGCGCCCAATACGAGGGAAAAGTGGCGAGATTGAGCGGGATTGATCAACCGAAACGGGCCGCATATCGCGCAGGTGCGAATTCTGCCTCAACACACGTTGGCGAACGGGTGGAAATCCAACCGCTGGTTTTTGCTCCGTGCTTAGTGATCGATAGCGACCACTCACGGCGCTGATTTGTTGTTCAGGTCAAGCTCATCGCTCACCTTCATTGCTTTGATGTTTTGGTTGTCTTGAAGTGATAGGAAGTGTTGAAGATCATTTTCCCATTCTCGGTGATAATTGAAAATGTGACGCTCCCCCGGTCACGTGATGACGGTGTTGCCTTCCCAAGCACGACATGAATTTTGCCGTCTTTGCGCGTGACGGCCTTGCCGGTAAAGGCGATCGCTGTTCCCGCCTGAAGGTTCCGAACAGAATCATCAGACGCCGCCAGCAGCAAAGTGCCTTTCTCACTCTTAAATAAATATGGCCTTACCTTGAGTTGATAGTCACCCACATAATTTCCGTCCCGATGCGTAAGGGGACTGACGATCAAGCTAGCTTTCCCCAGAGCGAGGGAAGCGGAGCTTGGATCAATCAGCAGTCTGCGCGCGACCGCGTCCGATGTCTGCGCCGCCGAACCAAACCTTTCCGCATGAATAGAACTCGTGACGCCCAGTATTAGAGAGACGACCAGCGCGGCGGCCGAGGCATTCTTCATCGCTCGCATGGCAAGTCATCCGTCGTCCACAGTGCGGCTTCTAGCAAATGCGCGACACGCAGCCCGCGCACCGCATCCAAAGGGTGTAAAACAGCACTAGTCACACATTTCCTTTCGAGGCGGGCCGCGATTCTTGTCGTTTAAATATGCTGGATGAGTCTGCGAGTTTTTGGCATTATTGTTTCTTCTCTTGCAGCGACCATTAGCATAGAAATGGCACCCGAAAAAGATAAGCCAACAAGGGGTAAGCGCGAAAACGCGACCGTAACCCGACATACTAAACCCGTTAAAACCGACGAACCGCGACGCGACTCAGATCTACCGTCTGAGCATCAAGGGGACTTAAACCGGGATGCTGACCGAGTAGAAGCAGACGCGGCCAGATTGCAAAGCCGAAGCGATTCAGACGCCTCTCGGGATCTAGGGAGAGCCGACAGGGGAAGAAGCCGCGCAGAACGCCAGGCTGAAAGAGATGAAAGATTGCGCGTAGAAAGAGAAATTACAGACGAAGCAATCAAAGCCGAACGGCTCCGGGCTGATGCTCTGACAGAAAAGGAAAGGGCTCATTATCAGGCATCCGCCAACTCTTCCGCTGAACTATTATCGCACGAACAAGAGATGCACCAGGCAACCAGAGCGGCTCTTACGACGAGGGAAGAACTCCTTGCCATAGTAAGCCATGACTTGAGGAACCCTCTCCATCACATATTAATAGGAGTGCAGAATCTATTAGAAGAGCCGGAGGATATACACGAGATCGCCTCATCGATAAATAGAAGCGCTGGAGAAATGCTCCGACTCATTGAAGACTTGCTAGATGTCGAGCAAATAGCCGTAGGCAAATTGACACTGCACTACGGCGAGCATGACGTTAGTGAAATCATTAAGGAAGCCGTAGAGGAATTCAAAGGAGATGCCGCTTCCAAAGAAATAACCTTGAGCGCGAAGCCAAAAGACATGTGTGGCTACGTTGTATGCGATCGAAATCGCGTTATGCAGGTCTTGTCAAATCTAATTGGAAACGCGATCAAGTTAACACCGGCTAAAGGTCAAATTTGTTTAAGCTGCCAGAGAACCGGTCCTGAAGGCAACGAAGTGCAAGTTTCAGTTAGCGATACTGGAGAGGGAATCGCCCCAGAGAAGATCGATACGATCTTCGAGCGTTTCTCACAGATATATAACCAATATCGGCGCGGCATAGGACTCGGACTCTACATTGCAAAAATGATGGTCGAAGAACATCCGGAAGAATCTGGGTCGAGTCGAAGCTTGGAGAGGGCAGCACGTTTCACTTCACTCTTCCTCTCCGTTCCAGCTTAGAAAACAACTGACCCGGTAAACTGCTTAGAATGGGCCCAAATGGTAGAGACAGACCAGGGCGCGTTGCGGGAACCTGGTTTTCTCACCTTCAAGGATAAACCTTGACGGGCTGATGTGGTGCTGGTAGGGGGTACCGTCAGTTACGTCATTCGACGTTTCATCGCATCTTTAGCCGGGCGGGGTCTGTCCGTCAGGCTGGACCTTCGCTGGGACACCGCTTTACGCGATTTCCAAGCCCCAGCTGAAGCCCTGAGGCCGCACCTCGTGAGGACCCTTCTGGGCTCTAGGGGCCGGAACTTCTTGAACCAACGAAAGGGACGATCTCATGATCTTAAACATTAGTCGCACAGCATCTCTGACGGAACTCACTTCTAATCCCAAATCCTTCTTCAATTGTCCCGACCTGCACGGCGGTGTTCCCAACTTGCCCAGAACCAGAATTCGATCTGGAGAAATTCGGCTTCCTGCTGCCGCCGGGAAACACAAAGCGCTGCAAAAGTCCGAGCGCCCGCGGGGTGCAAAGAATGCCGAGGAGGGGCCCGCCCTACCCGCTGTCGGCACTCTAGAGCGCACTAAGAGCATGGTTTCGGCGGCGATGCGTGTCTGGGAGCTGAAGCGGGGTATCCGAGGTTAGTCCGGGCGCCTTCATTCACGGTTACTGGCAAAGCTCAATTTTTCGCCAAGGGCATCAGCTTGTGCCTTAACCCTGCTCGCCCACCTTCCGGCTTTGCTCAACTAGCCGCCGATGCCACGTCTCTGGCCACTATTCTGGATTACTCCGGAGAACGAGGAGACTAGGAGAGGCCGGGCGCTATGCTCCCCAAAAGAAAAAGACGGGGTTGAGGACGAGGGCGGCTCGGGCGATTAGATCTTAATGTTTATCTTAACGCTCGTTAGGCTGCTCTGAAGGTTTCGCAGCATTTCATGTGTCCGATTTGTAGCCTCATCGATTCCCCGTCGAAACTCTGTCGTCTCAATGAGCATCCCGCAAAAAGGACATTTGCGATTCTTGGCCTTGAGCCATTTGACACTCTCATTCATCTGCTTGCCACATTTTAGGCACGTAATTTCCAATGGTAGATCGTCGAAGAACATAGTCTTGCTCAACAACAATGAACAAAAATGCTTGAATTGGCCAGTCTTGCCAACGGCGAGGCGGTCCCGCAACTTTCTGGATCATTCCCTTATCAACGTCGCCTGACTACGCCACGAAGAGAAAAGGAGGGGTGAAGAGGGGGACGAGGCCGGCTGGCCTTCTTGTAAACGCATTCCGACCGAATCCCGTAGGTCGAAAAGGGCGATTGCGAATGTCGTGGAGTCTAGAGGGTTCGAACCCCCGTGCTGCCTTGAGCCAGGGGGCCCACTCGTTTTACCCCCCTTCCGACTGGAAGTTGGGTCTACCCGTGTCCAGAACTGTCCACACGATTGTGCAGATCCCAGGCGATGGCTTTTCTTTTAGCGACCACACCGGTCGCGACCCGTCCACGTCAGTCCGGTAAAGTCACAAAGCCGCAAAAAAATCTCTGCGAACGAGACGCTCTACCAACTGAGCTATACCCATTAAACCACTCTGTCGGCGTGGTTTAACTTGCAGAATTACACGTCATTCTAAACCTGCCGCCCCACCTGTTTTGACCTTCCGGCACTTTTCGGAGAGTCCACTCCTGTCTGGAAAAGTCAAGCCGTGGTGCAGCGGGATTCATTCCTAGATTTGCGGAGACCGGAAGCTAACCGGCTGCGGTCGCAGATTTGAAGTCTCGGAATCCACAGGAGCATCACCCACCCGTTCTGCCTCTCTTCCAACCGGGAAAATCGGTCGGTTACTTTCTCGACAGCTCGGCAGGAATTCATTCAACTCCCCGCAATGTTCTCGATTATTCAAACTCACTTAGGAGCAACCAGGCTGGCTGTTTGCGTCCTGTGCACCTCCGTCCACGCTGCCGCCTCGCCGGGCCCGCTGCCGCCTGAGCCCGACCGGGTCCTCGCACGCGATATCTTTAAAGAGCTGATCGAGATCAATACCACGCACGAGCATGGGTCGACCGAAGCCGCGCAAGCCATCCGCCACCGCCTTCTCGCGGCCGGCTTCGCCGCTGACGATCTAACCTTCATCGCGCCGCCCGACCGTCCCGTAAAAGGTAACCTCATCGTGCGCTACCGCGGCAAAAAGGGCAGCGCCAAGCCAATCCTGTTCCTCGGCCATCTCGACGTGGTCGAGGCAAAGGCCGCCGACTGGTCGATGGGTCCGTTCAAGCTCACGGAGAAGGACGGCTGGCTCTACGGCCGCGGCACCGTTGACATGAAGAATGGCGACGCCGCGATGGTCGAATCGCTAATCCGCCTGAAACGCGAGCGCTTCACGCCGTCGTGCGATGTCATCGTCGCGTTCACCGCCGACGAAGAGGCGGGTGGCGATTCCAATGGCCCGCAATTTCTGCTGAAAAACCATCGTGAGCTCATCGACGCCAGCATGGCGATCAACCTCGACGGTGGGGGCGGCGATTACAAAGATGGTAAACGCGCGTTCTTCGAGATCGGCACCAGCGAAAAGACTTACCTGACCTTTACGATCGAGGCGACGGGCCCCGGAGGCCACGGCTCGCTCCCCGGCAAAGACAATCCAATCTATCGCATCGCGGACGGCCTCGCGCGCCTCGAAGTGCACGCGTTCCCGGTCATGCTCACGGACACGACGCGAGCGAGCTTCGCGAAATTAGCGGACCTCGAGCCGGGTTCGGAGAGCGCGGACATGCGCGCCGTGGCGAAAACGCCGCCGGATCTCGCAGCCGCAGATCGCTTGAGTGCAAACCCGCGCTTCAATGCACAGCTCCGCACCACTTGCGTCGCGACGCTGATCTCTGGCGGCCACGCGGAAAACGCGCTGCCGCAGCGCGCGAAGGCGACGATCCAATGCCGCCTCATGCCTGGTGACACCGCGCAGCACGTTCAGGAAGAATTAACCGCAACGCTGGCCGATCCCAAGATCAGTATTACGCAGGACGCGCCGCCGATAGTGAGCCCTGAGTCGCCGCCGTCGCCGCAACTGCTGGCGAAAATCACCGATATCGCGCATTCGATGTGGCCCGGTGTGCCGCTCGTGCCGACGATGGCCACCGGTTTCAGCGACGACCGCCAAACGCGCAATGCGGGCATCCCGAGCTATGACGTGAGCGGCACATGGCAGGACGTGAACGAAAACCGTGCGCACGGCCGCGACGAGCGGATCGGCGCGCGCGAGTTCGACGAAAGCGTCGAATTTACTTATCGATTAATCAAGACGATGAGCGGAACGGAGTAGCCAAACGGCGTTGCTCTACTCGGTGCTTTCGAAGGAACCTGGTGACTTCGACCGGATAGAGTCGTTTTCTTAGGTCTCTGGCGAGTGGGCCGTCAGGGCAGGCGCTCGAGAAACTCGCTGGCGATGACTGACGGCGGAACGATGCCCGACGCCCAGATGGCTGCGAAAGTCTGCTGGAGGCTGAACGGCTTGCCTGACGATTCCGCTTGGTGGCTGGCGCGCGCGATCATGCTGTCGAGCTGCGACTTGCCAACGATATAGCTGGGACCGTAACCAGGCTGGCGCAGATACAAGAGCTGTTCGAAACCGACCAGCTTGCTCTTCGCGTCCGACCAGCCACGCGGAGTCCAGCCGGCGTGGAATTTGCCGGCCTCTTCCAACGTCATCTCATTATTCTGGACGCGGAGCGAAGCGAGCCCGCGCGCCGCGCGGTTGGCGAGCATCGCCCAGACCAGTTCGCGGCCGTGAGGTTCGTCGTCGTAGATTCCCTCCTGCATCGCGATTTCTTCCATCGCGGTGGCGAAACCTTCGGAACGGTCGGCATACATGTTGAACAACGGACGCATTGAGCGGACCGGTGTCGGCTGCGCTTCGTGGGCGAGCTTGGCGAGATCAATCCAGTGGAATTCATGGCTCGAGAGCGGAAGCGGGTCGAGCGCGGTCACGTGACTGAAGAAATTGCGGTCGGCCAAAGGCACGTAAGTCGGCGCCTGGGCCAGAAGCGCGTCGTGCAAATAGGGTTTATCGGTGATGGTGCCGGTCTCGACCCATAGTCGGTAGAGCTTTTCGGCATGGGCTCGGCTCATCGCGGCATATGCGGCGGGGTCGTCAATCGGAGTGATCGGCGGCTTGTCGCGGTTGCGCGCTTCTTCAAGCCGCAACGACGAGAGCGATCGGTCGAGCTCGCGCTCGAGCAGCCCGACTTGCTGATCGTAGGTGAGCGGTGAGAGCATGACGTGCTTGAGCCACCAATCGTAATTGACCTTGCCGACGCCGGAGGGGCCTTGGCGCTTGGGTGCTTCGGCCCTTACGTAGGCGGCAAAGTCCGCGCTGGCGACGCGGGCCTTCTCGATCGCCGCCTTGAGCGCCGGGCTCGTCCCGTCCAGCGAGATTTTCCGGGTGCCGCCAAGGTCGCGCAGTTGCAGACCGCCCTTTTGCCATTGGACGAGAAAATCGGCTTGGTCGGCAAAGGCTCGATCGCCATAGGCCCAGAGATCGTGGGCGGTGCTTCCGGCGAGGTTGATCTTGGCGTCGGCGAGGAGGGCCGGGATAGCGCCGATCAATTCCGTGAGCCTGGCATCGTCGGCGGGCGACCATGGGAATTTGTAGGCAAAGAGGTCGATGTTCGGCTCGGCCGACGGTCCTTCATGCGCGGGAACGTCGCTCATTTCCGGAAAAACGGTCACGTAGAAGATCGGGTCGCGCTGCCAGGGCTTGAGGATGCGAAGAAAGAAATCGAGGGCGTTCATTTCGGCCTCAACCACGCGATTGTCGTTCTTCTGCTCGGTCGACCAGCCGCTGGTGTCGATGGCTTTTAGGCGCGCGCGGAAGGCGGAGAGCTCCTCGGCCTTCTTGGCCATGGTGGCGGCACTGTAATCGGGCCGCCCATTGGCGATCGCGGGATGGTTGAATGCGCGCCAGTCGGTGAACAAGTTCGCCAGTTGCTGGTAGGACGAATCCGTCGCTTCGGATGCCGCGGCGGGCTTAGACAGAAGGGCGAAGGGCGCAATCAGAGCTAGGCATAGAGCAAATCGCTTCATCTCAGCTCCCTTTATCGACCATAAGCAAAACGGTCAATGCAAAGCTAGGCCATCTGCTCAGCGCGCAAGAAGCGTGTAAGCGGGGAGAGCGCAGCAATTTGAGTAACGGAAAGAATCCGAGAAGAGCAGATTGATCGACTATCAGCTACGACAATTCGTGGTCGTTAGGCAGCTACTCGGACGGAAGCGCCCTTCGTTAACAGCGCAACTGCGCTTTGCAGTTCCTCGAAGTCGAACGGTTTCGACATCATCATGTCGACATTTAGCGATTCGTAAGCCTGAATGTCCTCGTCGGTCAGGTGGGCGGAAAGAACAAGAATCTTGCCCTTGAAGTCTCGGGTCCGCAGGCGACGCACCAGTTCCAGGCCGGTCATTCTTGGCATTCTGTGGTCGGTAATTACGACGTCATAGGGTCGCTCCGCGACGCCAATCTTCATCAATGCCTCCCAACCGTCCGCCGCCCGGCTCACTTTCGCAGCGGGACCGCCGAGCACGACCGCCAGAATCTGCGCGACAGCTTTTTCATCTTCGACCGCCAAAATCTGCAATGCTTGACTCATGACTGGAAGTCTTAAGAAGCAAGTCGCAGGCCGCTTTTCAATTGGACATAACCAATTAACCGGTAGTAATTAACGAATATTCCTGGCGTCTGCGATCGAGGTTTCTGGCTAATTCAATCGGCAGGCAGAGTGCTATACAAATTATAGTGTGTATAGTTTCTTGCAGCCCCTCCGAACGCTTTTCCTTGCCTGGATTCGAGGCGCGAACGGTTGCACCGGTGTCGCGCTGGTCGAAGTCTATGCGCTGGATCAGTAAGCGCTGTTCGATCCTTATCGTTAGGCGTTAGGTCCGCGGCAGCTGTAGCGAACTTGTATAAGTCGCGGCTGAGTTTTCCCTAACGAACCTTTCCCGGTCCCCAGAGAGCCCGACCGGGTTTCGCACCGGTGTGCTCGCCGTCCTTCAGAACTTGCACACCGTTGACGAAGATCTGTTTCATCCCGACGGAGTACTGGTGTGGCTGGGCGAAGGTGGCACGATCGGCGATGGTTGCGGGGTCGAATACGACGACATCGGCGAACATTCCCTCTTGGATAAAACCACGGTGATCGAGCCCGAGGTTGGTTGCTGGGAGCGCACTCAACCTACGCACGGCTTCGCCTAACGAGATTACTTTCTCGTCGCGCACGTACTTACCCAGAACGCGCGCGAAGTTGCCGTAAGCGCGCGGATGGGGGTTGGATTTCAGAAAAACGCCCTCTGGCGCTTGCGAGGATTCATCCGAACCGAATGAGATCCATGGTTTCGCTATTTCCTTGCGCACATTTTCTTCTGACATCACGAAATAGATGGTGTCGATGCGGGATTCATCTTCAGCGAGCAGATCCATAATGGTCTCGACCGGATCCTTGCCGCGCATCTTCGCCACCTCAGCGAGCGACTTACCAGTTAGTGGTTTCAATTTTTCCGATTTGAAACCGACAACCAGGATGTTTTCAGGCGACCCAGCCGCGAGATAGAGGTTCTCCCATGCGTCACTCGGTGTCTTTACTTCCGCGGCGATCTTTTCTCGCGTTGCAGGATCACGCAACCGCTTGAAGAGCGCAGGATAACCGCCGTCTTCCGTCCATGGCGGCAAACAGGCATCGAGGCCCGTGCCGGCAGCGGTATAAGTGTACATATCGGCGGTAATCTTGACCCCTTCCTTTTGCGCAGCTTCGATTTTCGCGAGCAGCGCATCCACTTTTGGCCAATTCGATTTTCCGGCGGCCTTAATGTGGTAAATCTCTGCCGGAATGTTGGCTTCGCGGCTAATTCGGATTAACTCATCGACCGCTTCGAGGAGTTGATTGCCCTCACTTCGCATGTGCGAGATGTATTTGCCCTTGTATCGCGCCGCGACCTTGCACAGCTCGATTAGTTCTGGCGTTTTTGCATAGAAGGCTGGGGGATAAATCAACGATGTCCCAATTCCAAGCGCGCCGGCTTCCATTTCTTTTTGGACCAGTGCCCGCATTTGATCGAGCTGTTGGGGAGTAGGTTGTTTGTCCTCATAGCCAATCACGTTTTTGCGAATCGTAGTTGCCCCGATGAAAGAGGCGACATTGCAGGAAACGCCACGCTTTTCGAGATAGCGGAGATAGTCAGCCAATGTCGCCCACTCGACTTTGTAGTGAATGTCCCTCTGCTCCCGCAGCATCTCTTCACGGACTCGATCGTTGACGGGACCCATCGAGTCGCCTTCGCCCATAATCTCGGTTGTCACCCCCTGCCTTATCTCGCTTTGGGAAAGCCCATCCGCGATTAGCGATTCATTTGACCACGAGAGCATGTTGATGAACCCCGGAGCGATCGCCAGTCCACGAGCATCAATCACCAGCTTGGCGGGCGAATTCTTGAAGTCGCCTACCCCCGCTATGCGATCGCCGCGTAGAGCTACATCCACCTCTCGTCCCTCCCCACCGGTGCCGTCATAGACAACACCGTTTTTGATCACGACGTCGAAGGGCGCTTGAGACGGCGGAGAGTTCTGTGCGCCCATTTCAGTTGCTAGCATCGCACTAACCGAAGCAAGGAAGAGAAGAAGGGGTTTCGGAGGTTTGAAACAAACGGCCGAGGGCTCCGAAAGGCGGACAACTGAGCCTGATGTGATCATAAGTCGCCCGGCTTATCAAGATGGGGCGGGGGTGCGTCCGGGCCTGTTTGACCGAGTGGAGGGTCTTCGGGCGGAGGGATGAAGGCATCTGAGCAACCGTAGCTCGAGAACGCACAGGCAAGAACTAGCATGGCAAGGGCCACCCGCCACCACGGTTTCGGACGACGGCTAGGGCGCGGCATTACGCGCGCAAGTTCGGAGGGCATCCGAGAGGTGCGAGGAGCGCGATTTGACTCGCAGATTGATCGTTCCATAGGCCATACCCATCGTTGCATCGCTGAGCCTCGGCCAGCGAATTTTTGGGACGGGTTGGTGGGACTCGAGAAATCGGATTAATGCAAGCTAGCACGCATGGAATTTGAGTCCCACGTCGATGAACGTAGAGGCGTGACGCATAGCGTTCGGCCAGCCGTCAACGGTTAACTTCCGGGTTAGGGCGGCAAAGCCGTGCCGATCTGGGCTTTGACCCGATTAAAGTCCGTTTTATCAATGTGGCCGTTTGTGTTGATGTCTTCGCGGAAGTTACTTGCATCATTTGGCTGCCCACGATCGATCTTCGTCTCATGAGAGTCAGTATTATCAACAACGCCATCGCCGTTGATATCGCCGAGCAATAAGCCCGCGGTTACCGCCGCAGAAGAAAGGGTGTTACCCTGGTCATCGTGAACGTTTGTTAAGGTAACGGTAAGATACTGCTCGTTACAGTTGACTCCAGTGAGGTTGACCAGGAGCCGATGAACATCGTCGTCAGCAATTCGACTACCTTTGACTGAGCCGCACGAGGTGGCGATGTCGTCGACAGAACTGATGGGATTATTGAAAGTAAGAGTTAGGCTGTAATTGCCGCCGGCCCCACCGCTGCGGCTTTCGACTGCAAATGGCTTTGTCAGCGGTAAGTCGATATCAAAGCTACCTTTGCTCGACACAGCTGAAAGCAATTCCATACCGCCAGCTTGGCCGCCATTGGTCGTGCGAAGAATTGTGCCGGCCGCCCCAGTCACAAGGCCAGTCTGTCCGGCACTGGTAAAATGAACGTCGAAGAGATCGAACAACGTACCGCTTGTTTGTGGCGACCAAGTGTTCCCAGAGTCGTTGGACTTCATAATTGTCCCAGCAAAGCCGACCGCGAATCCGCTGTTCGGTTTAGGAAAATCCATTCCCTGCATTCCGCTTGGGAATAATGACGTGGTCCAATCGGATCCGCCGTTGCTCGTCGTTGCGATCGCTCCGGTGCCGTCCCAAACGACTCCCGAAGTCACTCCATTAGTCTCATCGAAGAAGAAGACGTCGTCACAACCGCCCTCGTTGCTATCAAAATAAAAGGGATGAAAAGACCAGTGGACTCCGCCGTCGACCGTTGTGCCCTGCATCGGTTGAAAGATTGAGTTCTGTCCCGTGATAAAACCGACGGTCGGGCTTATCATGTGAGTACCGAAGAACCCGCCACCGAAGAAGTTTTTCTGCGAAACGCGCCAGGTTGCGCCGGAATCACTCGAATAAATAATATCCTGGTTCAACCCACCGCAGATCCCATTGGCTCCATTGAAGGAAATGGCACGCAAGCTATCTCTCACTCCACTCGCGACGGTCTGCCAGGCGGAGCCATCGATGGTGCGGAGAATCAACCCGCTGTCACCCACAGCGACGCCCTCTGTGTCATTGAAGAAGTAGGTATCGTAGAGCGCCTTGCCTGTCCCAGAGGTCAATGCGTTCCAGTTCACCCCGACGTCTGTGGTCTTAAGGATGGTCCCGCCATCGCCCACGGCGTAGCCGACTCCGGATTCAAGCAGAAAAATGCCATAGAGATTACTTGTTGTCCCGGAATCGACCGGCACCCATTGTGCCCGAGCACTTAAAGTAGCAAGTAGTAATAGCGCCCAAAGAGCGCAGACTTTCGGATTGATCAGCATACATTTCCTCGTTATGCCCCTTTCGAGCGGCAAGGGGTTTTCCGCGCAAGCTTGGGACGGGTTTCCTACGATTTATCCAGCCTTAATGAGTCTGCACGTGATCGATCGGATAAATCAAGCCAAATAAACCGTTTTGGTTTCGGAAAAGGAAATCCCCGCGCTCCCAAACAACGTTTGAGAACGCGGGGAAACAAAGGTTCAGACAGGAATTATTCCCAGTCTCCAGTCGTCTGCAAGCTCAGGAAGTTGCTGAGAAACTCCGGTTCTACCGGCTTGCCGTCGGCTTTGAGCGGTAGAGCGAGGAATTGATCCGGCGCAATGCCGCCGTCGGTCGGATCGTCTACCACCGGGCAGATCGCATATCGCAGCGGATCGGTCTCCGCACGAGTTACAACCGTGATGTAGCCTTTGCTGAGCAAACTGTCGATGTCGCTCTGGGTGGCAATGATGGGAGTGCCGTCGAGCGATTTACCGTTCTTTTTCGCCAATCCATTTAGGAATTGCTTCCCGGCACGGGTGGTTAAAGCCTTCGAGGTGAAATTCACCCACTTGTGAATCCAAAGGCCAAGCGGATCTTTACCGAAGTAACCATTACGCATGTCGAGCACCGACGATTGCCGAAAGGTGAAACCAATCGGATCGGTGCCAGCCTGTGGGAACAGGTACTCGGTGAAGCTGTCCGCGATGGCGCGGGCATTTTGTCCAGCTGAGTTAGCCGTGAAAGCGGCCGTGCTGAATCCACCGAGAACGGTGAAGTAATTGATGTTGCCGCTATGATCGTAAGCCGAGAGGGTCAGCAGCGCGCGCACATTTCTTTGGAAAGAAAAGATGGGTGTGTCGGTCACGGCAATGCCAGTGCCGGATTCCATCCGTCCTTCGATGAGAGCGGGGTTGACACCGTTCGCGAGATAGTAGGCATCAGTGAAATCGTAGAGCCGATCTTCCACATCGGCCTTTGAAGTTAACGGCGTTGCAAGCAACGCCACAGCGAGAAGAGGTAGTAGCTTTTTCATGTGGCCCATGATTTAGAGCTCGTCCAACCTGACCACGAATCGGCAATAGTTTCGCGTTTGTAACCTTCGTTCAGGCTGCTGAGCGTTTTGCGACCGCCATGGCCTAACGAAATTGTCCGAACCAGCGGTAGGGAAAGTCGTCGCCTGGGCAATCGGTCGGCCAGCGCGGTGGATTCATTTCACGGTGAGGGCGGACCGGGATATCGTGTCGCTCGACTTTGCCGCAGCGATCGCGCAGATAGCGGATCAGTTCTTCGCAGGAATCGAGCTGCGCGCGGGTCGGCTGGTCGCGATTGAAATCGCCCACGAGACAAATGCCTAACGAGATGTTGTTCAGGTAATCGCTATGCACATGGCCGCCATTGATCTGGCGACGCCAGCGATTGCCGACCTCGATCTCGCCATTCCCGGAGGAGGTGCCGTTGCCAATAACGAAATGGTAGGCGAGACCGTTGGTCATCCGTCGCACGTTGCGATGGTAGTAGTCGAAGATGCGAGCGTTGCCCTGACGAGTGCCGCTATTATGCACGATGATAAAGCGCCAGCGTTCGCGCAGAACGGGGGCGCGATCGATTTCACGACGGACCGAACTGGTCACGTAGTTGTAATGTTTTCCGAAAAGATGGAAGGGCAGCGAAAATCCGCGCGGCTTCTGGTAGCCGGATTTTTTTATGACGACCTGCGCGGGTTCAGAGGGTCCGACTGACGGTGCCGGCTGAGATGTGGTGGATGGTGCAGCTGGCGCGAGGGTCGGGCTGCGTTCCGGCTTGGATTCCTCGGGAGCTGGACGGCGTTCGGGAGTCTCAGCCGACGTCGGTCTTGGTGTGCGCTCCGGAGTTTCTTCCTCCTCGGGGGTTGGTTTTGGCGTCGCTGGTTTTTTCTTTTTCGCGGGCGGATGCTTGGCCGGTTTTGGTTTGTGATGCGGTGTGGCCGATGCTTCGGGGGTAGGAGATGCGACGGTGCGCATTCGTTCGCGTGACTTCAGGAACAGCTGCTTTTTCTCTTCGTCAGATAATTCCGCACGAATGATCGTGCCGGCCAAGCCTGCGGCGAGAAGTAATGCGCAGAGAAGAAGCTGGCGACGCATCATGGCTCGCGAGATCGGATCAAAGTGCGGGCAACCTTAAGCTGTTTGTGGCTCGTTTTCAGTAGCCCGCTCGGCGCGGGCCGCGTCGCGCTCGCTTTCGCGTCGCAGGATAGCGTTTAACTTTCCTCCCAGAAGCAAGAGGAGGCAGGTAAGGTACATCCATGTGAGCAACATGATGACCGATGCGAGGGCAAGATAGGTTGGGTTGTAACGATCGTAGCGCGCGACATAAAACTGAAAGAGCTTGGTCACAGTCATCCATCCGACAGAGAAGAAAATGGCGCCCGGCAGCGCCTGGCGAATGGTGAGGTAATTTTCCGGTGTCAGGAGATAGAGGGCGAGCGCGAGAACGACCAGCGCGAGAGCGGTAAACGGAATGTTAAGGGCCGCGACCCATTCCTGAAGAGGGACGCGCAACTGAAAATTAACTTCAGCGATGCCAGCGAGCGCCTCACCAAAGACGACGAGGTTGAAGGCGAAAATAATGATGATCCCGAACCAGAAAAGGAGAAGGAACGAGATGATGTATTTCGACCACCAGTTACGATCCTCGGTCACGCCGTGGGTATGGCTAAGCGCGCGAGAAATTGTGGAAATGAAAAGAGTGCCGAGGTAAATGCCGAGGAAAATGCCGGCAGTCGCGAGGGTGCCCCCGCTTCCAGTGACGATGACGCTGGCGACCACGCTGTCGAGTATTTCCTGGACTTTGGGATCGGGAGGAAGAAAAGCGCGTACCACCCCAAGCATTTTGTGCAGCTTTGCCGGGTCGGTTCCGAAAAGGCCAAGAAGATGCCACAGAAAAAGCAGACCTGGCGCGAGCGTGAACAACATTTGGTAGGCCATCTGCGCCGAAAGGCCCATCGTTTCGTCAGTCGCGGTCTCCCAGAAGAGCCGCCGCACCACCCGGCCAGACAAGCGGAGGAATTTCATTGTCAGGCGAAGTTTACTTTGCCGCTTCGGGAATGCCATTAAACTCTCCTCGAGTTTCCGGGCCTAACAAAATGCAAAAACGCATCCTGATTTTAACGGCCGGCTTCGGCGAGGGTCACAACGCCGCCGCGCGCGGAATGCGCGACGCACTGGCCATGGCCCCGGCGGACTCAGCGGTCGTTGAGATGCACGATCTGTTTGCCGAAACCTACGGATTCGTGAACACCTGGGTGCGAAAGGGCTACCTGGCGATGATTAACAAGTCGCCGAACAGCTGGGCGCGAGTCTATCAATGGACCGATCGGCAACAGGATTGGGCCTCCAGAATGCGGTTGCTCTTTCAGGCTCGGAACCAGTTGAGCCAACTGTTGTTGCGATTCCAGCCGACGGCAGTGGTCTCTGTTTATCCGGCCTATCCGCATTTGCTCGATCAAATCATGGGAGACGTTGCGCCGCCCTTCCGGAGGGTGGTTTGCATCACGGATTCGATCACGGTGAATGCGATTTGGTTTCGGTGCTCGAGTGATCTTTTTCTTGTCCCTAACGAACAGACTGCATCAGTGCTCGCCCGGAATGGAGTGCCTGACGAGAAGGTAAAAATCACCGGGTTTCCGGTTACGCCGAAATTTGCGGAATTGGGCGAATTACGGCGGCCGCCTACGTCCGGCGAGGTTCGTCTTCTCCACATGATCAACGCCGGCGGCCGCGCGGCTCCTGAGATCATCCGCGGGCTCGCGCAAATTCCGGGCGCACGGCTTACAGTTACGGTGGGCCGCGATGAAAATTTACGGGCGGCGGTCGAGGACGTCCGGGTGGAAACTGGGCGCGAGTTTGAAATTGTTGGCTGGAGCGATCAACTGCCGCGGTTGATGCTGGAAAGTCATTTGCTCATCAGCAAAGCCGGTGGAGCGACCGTGCAGGAAGCGATTGCGGCCCGTTTGCCGATGATAATCAGTCAGATTGTTCCCGGACAGGAGGAGGGCAACGCTGAACTGATTGCGGAAACGCAATCGGGATTGGTCGCGGAAACGCCCACTGCGATTGTGGCCGCAGTCGAACGAGCATTTGCGGAAGAGTCCCGGCTGTGGCGAGAGTGGTCAGCCAACATCAGCGGGCTCAGTCGTCCGCGGGCGTCGCTCGAGATTGCCGAGCTTTTGCTTGGCCTATGATAAGGGGCGTCGCGGAGATGCGGCGGCGATTATGCCGCCGGTTTTGGGGGACCGGCCTTTTCGTTCAGCACCTGCGTGAACTCCTGCAGGCTGGTCACGATCTGTGGCGCTTTTGAGAGCACCGTGGTGGCCAGTTTTTCGGCATAGTCGGGACGGCGTTGCGACATTTCCGAAAGCGCCATCATTACCGCGAGCGCGTTATTAATAGAATGCTTGATCTCGCTAAATTTCTTTTGCAATTGCACGAGTTCCTCTTGCGGAATGCTGGTAGCGGGCTCGGTCATGGTCGTTTCAAATCGGTGGCGAATACGATCCGGTGTGCTTGACTAATAGGTTAGCCAAATCCCGGTTGATGCCAGCAAAGACTATCAAGATCAGTGGTGCACGCCAGCACAATCTCAAGAATCTCCACCTTGAGATTCCGAGGGAAAAATTGGTCGTAATCACCGGTATGAGCGGGTCGGGGAAGTCGTCGCTTGCGTTTGATACGCTCTATGCCGAAGGCCAGCGGCGTTACGTCGAGAGCTTGTCGGCCTATGCACGGCAATTCCTCGACCAAATGGAGAAACCCGATGTCGATTTCATCGAGGGCCTTTCGCCGGCGATCGCGATCGAGCAGCGAAGCGCGGGGACGAATCCGCGTTCCATCATTGCGACGACGACGGAAATTTATGATTACCTGCGCGTTCTATTTTCGGCTATCGGCCAGCCGCATGATCCCCTGACCGGTCAGCCAATCTTCCGGCAAACCGCACAACAGATTGTTGACCAGATTCTCGCCTATCCGGAGGAAACGAAAATTATTTTGCTGGCCCCTGTGGTTCGTAACGAGACCGGTGAGTTTCGGGACGTGATCGAAAAAACGAAGCGCGAAGGCTTCGTCCGCGTTCGGGTGGACGGCGAAATTGTGGAGTTAGGTCGACCGGAGCCGATTCGATTGAAGAAGGGGGAACGACACACAATCGAAGCGGTCGTGGACCGGTTAGTCATTCGGGAGGGGATTCGGACTCGCCTGGCCGACTCGGTCGAGACGGCTCTCAAATGGGGAACGAATCGTCTCGTCGTTCTGCGGGGCGGCGACCAGGCGTGGCAGGAAGA